>Ga0247841_10000192_pt1 | contig 164972 bp, 206 predicted proteins | sample LaCruzMarch2015__2_FD_192410 | JGI IMG/M metagenome (GOLD analysis project Ga0247841, IMG submission 192410) | Freshwater microbial communities from meromictic Lake La Cruz, Castile-La Mancha, Spain - LaCruzMarch2015_18m | ecosystem: Environmental > Aquatic > Freshwater > Lake | place: Spain... | reverse complement strand
ATGCAATCTTTACATAATTTCCTTCAATAGAAAAAACATTAGGTTTTAGTTCTTTGGCAATCTTTGGCTTCATTGTCCAGATATCTGTCCATGTTCCGATAGAAGATTCTGCTGCTAGATTTTCAGCAGCTTCATGGATAGATACTTTGTTAGGCTCAACATAATATTCTGCAATAAGATCATCATAAGAAGGTTTATATTTTAGATTAACATAATTTAGCATTTCATACCTCTTTTTGAATTTTAGATATTTTTAAACTTATAAACCTTTTGAATTTTGGAAATGTTTATTAATGCAGATATCTTATAAGACATATATGAAAAAAAGAGTGTTATTAATCTTATTTTTTTTGATCAGCATATCTTTAGTTTATGCTCATCAGCCAAGGATTGTTTTTGACAAGCAAAGCTCTTCTGACAACCCTTTTTTAGTGGATGATCCTGAAGTATCAAAAGCATTTTATGGAGATCTAAATGGAACTTCAGATTATTATCTGATAGTCTCAAATCAATCATTTGATCTTTATCTTGGGATATTATCTCCTGATATAACCCCATCAGAAAAAGATTTTTCAGTTAAGGTCATAGGACCTCAAAATATATCCTTAGATGGAACACTGATGAAATGGACTCCTTTTTTTGAAGATTTTGCAGGAGACAGCTATTGGCAGGGCCCAGAATTTGATAAAAAAGCAGATCAAGGAAAATATCTTATACAGGTATCCAGTCCAGATAATCATGGAAAATATGTTTTGGCAGTAGGTAAAAAAGAGGAATTTCCTCCAAAAGAAGCTTTTAATGCTGTTTTTTCTTTGCCAAAATTAAAAAAAGAATTTTTTGAAAAACCTATGTTTACAGCTTTCTTCAATATTTTAGGAATCTATTTTTTATTTTTTATCTTTCTAGCAATTTTCGTTTTAATAGCTTTAATAAAATTAATCCAGTTTGTTTTTAGGCCAAAAAAATATAAAATTTAGTCGCTATAGATACCATTAAAACAGGCTTTATAAGCTTTATAACGCTCGTTTTCAACCGAAAGACTTATAAATAAATTAGGCTTATTTTTTAGTATATATCTAACTGATTTAGAGATATAAAACAATAAGATTTAGATAAAAAACCTTTAAGATGGAAGAAAAAAAAGACATCAAAAAAGATGATTATGGAGCAAGTTCTATCCAGGTACTTGGCGGTCTAGATGCAGTTAGAAAAAGACCTGCTATGTATATTGGCGATGTGCATCTAGCTGGTTTACATCATCTGGTTTATGAGATTGTTAATAATTCAGTAGATGAGGCTTTGGCTGGAAAATGTACTGAAATAAATGTTATTATCCATAAGAATAACAGCTTGACTGTAATTGATGATGGGAGAGGTATTCCTGTTGATATCCATCCTCAGTTCAATAAACCTGCTTTAGAGGTAGTGATGACTAAACTGCATGCAGGAGGAAAATTTGATAAAAATTCATATAAAGTTTCTGGCGGATTACATGGTGTAGGTATCTCTGTTGTCAGTGCATTGTCAAAAAAATTTATTGTAGAAGTAAAAAGAGATAATAAAATTTATTCTCAGGAATATAAGATAGGAAATCCTGTAACAGACCTTAAGGTGATCGGAGATGCACAAGGTACTGGAACAACAATAACTTTCTGGCCAGATGAAACAATAATGCAGACAACAGAGTTTCATTTTGATACTTTAGCTGCAAGATTTAGAGAGTTAGCTTTTTTAAACAGAGGTTTGAAAATAACTTTAGAGGATGAAAGAACTGTTAAAAAAACAGAATTTTGTTATGATAACGGAATAATCAGTTTTGTAGAATTCTTGAATAAAAACAAGATGCCTATAAACGGTATAATCTATCTGAAAAAAGAAAAAGAAGGATTAGCAATAGAGGTTGCTATCCAATATAATGAAGGATATCAAGAAAATGTTTTTTCTTTTGCAAACAGCATCAATACTGTAGAAGGAGGAACTCATCTTTCAGGATTTAAGACAGCTCTAACAAGAGTAGTAAATCAGTATATTGAAAAACAAAAATTAAGCGAGATCAAATTAAGCTCAGAAGATGTCAGAGAAGGTTTAAGTGCAGTTATTTCTATAAAGATAGCTGAGCCTCAATTTGAAGGCCAGACAAAAACTAAACTAGGCAATTCTGAAGTAAAAGGTCTTGTTGACAATATTGTATATGAATATCTAACATCTTATCTGAATGAAAATCCTTCAGCAGGAAAGATGATCGTTGCAAAAGCAATGAATGCAGCAAATGCACGTGAAGCAGCTAGCAAAGCGCGTGATTTGACAAGAAGAAAAGGAGCTTTAGCAAGCCATAGTTTGCCTGGAAAATTAGCAGACTGCGCAAATAAAGATCCTAAATTATGTGAATTATATATTGTTGAAGGTGATTCTGCAGGAGGTTCTGCAAAACAAGGAAGAAACCGTGAATTTCAGGCTATATTGCCTTTAAGAGGAAAGATACTTAATGTTGAAAAAGCACGTTTAGATAAAATTCTTCATTCTACAGAGATTGTTTCGATGATTGCTGCTCTGGGCACAGGTATCGGAGATGAATTCGATATTGCTAAATTAAGATATCATAAGATAATAATAATGACTGATGCAGATGTTGATGGTGCCCATATAAGGACTTTGTTGCTTACATTTTTTTACAGATATATGAAGCCTCTAGTTGAACAAGGACATATCTGTATTGCAATGCCTCCTTTATATAAGGTTGCAAAAGGAAAGGAAAATCTGTGGGCTTATTCTGATGATGAGCTTAAATCTCTATTAGAAAAAGTCGGTTCTGATTCAAATGTTCAAAGATACAAAGGTTTAGGAGAGATGAACCCTAGGCAGCTTTGGGATACAACAATGGACCCTTCAGTGAGAACAATAATGAAAGTAGAGCTAGAGGATGTTGTAGAAGCAGATAGGATATTCACAATCTTGATGGGAGATGAAGTGCAGCCTAGAAAAGAATTTATAGAGGCACATGCTAAAGAAGTGATTAATTTAGACATATAAAGTGTATTATAGGTTTAGATGTTCCTAAAAGAAACATTTATAAATAGCCCCTTTATCCCTTCTAATAACGAAAAATGGCAACAGATACAAAAATCAAGAAAAAAATATTTGTTCAGATACTAGCACCTAAACTGATGAGAGAAGAGGTTTTTGGTGAAACACCTGTTACTGATCCTAGATCTTTACTTGGCAAAAATATGCGAATCAACCTAATGGGCATAACTGGCGATCCAAAAGACCAGAATATCGAAGTAAAGCTTAATATCAACTCATTGAAAGGTGATAGCGTAGGAACAGAACTTATCGGTTGCAGCTTATTGCCAGCTTATATAAGAAAGATGGTAAGAAAAGAAAAAAGAAGGGCTGATGACTGTTTTGACATGAAAACAGCTGATAATAAACCAATCAGGATAAAAATATTTATGCTTACAATACATATGACATCAAATTCTGTATTGACATCTTTGAGGAAAAAAATACGTGATCTATTGAAATTAGATGTTGAAAAACTTTCTTTTGAAGCTTTGGCAACAGAGATATTGAATCACAAGATCCAGGATAAATTAAGGAAAGATCTGGCAAAAATATATCCTTTAAAAAGTTGTGAAATAAAATCTCTTGAAATATTAAAAGAAGACAAAAAAGGTTCTGAAGAATTAAAAGTTGAAGAAGTTAAACCAGAAGTTGTTGTTGTTTCTGAAGTTAAAGTGGAAGAAAATGCCTCATCCAGTAATTGATTATAAAAAATGTACTACATGTGGTACTTGTGTTTCTGTCTGTCCTGTTACTGTTTTTGATATGAAAACTGATGGCAAAAAGAAAAAAACAGTTGTTGCTAGGCCTTCAGATTGTATTGGCTGCAGAGCATGTGAAGCGCAATGCCCTGTTCAAGCGATTAAAGTTGAAGATTAAATTCTTATTTTAGAAATTAAATAAAAATAAAAAAATAAGTCCTATTTATTAGGACATTTTCCGCTTGTGTCTGATTCTACATATTTGAATGCATCACAGGAACATTTGTATAATTGTCCAGGAATTACACCAATACAGTTTCCTGTTTGGCATTCTCCACCATGATTGCAGGTTTCACCTACTTTCTTATTGGTTCCTTGTTCAGGTTGTGATGGATTTACTGCGCATTTTCCGTCTGAGGCATATCCTTCAAACCTAAATGCATTACAAGAACATTTATATGTCCATGGAGGTCCTTGACCTACACCAACACAATTGCCAGTTTCACACTGGCCGCCATTATCACATGTTTCTCCAACTTTTTTCTTTGAAGAAGCTTCTCCTGTTTCTGTAGAGCATGCAATCTCAACATCAGAAGCAGATTTTATAGTAACTTTTGCCACAATCATGATAATCTGAAATTTTATTTTATTCCAAAAACCTACTGGAGTGACAATCAGCTTTTTTTGGTCATAAAGATATCTGAAAACACCGGCTTTATCGCTAGACCTGAGCAGAGTATCAAATTCACATTCACCCATTCCTATAACATATGTTGGTTTTTCAGAAAATCCTTCCTTAACCTCTGTTACCTTACCACTATTTGTGACTATAACAAAATTTTCTTTTGAGCTGTCTTGCATAAATATCTGGAAATTCATCGTTTCTGTCCTTAATAACACTGCAAATGAGTTTAAAGCTGATGAATTGCATGTATCTAATTTAGCATTCATATCTGAAATCTGGCTTAAGAATTCACCCGTAGATTTTGGCTGCGTATTGCAATCTTCAGCTGCCGATATTCCAACCAAGGCTAAAAATATAACAATCAATAACCACACTTTTTTCATATTACCACCCCATATTTTATCTAAATTATATAATAATGCTTATTAAGCTTTTCTGTTTTACAAAGTTTTATAAAACAAAATAAATCACTTTGATTATACAGCCCCTTAGTCTAGCGGTCAAGGATACGGGCCTCTGGAGCCTGTGACAGCAGTTCGAATCTGCTAGGGGCTATTTTTTCTTTTTTTATTCGTATTGTTCTACAACTCGCTTATATTTTTCGTGAATCATGCTTCTGTCAAATTCCATGAATCTTTTAAGTAGATTGTCTTGCTCTTTATCATCAAAATATTCCATAATAGGTATAAAAAATTGGCTGTCCTCTTTTTTTATATGCATAGGATATAGATTGATAAGAAAACTGATGATATTAATCATTTCTTTGAGAGATTTAGAATCTCCACTTTCATATCTTTGGACAGCTTCTGACAAAGATTTCACATTCTTCCTTGCAATAGTATGCTCTTTCAGAAGCTCTTCAAGTATTCTTTTATACTCTTTTTTTAGCTTCTTCTTAGAAAGCTCTTTGAAAAGTATATCTTCCTCTTTTCCATGATGGGTCTTGTCTGCATAGGTCCTTAAGAAATCAATCGCGCTTAATATGAATCTTACATCAGCTGCTTTTTTTAGGATAATATTTTTTGATTCTTTTTCTAATAAGGATATCATCCTTTCAATCAATCTATGTTCTATCATCAATGGAGCTATAAATTTCATCAAACACCTAACATACCTTTTCAAACATATCTTTAGGAACACCGCAGATAGGACATTTCCAATCATCAGGCAGATCTGAAAATTTAGTGCCTTTTTTTATACTATGTTCTATATCCCCCTTGGATTCATCATATATATAATCGCAGACAGTGCATCTAAATTTTGCCATGCACTTATTTATTAGAAATAAGTTTATAAGTTCTTCTATTTTTTAGAAATCAATTTTTTCTAGGCTGTATCTGTATGTTAACATCTTTCAGTTCAGGAAGATCTTTCATCATCTGTTCTCTTATCTTATTAGATTCTTTATGAGCCTCTGCAACAGTCTTATTACCATCTGTTTCTCTGTGGAAATCTAGTAATACCTTGCTTCCAGCTCTTCTTGCTCTTAGTTTATGATATTTTACATCCATCTTTTCAAGCTCTCTTTTTATTGAATCCATAACACATCTATCAGGAGAATGATCCATAAAAACATGATAACAATCTTTTATCAGATGATATGATATGTATATCATGCCGATTGAAACAGCTATTGCAGCTAGTCCGTCTCCTATCTGATATCCCATCTTTACAAAAAATAATCCTATCAGTACAGCAACAGATGCAATAACATCTGTAGTAAAATGTGCAGAATCTGCATCAAGAGCAGAACTCCCTCCAGACTGTTTTGCTATCTTTGAAAGATATCTTGCAGTGAAATAAGTTACAGGTATGGAGATAACCATCAAAATGATGCCTAACAATGGATTTTCAATGGTTTTTGGATCCATAATCTTTGAATATGCTTCTTTCATAACAAAAATTGCAGTGATTGCAATAAGCAAAGACTGTAAAAAAGAAGATAAATTTTCAAATTTTTCATGACCATACAGATGACAGTCATCATGTGTTTTTTCAGCATGTTTTATTCCCCAAAAAGCAAGCAATGAAGCGACCAAATCAAACAATGAGTGAAAAGTTTCTGCTAATAATGCAATGCTTCCTGTCAGCACAGCTGCAAATATTTTACTTATAAAAAGACCCATATTCACTGAAATAGAAGTTCCTGCAGCCTTTAGTTTTATTCCCATATTAAACCATCAAATAAGCTTATTTAAAAGATTTACTTTTTTTCACTGAACTTTCATAATTAAAAAAAAGAATTATAGAAGCAACAATAAAAAAAGAATTTGTGAAGCTATTAAGTAAACTGAATATAGTTTCTATTACTGCACCTTTTCCAATAAAACCTGCAGGGAGAGTAATTATAAGGCTGATTACAGCAGAAAAAATACCTAACAATAAGATATAACCCAAAGTTCTCCACCATCTTTTTTTTACAATACTAAAACTGTATCTTATCGCTTCAAAAGCAAATTTGTCATTTAATATAGTACAATATATTGTAAAAATAAGATATATCATGACGATTATACCTGGTATCACAACCAAAGCAAAAGATATCAACATTATTATTGTGAGTATTATCTGAGTGATTATCACATAAGGCCATCTTTCAAATGATTTCTTCAAAGCTGTTTTCCAATCTATGCTCTTTTTCTGAAAAGCAGATTTGACGATAAAGCAGATCCCTATCGTAGCTATGATCCCAAATAAAAAATTTAGGATGCTTGGAATACTGAACAATATTAAAAATATATCATCTGTTGCCTTTACAGGTATAAACAGATCAAGAATCTTAAGAGGAATATTCACTATCAATACAATCATAAGCAGTGAAATCCAGTTTTTTATGAAAATATTCCAAGAATCTTTAATTATACTTCTGATTGTAAATCTATCTTCTTTCATAACATCATCTACATTATTTAGTATATAAGTTTTTTGTATAATATAAAAAGTTAGTTTTATAAAGATAATAATCCTAATCATTTTATGGATAAAAAAAAGATAATCATCTCTAAAAATGGCCCGTATATAGTTTCGGGAAATATACCTTTAGATAAAGAATCTATTGTTACCGATGATCAAAATTATCCTGTAGAATACTCTAAAGGCCAAAAATATCCTAAGAAAGGATCTTATGCTCTTTGTAGATGCGGCCATTCAAAAAATAAGCCGTTTTGCGACTGGACACACGAACCTGCAGAATTTAATGGCTCTGAGAAAAAATCTGCTAGAAAGACATATCTTCAGATGGGTGCAAAGATAGACGGTCCAAAATTAGTATTAACAGATGCAGAAGATCTATGCTGGGGTGCTGGTTTTTGCCATACTAAACATGGAAGCACATGGGAATTAACAAAAGAATCAGATAATCCTGAATCAAAAGAGATTGCAATAAAATCAGCATGCAACTGCCCATCAGGAAGATTGGTCATATGGGATAAGAAAAAAGGCAATGCGATTGAACCTAAGTTCAAGCCTTCAATAACTATTTTAGAAGATCAGGATGGATTAAAAGGCCCAATATATGTAAAAGGTTCTGTTTTGATAAAATCTGCAGATGGTTTTGAATATGAAAAAAGAAATCGCGTTTGTTTATGCAGATGCGGCAAATCTTCAAATAAACCCTATTGTGATGGAGCTCATTTCGATGCTGTATTTGATGATTGATCAAGAGTTCTTTTTTATATTGCGATAGCTTTTTATACTTTAATATTCAAATTAGACATAATGACTAAATGAGTGCTAAAAATGATAATATCTAATTTATTATTCTTCATAATCTCTTTATTTGTGCTGATTAAAAGCGCAGATTATGCAACAGTCTATTCATCTAAACTCGCAAAGATGTTTCATATCTCTGAATTTATCGTAAGCTTCTTTCTGGTTGCTATCATCTCTGCTTTTCCTGAAGGAACAATCGCAATAATTTCAGCAATCAAAGGAGTGCCTGAATTCGGTCTAGGAACTCTTATCGGTTCAAATGTTGCAGATCTGGCATTAGTATTTGGAATAGTTGCATTAGTTTCGGCAAAAGGCATATCTGTAAAAAGCCAGATAATCAAGAAAGATTTCTTATTTCTAGTTTTACTGCTGTTCCCGATACTTTTAGGATTTGATGGTTATTTCTCAAGGATTGACGGTATATTATTGGTATTATCAGGATTTTTCTTCTTTTTTACGCTTTCTTTTGAGTCTAAGATGTTCAGGAAAAAATTTAACAATATAGATGGCCGTCATCTTTTTAAAAATCTGATATTGTTGATATTTAGCATGGCTGTACTGTTGGTCAGCGCTAATTATACTATCCAGTTCGGTATAGGTTTTGCAAATAGCATAAACATACCAGCTATCCTTGTTGGATTGACAATGGTATCTATAGGAACATGCTTGCCAGAACTTTTATTTTCTATAAGGGCTGTAAAAAATAATCGTGATGAGCTTGCTTTAGGAGATGTTTTAGGTACAGTCATAATAGATGCAACAATCCTTGTAGGGATCATCACCTTAATAAAACCCTTTTCTTTTAACCCAATAATAATATATGTTACTGGATTTTCTATGTTTATAGCAGGTATCCTGACGATTTTTTTTATAGCCACAGGAAAGATCATCACAAGAAAAGAAGGAGTTTATCTTTTATTATTCTATTTTTTATATCTCATAGTAGAGATAGTTGTAAATAAGTTGATATAGGCCAATATCTAATTGCTAACGCTTAGGCATTGAAACTAATTCCTGTTAAATACCCTTAGCGTACCTAGAGTGCAACGTGGTCTACTGAGCGTAAGCGAAGGAGAAGTTGAAAAAGTGCGCCGACATTCAGTTTATTACTGCATCATCCCATATCTTTTATTCATTGCAGTCATCTTAAGAAAATATTCTAGTCTCTTCTTAAAAAGATCAGGGCGAGTTCTGGTTCCTTCTATCCATTCTATACGGATACGTTTGTATGATTCTGAAAATTTCTGAAAGTTCTCCCAAGTTTTTTTATCTTCCTTTAATAATCTGAGAATATCAGCTTTGATTATGCATTTTGAATTTTTTGATGAATCATCGAACACATGTTTAACAGCATTTAGACCTTTCACAGTCATTTTCTTTTTTTCAATAAGTCTGTGAATACGTTCTTTGTTTAGTTGAGATAGTACACTATTTTTTCTTCTTGGAGAAAATCTCTGAGCAAACCTTTCTTCATCTACTCTCTTCATAATACTATCTATCCAACCATAACAAAGTGCCTCTTCAACTGCATCATTGTAAGGGATTCTTTTTTTGCCAGATGATTTTCTATAATAAATGAGCCAGATTTCTTTTTCTTTATCATGGTTTTTAGCTAGCCATGAACGCCATTGTTTTCTTTCAGTCACATAAAGTGTTTTTCCTATTTCCATATTTTCTTAAGATGTTAGTACATATATAAAATATTCTATAAGCGAACTTTTTCAATTGCAACTAACGATGTTAGTTTCCCCTGCCGAACTGAGGCTCGAGGAACGAACGAAAGCGAGCTCACTCCTGAGCCGAACATTCCTGGTAGGGTTCGAGCGTTAGCGAGAAAGTCCCTGAGCAAGAATAGCCCGAATCAATAAGCTTAATAAATATCATAAATATACTAACCTAATGGAAATGTTAATCCTTCTCCTCGCATTCATCATAGCATTTGGCACAATGTTTCTTGGTGCAATAAGTGGTGGCGTTGGTTTAGTGTTGCGTCCTCTTCTGATTTTCATTGGATTTCCTGCTATTGCAGTAGTCGGTTCTGTGAGAGTTGCATCTGTTGTTGGTGAGATACCTGGCGTATTTTTGCTCCATAAACATAAAAAAGTTGACTGGAAGTTGGTGTCATTTTTAGTTGTTCCAATGTTTCTTGGAAGTCTTATTGCAGGCATCGCAGTTTTATCCATTCTTAAAGGAATTCTTGAGCCAGTAATGGGCATCCTATTGCTTGTTGTTGGGATAATACTCGCCATACATAGAAAATCAGGACTGGAAGAGCGTAAACTTCACTTATCTAAAACAAGACATATCATTGGATTTTTTGGAACGATGATAGTTTCTTTTTTCAATACAATCACCGGAGGAATGGGGCCGATGTTCTCTTCACTCTATATTGCCAATTATGGGAAGACATACATCAGCGCATCTGCTTTGGGAAAAACAACTTCATATATCGGGGCAGGAATAGCATCTATTATATTTCTCATTGGAAAAGCTGTCGATTGGCAATTATTTGTTGCGTTGGTTTTTGGATTTGCATTTGGATCTTTCTTTGGAGTGCATCACGGATTGAAGAAAGGAGAAGAGTGGATTCGAACATTGGTTCTTATTGTAGTTTTCGCAAGTGCGATTAAGCTTATATTTTTCTAGGGTTCGGGAGTTAAGTGAGGGTTCACGAATTGAAACTAATGATATTAGTTTCTCGTTTCGAGGTGACTAAACAAAATTTTGATTTAGAAAACTATTTAAATCCGTGGTAGTTAAATATAATCATGCCGTACCTAAAAGAGGTTAGTATCCACGGACATAAGTACTTCTACCTATTTCACACTATAAGGAAAGATGATAAATTTAAGAAAATCAGCAAATATATTGGCAAAGAAAAACCTTCTGAAGAAAAACTAGAAACATTAAAAAAACAGTTTTTAGATGAGCTTCATAATAAACATCCAGATCATATAAGCCATAAGATAAATGTTGTTGCAATATTGCAGGAACTTCAGGAAAAAAAAGGTTTTGTTCAAAAAGAAGATATAATACAATTATCTAAGCAGTTAGATATTCCGGCAGTCAATTTTTATGGTGTTGCAACTTTTTATTCTCAGTTTAAGACACACAAGCCTGGAAAATATCTTATAAGCGTCTGTTCAGGAACAGCATGCCATGTAAAAAATTCTCAGTCTATCTTAGATTATGTCCAAGAGATGCTAAAGATAAAACCAGGACAGACAACAGGAAATGCTAAATTCACTTTAGAAACAGTAAACTGCATAGGAGCATGCGCAAAAGCACCTGCAATGATGATCAACAAAGTAGTTTATGGCGAATTGACAAAAGAAAAAGTTAAAAAGATAATTTCAGAATTGCAATGATAGATATAGAAAAAAAATATAATTTAGGATCTGTAAAAAAAGAGTTAGAAGGAGATAGAATTACTGTAGGGTTAGCTACATGCGGAGTTTCTGCAGGCGGTTTACCGGTGTTTGAAGCATTGCATAATGCTAAACTAGATATTCTTATAGAAAGAGTTGGCTGTATAGGTATGTGTTATCTGGAACCTATTGTAACAGTTGTTCAAAAAGGAAAAAGATCAATCTATGGGTTGGTAACAAAAGAAAAGGTTCAGATGCTTATTGACTGCATAAAAAAAGGAGAAGAATGCAAAGAACTTCTGGTTGCTAATGATATCTATGAGATGGACTTTTTCAAAAATCAGAAAAGGGTGATAATGGAAAATTGCGGAATTGTTAATCCATTGAGATTAGACCAATATTTAGCAAGAAAAGGTTATGAAGGTTTGTTAAATTCTCTAAAAAAACAGCCAAAAGATGTGATTGAAGATATTAAAAAATCTGGATTACGCGGAAGAGGTGGAGCTGGATTTTCTACTGGATTAAAATGGAGCTTTATAGTTGATAAAAAAGGAAAAAAATATCTTATATGCAACGGTGATGAAGGAGATCCTGGAGCATTTATGAACAGAACATTAATGGAAAGCGATCCATTCAGATTGATTGAAGGATTGACGATAGGAGCTTATGCAACAGGATGTGATGAAGGGATAATCTATACAAGAGCAGAATATCCTTTGGCAATAGAAACTTTGGAAAAAGCAATAGAGATTGCAACAGATGCAGGATTATTAGGAGAAGAAATCCTGGACATAAAAGGATTTCATTTTCACCTAACTATACAGAAAGGAGCAGGAGCATTTGTGTGCGGAGAGGAAACAGCTTTGATAAACTCTTTGCACGGCAAAAGAGGTATGCCCAATCCAAAACCTCCTTTTCCTACAGATCAAGGATATCAGGATAAGCCTACTGTCATAAATAATGTAGAGACATGGAATCATGTTGTTAAGATAATGAGAGACGGTCCTGATGAATTTGCAAAACTAGGTTCTTTAAAATCAAAAGGGACAAAGATGCTTTGTTTGACAGGTAAGATAAAACATACAGGTGTTGTTGAGGTTCCTATCGGGATCAATCTAAGAGATGTTGTTTATAATATAGGCGGAGGAGCTGCTCCTGAAGGAACAAAGATAAAAGCAGTCTTAGCAGGAGGTCCTGCTGGAGGCTGTATACCAGAAAACTTATTAGATACTCTTCTAGATTATGAGACTTTACAATCAGTAGGAGCAATATTTGGTTCTGGCGGATTTGTTGTATTAAATGATGAAGCTTGCATGGTTGAGGTAGCTCGTTATTTCATGAATTTTTCACAAGAAGAAAGCTGTGGAAAATGTACTCCATGCAGAGAAGGGACAAGAAGATTATTAGAGATGCTGATCAGTATAACCAGGGGAGTAGGAGATAAAGAAATTTTTAATAAGATACAGATGCTTGCCGAGTTTGTTAGAGACAATGCATTATGCGGACTTGGTCAAAATGCTCCCAATCCTGTTTTATCTACAATGAAGCATTTCAGGAATGAATATGAATCTCATCTTAATGATCAAAAATGTCCTGCAGGATTTTGTACCAGCCTGATGCAGTATTTTATAACTGAAAAATGCGTAGGCTGCGGAAATTGCGCAAGGCACTGTCCAGTCCAATGCATATCAGGAGAACCTAAAAAAAGATATCTGATTGACCAGTCAAGATGCATAAAATGCGGAACATGCTTTGAAGTGTGTGCGTTTAAAGCAATCATAAAAAAATGACAGAAAAAATAAAGTTTACAATAAATGGAACTGAAGCAGAAGCAAGATCAGGAGAGATGATAATCGATGCTGCTAAAAGATATGGGATAGAAATCCCTCATTTCTGCAAAAATGATAGGTTAGAAAGAATAGGTGCATGCAGATTATGTGTCGTTGAAGTTCAAGGCTCTCAAAAACTTATCGCATCATGCTGCACACCTGTAAAAGAAGGTATGATGATAACAACACATTCAAAAAGAGTTTTGGAAGCAAGAAGGATAAACATGGAGCTTTTGCTTGCAAACCATGACCTTAACTGCGTAACATGCGTAAAGAATCTTAACTGCAAGCTCCAGAAGTATGCTGAAGAATTGATGATACAGGACCTAAGATTTTCAGGTGAAAAAAGATATGAGAACGTTGATAATTCAAGCTGTTCTATACGACGTGATAATAATAAATGTATCTTATGCGAGCAATGCATCAGAGTCTGCAATGATATCCAGACAGTCTATGCTATAGGTCTCCAAAATCGTGGATTTAAAACTCGAGTTTCTCCTCCTTTTGAGATGAATATGAAAGAAAGCAACTGTATAAATTGCGGTCAATGCGTCATAGCATGTCCTACTGCAGCTTTAAGTGAAAAAAGTGACATACAAAATGTTATTGATGCTTTAAGGTCAGATAAATATATGGTTGCTCAAACAGCACCTTCTATAAGAGCTACATTAGGAGAATGTTTTGGAATGTCTACCGGAACTTCTGTAACAGGAAAGATGGTCACTGCATTAAGAAAAATTGGTTTTGATAAAGTTTTTGATACTGATCTAGGTGCAGATATATGTATAATAGAAGAAGCTACAGAATTTGTAAAAAGATTTAAAGAAAAAAGAGATCTGCCTATGATAACAACATGCTGTCCAGCTTGGATAAAGTTTGGAGAACAGTTTTTTTATGACGAGCTTAATCATATGTCTTCATGCAGAAGCCCTCAGGCTATCTTAGCTTCATTGATAAAAACCTATTATGCTCAAAAAATAGGAAAAGATCCTAAAGATATAATCTTGGTTGATATAATGCCATGCACTGCCAAAAAGTTCGAAGTATTAAGAGATGAATTCAAAGGAGAAGCAGATTATGTCTTGACAACAGTTGAATTAGGAAAATTATTAAAACAGCTTAATGTTGATTTTGTAAATCTAAAAGATTCTGAATTTGATAATCCTTTAGGTGAAAGCACAGGAGCAGCAGCAATATTTGGCCATACTGGCGGAGTGATGGAAGCTGCTTTAAGGACAGCTGCTGATTTTATTTCTGGAAAAGATCTGCCTGGCATTGATTATAAGAATATCCGCGGGATGGATGAGATAAAAGAAGCTGAGATTGAATTAAACGGTGAAAAAATTAAGATAGCTGTTGTCCATACTTTGGGAAAAGCTAGGAAAATAATGGAAGATATAAAAGCAGGAAAATCACCATATCATTTTATCGAGATAATGGCATGTTATGGCGGATGTATTGGCGGAGGAGGACAGCCAGCTCCATGCAGAATAGATGTTTTGAAGAAAAGAACCCATGCTTTGATAGAAGAGGATGAACACAAGACATTAAGAAAATCCCATAAGAATCCTTCTGCAATAAAACTGTATAAAGAATACTTAGGGGAATTTGGAAGTGAAAAAGCCCATAAGCTTCTTCATACGCATTATTCTAAGAAGGATTATATCTAATTTATCTTTTTCTACGTAAGATTTATAAGCTTCTATAGCCTCTAAACTATAGGGGTGATGGCAGCAGGATCGCCTTAGAGTTCTGATATAATTTAAAATGTTAAAATCAAGAATAAACAGGATTTTTTTAAGCGGTTTACTTGCACTAAATATAGGTATAGCTTCATGTTCAAGAAGCCCTAAGCTTGAGGAAAGAGTTGCGATGGATCTTCCTGCAAGCATAGAATTCCAGCCAGATTATGAAAAGACTCTCGAAAGGGTAATAATAACCCATAAATCTTATCCTCCTGAAAATCCAACTATCAATGAATATTACTCTTTTATAAGAAAAGAAGATAACAATGGGATAAGAGCTAGGGTAAGTATAATCAGAAATCTCCCAGAATATTCCAAAGTTTTTCTTATCTGTGATAAAGATACTAAACCTCTATTTGAAGCAGAAATTGCAAAGCTTAACACTTCTGTACAGGAAAGAGTATCTATATCTTTGGCTGAAATGCATTTTCCAAGAGATGCATTTTCACAGGATATGGGTGCAGGAAACGGGACTAATTTTATACTAAGGAATGATTATCCTTATCTTATTACAAACCTTAACTTATCTGGTTTTAACGTCCTTAATAGTAGGTCTGTAGGAGATGGTTGGGGCAATAAGCTTCTTGCAAGAAATGCTTTTGGGGAAAAAATAGTTTTTGTAGGATCAACCCTTGCTGAAACTGATTCAAAAAATCTTGATCAGAGCTTGGATTATGTAAAAGAGATGTACAAGCAGACATTTAACGCTGACAAAGCGGTTATAATACCCAACCTTAATACCCATCCAGATCTCCAATCTAGAAGTATGATACATCTTGACCAGGTTATAAGCTTTGGAAATGATGGTTTTGCATTTATTGCAAAGCTTCCTGACACAAATGAAAAAGTAGGTAGAATTTATGACGGATTCTTAAGAAAATTTAAAAGAGTTCAGAATAAAGGAATTGATTCAGAAAATATAATGGATTATTTTGTTTTGAAAGAAGCTTTTTTTCCAGAAGGAAGAAGATACATTCCAGTATTATATACACCAAAATCTTTGCGGGAAAAGCTCACAGAAAGCCAGTTTAATGTTTTGAGCGAGCATGGTCTTTATCTAGGACTTTTTTATCATGAGCATATCTCAAGAAAATTAAGAGCCACTGAAGAGACCCTGGCTAAAAATGGATTTGAAACATATCATCTTCATATGGATCTTGTCAATATGGCATTAAGACAGTCTCCGCTTAACATGACTGTGTTTACAGAAAAAGAGTCTGGTAAAAAAGCTGTACTTTTTCCAATCTTTGGTCCTGTAAACAGAGAGGACAGCAAAAAGGAATTTAGTGGAATGATACTAAGTTTTCCAGAAAGCTATTCTTCATTGATGCAAGAAGCTGAAGATAAGCTTATCGCAGATTATAGCCTAATATTTTCTGGAAAAAAATCAGATCTTGAATTAGAGCAGGATAATATGCTTAGGATCCAGCAAAAAGGATTTGAACTTATCTCAGTTCCTGGTGAGGATATGCGTGGCGGAAATCTTCATTGCCTTATGAATCCGCTTTAAATTTTTGACTCTTGATAACTTAATAAGTAAACTTTATTAATCAATAACAGATTTCTTATGTTATGGAACTGATAGCACAAGGAGCTGAAGCTAAGCTCTATAAAGATGGCAAGCAGCTTATCAAGGAAAGAATCCCAAAAGGATATCGTATAAAAGAATTAGATGAAACAATCAGAAAAAAAAGGACAAGGAAAGAATCAAAGATATTAGAAAAGATAAGCAAATTAGGATTTTCTCCAAAAGTTATCAGTGATGATGATAGATCAAAGATAACAATGGATTTTATCGAAGGAAAAACATTAAGAGATTGCTTAACCGAGAAAAACTACAAAGCTTTGATGAATGAATTAGGAAAAAAGATAGCAATTTTGCATAACAATGATATTGTCCATGGTGATTTAACAACTTCTAACTTTATCTGCCATGATCAGATATATTTTATTGATTTTGGGTTAAGTTTTGAAACCCATAAGATAGAAGACAAAGCAGTTGATCTGCATCTTCTAAGACAAGCTTTAGAATCTAAATATTATAAAATATGGAAAGGATGTTTTGATGAAGTTTTAGAAATCTATAAAAAAGATGCAAAAGAAGGAAAAGAAGTTATTGCAAGATTAGAAGTTGTAGAAAAACGCGGAAGATATAAACATTAAACTATTTATTTAAAAACATTTTTGAAAAAGCCCTTATCTTCGTTTAATTTTTCAAATTCTTCAAGCAATTCTTTTTGTTTTTTAGAAAGTTTTTCAGGAACTTTTACTATAACTTTTACTTTTTCATCACCAGAACCATCTTCATTAAGGATAGGCATTCCTTTTCCTTTCATCCTGAAAACAGTATTTGTCTGCGTTCCAGGAGGTATTTTTAATGAAACAGAACCATCTAAAGTTGGAACCTTTATTTCAGAACCTAATGCAGCCTGTGCAAAACTTATCGGAACTTCTATATGCAGATCATCACCTTCTCTTTGAAAAGTTTCATGAGGATTTATATGCAGTTCAACATAAAGATTACCGTTAGGACCATTTTTTTCACCAGCTTCCCCTTCACCAGCAACCCTTAATCTGATCCCTTCTTGTGAACCTTTGGGGATCTGTATCTCTATCTTCCTTGTTTTTTTGACTAATCCTGTACCGTCGCAATTAGGACATTCATTTTTTATCACTTGACCAGACCCTGAACATTTTCTGCATGGACCTGTTGTTGAAAAATACCCAAATGGTGTTCTTCTTTCTTGACGTACATAACCAGAGCCTTTACAATCTGGACATGTTGCTATATCTGATTTTGATTCAGCTCCTGAACCATTGCATTTTTCACATTGTTCTAGTCTAGGGATTACAATACTTTTTTTAGTTCCAAAAGCAGCATCTTCTAATTCAATCTCTAATTCATAAAGAAGATCATTTCCGCGTTTTGGCTGATTTTTACGTGATCTTTTGGATCCTCCTCCAAAAAATTGGTCAAATACATCTCCAAAATCAAACTGCTGAAAATCACCAAAATCAAAACCGAAATTGCTGAAATCTGAACCGTTAGGACCCATACCAGGAGCAGCTGTTCCGAATTGGTCATATTGCTGCCTTTTTTCATCATCTGCTAAAACAGATGCAGCTTCATTTATCTCTTTAAATTTTTCACCATCTCCATGATCCTTATTCAGATCAGGATGGTATTTCTTGGCCAATTGCTTATATGCTCGTTTAATCTCATCTTTAGTTGCATCTTTACCTACACCTAATATTTTATAATAATCTTTTTCCTTGGCCATATCTAATTCACTTTTATCAGTTCTTTTAAATCTTCTGGTTTAAAATCAAGCTTTGAAAAAATCTCTTTTTCAAGCTCTTTTGCCTTTGTTACTGATTGGAATATCTTTTCCTTGAATTCTGGAAATAACTCAGGCCATTTTTTTGTTCGTTCATCAATAGATCTTATCTCATTTCTGGCTCTTTTATCAGCATAATAGACTAACTTTTCTTCCCATGTATCAAATCTATACTCTAAAATTCCAGACAGTTCATGTTTTCTTATTATTGGCATTAATTTTTCAAATCCAAATCTTTTGACAATCTCTTCACCATCCTTTGAATGACTATCTCCTGTATAAGACTCTGATTTTGCAATATCATGAAGCAAAGCTCCAGCTTCAACTAACCTTAGATCAATCTTTTCTCCTTTTTCTATAAGTTTTTTAGCTAGAAATAATGCAACATCTGCAACAAGTATACTGTGATGTATCTTTTTTTCGCTTAGGTTATACTCTTTTAAAAGTTCAAGGCATTTATCTCTTGTTGGGATGTTCATAAAAAATTAAAATAAAAGAAAAAGATTTACTTTTTCTTCTTTTTGTCGTCATCTACTTTGTAGTCTGCATCAACAACATTCTCATCTTCACTTTCTTCAGATTTTTCTGCTTTTCCGTTCTTTGGTTGTTTTGCAGCCTGTTCCTGTGAAGCTTTTTGGTACATTTCAGTAGACATCTTCTGGACTATCTCATTGATCTCATCCATCTTCTTCTTCAATGCATCAATATCTTTCTTTTCAGGTTTTAATAATTCTTCAAGCTCCATGACTTTTCCTTTGACCTGTTCAATCTCTTTCTTGTCAAACTTGCCTTCATATTCCTTGAAAAGTTTTTTTGTTGAGTATACTAGGTTGTCTGCTTCATTTACTGTTTCAATCTCATCTTTGTGTTTTTTGTCTTCATCTGCATGAGCTTCAGCATCTTTTCTCATCTTTTCAATTTCAGCATCGCTTAATTTTTGAGATGCAGTTATATGTATGCTCTGCTCTTTTCCTGTTCCGATGTCTTTTGCAGATACATGTATGATTCCGTTTGCATCTATATTGAATGTTACTTCAATCTGTGGAACTCCACGAGGTGCAGGAGGTATTCCAACCAGATCAAATCTGCCTAAGCTTTTGTTATCAGTAGCCATAGGACGTTCACCTTGAAGTACATTTATTGTTACAGCAGGCTGATTGTCTGAAGCTGTTGAGAATATCTGGCTTTTCTTGGTTGGTACAGTAGTATTTCTTGCAATAAGTTCAGTTCTAACTCCTCCTAAGGTTTCAATGCCTAATGTCAAAGGAGTTACATCCAAAAGCAAAATGTCTTTAACTTCTCCAGCCAAGATTCCGGCTTGGATAGCTGCTCCTTGAGCAACACATTCCATAGGATCTACTCCTCGTTCAGCTTTTTTGCCAAGATAATCTTCTACAAATTTTCTTACCATAGGCATCCTTGTAGGTCCGCCTACTAAAATAACTCTGTCAATCTCATCTTTGCTTAATTTAGCATCTTTGATTGCCTGTTCTAAAGGATGTCTGCATCTTTCAACAATAGGTTCCATCAATTGTTCAAGTTTTGCTCTTGTTATCTTCATGGTCAGATGTTTTGGAGTTCCATCTTTTTCTGCGATAAAAGGCAAGTTAATGTCTGTTTCAGTCATTGTTGATAATTCTATCTTTGCTTTTTCAGCTGCTTCTCTTAATCTTTGCATAGCTGTAGGACTATCATTCAGATCAATATCTTCTCTTTTCTGGAAATCTTTTACAATAAAGTTGATTATTGTATTGTCCATATCTGTTCCGCCCAATTGCGTATCTCCAGATGTTGATTTGACTTCAAATACTCCTTCACCAAATTCCATGATTGTAACATCTAAAGTTCCACCGCCAAAATCAAATACGATTATCTTGTGCTCTTTTTCAGATTTATCTAAGCCGTAAGCCATTGAAGCTGCAGTAGGTTCATTTACCAATCTAACTACCTCTAAACCTGCGATTGTACCTGCATCTTTAGTTGCCTGCCTTTGGTCATCATCAAAATAAGCAGGAACAGTGATAACTGCTTTTTTTACAGGTTCTCCTATAAATTCTTCAGCATCTTTTTTTATTTTCTGCAAGATAAATGCAGAGATCTGCTGAGGTGTATATTCTTTCCCGTTTATCTTATACTTAAAATCAGAACCCATCTTTCTTTTTGCAGCTGTTATTGTTCTTTCTGGGTTAGAGATAGCCTGTCTTCTTGCCGGTTCTCCTACTAAAACATTGTTGTCTTCTGTAAATGCTACAAAAGAGGGAAATGCTTTTCCATATTGTGTTGTTCCTTCTGCAGATGGTATAATTATAGGTTTTCCAGCCTGTAAAATAGCTGCTGCTGAGTTTGATGTTCCTAGATCAATTCCGATTATTTTTTCTTTTTTTGCTGTTTCTTTTGCCATTTTTCCTCCTACTTTGTTCCCAAAGCCAATTTTCTTATATTTTCTACATCTTCATCTTTTAATACTGGCTTAGGTCTTTTCATTGTTTGAGCATAACTCATAATCTCGACAACTTCAAAAAATTTCCTTAGCTTGTTCATATTAAAATTATCATCTTGTTTTATCGCTGCTAATGCCTGATATATGTCATAATCGCTGGTTATCATATCAATTTCGCTTGATTTGCATGTGATCAAAGTATCTGTAGCATCATCATTTGTGATAAGATACTTCAAGATCGTTTCAGCCTTGACAAATAATTTTTGTTTTTGGTCAACCATATTTATCCCAGATATGAAGGAGATACTGTTTCTTCTTCAGCACTCTCTGTTTTTTTATTTTTCTTCTCTGCTATTACCACCTGTTTTGGCTTCTCTATCTTTCCATAGTCTTTTTCATATCTTTTTACTACTTCGCCTAAAAGTTCATAAAACCTTTTTGCATGATATGAATCAAGCATTATTATGCTGTGCTTAAGATTTATCACAGGACTTTCTTTTGCCCTTGGATCTACCCTAGGTGTTATGCATTTAAAGTCAAAAATAAACTGTGTCGGATTGAAATTTATCGATGCTTCATGTGCAAAAAAATCAGGAGCAAAATCCCCTATATTCATATTTATCTTTTGTTTTTCCATTATTATTTCCTCCATTTGTTGATCATTATTTTTAATTGCTCTAAATCCTTTCCTTGGATTATTTTTCCATGACCCGGGATTATTACGTCAGCCATCTCGGCAATTTTTTTAGCATTTTGAACATATTCCTTATTGTTCATAACTCCGAACGCATTTGTTTTTGCATACTCTTCATTTATTGCGTCTCCTGCAATTATGTATTTTTTTCCATCAGTTTCAATCATAATTGATCTATGGTCAGGTGTATGGCCTGGGGTAGGAATTATTTTTATTCCAGGAACCTCTGTTAATTCTTGTGCCGTTTTGTACCAATATCCACTCTTTTCAGGAAAATAAATCCCTGCTCCTGATAATCTATTTGCTTTTTTGAAAAGATATATATTTGATGTATGATCAAAATGGCTGTGTGTAGTTACTATCCATTTTATGTCCTCTGGCTTAACTCCTGTTTTCTTTAATCCATTCAATATCTCTTGCTCATAACCCCAGTTGCCAGGATCTACAATGATATTTTCTTCTCCATTTTTTTCTGCTTTCAACAAAACAACAGAGCTACAGATTTCACTGCATTCATTATTTATTTTTGGATCTCTTGGTTCTATATCCTTATGTATCCCTTCTTTCAAAACAATTATTTTCATCTTAAAATCTCATAGTTGAGTATCTTATTCAATAATTTCTTATCTGGGACCAAGTCTTCTAAATTTCCGCCAGGTATTGTCGGATGTGTTTTTAGATAGGTTGCCCATTGTCTTACACTTTCAGGATCATTCTTATTTACAAAATGATTTATCGTGAACCAAAGATGGATAGCTTCACCATGCTCATTGCAGTTTCCTACCTTACAATGTAATGGTTTTGCAGGATGGATTGTGCATCCTTGTTTTTCCTGATAAAATATGCATTCGCCATAAGGCTTGCCTTTCTTTATTATCTTAGGCCTTAATTTTTTTGTATTGAACTTTTCCCCTTCTTCAAGGAATTTTTCCTTAAGCTCTTTTTCAGTTATTCCTAAAAAATCAGCAATATTTTTTATGTCACCTTCGACTAAAAATCCTGAGCTGTATCTGCAGCAGTTTCCGCACTTGTTGCAGCTGCCTGCTAATTTCAATATATCTTTTAATGGTGTTTTTGCACTTATGTTCATATTTGGCAGCTCTTTTGCAGCCTTATCCTCTTTTTTATTTTCATTTTTCATTGCATTTTTCTCCATTTTTTTTAGCTTTTGCAACTTTTACCTTGCTGTGTCTTATTATGATATCTTTGAATGCATATCCTTTTTGAAGCTCTTCTAAGATTGTGCCTTCTTGTTTATCACATTCTTGAGTCAATAAAACTTCATGTTTGTACGGGTCAAATTTACAGTTTGATTCTATCTTCTTTAATCCAAGATCCTCTAAAGTCTGGAAAAAAGATGAAAAGATAAGTTCAATGCCCTTGATGAACTCATCCTTATTGGAGGTGTTTTTCAGTGCCATCTCAAAGTTATCTAAGATCGGAAGCAGTTTTTTTATAAGATCTGCTTCAACATATTTTTTTAGTTCTGAAACCTGTTTGTTAGTTCTTTTTTTATCATTTTCAAAATCAGCCTGAAGCCTTTGTAATGTATCTATAAGTTCTGCTTTTTCAGAAACTAATTTTTGGATAGTTTCGGTTAGTTCTTTAACATCATTGCAGCACTCTTTTTTAGGCTCTTCTTTTGTTTCTTGTTTTTCTTTTTGTTTTATCATTTTCAACTTCTCTGTTGACTTAAAGTCAACCAGAACAAACTAAGATAGTATAGGTAGTATTTAAAGGTTGTGGAAAACCTTTATAAATAAGATAATCTTAATGTTAATTAATGATAATCAGCCATCAAAAAATAACCATTGTCAATATAAGAAGACCTGCACAAAGGAATGTCAACCAGGATCTTCAATGGTTAGGAAATTCTTTAGGATTATTTAATCTAAGAGACAAAGACAAGAGCTGCTTTCGTATATTCTTAGAATTATTAAAATCTACAAAAGCAAAAAAGCAATTGGATTCAGATGAGATTGCAGCTAATCTAAAACTAAGCAGAGGAACAGTTATACATCATATGAACAAGCTTATGGAAGCAGGATTGGTTGTTCATGATAAGAACAATTATATGCTAAGGGTTGATAATCTGAAGATGTTAGTATCTGAACTGGAAAAAGATATCCATCGAACTTTAGAAGACCTAAAAGAAGTCGCTTCAGGGATTGACGATTGGATAGGTCTTTAATATAGATTTAAGGAGGAAAAAAATGAAAAAAGTAGCAACAGAATTTATGGAATTTTTAAAAGAGTATAAGATAGTAGGATTAGCAATCGCATTTGTTATGGGTATGGCTGCAACAGCATTGGTCAAATCTATAATTGAAAATTTAGTCATGCCTGTAGTAACAGCAGCAATTCCAGGCGGAGCATGGCGCACAGCTACGTTAAAATTAGGTCCTATGGTTTTCGGATGGGGTCCTTTATTAGCTGAACTGATAAATTTTGCAGCAATAGCATTAGTTGTATTCTTAATTGCTAAAATCATTTTAAGAGAAGAAAAAGTTGCTAAAAAATAATTTTTTCTTTTTTTTAATTTCTTTATTTTACTAAATCGTTGATGCACCATGCAGCTTGTGCAGATGTCATATCTCTTGTGTAAAAAGTATGATGTGCTGCTTCTCTGTACAGTTCATCTCTTTCTCTTAATACATTAAGCATCTCACAATACTGTGAGTTTGTCTGTGTTAAAGAAGGCCTTTGATTCGCTGATTTAACATCATTGTTCATCCTTTCAACTAATATCCTAGCCGATTCTTCTAGACTTTCTGTAGGAAGAATATAAACCAATTGTCCAAGACTTCTTAATAGATTTACATTTTCTGCTCTATAATTTTCTCCCTGATTATGAGCAACAGCTCCACCGCCAGGAGCTAGGATAATATCTTTATCATGATAATTCCGGAATAATCCGCATAAAACACCTGTTTCATATTTTCTGAATTCTTCCCATCCAAAACTTTTGACAAAATCTTTAATTGTAATCTCATGTTGTTTTTCAAAAACCCTATCAGCATCCACAAAAGGAACATGCCTTATGGAAGCTAGTATCTCTCCTTTTTCAGTTTTTCCAGTGCATCTTGGACCTACTAAGATTATTGATGTCATCTACTGTCAAAATCTAACTTATCTTATAAAGATTTCTCCTCAAAAACATAACCCTTATAAATTCGAATTCTCCTCTTTTATTATGGTGAACAAATTTAAAAGAACCTTAATAACAAGCGCACTGCCTTATGTAAATAATGTACCTCATCTAGGTACTGCTGTGTGCGTTGTTTCTGCTGATGTCTATGCAAGATATCTAAAATCTAAAGGAGAAGATGTAATAAGCGTTTTAGGAACTGATGAGCACGGAACAACTGCTGAAGTAAAAGCTTTAGAAGAAGGTCTGACACCCAGACAGCTGGTTGATAAATATTTTGTCATCCATAAAAAGATATATGAATGGTTTAACTGCAACTATGATTGTTTTGGAAGAACATCTTCAAAAGAAAATAAAGAAGTTTCTATCGATATTTTTGAGAAATTAGACAAAAATGGTTTTATAACAGAAAATACATTGCAGCAGCCATTTTGCAGCAAATGTGATAAATTTCTATCAGATAGGTTTGTAGAAGGGACTTGTCCTCATTGCGGTTATGAACAGGCTCGTGGAGACCAATGCGAGAAATGCGGTAAATTGTTAGATCCCACTGAACTTAAAGATCCAAGATGCAAAGTCTGCGGTACTAAACCAATAATAAAAGATACAAAACATCTTTTCATAAATCTGCCAAAGATACAGCCTGAACTAGATAAATGGATAAAATCTGTTGAAAAAAATTGGTCTGAAAATGCAAAGACAATGACCAACTCATGGCTAAAAGAAGGATTGAAAGAAAGATGTATAACTCGAGACTTAAAATGGGGGATTCCTGTCCCTAGAAAAGGCTATGAAAATAAAGTTTTCTACTCGTGGTTTGATGCTCCGATAGGTTATATCGGAATAACTAAAGAGATAAAAAAAGACTGGCATGAATGGTGGCATTCTCCAAAAGAAACCAGATTAGTGCAGTTTATGGGTAAAGATAATATCCCTTTTCATACAATATTGTTTCCAGCTTTTTTGATAGGGACAAGAGATGATTATACTCTGTTGAATGATATAAGCGTAAATGAATATCTTAATTATGAGACTGGAAAATTTTCAAAAAGCAGAGGAGAAGGCGTTTTTGGTGATGACGCTATAGAAACAGGAATATCAGCAGATGCATTTAGATATTATCTGATGGTTAACCGTCCAGAGCAGTCTGATACTATATTTACTTGGGATGATTTTCAGCAAAAGATAAACAATGAATTGGTTGCAAATATAGGGAATTTAGTCAATAGAAATATAACTTTCATAAACAATTTCTTCAGTGCAGAAGTCCCAGATGGAAAAGTTGATGAAAAATTCTTTGAAAGATTAAAAGATGAATATAAGAAAGCAGAAAAATTGATGGATGAGATATCCTTAAAAGAAGGTTTAAAGCAAGTGATGGCAATATCTAAGCTTGGAAACCAGTTTTTTCAGGAAAAAGAGCCTTGGAAAACTAAAGACAAAGATGCTTTGATCACTTTAATAAATGTCGTTAAGGATTTGGCTATATTGATAGAACCTTTCCTTCCAAAAACAGCAGAATCAATCTTTAAGCAGCTGAACATTAAAAAATTAGGCTGGTCTGAGTTAGGTAAACCTTCAATAAAACCAGGACATAAGATAAACAAGCCGGAATTATTGTTCAAAAAATTAGAAGATAAAGATGTCAAAGACTTTAAAGAGAGATTTAAAGGAAAGAAGCAGGAAAAAACACAGTTTGCATTAGATCTTAAAGTAGCCAAGATCTTAGAAGTAAAAGAACATCCTGATGCTGAAAAGCTATATATCTTACAGATTGATCTAGGAAAAGAAAAAAGGCAGATTGTCGCAGGGATAAGAAAATATTATTCTCAGGAAGAATTGGTTGGAAAAAATATTGTTGTTGTAACAAATCTTGAACCTGTAAAATTAAGAGGTTTTGACAGCAATGGGATGCTTTTAGCTGGTGATGATGGCAAGAATGTAAAATTGGTTGAAGCTCCAAAATCAAGTCCAGGAGACCAGGTTAGCTATGGAATCCCTGTAAATGGATCAATAATAAATTATAATACATTTTCAAAAGTTGTTTTAGAAGTAAAAGATAAAAAGGTCTTAGCTGATGGAAATATCCTGAAGACTTCAAAAGAAGAGGTTAATTGTGATATTTCTAAAGGAAAAGTTAAATAAAAAAACAAGTTTTATAAATAAAGATTATTAACATATCCTGATGGCAAAAAAAGTTAAGAATAGAACAAAAAATAGTTTTAAAATCATTATTAATAATATATTTGATGTTTCTGGAACAAAAGGTTATAAAAAATTCATTTTTTTCCTTATCCTGATTGATTTAACTGGTTTTGCAAGCATTGCTTCTGACAATCTTTTTGGAGAGAATCTATTAGCCTATAGCGAATTTGCATGGATAATCCTTTTTTCATTAGGTATGATAATGATATCTGATGTTAAAAAAATAGCTAAAATAAGATATAAGGGATTTAAATCAGATAATTTTGCAAGTTTAGTAACATTCATAATAGGAGTTATGGCTTTTATTGTTTCAATATTTTCGCTTCCTCAGATTAATTTAACTTCACCTATCCTTAGCTCGATAAAAGGAATAATAGCTCTAATAGCAATTATCTATGTGATATTTGAAGCATGGGTTATAAAAGAACAATAATCAACAGATCTTATTCTATTTTATCTGGTTCTGTATAATCATCAAGAATATAGAAATAACCATCATCAGGATATAAACAAATTTATTCCACTGCCATATCTTTTTTCCGTCAAACATCGGAAGTGGAAGCATATTGAACAATGCTAACAATGAGTTTACCATAAATCCAAAATAACCTATAACATCAGATATGTTATTATCAAAAAATATTATTATCAATAAGAAGATTATAGCTAAAATAATATTTGTTCCAGGTCCTAAAGCAGATATCTTTCCATTTCTTCTTGTACCAATAGGACCATTGATCATCACTGCACCAGGAGCAGCAAATATTATTCCCAAAAAAGACATTATCAGAGCAAACCATAACATACCGTTAAATGCTCTGAATTCTGCAAAACATCCATAATGCTGAGCTAATAATTTATGCCCTAACTCGTGGAATACAAAAGCAGTACCTACTGTGATAAATGATACACCTAATCCTATCAGGAAGGAATAGCTTAATTCAAATCCGCCTAAAAAATATATTGTAAATGCTAAAGAAAGTATGATCCATGCTTTGATCAGATCATGAACTTCTATCTTAGAAAAATGAAATTTTGTTTGAGCTTTTTTTAGCATTAGGAATCAGATAGGTCTTCCAAATTCAGGAACATCTACAAATAATCTATGTTTCTCTTGGCCTTCCATTTCAAGCAGTATCCTCTTAACTATTGATTTTTCAGGATCTGGCATCAATTTTACACGTTTCTTTATATCATCAAAGCTTTCAAAAGGCTTATCCTGTCTAGCTTCAATTATCTCCCACATATGTTTTTTTCCTACACCAGGCAGTAATTCAAGCTGATGCATCCTTGTTGTTAAAGGCTGAGCTTTATTAAAAAATTCAATAAATCTTGCAGGCTGTTTTTCAACCATGTTTGTTATTACATCATGCAAGATAGAATCAGCTGTTGCTGTCAGTTTTTCCATCCCTAATTTTCCAATTATATGATGGATCTGGTCTCTTTTTCCTTCTCCGATATACACTTCATCATTAGGCTGCAGCTTTACTTCTTTTTTAGGGACTAATTCTAACAAAATCAGATGTTCTTTTCCTAAAGCCTGTACAATAGCGTTCTTCTTGTATGAAGGTGTATTATCAAAAGGATATCCATTAGGCAAAAAATCAAGTACAATTGCTTTATCTTCTTTAGTGCCTATCATTTTGTTAATTCCACCCCTCTTTTTTTAACTATTTACTTCTGAAATTCTTTTAAAGCTTCAATTATCTTTTTTAGATTATCATTTGTTATTGTTACAGTGTAAGCATGCAAGATTGATTTTAGCTCTTCAACTGAAACAGGCATCAGATCCATTATTTTGATTATATGATCTTCTTTAAGCCTTGGAATATTCATCTTTTCCAATTTTGCTTTTAGCTCATTTGCTTTTTTTGAATCTAATGAGATGAACTGATTAAGGTATTCTTCAGTCTTTTCAGCTCTAAAATTCAATTTTTCGCTTTTCTTCTTTATTTTCTCGATCTCATCTTTCAGTTCAGCCATCGAGATCGATGTTTCTTTTATTATTTCAGGTTTTACCATCTTATAACCTCTTCAAATGGATAGGACTTACCAAAAAATGTTTTAGTTTTGTATGATCCATTATTCCAACTTTGTATGCTCTTCCTTGTTTTGCTTTTACAACTCCTTTTTTACCATAAAATCTTGGCGGAAACATCCCTTTTTGTACAGATGAATCTGCTACAAACTGGACATTATCTCCTATATTAAAGGTCTGTAGATGTTTTCTTATGTTTATCTTTCCTTTTTCATAATACTTTTTAGTAAATATACTTCTTGTTCCGTGTCTAAATCCTCGTTTCTTTCTGTTCATTTAACCCACACTCCTATTGTTTACTTTTTGTTATAGATATAACTATCATAATCTTTTTACTGAAAGATAATATCCAGAACTGGTATAAAAAGCTTTCGGATTATACCTAAAATAGAAAGCTTTAAAGATAGGTTATTCTAAGAGTTTATCACAATGAAAGAGAAGATCGAACAGATATTCTTATGGAGCTTGTTATTTATACCTATAAGCTATTTTTTGGCTTTTTTTACAGAGGATAAGATACTTTTGTTTATAGCATCTACTCTTGCAATCATCCCTCTAGCAAGAATCATCGGTTTTGCAACAAAAGAGCTTGTTTTACAGACTAATCCTACCTGGGGCGGACTTATCAATGCTACATTAGGTAATTCTATCGAGCTTATAATCGCAGTTCTAGCTTTAAATAAAGGCCTGATACAGATCGTTAAAGCATCTATCATCGGAAGCATAATAGGCAATATCTTATTATTGATAGGATTAAGCTTGTTATTTGGTGGCTTAAAATACAAAGAGCAAAAATTCAACAAATATTCTATAGGAGTATCATCAACAATGCTTATAATATGTGTTGTTGGATTAGCTATCCCTACTGTTTTTTCTATGACTGCGGATCCTAGTTCAGAGACAATAAATCTTTTAGATGATGCAGTTGCTATTGTCCTGGCTATAATCTATATCTCTGGAATAATATTTGCGTTTATAACCCATAAGCATATCTTTGATCCTAGCGATGAGATAAAAGCAAGCATGGAAAAGCCTTCTTTTACAAAAAAAGATTCTATATTTGTCTTGTTTGTTTCTGTCATCCTTGTAGCTATAGAATCTGAATTTCTTGTAGGAACTCTTGAAACAGTTGCAAATAATGCTGGGTTGACCCAAACTTTTATTGGTGTAGTTATAATAGCAATAGTGACAAATATTGCAGAAAAGGCTTCAGCAATACATTTTGCCAGATCAAATAAGATTGATATCTCTTTAGAGATAGGACTAAATAGCGCAATACAGATTGCATTATTCGTTGTTCCTTTATTGGTATTGATAAGCAATATGATGGGTTATGGATTTACTCTTGTATTCTCTATGTTTGAGATAATATCTGTTGTTTTGGCTGTAATGATAGTAAATCATCTTTCTGCAGACGGAACCTGTAATTGGTTAGAAGGAGCTCAGTTGATAAGCGTGTATATGATAATAGCCATTGCTTTCTATTTTATTTGATTATTTTCTTTTAATTTCAAAAGCATAGAATTCTCTTGGATCATTGTCAGGCATCTTGGTTGTACCTATTTTGTTTACAGAAAATCCAGCATAATCAGCTAAATCAACCATATCTTCTAATGCTCCAAAATTTGCCTGCGATAGGTATGCTCTTCCGTTTTGATTTAAATGTGAACGAATATTCCAAAAAAAGGCTCTATGAACACGAAGATCAGTATCATATACTGTGCATTCAGCATAGCTTTTTGCATCATGTCTTGTAAAAGGCAAGTTGCCGGTTATAACATCAAAAATTTCATCATCTCTTATAGCAGCAAACATATCAGATACACGAACATCAATAACATCAGAAAAACCATGTCTTCCTGCATTTTCTTTAGCAGACCTCACAGCATCAGGATTAATATCTACTGCAACAACTTTTTTAGCCCCTTTATATGCAGAAAAAACAGCAATAACTCCAGATCCAGTACATACATCTAAAACAGTTTCACCTGGATTGATAACATAATTTTCAATCAAAGGTTTGCTGTCTTGCCACGGCCAAAAAACTGTGCGATATACTCTAAATTCTTTGCCTAGATAAGGGATTACTATTCCTTCATCTGGAACTTCAGATATCTTTTTCAAAATCTCTAGACGAAGTCTGTGCACTTCAGTCATTTGCTCTTTAGTTAACATATTAAATGGCCCAGAAAACGTGCTGAGTACACGACCACCCTTATTTATCAAATTCTAATCCTACTTAAAAATGTTATTAAAAAAACGCCACAGCCCAGATTTGAACTGGGATATCCTTGCGGAAACAAGCTTTCCAGGCTTGCGCATTACCAAGTTGTGCCACTGTGGCATATAGTCAAGAGAATTAGAATCGTTTATAAAAGTTTGGGAAAAGAAAGCTTTAAAAACATTAAAATTATGAATTTTTATGAGGTGATTATATGATAGGATATATTTTAGGAGTTCTAGCATTTGTTATTATTGTAAATGGTATAAAATTGTTATACCAATATGAAAGAGGGGTTGTATTCACATTAGGTAGATACAGCCATATTAAAGAGCCAGGATTAAGATTCATTGTTCCAATTATTCAGACTATGAGGAAGATAGATATGCGTATAAAAACAGCAGATATACCTAAGCAAGAGGTAATGACCAAAGATAATATCCCTCTTTTAGCTAATGCAGTAGTTTATTTTAAAGTTGAAAAACCTGCAGATGTTGTAATAAAAATTGAAGATTTTGAATACGCTGTCAAGCAATATACTCAGGCAGCTTTAAGAGATACAATAGGCAGTTATGAACTAGACTTTGTTTTGGGTGAACGAGAAAAGGTTGCATTAGGTATAAAGAAAATAGTTGATGCAGAAACATCTGGTTGGGGTGTAGATATAGAATCTATAAAGATCCAAGAATTAGAGCTTCCAGCAGAGATGAAAAGAGTTATGGCCAAGCAGGCAGAAGCTGAAAGAGAAAGAAGAGCAGTTATCATTGCAGCAGAAGGTGAATTAAAAGCCTCTGAAAATCTAAAGAAAGCAGCAGATAATCTCTCAAAAAATCCAGCAGCTATACAATTAAGGACTTTACAGACAATAAGAGATATTGCAGCAGACCCATCTGAAAAGATAGTATTATTCTTACCTTCAGATATGGGAGATGTAATCAAAAAGACATTAAGAAAATAAAAACATATGCTGGACAGAAAAACTAGGTACCTGCAGATAGCATTTAATGATGATGCATCTAGCGTATGGAGAATCCTGCCTAAAATTCCTAAGAGTGAAAGAATTCTGATAGAAGCAGGAACACCATTTATCAAAAGAGAAGGCATTAACGGCATACGTTTAATATCTCAAATGTGGGATGGCAAGATAGTAGCAGATCTCAAGACAATGGATGGTGCTGAAGAAGAAGTTATTTTAGCACACGAAGCAGGAGCAACAGCTGCAACTGTTCTTGGCAGCGCATCAGTAGAGACACTAAATTACTTTATTTCTTCATGTAAAGAATTAGGTATGGAATCTATGATAGACATGATAGGGGTAGAAGAACCTTTAAAGGTATTATTAAGACTAAAGCATCCTCCTGATGTAGTCATTTTGCATAAAGGGAGAGATGAAGAAAATACTCGTGGAAAAGTAATCAAATATAAGAATGTCAATAAGATAAACAGCAAATATAGTGTTCTTATATCTGCAGCAGGAGGTGTAGATCTGGCACAAGCAAGAAGTGCAATATTTAATGGGGCAAATATAGTTGTTGTAAATATTGTTACAGAAGAAGATCCTTGGACTGGAATAGGTTCTGATGAAGATATAGCTGAAATTGCAAAACAATTTTTAAATACTATAGAATGATAAATTTTTATGGTCAGAATAAATCTTATAGATCCAAGAAATCTGGCAGACCAGCATCTTATCGCAGAATATGACGAGATTTTGATGCTTTTAGCTTATGTAAAAAAATATCCTAAAGAAGATAATATTCCTATAGAATATTGTTTAGGCAAGGGCCATATCAGATTCTTCAAGAACAAATTATTATATCTGAAGAAAAGGCATGAGCTTCTTAAAAAAGAGATGAAAAAACGTGGATTTAAGGCTAAAAAAACAATAGATCTTAAACAATTTCCATCTAAATTAGTGAAAGATTGGAAACCTAAAATTAAGGATATAGCTATCATCAAGAAAAGGATTATCCAAAGGATAATTAAAAAACCTAGATGGTACAGGTATTATAAGACAAACAGGTCAAAAAAGTTTTTAGTTGATTTGATAAAAAAAGCAGGAATTTAATCTTCGATCATTTCTATTTCGATGTTCAATCCTTCTGGGATAGGTACTCTCATTACAAGTCTTAAAGCTCTCTCATCTATGCCCAAATCAATAAGTCTCTTGTGAACTCTCATCTCATATCTTTCAAAAGATTCTTTACCTTCAGATCTAGGACATTTTCTGGTTGTAACTTTTAATTTTTTAGTAGGTAAAGGAATAGGGCCTCGCATCTCAACACCAGTTTTCTTAGAAATATCTTTAATATACTCACATACCTCATTGATCTTGTTAATATCAATGCTTGCTAATTTTATTCTTGCTTTTGGCATCTTAGTTTTGTATATTTTTTATTTTCTGGTGTGCAGCATGATAAACCCAGTTTATCATGACCCTTGATAAAAAGGAAAAAAATTAAAAAAGACTTATAGTGTCTTTTTCACTAGGTCAATGCACATTCCTGCAGCGACTGTTGCTCCAGAATCTCTGATAGCAAATCTTGATAGCTGTGGAATATCTTTCTGCTTCTCAATGCATAATGCTTGCATAGGTTTGAATTTGACTATAGCAGCATCACCATTCTTGATGAAGTCTGGGTTTTCCTGTAATACTTCGCCAGTTGCAGGGTTCAATTTTTTGTCAATTGATATGACCTGACATGCTATCTGAGCAGTATGTATATGGAATACTGGTGTATATCCTACTGTTATGACAGTTGGATGGTTCAATACTACAATCTGAGCAGTAAATTCAGAAGCTACTGTCGGTACATTGGTTACATGACCTAATACATCTCCTCTCTGGATGTCATTTTTACCAATACCTCTTACGTTGAAACCAATATTGTCTCCAGGTAATGCTTCAGTCATCTGTTCGTGATGCATCTCGATAGTTTTAACTTCACCTGTAATTCCTTTTCCTTCTCTTGCAGGAACTACTATGATCTTGTCACCAACTTTCATTATACCAGTTTCAACTCTTCCAACTGGAACTACTCCGATACCTGTTATGTTGTATACATCTTGGATAGGTACTCTTAATGGTAATTTTGTTGGTTTTTCAGGAACTGTTAGTATATCTAACTGTTCTAATAGTGTATTTCCCTTATACCAGGGCATATTGGTTGTCTTTTTAACTAGATTTTCTCCAATTAATGAAGCGATTGGAACAAAAGGAATTGTTTCTGCTTTATAGCCTACTGATTTCAAAAGTTTTTCAACATCAGCTTTGACTTCATTGAATCTTTTTTCATCAAATTTAGCCATATCCATCTTATTGACTGCAATTATTATCTGCTTAACACCTAATGTTCTTGCTAAGAATATATGTTCTCTTGTCTGAGCTTGGACACCATCTCCTGGGTTAGCTGAAACAACCAGAACTGCTGCATCTGCTTGTGCTGCGCCAGTGATCATATTTTTGATAAAGTCTTTGTGGCCAGGTGCGTCAATCAAAGTGAAATAGTATTTTGGTGATTCAAATCTCTTGTGAGCCAAATCGATTGTTACTCCCCTTTCTCTCTCTTCTTTTAAGTTATCCATGACGAAAGCGAATTCAAAGCCTCCCTTTCCTAATTCCTGAGCTTTTTCTTTTAGCTTTCTCATAGTCTGTTCATCGACATTTCCTGAGTCGTAAAGCAATCTACCTACAGTGGTAGATTTACCATGATCTACATGACCGATTACAACGAGATTTAAATGTTCTTTTTTAGTTGCCATTTTAAATTATCCTCCTTAGCTTATTTAAGCATTATTATATGATACAAGAATTTTCAAGGTATTTATAAAGATTTCGATATTAAGCACGAATATAGACTTTTTCAGAAAGATATTTAAAACAAGGCAAATTATTCGAGATAGTATGGGCTCGTAGCTCAGCCTGGGTAGAGCGATAGACTCTTAATCTATAGGTCGGGGGTTCAAATCCCCTCGGGCTCATTTCATGATGACAAAATGTAAAATTTGTTCTAATAGTACAGATTATGTATCAGTTAAAGACAAAAAATATCATATTTGCAAAAACTGCGGATTTATTTCTTTGGACAAAAAATATTTTCTCTCAGAAAAACAAGAGAAAGAAAGATACCTAAAACATGAGAATTCTTTGCAGAATAAAGGTTATGTTGATTTTTTAAATAATTTTATAGAAAAAGCAGTAATTCCAAAAAAACCAAAAACAATCTTGGATTTTGGTTCTGGACCAAATCCTGTTTTAAAAGAATTATTAAGAAAAAAATGTTTTGAAGTTTATACTTATGATTATTATTTTGATAAGAATGAAAAGTATAAGACAACAAAATATGATATGATTGTTTCTGTAGAAGTTTTAGAGCATCTTAAAGAACCGTTAAAGACATTAAAAGAGCTTAAAAAATTACTCAATAAAAAAGGAACTATTGCAATAATGACATCTTTTCATCAAAACAATATTGAAAAATTCAAGGATTGGTGGTATATAACAGATCCTACTCATATCTCTTTTTTCTCTATCAAAACAATGGAGAATATTGCAAAAGAACTTAACATGCAATCAAAGATTATTGATAAGAAAAATATTTGTCTATTAAATAATTAAACTAAACTCCAAAGATTACTGTATCTGGCTTAACTAAATGCTGTTCAAGAGACCCATCAACTACGTTTGTTCTATCATCTATTGATTTCATAGAAAAACAAACCCCATACTTAATATCTGCTAGTTCAAAATATCTATTGCCTTTTACTTGAAGTCTCCTAGTAGAATCTTCGATATTATTTTCTTGTTTTGGAGCATCTCCCCAATCATACCAGAGCTCTTTTGTACCGACAAATCCCCATAATTGTAGCGCTAAATTAAGAAGGCAACCATTTCCGGAAAAACATCCGTTGATAATTGCAGAAAAATGCTCTTGTCCAGCAATTATTTTTCTCAATGAATCCCATGATGTTCGGTTTATATGGCCATATGGCTCAAACTCCCCATTTATTTCAAACGAATTAGATATTAAAACATTGGCTGGGTCAAACAGTTCATCAAATTTACATATACTTTTCATTTCTTGGTGTTGTTCACCATACCATGTGATTTGATTTCTAACTAGAGAATTAACTAAAACAGAAACATCGGCTCTATGTATTGCTTGTCTAACTGCATTAAAATATTCATCCTGCTGATTAGATTCAACTTTTAGCGCATATTCCGGATGAACAAAAAAAGCTATTTGTTTCATAATATAGGAGAATGATTATTGATTTATAAATTTTGCAGATACTAATCAATACTTTTTTATACCAATTAGCTTTTGTTAATCAAAAGGGTGGCTAATGAAAATATTTTCAGATCTGCATCTACATTCAAAGTATTCTAGAGCAACTTCTAAAAGTTTAGATATAGAACATCTGGAAAAATGGGCTCGTATCAAAGGATTAAATCTTCTAGGGACAGGAGATTTTACTCATCCTAAATGGATTGAAGAACTAAAAGCAAACTTAAGTGATGATGGAACTGGAATATTAAAGACAAAAACAGGGATGCCATTTTTAGCACAGACAGAAGTTTCTTTGGTTTATACTGATCAAGGAAAAGGAAGACGTGTTCATACAGTAATTTTAGCACCTAATCTAGAAACAGCAGACCAGATAACAGATTATTTCAAATCTAAAGGAAGGGTAGATTATGACGGAAGACCAATATTTAAGATACCATGTCCAGATTTAGCTGAAAGTATGATGAAGATAAGCAAAGATATAGAGATAATTCCAGCTCATATCTGGACTCCTTGGTTTGGCTTGTTAGGCTCAATGTCTGGTTTTGACTCTGTTGAAGAAGCATTTAAAGATCAAGCAAAAAATATTCATGCATTAGAGACAGGATTAAGCTCAGATCCTGCAATGAACTGGAGATTGTCTAAACTTGATAAATTTTCTTTGATAAGCACATCAGATTCACATTCTTTTTGGCCTTGGAGAATAGGCAGAGAAGCAACTATTTTTGATTTGAAAAATCTTACTTATAAGAATATAATAAATGCTTTAAGGATAAAAGAAGGATTGTTTGGGACAGTTGAAGTTGATCCTGGATATGGAAAATATCATTATGATGGTCATCGTTTATGTAATGTTTGTTTGAACCCTAAAGATACTAAAAGATTAAATGGAATCTGTCCAAAATGCGGAAAACCAATAACTATAGGTGTTGAATACCGTGTTGAAGAGTTAGCTGATAGAGAATTAGGGTTTAAGCCAAAAGACGGAAAAGAATTCTACAAGATGATACCTATCTCAGATATAATTGCAGGAGTTATGGATGCAGGAGTCGCTTCAAAAGGAGTATGGGCAGTCTATAACAAGCTTATAGAAAAATTTGGAAATGAATTCAATATAATGATGAATGTCAAAGAAGAAGAATTAGCAAAAGTTGTTGAACCAAAGATAGCTCAAACTATAATAAAAAATAGGCAAGGAAAGATAGAAGTTATTCCTGGTTATGACGGTGAATATGGTATCCCTATCTTTAATGAAGAAGACAAAAAAAAGATGAACATCCTTAAGAATCCTTCAAAAATACAGAAAGGTATAGGAGATTTTATATAACAAAATCTTTATATAGAAACTAACTATATTCTTCATTATGAATGCATATAACCTTGAAAATGTTTTGCAACAGGTAGAATCTTGGGGTTTGATGGATATTCTACTGCCTTTTCTTTTTATATTTACTATATTTTATGCTATTCTCCAAAAAACAAAGATACTAGGAGAAGATAAAAAAAATTTTAATGTAATAGTAGCATTAGTGATGGCTTTTTCTTTTGTAATCCCTCATGTGACCGGAACATATCCTGCAGATTGGGATCCTGTCTTATTGATGAACAATTCCTTTTCTGTAACTGTTCTTATAATCATCTCTATGATGGCTTTTTTTCTGATCATAGGGGTATTGGGCGGAACAAATCCTAAAACAGCAAAAATAAGCGGATGGGCTTTTGGTCTTGCAGTATTATTTTTTATTAATTTTGCCTATCCTGGGATAAATTTTGGTTGGTCCTTAGTGATAGCTTTGGCCTCATTATGGGGAATAATGATAGTCTATCATAGTTCAGATCATAGTGAAACCGGAGCAGATCTGGTTGTATCATCTACGACTTTTATTGCAATAGCAACAATGGTCTATATATACACTTCACCGTTAGGTCTGTTCGGTGATCTGCCTCCTTGGTTAAAGGATTCTACGATGAGCGGTGTAATAGTGCTTGTAGCAATCATTGGTGTTCTTGTAAGCTTTGTTACCAGCGATAAAAAATAAAAATTTTAGAAGCAATAAGACAAATCTTAAATTTGGTCTGCCTGTCTTCCTAATTCTGCTAACAGCAACTCAACTGCTCTGTTCAAATCCTGTTTTTTTATTGTAATCTTGCCAGAACCGATCTTAGCTCTGCCAAGATAATCCTTTGTCCAAGGCGTATGAAGAAATGCATTTCTTACCATGATGCCGTTCTCACGGATATAGCCTGAAGTCAGATATATCAGGGATTCGCATATAAAATCTTCAGCATCAACTGAAAGTTCAGCAGGAAAACCATTCTCATTTAAGACATCAGCTAATGAATTAGGATTAGAATTGACTTCATAATGATCCTTGCCTCCAGGTATTGTCTGCTGTCCTTCTGGATCTCTTCCTTTTGCATCAGGATATTTTCCGTCCATACGATTCATGCCTACTAATTCCAATCTAAATTTTCTTGCTCTTGATGCCAGTCCTGTGCTCAATATGATATCAGGATTCACTTCATCTATCTTGCTGCATAATTCATCAAACGCCTCATAATACAAGGCAGGCAGAACTAATCCAACAACTTCTATATCCCCTATTTTTTTCCCATGATATCTTAACGCAAGATCCTGTGTAGGATTAGATCTGTAATTTCCAAAAGGTTCAAATCCAGTTAAGATAGCTTTCATTTTAGATAGATATAAAAAAGAAAAATAAAAGGCTTTTTTAGCCTTAGATTATATTTATAAATTCAGGAGCTCTGTTTACATCTTTAACAGTTATTTTAACATCCTGATAAACCTGTTTTTCACCGTCAGATGCTGTAACTCTTACAATATATTCGCCAGATGATGTATAATCAAGAGCTTTTGTGTCAGATGTCATAAATCCTGAGTAGGTTATTGTTACTGGTTTTCCTTCAGGATCAGTTGCTTTAGGCTCTAATTTCAATGTCTTGCCTTCATCAATCATTATATCATCGATATTTTGTAAAACAGGAGCCTTATTTAATGCTTCGATCAAGATCTTAACATCTTGTTTTACTTTAGTTCTTCCATCAGATGCTGTTATTGTTATTGTTTTTTCTCCAGCATCACCTGCTTTTGTCTGCCATTCGCCTTTTGCATCCAAAGGAGCTGAAAATGTATATGTTACTTTGTCCCCGTCAGGATCATTTGCTTTAAGATTAGGGAAAGCTACCAGATCTCCTTCTGTCACTTTTATAGTAGGTATCTCAGTTACAGTAGTTTCTTCAACTGCATCTTCTTCAGCAGTTTCATCGTTATCTGAAACATCTTCAACAACCTCTTTGACAGTCTGGTTGTTTTTTGCATTGCTTATAAGTTCGCTTAGATTGATATAGGTTATACCCTTATCAGAAGCATTTTTATCTTCAGCAGGCAGGATATAGCTGCATCCTGAAACCAAGACCAGCATAATTGTTATCAACAAAGAAATTATTTTTCTCATTTTTTTTGCACCTCAAGTTTATATTATTGTTTTATAAATTGTTATTACTGGAAAATACGAAAGATGTTTATAAACTTTTATGTAGTAAAGGATATATTTTAGTTACTACTAATCTTGGACGAGAAGAATCCTATGATGATAAGCAAGATCCCTATAAGAACTGATCTGATCATTATGCTGATAAAAGCATCATAAAAGAACTGTTCTGGAAATAACATTATAAGATTGGAATTGATGTCAAACATCCAGTTCCCCTGCGGAAAAAATAAGTGATGGAAACCTGTGAAAAGCTTTTCAAAACTGAATATTATTGAAATCAACGGTAAGATGATAATTGCTGAACCAGAATAAACAAGTACTTTTTTTAGAGATTTTCTTTTACTTTGTGAACTGAACAAAAGGACAGATAACAAGATTATATTTGCAGCAAAAAGAAACAATAAAAGATTATTTCCTTTTGCAACCAAATCTCTTACATCAACCATGTGCAGAGCCTCATCTTTTGTGAATATAGAAGGCAGTTTTTCAGAACCTTTAAGGAAAGATATCACCGATAATCCTATCGAATCAGGATCTTCAAAAGATGAATATGCATCATTTTTCAAAAATTCTTTCTTATAGAAATTTTCATCAAACATCACAGATCTTGAAGAGACCATATACACGCTTAAGACTAAGCTGACTGCCAATAATATGCATATTATCCTGTAAAATTTCATTTTATATAAAATATAAGTAAAGGATATAAATGTTTCTTTCTCGTAAAAATATATCTTCAAATACCAAAATCTTTAAATACTAGCCTGTTGCGTTTTTTGATATGGCAAAAGATAAAGAAGATATATACGACGAAGAAGGAAGAGAATCTCAGGAAGATGAATCCGAAATAACACCTGAAGAAGAAGGGTTTATGAAAGGCTATGATGAGGCAGAAGAAGAGCCTGAAGAAAAGTCAAAGGATGAAGAGCCTGAAGAGAAAAAAGAAGAAGAATAAATCTTTTTGAAAAATTCCTTTTTTACTAAACATATCTGTCTATTTTTTCTTTGTTGTTTATTTTTAAAATAAGAAACATTTAAATACAATCAAGTTAAATATTTTATAAAAGATGGTGAAGAGAAAAAATTCTGATAAGATAATAGAACTAGAAATAAAGAAATCAGATATACGAAGAGAAAAAGCCAAGCTTGTTTTAGACAAATGTGTCTGGTTATACTTCTTGTTTATGATAACTGGTGTGTTTGGTTTTATCTATGGTTATGTTGATTCAAATATGCTTAATTTTATGATAATCGCCTCATTTATTGTGCTTATTGCAGGCACCTTGCCTTATATCACTGTTGTATCAAAAGAAGAAAAATATATTGATCAGCTTATAGTTCAACTTAAAAAATGAAATCAAAAAAAGCAATGACACCATTAGCATCGACAGTTTTGCTTATATGTTTTGCAGCAATACTAGGATTGATCATAATGAGCTGGGGAGCATCTTTAGCGAATAAAATACCAGATACATGCTCAAAAGTAAGTTTAACTGTATCAAAAGAAGGAGAAATTGTCAGTGTAATACCAAAGATCAATGATATAGTCTGCGATGATAAGAAGATAGATATTTCAAATGCCCTAAAATGAAAAAAGATACAAAATTGATGAAGAAGAAGCATGTTCAGGAAAGAAGGGCAGCCTATAAATTTCTACTGGCTATCCCTCCAATAGTCGCTTTAGCGATGATAGCTTTTGTCTCTTTTACACATCAGGCAGTTGTTGTTGAAGACGGAATTTTTTTAAGCCCTGTTAAAGATTCTTCGCCTTTGATATTAAGCTTAAGCATATTCATAATCGGCTATCTTATATTTATAGGACTATTGTTCAAAGAAAGCTTAATGCAATTTGTAGATTCAAAAATAACTCCTAGAAATTAATTTCTTCTTAGATCATCTCTAAGCAATCTCATCTCTTTTACCTGGTTCTCAACAACAAGCTTCAGCTCTTCTTTCATATTCTCATTGATCGCTGCTATCACTATCAATAATATAAGTATGCACCATAAGAATATGACCTGTAAAGAACCAAGGCTTATACCTTCTGCTCCGACCAAGTTATGTATCAACAGATAACCTATCAAGATAGCTAATAAGCCAACTATAACAAGTATCTTCTCAAAGAAATTTATTTTCCTTTCCTGCCACATAATCCCAAAAATAGGTTATAAGTATTTAAAATTTCGTTACAACTAAGGAGTTTATTGGATAACTTCAATATTTATCTTTGTGTTCTGTTCTTTGCCCATCATGCTCCAGACACTAAAATTTCCAACTTCTGTAAACGTGTAGTTAAAGCTGTCACCAGGATTCATCCTTTCGCTTATGAATAATCCACCAACTTCATATAGCTTATGAACTGTTTTTAGCTCCTGATTGTTGAATACAACAACAGTACCTTTTGTTATAGTTATCGATTTAGGAGCAAAATTCATCCGTTCAATATCGACATAGCTTATATTTACTTTTTCTTGAACAACAGCTGTCTGATCATTTGTCTGATTGACCTGAGTTTGAACAACAACCTGTTGTTGAGTCTGGTTGCATTCTGTCTTAGGACATTCAAAATTATTTGTTTTTACAGCTATGATCGCAATTATCAAAAGAATCATTATTGCTCCGATAAAAAGGATCCTCTCAAATAATCTTTCTGTTATTCGAATTTCGATATAATCCATATCTTTAAAGTTATATAGCTAATATAAATAAGTTTTTATATTTGAACTGATAATTTTATCTTATGAAAAAAGTGATGGTCTTTGGAACTTATGATATTCTTCATAAAGGCCATATCCATTTTTTTGATCAGGCAAGAAAATATGGCGATTATCTTATAGTTGTTGTTGCACGCTCCAAAAATGTCCAGAAGATAAAAGGAAAGTTTCCAAGAAGAAGTGAATGCAGAAGGATAGCAGAAATAACATCTTATGCAGAAAAGGTTGTTTTAGGCTCTTCAAGAAAAGGATATTCTGCAATAAAAAGATATAATCCAGATATCATCTGTCTAGGCTATGATCAGGAAGCAGATATCAAAGAACTGAAAAGATTCAATATTCCTATAAAAAGATTAAGACCATTTAAACCCCATCTATATAAGAGTTCTAAGATGAAGATCAACAGCTAGGTTCGTCTTTTATCTTTTCTTCGATCTTTTTAGAAACCATATCTTCTATCTTAGCCAAACAGTTCAGATCAGCAAAATGCTCTTCTGCACATTCCTGGCAGTAGCATTCGCTAGAATCTTTTATACAAAGTACTGCATCCTTATTGCAAATGATACATTTTTTAGGCATGAATATGAATTAAATCTTTCTTTTTTTAAGTCTCACGAAAGTTAAACCATCTTTCATCTCAACTTGCCTGTGAATCTGAAAATTCCCTTTAATGGTAAAGAAATCTACTTTTATAGAGCTGTCTATTTTTTGTTCTAGATAAATTGTAATCCACCCCCAATCTGATATATACTCTAATATCTGCCATTTAAATACTTTTTGTTATGGGTATAGAAATCTGTATACTAATAGAGTTTAATGCATATCTATCTGTATCTAAAATTTGTCGTCGAGCTTAGTTTTTTAAAAATAGTTGTTTCCGAAAAGTTTATATCTCTATCAATCTAGGATAAACTAAATAGGTGTCTGTTTTGGAAACGACAAAAACGCAAAACTTCATGCTGTTCACATTAGGCAAATGGTATGAAGAATCAAACAAGAATCTGAAAGAGCCATTAGAAGTATGCATCTCTAAAAAAATCTTTATCGAGCTTGTCATGAATGCAGGGATCGCTGAAAAACATGAAAGAGCTTTATATAAAAATATTGAAAGCCTTGAAAAAAAGAAATTGATCGGTTATGATAATAAAAAATTAGTCCTTACAAAAAAAGGAAAAGTCTTGTTTGGAAGACTAGATAAGGATGTCATGCCTTATATAAAACTTTATGATAAGCTTAAGATAAGCTGTCCAACAAGCTATCTAAAAAGAGTACAGACATTTCTTTGCAGCAAATAGAAATATTTTTGGCAAAAGGTTTAAAAACTCTAACTTCTAATTGTGTTTATGAGCGAAAAAGAGGATATCTTCAAAGATGGTATAAAAGGAGGACATGACCATCATGTTACCGGAATAAATATCGGAAGCATATTCAGCAAATTCTCAAAACCTCTTCTGGTCATATTACTTCTAATCGCCATATTTTCTTGGGGATATTATGAAAAAGACTGTCCTGTCTGTGAAGTATGCAAGACCTGTACAGTATGTGAAAATAAGTCAATGGACTGTTCTTCCTGTCCGAAAGAAGTAGAAAAAGTAAATGTGATAAAATATGCATGTTCAAACGGACTGATCGTAGACAATCTTAAGGAATGCACTCCTATCTCTTTTTTTGGGATCGAATCAGAATATAAGATAGCAAACCAAAACATCACGTTCTCAATAGACAAATTAGAATATACTCCTGTGGGGAGCTATTACCGCATAACTGAAATAGATTATACTATAATAAATACAGGTGAACATGATATAAAACCTGTTGTTCTAGTAAACCTATATTCTCCTGAAGATGAAAAGATAGAACAGGGAGTAGTACATGAGATATTTGATGACAATGAATTTTTAGGTCCTGGTGAATGGACTATAAAAAAGAAAAATACTGATATCACTTTTATACCAAATGACTCAATGATCAGGCTTATCTTGAAAGACAAAGTTCCTGATCCAGACAAAGAACTGATCAGGCTGACCAGACCTATCATAAATCCATGAAAGATCTAAGTTTTTTTCAAAAGATAGAACTTATAGTAACCCATCCTCATAGGTTTTTTGAGAAAATAAAGGCTGAAAAAGGCATCTCAAAAGTCTTTGGCTTTTATTTTATATTTGTTTTTGCAATCTGCATAATAAACACATTATTTATGCTTCCGAACATAATAAAAGATCAGATAGGGATAAGCTTTGGAAAATATTGCCTTTTCATATCTATGATAATATTATTTATCTTATTATTTTCTTTGGCTGTCGCTCTGTCATCATTTGTCATGTACTGGATACTGCATCTTTTAGTGATAATGTTCAACGGAAAACAAAAGTTTAGCGAAACATACAAGCTTCTTTATGCAGCAGCTCCATTATTGATAGTAGCTTTGATACCTTATTACGGAGCTTTTAAGATAATATTTTATCCTCTGTTCATCATTGCAGGATTAGATGCAGGATATATTGAACTGATCGGTATGCAGAAACTTCAGAAGATGTCCAGATTGAATGCTCTGTCTGTTGTAGGTATTGCAGCTCTGTTAGGGATCATATCACTGGTTCTGATAATAAAGACAGGATCGTTTTCTTTATGAATAAAAAAGCAAAAATATCTAACTTAGTAGGATGGATTGTTTTTGCTTTAGCATTGACTCTTCTTGTTCTTCTGATAATAAACAATATGAATTTTACTGCAACAGTGCAGCAGATCCTTGGTTTTTTTGGAAATAAACCTCAATAATTTTAAAGAAAAATTTATCTTGATTTTTCAACTTTATATGCTATCCCTGGAGTTGGAAGAGTAACCAGATCAACAGGATCACCATTATCTATAACATGATAACCTCTATGAGGATCAAATCTTAATGCTGCTACAGCATGACATAGATCATTTTGTGTAAAATCCTCTGCCCAAATAAAAGGTACCATTGAACCATCGATATATGGCCTGTCTAAACCATATTTTTCAGGAATACCAGAATCTCTTAGATTTTTTGCTGCGTTAGGTACAATCACTCTGCCAAAAAAAGCTCCATCTGTGATATGTTCTATTGTTAAAGGAACTCTTAAAGGAGCTAAGAAATTTGCTTCTCTGTCCTGGTCCCATAACTGATTCCAGTTTTTTATTATTCTAACTGAAGAATTACTATCCAATCCATAGGCTTCCTGAAGAAGGTTTAATGTAGCTAAAAGAACGCAGTTAACATTGCCTGTAGAAGTGTAATATCCATGCTCATTATGACCAATCAAAATCTGTTGATTTAACATAAAAATATTAATATTATTATATATATAAATCTTTTGATTTAGTAATTACTCATAGGTAGTAAAATATATTTTTATATCGTCATCAAATAAAAAACAAACCTAACGGAAATGATTTACATTTCCGAATATCTCGAAATCTCTGATTTCGATACATTTTTAAACTGATTCTTATTAGATTCAATTATGAGTCAGAAGAAAGAAGAACTAGAAAGGCAGGAACAGATCCAGCAGGAAATAAGAAGGATAAAGGTTCCTAGAGGAAAAGAAGTCTTCGGAATCCTTGAGCAAAGATTAGGCGCTTCTCGTCTAAAAGTTCAATGCCTAGACGGCAAATCAAGAGTATGCAGGATCCCAGGTAGATTAAAAAGAAGATTATGGGTCCGTGAAAACGATATTGTCATTGTTGAGCCATGGGAATTTGGCGGTGAAGATAAAGGCGATGTAATATTCAAATATACACCTTCACAGGTATCATTCTTAAGAACTAGAGGTTACTTGAAGAAGATAGAAGAAAAAAGCGAATTCTAAAATAAAAATATTAAAATTATAACTGAGTTGGATAACTTGGCTGTTCATACTGCTGAGCAGGAACTTGAACAGCAGATTGTGCTTTGTCTAATACTAATAGCTCAAGCCTGAATCCATGTCCTGCTTTAAGAAATGCTTCTTTTTGTTTTTCATCCAACAATATATGAGAAAGGTCAGGCCTTCCTTCTTCTGTGAACGGAAGATCATGTTTTAAATAAAAGTTGACCAGATTTTCAAACATCATCGCAGCCTGAGTGACACATATAGGTTCAGGAGCAATAACTGCATATGGTTTTCTTGTATCTTCCTGAATTTCAGGAATTATCATAGCTTCATCCATTAGTCTCATTATACATACCCCACACTAATTTATTTTATTTTTATTTGGTTTTATAAATCTTATGTTAAAATCTATATCTTTTTACGAAAATCACAATTCTTAAATATCAATAATCCTTAGGGTATATAATGGATAATCTTAAGCTGGCAAAATACTGGATAAAAAAAGGAAAAAATATACAATGCCAATTATGTCCTAACAACTGCATTATTCCTGAAGGAAAGATAGGCAATTGCAAAGTAAGAAAAAATATCAAAGGAAAACTTTATTCTTTGGTCTATGGAAAACCATGTTCAGTAGCAGTTGATCCTATCGAGAAAAAACCACAATATCATTTTTTACCTGGAACAACAGCTTTTTCAATAGGCACTCCTGGATGCAATATGCACTGCAAGTTCTGCCAGAATTATGAGATATCTCAGGCAAATCCCGAGGATATACCTTCAGCTATGATGATGCCAGAAGATGTCATTAAAAATGCAATAAAATCAGGCTGCAGGTCAGTCGCTTATACTTATACAGAACCAACAATATTCTATGAGTATGTTGAAGATTGCGCTAAATTAGCTCATAAGAAAGGTTTAAAAAATATTTTTGTCACAAACGGATATATCAATGAAAAACCTTTGCTTGACATCCTTCCTCTGATAGACGGATTTCATGTGGACCTAAAAGGATTTAGAGAAGACTATTACAAAAATATATGTTTTGCAAAATTAGAACCTGTTCTTAATACTTTAAAGATATTAAAGAAAAATAACAGATGGTTTGAGATAATCAACTTAGTCGTTACTGGATTAAATGATGACTTAAATGTCATAAAAGAGATGTGTTCTTGGATAAAAAAAGGATTAGGTCCAGACACAGTTGTTCACTTTTCAAGATTTTATCCCTGCTATAAATTAAGCGATCTAGAACCTACTCCAATTGAAACTTTAGAAAAAGCAGCAGATATTGCCAAAAAAGAAGGATTAAAATATGTCTATATAGGAAATGTCCCTCAGGAAGATAATACAATATGTCCAAAATGCAAAAAAATAGTTATAAGAAGAAAATACTTTGATATTCTTGAAAATAATATGATCGATGGAAAATGCAAGTTTTGCAAAGAAAAAATACCTGGAGTGTGGAACTGATGAAGAAAAAAAATAATGTCAGCAGATGGTTATACTGGACACCAAGAATAATGTCAATACTTTTTACATTATTCATCGGATTATTCTCTTTAGATGTTTTTGGAAACAATTATGGGTTTTGGGGAACCTTATTGGCTTTTTTGATGCATAATATCCCTACTTTTATCCTGGCAATAGGAACGTGGATCGCATGGAAACATGAAATTTTTGGAGCGATTGCTTTTGGTCTGTTCGGATTATGGTATATATCTTTTATCATAATGAATTCCTTGGCTAGATTTGAATGGTTTTATCTGGCTTGGGCAGTCCAGATTGCAGGCCCTGCCTTTTTTACAGCAATACTTTTTTTTATGAACTGGAAGCTTAAAAGAAAATAATTACTACTCTAGAATAGAAATATTTATATAGGAATTTGATTTTTATACAGATATGGGGGGCAAATATTATTCATTATTGGCGATATTAAGCTTAAATCTTTTTACTATTGTAGCTTTAGGCATGAGAATAAATTATCTTGCTGAACTTCTGATATTTGTCCTTATGGGAATATCATCTCTTATAATCCTAAGATCTGTCTATAAAAATGAAAGAGAAGGCGTATTTACATCATTATTCTTTATCATAGCTTTGATAAACATGTTTTACATAAGAAATGCTTTTTATTCTGATCCTTTGGTCAATGCAGGGATCCTTGGCAGATTATTGTTTGGAGTTACACTATTATCTGATACATTTGGATTCTTTATAGGGATAGCTTCTATGGAAAAAAGGATAAGCAACAAAGGAAAAGATAAGATAATTGAAAAAGAGATAGAGCCAAAATTAAGAGCTATGGAACAAAAGCTTAATAATGAAATGATACAAGATTCTAAAGTTGAGCCTTGGCAGTCTGTTGTTGAGCAATTTTATCCTGGAAAATTCATAGCAAGTTCAAACAGTGATTATTATCATTCTCCAAAATGTGATTGGGCTAAAAAGATTGTTCAAAGCAGAAGAGTATGGTTCCAGTCAAAGGAAGAAGCAAAGAAAAAAGGCTATAAGATGCATTCTTGCTTGAAATAAAATTATTTACATAAGATTTAATAATCTATAGGATAAACATCATCTATGGCATCAGAAATAGCTTTAAAATTAATTTTCTTCGGATTGGTTGCTTTAGCTGTTGTTCTTGAGGTAGCTGGAGATATTTTCTTCAAAAAGTGGTCAATAGACAGCAGAAATATCCTGCTTTATGCAGGGCTCTTAATATACTTTATCGGAAGTGTTTTTTGGGCTGTTTCATTAAAATATGAATATTTATCTAAAGCTATTTCTGTATTTACTATCTTAAATCTGATCATCGTTATCCTTGTAGGGGTATTATATTTCCAGGAAGAGCTGTCTTTAATAAATAAGGTTGGAATCGGATTAGGGATCTTAAGTGTAATCCTTATTGAGATCTAGAGATCATTTCTTTTTCTTAAACTTATCTTCAAATAAAAAATAGATAAACAATAATCCTATCCCTGTGCATAATGCAGAATCAGCTATGTTGAATGAAGGCCACCATCCTATATCTATAAAATCAATAACTCCTCCATAAGCAATCCTGTCAATCAGATTTCCTAATGCTCCTCCTACAATCAATCCAGAACCTATCTTTAATATCTTGTTTGACTTAAGTATATTCTCATAGTTATAGAAAAATATCCCTATGACAACCAATGAAAACCATATGATATAGGTTGAAGACCCAGGCATCATACCAAATAAAGAGCCTGTATTTTGGATAAAATTTATTTTTATGATTCCTGTTTTTATAAGAATCTTAGTTAACTGATCCAAAACAACAACAAGGATCAATGTAAATAAAAAATTATTAAATTGTTTCTTCTTTACCATCTATTAGCTCTTTTATGAGGGGTCTGTTCAGCTTCTGCCATCTCTTCAATCTTATTTACTTTTTCTGTCAGATTATCAAGCATAGCTTTTATCGTGTCCATCCTTGCAGACAAGACCTCTATATTTTTTGAGATAGAATAAGCATCATTTCCAGGCTGCATCTGCTGCTGAGGCCTTATCTGATTTAATTTTGAAAATGATGACACCTGGTTCGGAGCCTGAAATTCGTTTAAAGAAGGTTGTTCACCCTGCTGTTCTTGCTGTCCTAATTCGTTTTGTGTATATCTGCTCAGGTCAAAACCAGATCTCTGCAGAGGATCCTGATTTAATCCTAAAGAAGATTCCATTGAATTTGGATTAGATAATCCTAGATTAGTCCCATAAGATGCAACATCAGGTACAGCAAGCTCATCTTTGCGCTTCCAGAATGCTAATTTATCAAATACACCCATATTACACCCCTTTTGAGATATATTAGAATTAAGAGTATTTAAAGATTTTGGAAATAGTATTATTTGCCCATCATCTTTACTATCTCATTTGAATATATCAGGATAACTCCTATAACAATGAAGCTTATCGGTATCAGTTTCCTCATGATAACATCATCTTTTACCATACCGCCGGAAAATCTGTTGAATAACCTTTCAAATATTAGAACGATTAAAGGCTGTATTGCTGCAATAGATGAGACAATTGTAGCAGGCATGTTTGTCATTGCAACATAAAGGGTGATTATCCCTAAAAATGTAAATGATTCTGCAAATACTGCCCATCTTATATTTTTCAATTCATTTGTAAATCCTTTTCTTGTTTTTTTGCCCAATAATACAAGTATAACAGTTAGACCCATGACAAAAGTGTTTATCGCTATCCCGTTAAATGTAGGTATATTTACAGTTGCAAATTTTATGAAGAATTCAGACAATCCGACAACAAGTATAAGATTTATGAGCATCCAGATGCCTGATTTTAGCTTTACTTTTTTCCTGCGTACAGACATGGTTACAATGCCTAACATTATAAAAGCTACACCCAGATATCCTATCAAAGAAAGGACTTCATTCAGAAATAAGAATGAAAGCAAAGCAACAACCAAAGGATAAGTATACATCAATCCTATGACATTTGATACATCTTCTTTTTTAAGCATGATAAAATAAAAAAAGAACTGTGAACCGAACAAGATTCCTGCTATTGAAGGCAGGATCATATCTTTTAAAGCTATTCCAGACCAGTCTAAAAATAATGAGAGTATAATTCCTATCCCTATATTTACAAAACCAGCCAAAGCAGTATAGCTTAAAACTGTCTTTACTTTTTTAGAGATGACATATTTGTCCATCACATTCATAAAACCAAATACCAAAGGAGATGCAATTGCTGCAATCAAGGATATTAGAAAAGATATTGCCATTATTTAAGTTTTGATTTTACTGCTTTATCAGATATTATCGCAGAATTTCCAGAAGGATCCTCGATTATTATCTTTAATGTTTCCTGGCCCCACATTGCTCTTGTCAATTTTTTTATCATGTTTTTTGCTTTTTTCTTAAGGGCTTCATCTTCTTCTGAATCACGCATAACTTCAATCTGATGTTTTACCCTGTTTAACAGACCCTCAATATTTGTCACAAACCCTTCAGCTGATGGTCCTGGCTCAATTGAGATCATATGAGGGATCTTTATTGTGGCTTCTGAGCTTCTAACTAACCTTATATTCATATCTTTTTCAGAAGTCACATCAAAAGTGAATTTTACAGGATCTTTTTTTTCAGCTGCTTCAATATCAGCCTTATGGAATCTACAGTTAGTGCAGTTCATAGAGAACAAGAAGCATTTTCCAAAATAAGGGATCTCCATCTCCTCTTCCATCAATGTCAGGTTTTTTGTATTGCATATAGGGCATACTTGGTTAGGCATAGTGTCTGGTTTTTTATCCATGGTATTTTAGTTTATTTTATGGTTTAAAAGCTTATTGGTAATCGATTGTATATTTTATTTTAAATAAATTTGATTGAAATATTTAAAGAGCTAAAATTATGTGGTTTGATTATACTTTCTTTAAAAAATAAGATTAATATGGACAACAAACACAATTATTTTCTATACCTGCTGCTTTTTTTAGTTGTTGATCTGCTAAATTTCTTGTCCAAAAAGGATTTTGACAACTATCTAATCTAGACAAATTTGAATTTTTATCAGTGAATAGATATAGAATGCAATTTTCATCATGAGCAGTGCATAATTCATTACAACTTCTGTAATTTTTAGGATTATTATTAGGAGATAGATAGTATACACTACATTTCCCGAGCATATCCAAAACATCTTGTTTACTGACTTTTTGAGCTAAAAGAGAATTAACTTCTTCTTTGGTATAAATATTAGATTGAGTGGTATTAATAGGGATATTAGAAGTCTCAATATTTTTTTGACACCCAACTAAAATAAAAGCTAAAAACATAACAGAACTAATTACAAACAAAAACAGTTTTTTCATATTATCTATTTATTTAGGAATAGGTATTTAAATTTGTTGGTTTATGTAGCTTTAAAATTATTAAATAAAAAAATTAAGAAAAAGATTTACTCCATATCAGAATCTTCTTTCATGCCCTGAGCTTCGGCTTTTACTTCAGAAGTTTCCTTTGTCCTGTAAATCTGTGCAAATGAAGGAGCTATAACGATATAATCTTCTCCAAAACCTGCGATCTCGCCGTCGATTGCATCAGTTGTCTTCTTTAATTTGCTGATCGCTCTCTTCAGTTCAATAAGATCTTTATCTTTCAACGGTCTTATGTTGACCAAAACGATCGTTCTTCCCTGCCTTAGGCAATCTAAGATAGGTTTTATGCTTTCAAAGTCTTTCATTATGAAAGGCCTTACTATTATCTTTGTTTTGATTTCGCCTTGAGAATCAGTATCTAGCTCTACATAGCCTTCTTCTACTTCAGATTCAATATCTTCATCACTTTTTTTTGACTTAAAAAAATCGAAAAGACCCATTTTTTTGCACCTCAAAATTTAGTTTTTTATTTGATTATAATTGTTATCATTTAATTTGCTATACATATATTTAAACCTTTCTATTATTACTCTTCTTCAGTAGAGCAGTATTTTGTTATTGATAATGAGCCTTTTTCTGCCTTTATGCAGTATTCATCCTTATCATTGAACTTTGTTAAATTTGATATTGTTGAAGGAAGCAGTATCCTTTCGCCTCTAAAATCCAGATTGGTTATAAGTTCCTTTATCTTATCATCTTTTAGGACTTCTTCTTTCATCATCTTAGAAGCTCCTTTTTCCTTGAACTCTTTGGTTTTCTGATACAGGAATGAGGCAATCTTATCAGCAACATCAATCTTTGTTGCTTTTGTCACACCTTGCAATCCTGGACTTAGATTAATCTCAATGACCATAGGACCTTTTATACCTTGAAGAATATCTACTCCGCATATCTCTGCGCCGATGACTTTTGCAGCATCAATCGCTATCTTTTTTGTTTTCTGGTCTAATTCGCAGGATTTTCCTGTTCCGCCTGCATGTATATTTGATCTTACATCGCCTTTTTTAGCTTCTCTGCACATAGATGCGACAATCTTTTCTCCAACAACTATAGCTCTTGTGTCTATTCCTCCAGTCTCGATATATTCCTGGATCAATACAGGCTGTTTTAATGCTGACATTGCATCTAATAATGATGAAGCAGCTGCATATGAATCAGCAACCATAACCCCTTTTCCTTGCGTACCAGAAGGAAATTTCAATATCAAAGGATAGTTTAGATTTTCTAAGATCCTTTTTGCAGCATCTGTTGAGCTAGCTAAATATGTTTTAGGCATCGCTATATTATTTTTTTGAAGCTCTATCTGTGTCAAGATCTTGTCATTTGCTGTTGTAAAACTGTTTGGTAGGATAGGAGTATAAGATTTTCCTTGGACTGCTGTTGCAATAGCTCTCATCAAAGGCCTGTATCTAAAAGAACCTTTTATGTATACGCAATCATAATCTTTTATCGTTTCACCTTTGTATAATACCTCTAATTTTCCAGATGTATTGACTTCAATCTCTCTTATATCAAGGTCATCAGCAACTTCAAAATATTTTTTTAAAGCTTCAACTATCCATTTTGAGCTTATGCTTCTTTGGCTTATTATTGCAGCTTTCATCTTATACGTTTTTTCATGCAGTCTATCAAGAATCCCTGCTTTAAAATATTTTGGCCTATCAGGATCTTATATCTCATATGGGTCCTATCCGCTATTGTAAAATGAGTTGTGATCTTTTTACCCTCTAAAATCACTGTTGCTTCCATGACAGGTCTTAACATCTTTCCATGGGCAGACCTTATCACTTTTTCATGGATCACAGGGCCTAATTTAAGCTCTTTTGCCAATCTTAAGTCTAAAGAGCTTTTTTCAGCTCCAGAATCTATCCTTGCATCTATCCTTCTTGTTTTATCATCATTGCCAAATATAGTGACTTTTTCTATCAAGCCTACAATTGGGCGGTCAGTATAGCATACTCTCATAGTACTATAAACTTTTACCGGCTATATAAATGTTATGGAAAGCCAATATTACTAATTTCGTAATATTTATTGTATAAATTGCTAAGATTTTTAAATAGTTATTTTTCTCCTTTTAATACAATGATAGTGATGAAATTCGGAGGATCATCTGTAAAAGATGCAGTCATGTTTCAAACAGTTGGAACTATAGTTAAATCCGAGCTTGATAAAAAACCGGTTGTTGTATTAAGCGCAGTAAAAGGGATGACAGATGCTTTGATATCAGCATATACTGATGCTATCTTTGGCAATTTTGACTCTTATAAAAAAATAGCTGAAACCCATGCTAAGATAATATCTGATCTAAAAATATCTTCTGATATCATAAAGCCTGAACTAGATGAGCTGAAGGAAGCTTTAGATGTCATATCTAAGACCAGAGAAAAGTCTGCTCAGATGCTGGATTATATCTCTTTTTTTGGGGAAAGGATGTCTACAAAGATATTTGCAGATTATATGACAAAACAAGGAATCCCTTCTTCTGCTTTTATTTCAGGAGATATTGGATTGATCACAGATTCTAGATTTGGAGATGCTTCTATACTTGAAACTTCTTTTGATCTTATGAAAAAAGCAATCTCCAAGATAAAAGTATTGCCTATTGTTACAGGTTTTGGAGGAAAAGATGCTAACGGAGAATTTACTACATTTAACAGAGGAGGTTCAGATTATGTTGCTTCTCTTATAGGAGCTGGAATAGGCGCTTCAGTCATTGAGATATGGACAGATGTAAATGGTGTGATGTCAACAGATCCAAGGATTGTCCCTTCAGCAAAGACAATTCCAGAACTTAGTTTTGATGAAGCATCTGAACTAGCTTATTTTGGAGCTAAAGTCCTTCATCCTAAGACAATACTTCCAGCTATTGAAAGAAATATACCTGTATTAGTATTGAATACATTTGAGCCTTCTCACAAAGGCACAAGGATAGTAAAAGAGCAAAAGGAGACAGAAGGCCATATCAAATCAATATCTTATAAGAAAGGGATAACTATAATTGATGTAAAATCAACAAGGATGATCGATGCTCACGGATATCTAGCAAAAATATTTGAAGTTTTTGAAAAATACAAGAAACCTGTAGATATGATCTCAACCTCTGAGATAAATGTCTCTATAACTGTTGACAGCAAAGAGAATGTTGATAAGATCGCAGAAGATCTTAAGGACATAGCAGATCTTGATATCTCTTATGGTAATGCGATAATCTATGTTGTAGGATCATCTATGAAGAGAAAAGTAGGGACTGCTGCAAAGATATTTGACATATTGGCTAAAAATAATATAAACCTTGAGATGATATCCCAATGTTTTGAAGAGATAAGCGTAGGTTTTGTAGTTAATGAAAAAGATGCTGAATCAGTTGTAAAGATATTGCATAAAGAACTGATAGATTGATACGTTTTTCGTAATATTTTATGTATAAAACGAAATATTTATAAACACTTTCGGAATAACTCCCTTTATGGATGAAACTGATAACTCAATAATTGAAACATTGAAAAAGGATTCACGAACGCCTTTTTTGCAGATAGCAAAAACTTTAAAAGTATCTGAAGGAACTATCCGTAAAAGAGTCAAAGATATGGTAGCTGAAAAACATATCAAAAGATTCACATTAGAGACATCAGAAGATGTGTTTGCTGTTGTCGGTATCGAAACCGAAACAAAGACCGAAACTAAAAAGATTGCTGAAAAGATAAAATCTTTTGGAGTTCATTCGATATTTGAAGTCACAGGAAGATTTGATATCATCTGTATGGTCCCGTCAACAGATATGGAAAAGGTCAATGATATCTTAGAGAAGATAAGATCAACTATAGGAGTAATTCATACTGAAACATTCACAGTTTTAAAAAAAGATTAAAAAAAGTAATGGAAACAAAAAGGTGATGGAGAAAAAAATGAAATTAAGAACATTAAGTCCAGAATTATTAGCGCAGGTTGTTGCAACACCAGAAAATAGTCCTTCTGCAGATGTTGGAACCATAGCTGATGCTGAAATTGCGAAACTACATGAAAGAAACGCTGTTGAAAGAAGAGGATTTCTTTTTGTCGGTGAACGAGATGGATCTGATATTTATATAAACTTGACTCAGGAAAGCGGTTCTCCAACACAGTATCAATATGCAGTATAAGATGGCTAATATAACTTTGATCGGATATGGAAAGATGGGACAGGTTATTGAAAAAGTAGCTTTGGCTCGCGGACATAAGATAGTTTCTATAATAGATCCAAATGTTCCTAAAGCTTTCAAAGAGATAAATGCAGAGTCTTTGAAAAATACAGATGTGTGTATTGATTTTACACATCCGTCTGTCATTGTTTCAAACATAACTAAAGTTGCTGCTTTAGGCAAGAATATTGTAATAGGAACAACTGGATGGTATGAGCATATGGCTCAGGTTGAATCTATTGTAAACGGCAACAATATAGGCTCAATATGGTCTGGAAACTTTTCAATCGGTGTAAATGCATTTTTCAGGATAGTTGAGACTGCATCTTCAATCTTTAATTATGTCAAAGACTATGATGTTTCAGTAAATGAGATACATCACAGCCAAAAAGCAGATTCACCGTCAGGAACTGCTGCAATGATCGGAAATATCATACTGAAAAATATGAAAAGCAAAACTAAGATAGTTACAGATAGATTAAATAGGAAAATAGAACCTAACGAACTAAATATTTCCAGTACAAGAGTTGGAAATGTTCCAGGGATCCATACAGTGATGTTTGACAGTCTAGCTGATACGATTGAACTAAAGCATACTGCTCGTACTAGAGACGGATTTGCTCTTGGCGCTGTTTTAGCTGCTGAATTTATTATAGGTAAAAAAGGATTTTATTCAATAGAAGATCTTATGAATAATCTTATACAGGACTGATATTATGTTCAAAGGAGTTTATACAGCAATAATCACACCATTTAAAAAAGATGAATCTGTAGATTATGAAGCTTTCAAAAGATTGATAGACTTTAATATTGCAAATGGTGTTGACGGAATAGTTCCTTGCGGAACTACTGGTGAAAGTCCTACTTTAGATTATGCTGAACATGAAAAAGTTATTGAAACCTGTATAAACCATGTAGATGGACGTGTTAAAGTTATTGCTGGAACTGGTTCTAACTCAACCAAAGAAGCTATCATGCTATCTCAGCATGCAGAAAAAGCAGGAGCAGATGCTTTGCTTATTGTAAATCCTTATTATAACAAGCCTACACAGGAAGGATTATTTTTGCATTTTAAGGCAATAGCAGATTCTGTAAATATTCCAATCATTGTCTATAATATCAAAGGAAGGACTGCAGTTAATGTAGAGACATCTACATTGATTCGAATTGTTTCTTCTTGCAAAAATGTAGTTGGAGTTAAAGAAGCATCTGGTGATATGAACCAGATGAAAGATGTTATAGCTAAAAGACCTTCTGGTTTTTCTGTTCTTTCTGGAGATGATAATCTAACTCTTGAACTGATCAAAAATAATGGTGACGGGATAATTTCTGTAGCTAGCAATGTAGTTCCTAAACAGATGGTCTCTATGGTTTCACTGGCTTTAGCAGGAAACTTTACTGAAGCAGAAAAAATAAATAAAGAATTAGCTCCATTATTTGCAGCAGAATTCATCGAGACAAATCCTATCCCTATGAAGTATATGCTTTCACTTATGGGATACTGCAAAGAAGTTTACAGACTTCCTATGTGTTCATTAAGGCCTGAAAATAAAGAAAAAGTAAAAGCTGTTATGCATAATCTGAAATTGATATAGAGGTGTTTCTATGAAGCTAAAAGTAGGTGTTTTAGGCGCAACAGGGATGGTCGGACAGAATTATATCAGATTATTAGATGGACATCCTTGGTTTGAAGTTACTTATGTTGCTGCTTCTCCACGTTCTGCTGGCAAGAAATATTCAGAAGCTGTTGCTGGAAGATGGGCGATGAAAACTTCAATTCCTGATTCTGTTAAAGATTTAATTGTTCATGACGCATCTAAAGTTTCTGAAGCTAAAGGCTTAGATTTTGTCTTTTCAGCAGTTGAGATGACTAAAGATGAGATAAAAGCTATTGAATATGAATATGCTTCTGCTGATATACCTGTTGTTTCTAATAATTCAGCTCACAGATGGACAGATAATATTCCTATGCTGATACCTGAAATAAATGCCAAGCATATCAAGATAATAAAAGAACAGAAAAAAGCTCATAACTGGAATAAAGGTTTTGTAGTTGTTAAACCAAACTGTTCTTTACAAAGCTATATGACTCCTATCTATGCTCTTATAGAAGCTGGATATAAAGTTAAAGAGATGTTTATAACAACAATGCAGGCTATCTCTGGAGCTGGAAAGACTTTTGAGACTTATCCTGAAATACTTGATAATGTTATTCCATTCATAGGCGGAGAAGAAGAAAAATCTGAAAAAGAGCCGCTTAAAATATTAGGTAAAATGAAAGATGGAAAGTTTTTGAACAATGATTCAATAAAAATATCTGCTCATTGCAATAGAGTTCCTGTTTCAGATGGACATATGGCATGCGTTAGTTTAAAGTTTAAAGGTAAAAAACCTTCAATTGAAGAAGTTAAAAAAATCTGGAAAGAGTTTAAATCAGTTCCACAAGAATTAGATTTACCTTTTGCTCCAAAACAACCTATAATCTATCTTGAAGAAGAAAATCGTCCTCAGACTAGATTAGATAGAGATAATGATAAAGCAATGGCAGTAACAGTAGGCAGATTAAGACCTTGCAATATATTTGATATACGCTTTGTTGGCTTATCGCATAATACAGTACGCGGAGCAGCAGGCGGCGGCATATTAAACGCAGAATTATTAAAGGCAAAAGGTTATTTTAAGTAGATTTAAGTAAAAAAGAGGCAAAAGATGAACTTTAAAGATTTTTTTAAGATAAGTGCTGGAAAGATAGGTCTAGCTGTTTTGTTTTTATTAGCTACATTGACATTATCTTTTGCTTTTATGGATGTTATTTATCCTAGTGCAATACAATATATAGGAATAGCTATCCTTTGGACATTATCTTTAGGATATATGGCTAGTGTATGGATAATCAGTTTTATATTTCCACAGATAAATGGCAGTCAATTTGCTTTAGGTTCATCGCTTTCATTGATACTTATAATCCTTAATCTTATCTGGGATTATGTCTTAGCTTGTTTAATTGTCTGGATATTTAATAGGCTAAAACCTAAAAATTCAAAGAAAATGCCTCTTTGGCTAAAAGGAGGATTATGGGGATTGCTTGTCTGGGCAATAATATTATTTTTTACTTTGTTTTCAATGCTTGGTTTGAACATACCTTTTTTAGGCATTCTTTTTTCATTACCTCCTTATTTTAGCTTTATAGCTTATTTTGTGATAGGAGCTGCTGTTGGCATGATATTATCTAAAAATAAAAAAGGCAAGAAAAGATGATCTACAAATATCCATTATCCAAAGAAGAGACTGTAAAGATTATTAAAAAATATCCTACTCCTTTTCATCTTTATGATGAAAAAAGTATTAGAGCTAATGCTAAAAGATTGTATAAAGCATTTTCTTGGGTTTCTTCGTTTAGAAACTATTTTGCTGTAAAAGCACTGCCTAATCCTTTTATCATGAAGATATTGAAAGAAGAAGGTATGGGTGCAGATTGTTCTTCTTTGCCTGAACTTCTTTTAGCTGAGAAGATAGGATTAAAAGGAGAATCTATAATGTTTTCTTCAAATGATACTCCTGCTGAAGAATATAAGAAAGCTTTTTCATTAGGAGCTGTCATAAATCTGGATGATCTAACTCATATTGAATTTTTAGAAAAAGCTTTAGGTAAACTGCCTTCACTTATATGCTTTAGATATAATCCTGGACCTGAACGTACAGGCAATGTTATAATAGGAAATCCTGCTGAAGCAAAATATGGCTTGACTAAAGAACAATTATTTGAAGCTTATATCATCTGCAAAGAAAAAGGTGTAAAAAGATTTGGACTTCATACTATGATAGCTTCAAATGAAATAAATCCTGCTTATCATATAGAAACTGCTAGGATGTTGTTTGAATTAGCTGTTGAAATACATAAAAAAACTGGCGTTAAATTAGAGTTTGTCAACTTAGGCGGAGGATATGGTATTCCGTATAAACCTAACGAAGATGAGATTGATATTGAATATGTTTCATCTTCAATAAAAAAATTGTATAATGATATTATTGTAAAGAATAAGTTAAATCTGAATATTGTTATGGAATCAGGAAGAATGGTAACTGGTCCTTATGGTTGGTTAGTTGCTAAAGTTAGGCATTTTAAGCATATCTATAAAGAATATGCTGGTTTAGATGCATGCATGGCTGATCTTATGAGACCTGCTTTATATGGTGCTTATCATCATATAACTGTTCTAGGCAAAGAAAAAGCTAAATTGACGCATAAATACGATGTAACTGGTTCTTTATGCGAAAACAACGATAAGTTTGCAATAGATCGCGTTTTACCAGAACTCGATATAGGAGATATAATTGTAATCCACAACACCGGTGCTCATGGTCATGCGATGGGTTTTAATTATAATGGAAAGTTAAGATCTGCTGAATTACTTTTAAGACCAGACGGTTCTATTTTACAGATAAGAAGAGCGGAAACGGTTGAAGATTATTTTGAGACGCTGGATTTTAAAAGTTTAGAGAAATTTAGATAATTTAATGGACACAACAAATTATCAGGATTCTGACCAGTTTTTTATAGATGATAAAGGTTATGCACATTATAGAGATTCTAATGATTCAGTTCATATCAAAAGAGCTATGAAAAAATATGGATTGACCAAAGAACAAATAAAAGGGAGAGATGTTCACCATATAGATGGAAATAAATTAAATAATGCTTATGATAATTTGCTGCTTCTTAGGCATGATGATCATGAAAATCTAGAAAAATTTGAATATTATCTAAAGAATATTAAAATTACTTATTTTATATTAGCATGGGCTGTATGGTTAATTGTTTTAGGTATTTTTGCTAATTATAAAACAGATTTTAGAATAGTTTTACTAATGATATTTTCATCATTACTTATTTTTGTTGAGGTATTTCCCAAACATAAATTAAGAAAGTTCTTGTTTTTAATAGGTACATTAAAAAGAAAAAAGTAGTGTTAACTTTTTTAATCAAATGCCCTTTTTTACTCGTCTTTTATTGTTTTCATCCATATTAATTAGAATTTGATTTAGAAGTATTACATGTATTATGAAACTAAGCATTGCTTCAATCTGTGATCCAAGTTTAATTTTTTCACCTATGGGGAATATGTCTCCAGGATTAGAAGAATAATAAACCTCTGAACTATAATATAAGTAATTATATATATTTGTTATTTTTGTTTGATTTTGTGTAAATACTAAATAGTTTTGATCAGTGTTTAAAAGAGAAAATATAAATGAAAATAACAAAATGATAGTAAATGATGCATAAATATATGTTAATATAAGACCAATTAGGTTTCTGCTTTTTAATAAATAGACAATTGCTTTGACAACAAAACTAAGAATTATAATCAATAATATAGCAATTAGAAATATTGCTGCATAGATATAATCTTGTACAGAAGTTGCAACATAAGCGAAAAAGATTAATATGTATATTATAGATTGGACAACATAAAATGCTTTTGTAAATAAAATTTCGTCAGAAGTTCTCCAAGATTTTTTCCAGATATATAAAATTTGAAAAACAATAATTGCAGCTAGACTGGCTATTTTTAAAATTTTGGCTGATGTTGGAAACATATACCAAAATATTATAAAGATTATAAGAGATAAAAAAAGGAATAAGAACCATCTATTAAATATTTGATCTTTTATCTCTTTCCATATATTTTTGAAGTCTTTAGTTGTTAACATAGCCTAATAAATATAACTTACTTTATATATTTAATGAGATTGTAAAAATCTATAATCTCATAATAATATCATTTAATCTTTCATATTCTTCCATCAGATGTGGAATAGGTTGGTCTATCCTGATCATTTTTGTTATAGCAGCCATATCAAGTGGATATTCTTTTCCTTGATAAGGTAAACGTAAACCCATAATGTCACCAACAATTTCTCTTAAATGAAGCTCTTTAGTTGGGTCATCTATTATAATAAGAGCTGTACTTGCAGTTGTATCAACTTCAAAAAGACCCAGGATAGTACCTTCATATCTAATCTTCGGAGCTATTAATTGAACATGATAATTTCTATCTTTTATTCGGAAATTGTGATTACAATCTTTATAAGTCATATTAACAGGTACAATTCCAGAAAGGATTTCTATTTTTTTAACTAAAGCGTCTCTTTCCATAATTATAGTAAATTACTCTCTATTTTAAAAACTTTTTTAAAATTAAGGTTTATTTTGAAGGACTATTTTCTTGATAAGCTCTTTCAATCAATTTCTCAGCTAAAGGATACAAATTGATTGTATCTTGTTTATTATATTCAATCAAAGCGAGTAAAGCTTTTTCGTTTTTACCATGTGCATATTTTTTCCATAAATTAACTGCAATATGTCTTTTTTTACTTTCTTCATGTAATCTATCTATTCCTAATGTTGTTTCTAACACTTTTAGATTGGTATTTAGTTTCAATTTTTTAGCTAGTAAGTAAAGATCAAAATTGAGTACTTCTTCAGGTATTGAACCTGGAAATTCACGTTTAATTCTAGGTACATCAAAGGAAGCACCGTTATATGTTATGAGCAATTTACAATTTTGAAAAGCCTTTTTTAAGTTTTCTGTATTAAGATCTTTATTCCTAATAAAATAAGTATGTTCCATTAAACCATCTCTAGGATTATATAATCCAACAAGAGTTATACTTCCATTAAAACCAGTTGTTTCTATATCTAAACATAACGCTTCATGTTTAAGTTTCTTATATAACTCACACCAATATTTTGTTTGATCATCCATAGTATATCCTAAACCAGATCATTTATATGTCTTTGGCTTGATGGCATCTCTATATTGTCCAGTCTTACGCTCTGATTGTATAAAGCAAGATAATATGATTTTAGGATTGCAATTATCTCTTTGCTTTTTGTTGTTATGCCGGCCTCTACATTTGACCTTGAATTTGTTAAGTTAGAGCTTCCTATATATGCAAGCCTTTCTGTAAAATATACTTTTGCATGCACACCGGGATAAAAATAGAATCCGTCAAGCTCTTCTCCCCTATCAGCAGGTGTAAACAGATTTATCAGAGCTTTCATCCTGTCGCTCAGATGTGTTGATAGATGATTTGCAATATTATCTTTTCTTCTAAAGACATTTTCTGCAACCTGTTCTCTCATCTCAGAAAAATCACCGAACTGCCTGAAACTTGTTATGATGCCAGGCCATATTTTTTCTTCAAGCAGGCCATCTTTCCTTTCTTTATTTATCTCTATGACTTTTCTGAGGATATTCTTTTCATTCTCCCATCTGTCATCTAAGTTATATCCTATGATATAAAGATGGTCTGCAAACCTGAGATGATTGTAGAAATGCAGATAGTTAAGAGGTCCGACATAATCTTTTTGAAAACCTTTTCCTAAACATAAGGTCAGTTCAACAGGTATAGTTATTGTTAAATCTAAAGATCTCTCATCTTTGAATCTTTTATATGCTTCCTCATCCTTGTTGTTTAATATCCATACCATTTTTATGCAGATACAGCATCATCTACAGATATACTGATTTTAGGCTGTTCGTTTATTATCGGCTGTGTGCTTTCTAGAGTTTGGTACTGGTTTGGCTGAGGTATTTCTTGAACTATATTTTCTTGTATGTTTTCAGGAGATTTATAATCAGTTTCTTCTGCATATCCTATATCTAATACCTTATCTGCACCTAAGCATGTCTTTATTGTATTCAGATGTAACAATAATGCTTTTTCATATTCATAATGTACAGGATATTTCTCAGCTAGATGCTGCGAAAAATACATCGTGCTCAGCCTATGTACCAATTTTTGGATATCATAAGGATCTTTTGCTTCTTCTCCTTTTATCCTTATATCTTTAAGCTCATCAAAGCGCCACTGCATAAACTCATTTTCAGTCATCTTTTTAGCTGGTTCTTCCTTTTTCCAGAGTTTATGTATAATTTCAGCTAAGCCTATCATCTTAAAATCTCAGAAATCTAGTCTGAGGTCTAAACACCTCTTGTTAGATGAAGTCTTTTATGGCTTTAAAAACTTTTGTTTTCAGTTAGCTTTAAATACCCTCAGCTAAACCGAAAGAATATGAACGAAGATGAAATACGTCAATATGTGATGGATGAAGCTGTTTTACATAATGTTTCAAAACCACAGGTATTCAAGGTCTGGCAGATGTCTTATGAGCTGCATAAAAAGATCTATGGCAGTTTTAAGCATCTTAGGGAAGATTACAGCCAAAAGATGAATGAAAGATATCAGTTCTGCGGCATGGAATGTTTGGATTATATAATCGCAAAACACGAAGAAAAGAAAAGCGTAAAATAACTCTTTTTTAAGAAACCTTTTTATAGTTCTGATTCTAATATGATGATATGAAAAAAGAAAAATCAAAACTAGATGATTTTAAGGTAAAGACAAAAAAAGATAGATGTTCACGATGTCCTAAGCCTATAAAACCTGATGAAAACCAGGATAATGAGTTTGCCGAAGATTAAAAGGTGATAAAAGATGAAAAAAATAATGATAGTTTTGTTTGTGCTGATGATCCTGGGATGTTCTAAGGATGAACCTATAATTGTAGGCGGAGATAAAGATTCGCATGGCTGTATAGGTTCAGCAGGATACACATGGTGTGAAGAAAAAAACAGCTGTGTACGTATCTGGGAAGAAGGATGCAAAGCTCCTGAGATGACGAAAGAATTATGTAATTCTTCAAAAGGCAGCTGGAATGAATGTTCAAGCAGATGCCAGTTAGATAATCAAGGAAAAGAAGGTGTAGCTTGCACTCTTCAGTGTGAACAGTTATGCGAATGTTCAGGATTAGCAGGCTTTAGATGTCCTGAAGGATATAACTGCAAAGTTCTTGCTGAAAATATAGCAGATGCTTTAGGCTATTGTGTACCTAGCCAATAAAAAGTGATCTAGATGGAAAAGATATGTCCTACATGCAAAGGAACAGGATTTATTTTTTTGCCAAGTCTTGAAAAAGTAGCTTGTTCCAGATGCAATGGCACTGGAAAATTATCTGATGATGAAACCTTATATCCTTCCTGGTCAAAAGGAAAAACTAGATAATTTTTATTAGGTGACCACATTATGTTTAATATTCTTTTTTGTAGTCACCAGTCTTAACGTCTTTTTATACTGCTTTATCAGGAATTTTAATGAATCGGTTATATTATGATTCTTTGAATATTCCTGTAAAACATGGTAATATTCCTTTCTATCCTCAAGAAGGATATTGATAGGAGGATATCCTTTTTGGATCAATATAAAGTTTAATAAAAGCCTGCCAACTCTTCCATTGCCATCCTGAAAAGGATGGATATTCTCAAATTGATTGTGCACCAATGCTGCCAATATTAAAGGCTTAAACTTATTTTTGTTTTTCTTGTACCATGAGATATACTCTTTTAGTGCAAAATCTAGATGGGGGACAGGAGTACCTGAATGTACGATTTTTCCGTTTGAATCTTCTATTACAACATCTACATCCCTTAATTTGCCTGCAAAATGTCTTGAGCCATTAAAACACAATTTATGAATTTTTTTGATAAGATCTAAAGAAAGATCTTCTTTTGTATCCCTTATAAATTCAACTGCTTTTGCCACATTTTTGGTCTCTATCTCATCATTTTTAACAGCTGATTTTCCTTCAAGAATATCATGAACTTCATTTTTTGATACGATTGAGCCTTCTATAGCGTTTGTATTATATACAAATTCTTCTGTAAACCTGGCCCATTCCTCTTTTTGAAGATGAAGGATCGATATATCATCATTATACCTGTTCAATTGCTTCATCTGTTTTTTTGAAAGTGAAAAATTAAAGACCTCTATTTTCATATCTTTAATTTCTGAATTTATCTGAGTCTGAGCCTTAATCTTTGATCTTTCTATATCATCTTTAGAAAGGTTCAAACCTAAGTATCTCCTTATCTTGATCACATCATTCTTGTCATTTCTATACGAATATACAAGATAATATTTTATGCTCTTTCCCGAGACTCTTTTTTCTATGAACATAATATAATATAAGGTGACCACATATATAAATGTTCGTATTTTGTGGTCACCCAAACCAAGGATTCTGCAGATGAATAAATACTATTTAAGAAACATTTTTATATCTTCAAATTATATCAATATGAAATGCAGATAAAACAGATCCGTATAAAGCTGGAAGACAAAGACAGAAAATCTCTGATAAACCGCCTAAGCTGCTTGGATATGTCTCAGCCTATAAGAAGAGCTGAAAATAAAAAACAAAGATCAATAAGAAAAGATATCTAGCTTCAAAACAGCATCTTTTTAAACAACCCTAACTATTTCTCATTATGGTATGTTTGGATAAAACTGATAGATGCATCAACTGTAATGAGCATTTTCAGCAGCTTTTTCCTTCTATAAAAGAAGTTGTTGTAACAAAACATTTTTTCAAAGATGCTCCTGACTTCAATATAGAGCTGGTAACAGGCTGTAAAAATGAAAATTTTGAGCATCTCCATAAATTTGAGAAAAAAATAGGCAGTGCATCTATATTCAGGTCATTAAAAGATCATGAGCATATAGTATATGCAATAGACAATGATAGATTGATATTCTTAAGGGCTTTCAAAAATTTTAAAGATTATGAAAGATTTCTAAGTGATAAAAAACAGATATCTAAACTTTTAATCTAGAGACAAACTTCTTGATAAAATCAGCATCTATGCCATCAAAGACCTTATTTTGCTTGTTGTTTTCAAATTCAACCTTATTTTTCAAAAATGAATCTAGATCAGAAAACTCAACATATCTTCCTTTAGCTTTGATAAAATCAATAAGTGTCTTATAATATATCTCTTTGTTCTCTTCATCATAGATATCATAATATTCCTGCTTATCAGAACCAGAAAGTGTCAATGTATCTTTATTGCCGACTATTATCAATTTTTTCCTGAATCTGGTTATCCCTACATTAAATCTTCTTTCATCAGCTAAAAATCCGATCCTGAACAAAGGATTTGAACTGGATTTATTTGATCTAACTAAAGATAATATTATGATATCTTTTTCCTGGCCTTGGAAATTATCTATTGTTTTTGCGATCAAACCTTTTGGTTCTAAAACAGCAGTCAATTTCCTGACCTGGGCCTGGTAAGGGCTTATCACACCTATCTTTTGAGGAGATATTCCAGAACCAAGATATTTATCCACTAATCTTGAAACAATCTCAACTTCTTTAAGATTATTATATTCTATCTTAGAAGAGCTGAACTCATCAGAAGCATAATCCTTATTCTCTTCATCATCATGATTGACAAATACCAAAGGTTTTCCAAATAATCCTTTATGAAGAGTATAATTGACAGTTGAAGCATGTGATTCTAACTTATCTTCTTTATAGATGGTCTTATTCAAGAAATCAACCAGGATAGGATTCATCCTATATTGCATCTTTAAAAATATGCAAAATTTAGGATTATTTTTTATAAGAGGATATAATCTTTCAAAAAGAGATGTAGATAATATCTGGTAAGACTCGATCCTTTTTCTTTCAAGATTTGGATCTATCTCTTCATCATAATCTTTATTTTTAAGAAAAACAGTTGGAGGTAATTGATGATGGTCTCCTGCAATTATGACTTTCTTGGCAAAATTTATAGGTATCAAGCTAGAAGGTTCTGTGCTTTGGGTTATCTCATCAATAATAAGCAGATCAAACATTCCGTCATTCAATCTATGGATAAAAGCGCTGTTTGAATTTGTTGAAAAGATAAATATCGGTTTTTTCCCTATAACTTTGCTTTGAAGTTCTCTTCTTTTAAGCATCATTTTAGACTCTAACTTGCGAGTATCATTTGTCAGATCATCCAGCTCATCTTTTTTATCAGATATGAACCTGTTCAGAATATGTATCTCAGAATTATTCTTTTGGATCAGGTTTTTTATCAGTCTGATATCTTTTCTCAACCTTTTCTGGTCAGATTCTTTTTTCTCCAGAGCTTTTCTCAATTCATCCATATTTGATTCATTCTCATTCTGCAGCAATCCCATCTCTTTTGTCTTTTCTTTGATAACTAGACCTAAAGAATCAACCTTAGAATTGTTTGACTCTAATTCAGCCTGAAATTTTATATATTCTTTTTTATAAGAAGGGCTGTTCATGACCTTATAGGATATAGAATCAGGATTGACTCCTGTTTTCTCCTCAGTTCCAACCCTTAATATCAGATTATGCAATCTAGAAGGCAGACATCTCTTGAAAGAGTTCATTATATTATCTGTAGCTTCATTAGAAGCGCAAGCAACCAAGATGCGTGAATCAGGATTTAAAAACAGGAACTGCATCAGTATTTCAGTGCATACTTTAGTTTTTCCTGTTCCAGGAGGTCCATGTATGCAATAGATGCTTTTTGACCTTAATGAGCTTAAGACAGCATCTTTTTGTGTATCATTTAAAGTAGCATTGCAGTATTTGGCAATATTGACCTTATTCTGCTCTTTTGGTATAATTCCGTCAATAAGAAGATCTTTTAATTCAGATTTAGACTTTGAAAAATTAAGTACAGCATTCTTCTCTCTTTCATAAGTATTTAAATCATGCTTTAGCACCAAAGCAAACAGTTTTTTATTCTCAGAAATTTTAAAATCTTTTACATTTATCTTCAAAGTTAGCTGATTTAGATCTTCATCTATCTTTGTTATCTTTCCCTCAAACTCTGCTTGAACCGGATTATAAGAAGTATCGATTATATCTTCTTTTTCTGAATATCTAAATACATAGACAAAAGGATTATCCTTAAAGAGATTATATTTGGATATCAGTTCGTCATCAGAAGGCTTTAACTTTATTATCCATGAAGTTAGCTCATTGCTTGATTCATCATATTCTTCTATCTTGTTATGATGTACAGAAACAAGATTAAGCATCGTATATTTTTTTTCATGAAGATCAATAAAATACCTGTATTTCATATCCTGGAAAAACCTATTTTTAACCTTATTCTCATGATACAATGCTTCCTGGAACCTATAGTTATACATAGATTCAGGTGTTTTATTTTTTGGCTCTAATGGCTTGTCTGGGTCGATGAATTGGCTAAGATGTTCAGATATCCTTATCCTTATCGTCGGTTGGTCTGTAAACCGGGGATATCTTTTTCCAAATCTGGAATCTATCCTGAAATTATACTGTAAAAAGACAGATGATCTCTTGTTATAGAATCCAGATAGATCTTCTAGCCATACTGGGCTGTATACATTAAGGTCATATAATGATTCTACCTCTTTTTCGATCTTATCATATGCACCGTAATAAAATCTTCCATCATGAGGAAGAGGATATTTTTGGTATTCAAGATCAGGCTTTACAGGCATGAATATCTCCATAAGGATATCATAGAATATCGATTCCAGCTCATTTTTTACAGATATATCTTTTTTATGGTTGACAAGATAGTTATGCAAAAAACAGAGATCTTCAAATGTTTCTGTCCATAATATCCTATATCTGTCTTTCAGAAGCTGTTTCCTCAGCTTTTCAAATCTCTTTGATATCATCAATTCGTCCATTTCAAGCCTCATATCAATTTGGAGTTTATAAATGCCTTTGTTGGACAATATAAAAAATCACTTAGTTTGCATTAAATCCGTAATTATTAGGATATATGTTTTAATATGGTCATATATTATTTTAAGCATGGCAGAAAAAAACTTATTTTATATCCTTAAGGATAACTGTTTAAATCTTCATGATACTCTTGATGCAGTCATTGTTTTTGGAGCGATGAAACAGCTTAGAGATCCTCCAGAACATATCTATGATCCTACATTTGTTGAGATAATAGGCTGTTTTGACAGCCAAAAAGGCTGGTTTAAAGGAGACTGCACAGATAAGGTCTTGGCAGCATTGGATAATCTAGCAAAATATAATCTTGTTGATAAAGATAAAGACGGAATAAGCTATAGTCTTTCCCAATATGCATCAGATCATATTTTAAAAGGATAGATTTTTCAGTTACATTTAAATATAAAGAATCCTATTGTTTTTTATTCATAAGAATGTGCTGAAAACAAAATTTTCAGAACCATAAAAGGTACTAAGAAATCAAAGATTTCTGGTACCTCTTAAAAATTTTTAAAAGGTGATATAAATGGAAAGAAAAACAAAAAAAACAGCTATGTTAATCATTGGAATAGTTTTTTTAATTTTAGGTATTGTAGGTATTACACAGAAATGGGCAACAACAGGAAATCTGATCTATATCTTAGTTGGATTTGCTTTCATATTGATGTCTTTTGTAAAAAAGAAAGGTGGTAAAAAATGAAACAAAAATATAATCCGATCGGATTTATAGGATTTATCGGTTTTTTAGGATTTATGGGGAATATAGACTCTAAATTATACTATCTGTTCTTTTTGTTCTTCCTGTTTTTCTTAGGATTCATAAATAAAAAAAATAAAAGGTGAAAAGAATGAAAACCTTAAAAACAATCATTTTAGTAGGGATAATCCTGATGATGTTAGGATGCTCAAACACAAAAAGTGACAGTTCTGCACCAGTAGATTCAGAAAAAGCAGCTGCAGATAATTCTGCAAAACAAGTTTCTGCTACAAGCAATAATCTGAAAGATATTGTCGGGCTGATGCCAAGATATACAGCTGATTATGATATAACCTCATCAGGTCAGACTCAAAAGATGACTATGTTTTTAGCGCCTCCTAAATATGCAACATTGATAACAACTCAGTATGGAGAGGTAAGATCAATATTTGACGGATCATCATTTGTATCATGTACAAGCATGCAGGGTGCATGGCAGTGCTTCAAGATGGAATCAGAAACTCCACAGAATTTAGATACTGAAAACAGCATAAAATCAGGAGAAGCAAAAACAACCTATCTAGGAACATGTTCAAAAGCAGGAGAATCAGGATCAAGCTATGAGATAGAACAGGCTGGTGAAAAATCAACTGTATGCTATACCAAAGAAGGGATACTTTTAGAGATAAAATCACGAGATACTCTGATGACTGCTACAAAGATATCAAGGTCAGTATCTGACAGTGAATTTACACCTCCAGCAACACCAAAAGATATATCTTCAATAGGAGTACCTGGATAAATTTATTTTTAAATAATTTTTTCTTTTTTTTATTATCCGTAATCCTTCCAGTTAGATTTATATAGGACGTTATTTTTTTATATTTATGAAAGAGACTGAGATTGAACGCGTATTTTTGGTTAAAGAGCTCCCAAAAGACCTATCTGCTTCTAAAAAAATAATCATCAAAGTAGGAGAATTTATCGATTCAAATACAGTAGATACTTTAAAGATCAAGCAAAAAGATGATAGGTTCTTTCTTATAAAAAAAGATGGAAATACAGTATATAACAGGACAGAACATGTGATATCTATAAAAAAAGAGGAATTTGATGTCCTTTGGAAAACAACGATAAGGAATCATGAGAAAATAAGATATCTTTATCCTTTGGGCGGATATATATGCGAAATTGATTTTTATCAGGGGATATTGAAAGGCTATTCTAGATTAGAGGTTGAATTCAGATCTGAAAAAGAGATGGATGAATTTAAGATCCCTGGCTGGTTTGGACCTGAAATAACTGAATTTAACCATGATATACATGCAAATCTTGGAAAAATAACTTTCAAAGAGATGAAAGAAAGATATCTTAAGAAAGGTATAGATCTGAAAAAAATAAAGATCTGAATTAACATACATTCATATAGCTTGTTGATATTATACCATCAAATGCAGAGATTTCTAGGTTCTTGGAATATGGGAAGAAAAATTAAGGAGATTTTAGATCTGCCTGATAAGACTATAGATGGAAGATCATCAAGAAAAAGAGAAGAAGAGATTCAAAGAGCAAAAAATTATAAAAGATTCAAAGAAGACGTTGAAGATGCTGATAAAGCAGATAAAAAGATCAGAGAGACCGGTTTTTGATAAACTTCTTTATATTTTTTCTATAATATTTATCTTCTGCTTCAATATCTTTTGATAATTTTATTATTTTCTCTGATTCATTTTTCTTAAGGATTGCAAGTCCTTCAGATTCTTTCAGCATCATGCAGCCTGAATCTTCGCCATGAGCTATTATATGCCTTTTTTCACCCAAAAAGAACCAATAAGGATATATTCTGCATATCAGAGGCCTAGAATCATAGATCTTGCATCCATCATCATAAAAGATGCAGTCATTATTTTTTCTAGTTTTAAGGACTAAAAGCTTGCCTTTAACCAACTGCTTGAACCTAAGATAGCCTTCACTGTGTTTAGGAGATCTACTAAGTAAATATCTTGTTTTTGCAGGCAGCTGTTTAAACTCAAGAAAATCTTTATATTTCAAGTTAAATTTAGAGCTTATCTTAACAGCATCTTTTATCCCTATAAAAACAAATCCAGAAGTGTCAAATTTGCAGCAATGAATAAATCTAGGACATCTTGAGCATATATCTTTGACCATAAAGAATATATCTGATACTATTATAAAAGTTTTACCTTAATTCTCTTTTAAGGATCTTATGCGCATTATTGATATCTTTAAATTTTTCTGTATCACCGTCAAGATCAGGATGATGCTTTTTTGCAAGATTCTTATATGCTTTGTCAATCACGCTTAGATCATTGACATTTTCATCTAATCCTAAGGTAGTTCTTGCTTCTTTCCTTTTTTTGGCTACATCCTTATCTTCGTAAAATTCACTAAGAAATTCTTCAACAGTGATCTTCTCTTCAATAAGAGAATTTATTGAAAGGTCAATCACCTTAAAGACAACATAGAGATTGTCTACATATCTGTTCATCAGATTATAGCTGTAATGCAGATGCTTATCATCTACATAAAAAGAAACAAAAGCAGGAGCTTTTTTCATCACATTTGGTTCAAGCTTAAGGTCAATATCATCTGGGATGATGCCTATCTTACCTAGGCTTTTGATAATATTATTTGCGAATTGGACTGCTCTCCTGCTGAAAGAATCTTTGACTAAAACTGATTCAAATTCATATCCTTTGACTTTTATCTTGGCCATATTTATACCGATAAAGTCAATAATCAGTTTATAAATGTCTTCTTTTTTAACAGATCATATGCTTTCATGCTCAATATCTTTAATCCAATGACATCCTCAGCATTATATCTTTTCAGGGTCTCTAAAGCAGAATCATCTCCGTTTATGTACTTATGCCATAACCGTACAGCATCTAGACCGTCCATACCTTCAGTTTCTTGGCTTCTTCCTAATCCAAATATCTTTTCAATACGTTTTAATCCTCCATTGATGCCTAATCTATTGAAAGCAAACCTTAGATCAACATGAAGCTGGTCAAATTTCATATCAAGCTTATTTTCTATAAAAGGCAGATCAAAACAGCTTCCATTGAAAGTTACGATCATCGGAAATGATCTTATGTATTCTTTAAACTCATTAAATTCTTTTCCTCTGATAAAAGTTTTGACCTTATGTCCGTCATAGACCCCTATGATAGTTATATCATCTCTTTCTTTGTCTAGACCCGTAGTTTCTATATCTAAGTAGGCTGTCTTATCAAAATCTATCAAAGCTCTCCAGTGCTCATCTTTAGGAAGATAATAAGAGAAAAATGAATGATCTTTTTTGTCTAATGCATCTATTGATAGTTCAACAAAATGCTTTAAGCGTCTTTTTCTGTTTTCAGACATATTTAATCTATCTTTATCAAAAGAATCCCAGGAACTTATTCCGGATTCCCATATCTTTTTTTCTGTAGTATAACCTATAGAAGGTATATGGATATAAGTATTTGTGAGCATAACTGATGTCCAGATCCATTCTTTAAATAGTTTGTCATAAGGATTTAAGAAACATTTTTATAGTCAAACAATGATTATTTTAATTATGGAAAATTCTTCTAAATGTATCACTGTTATTATTTTATCTGTTTTGATTTTAGGAATTGTCGGATGTTATTCAAAAACAGATTTAAGATCTTCTGGCTTAAAGATAGTTCCTCCTAAAGATGGAATTTATTTAGGGGCGTATAACTGGGTAGAGAATAATCAACCAGGTGCAAAGGAGTTTGAGGATGCAGTAGGGAAAAAAGTTGGGATTATAGGTGCGCAATGTATACCTTCTGAGTTTCTAAAGTTAAAACTTAATGTGTCATGTCTTAATAAGCTATACAACAAAGGTTATGTTACTGAAATTGATATTACTGCTAGAGATCCTGCGAAGAATTTCACAGCTCAGAATATAATAGACGGAAAAGCTGATTATGTTCTAGAAGAAATAGCTAATGACCTAATTTCCTTTAATAAGCCCATATTTTTTGGTTATCCAAGAGAACCAGTAATTCAAGCTCCGTTATTATCAGGTCCAGAAGGTAAAACAGAGTCTTGGGGTTATGGTCCAAAAGGAGACAAAGTGCGAAGTCAAGTCAATGATCCTTGGGGACAATATACTAGTCCTAACGGTGATAGCTGTAATACTATGGATAATATTATATGTGATGATGGTAGAGAACGTTATAGGGACATGGCGAGACATATACATGATAAGATAGAAAGTATTGCTCCTGGCAGAGCTACATGGGTTATGGGCGCAGTAATAGACCGTCAGCCTGGCGCTTATGCTTCATGGTATCCAGGAAATAACTATGTTGATTGGTTAGCTATAGACGAATATCCTTATATGCGTGTTTCAGATGAGGGGGTTGTTGCAAAATATTTTTTCGATGAAACTATTGAACCGGATTGGTCCGAAGCATTAAAATTAGCTCCAAATAAACCATTTATGATAACCGAACTAGGGGTTTATAATAATAAAACTATCGGGAATTCAGATAAAAATTTTAAAATAGAATTTTATGATAGGGCTCAGTGGTTCAATAATTTTTTCCAAACTGTTAGAACTACTCATCCTCAATTAAAGGCAATTATATACTGGCAATTTGGTACAATTGCTTTTGACAATAGCAATACACGAATACGTGTTGGAGATTCAGCTGCATTGGCTTGGAGAGCAGATATTTTAGCAAATCCTGATTTTTGGATATCAGATGTTACAACAGCAGGCGGAAAAACAGTTAAAGGATCTGGCGGAGGAGTTTTGATACAGATAAGCAACGAGACTAAAACCAGTGAAATTTCAAATGCCGAAAAAGAGACAGTAACAAAAGAAGATGGTACAGAAAAAATAACAAAAGAGAATCAAACATCTGAAAATTGTTTTGACAGCTGCGTAAGCAAAGGAAATACAGGACTTTACTGTGACAAGTATTGTGCTGGTACACCTTCTGAAGAAAAACCAAATAATGTTACAGAAACAGAAGAAACTCCTGGATGTATCGGAGCAGACTGCAATGCAGCAGAAACTCCAAATACAGAACAGCCAAATAACTGCTTTAATTCCTGCAGAGAACAAGGAAATACAATAGATTATTGCAATTCATATTGTTAATAATTCAAATCTTTCCGTTATCCTGGCCAAAATAATTTTTTATCACTTTTAGGAAGAATATTACAGCAGTTATATAAAAAGTCAGTACTGCAACTAAACTTGAGACTAATCCTTTAACAATGTTTGATGCTCCAATTTTTCCAAGAAGTGAAAAAGAAGTAAAAAACATAGAAAATGTTGTTCCAAATATAACTCCAAAACCAATGAATAATATCATGATAACTTCAAGATTGAGATTAGACTTGTTTTTCATATAAACAGGCAGATGGTCTATTATAAAAACCTTTTTATATCTGTTATATTCTATCAAGTTATGGCATTTTTATCTATAGCAAGATTATTCAGAAAAACTAAAAGGAATATCAAGAAGAAAAAATCTCAAAACAGAAAACCTGTCAAAGATCTAAAAAAGAATTAAACAACCGATGATTTCTCAACTATCTTATATTTTGGATTGAATTTGATAAGGCATTCGTCACAATATAGCCTTGATTCAGATATGTTAGAACTGCATTTTAAACAAGTATTTGCCATTATAAAGGTAAGAAAGCTTCCTTTCTTTAAAAGCTTGTGCTTTATTGGATCATTTATTCTCTAAAGAAGATATGATAAGCATATGTTCTCTGAAGAAATTCATCTTTTTAGGGAATCTATTCAGCTTATTTATTGACTTCTGATGTCTTGACTGGAGCCTTTTTGCCTGTTCCTGGCTAAGTCCAGCTGAAACTTCATAGGTTATTATAGGCCCTAACAAAGTTCTCTTTTCCAGATTGATCTTAGTTACACAGTATCTTGAAGGATTCTTGAAAACCAAGGATCCTTCCTGTAATCCGAATATTGATGTTGATACAAGATCGATATTCTCTTTTTCTTTAGTCAAGAAATTGATAGTTTGTTTGAATTCATCATAGGTTTCAGTTGGAAATCCGAATATCATATAAGCTACATTTTTTATTCCTACTAAATGTGAATCAGATAGAACTTTAGCTATCCCTTCTGTTGTTGTTCCTTTGTCTATCAGATTAAGGATCCTGTCAGATCCGCTTTCAATGCCCCACATTATCATCCTTAAACCAGAATCAAAAAGTATCTGCAATGTTTCTTTGTCAAGATCTAAAGTAGGCCTTAGCTGGCATGTCCAGTAGACATCTAATTTTTTCAATCTAGAAGAGATCTCAACCAGACGTTTTTTAGGTATCATATCATCAATCAAAAAGAAATATTTTTCTTTGCTTTGCCTGATATTCTCTGCAAAATTATCAAGATTTAATTCAAGATAATTTGAATTTCCATGATGGGTGCAGTATGCACATCTCTTATAGTAACATGAATATGAAGTTCTCAACGGTATAACTGGATAAGGTGTAAAATAATCTTTTAAGTTGTATATATGAAAATCAAGGATAGTATCGCAGTTTAATTTATCATGATCAACTTTCCCAATTATGAACTCTAAAAGTTCAAATTCATTTTTTAATACAGCATCTGCCTTATGATTCCAATAATCAGTTACAGAAGGACCTCCTATCACAACAGTTATGCCTAGAGATTTTAACGAATTGATCAAAGGTTCAGCATAGAATACCTGGCTTGAATATACTAAGCTTATTGCAACTATATCTGGCTTAAAGCTTAATATTTTCTCAACAGATTCATCAAATAATTCTGGTTTTTTTCCGTTCAGTATAAGCTGGTTATTATCCCTATAGTTGACTGTTGTTTCTTTCAAAAAAGCATCTGTCTTTTCTGTATATTCTTTTGCATCATAATCTTTACCTACTGAATGGACATATTGATGATATCCAGGAAATTTTTGAAGATGATAAAATATATTTAGGTCTAAAACATCAATCTTTTCTCTGCAGTTATCCTTAAGAAATGCAGCAATATTGGTTATAGAATAAGGCGGTGTTGTCGGGGTGCAAAACGGCGGATATACCAATAATATTCTTTTCATAAGATGATATCTTTTGCTTCTGTTTATTAAGCTTATTGAAATATTATTCCTTATATCCTCTTAATATCTTATCAAGCTGGTTCCAGTCTTTAGCTCTTGATTTCATCTGCTCTTCAACTGTTCTGAAATCAGCATTATTAAGGACTAGGTCAGATATTGACCTGAAAGTAAAATCCCTGTCAAGTATATTTCTTACATAGCCTTCAACAATCTCTGTTGCCAAAACACATTGGTTCTCATTAGGTATCTTTACAGAACCTTTGCTTAGATATACTATAGAAGGTATCCCTCCGACACCTACATTGATATCAGATGCTGAACTTGTAGCTTCAATCAGTTTTACAAGACCCTCTTCAATAGGTATTTTTTCTCTTTTTTCACGAGGCATATTTATCACATATCTTGATAATATTTTTCCTGCTTCATCAGAACCAGAACCTATAGAGTAATATGGCTGAGGTATCCTTAGACAAGCAGTTCCTCTTGAGTCCACATAATTTATCTCAAATTTACCTTCGTATAAACCTCCGATAAGGATTGATAGATCAATATTTCTGTTAAAATTTTCATTGTTTAATGCATCATAAGCTTTTCCCTTAAGAGGTTCATCTAATTTGACTCCATTTCTAAGTCCAGTCACAAATTCATCAAGTGTTATTCCAAAATTAGCAAAAAGAAAATCATTTTTCTTTGAATTTTTTACAGAACCAATCATCCTTTTGGCAAGGTCATATAATTGCATGATATTTAATCCGCCAACCATATTTTTTTCTTTCTGTTCTTTTATGGTATATTCCATCGCATCATATACCTCATTTATCATGAAAGAAGAGCCTGATCCGCCATATATTGTTGAAGAATCGATCAGTTTTAATTTTTGAGCTGAATTATATTTTCTTATATTGCCAGAAGTAGTCTGTTCATCTGCAACAGCAGCTCCTGAATCTCCGAAAGACATCATGTTTATCACTGTCATTGTAGGATATATCAGCCAAGAATCGTTTATAAGTTTTTTAGCGTATATTTCGAAATAATTCCGGTATAGGAGCAATATTTTTAAACTATAGGCAATCCTCTGAATCTATGGACACCTTAGCACACGGATTATGGGCTGCAGTGATATATAAGATCCTAAATATCAGATTAAAGAAAAAATTTAAGATATGGGAAGCTGTAATGTTCGGTATCTTTCCAGACTTATTTGCATTCGCAATACCCTTTTTTGTGATGATAACAGGATTTATCACAGGAAATTTTACTATATCAATGTTCCATCCTGCAGTAGATTCTGAAAGCGCTAATTTTTTATTTGATCTAACCCATCTATTGTATAATGCCAGCCACAGCATAATGATCTTTTTATTGGTATTTTTCATCACATTGTTGATTTTCAAAAAACCGATATGGGTCTTAGGAGGATGGCTGCTGCATATCTTGGTAGATATACCTTCTCATGGAGGAACAGAATGGTCAACCCCTTATCTATGGCCTTTCCCAACACCATTTGTAGACGGATTTCCATGGTGGCAGAACAAGTGGGTGATAATAATAAATTATAGTTTGATACTTATAGCTGGAATATATATCCTGATAAAAGGTAAAAAAAATGGTAGAGTTTAATCCAGATGGTAGCTTAAAGGTTCCTGAAAGCGTCCTAAACATAAAAAAAGAAAAAGAAGACAGGCTAAAAAATACAAACTGCCTGTTGATAAAAAAAGAAGCGATAAGTTTCAAAGCACCTAAAAAATGTGTCCTTCATCTGCAGCTTTCAGAAAAAAGCAGCGATCCAAGCTTTATAGAAAAAATATACAGATATTTTGCTCAAGAAGCGAATGTAATAACAAAGATAAGCAAGATAACCAGCAGAGAATATGATATTGAGATTGGAACAGATTTCAAAAGATGTTCAGAATGTACAAAACTTATAGGAAGATATAAAGAATTTTTGGATAATAATGTGATTGAAGAAAAAGGAAACTGTGAGTTTGAATCTTTCTATAGAAAGGATGATAAATTTTGCTATGAAGATTATTTTGAATAAAGAACAGTCTACTTATCTTCTTTTTCTTCAGATCCATCATCTTCAGAACTTTCTTCGTCTTCAGAATCTTCATCTTCAACAATCTCTAAAGATGCTAATATCTCAAGTATCTTGTCAAGTTTAATATTGATCTGTTTTATCTCGTTTGAATTTGAAGGAGCCATATTTCCTGCAGGACTTATTCTTCTGGATGTTTCTCTTCTAGAGCCAGAACCTTGATCTTGGCTTCTGAAACATGCGCTGCAATAAACTGGTTTGCTTGAAGTTGGCTTAAAAGGAACCTGACATTCTTCACCGCATTTATCACAGACAACAGTATGCATTTCAGGAGCTCTTCTGTTAAAATCACGATCTCCTCTTCTAGAATCATCAAAAGGTCTATCTCTGCTAAAGCTTCTTTTAGAGAAATCTCCTCTATCTCCTCTGCTGTTTCTGTCTCGTTTAAAATCTCCCATAATTCAGAATATTCACATTCTATTTATAAAGCTGTTGAAAATGCAATGCATTTTCAGAACTTTATATTTGAAACGCTCGGAAATTCTTAGAATTTCCGGCGTGCTCAAAAACCTTTGGTTTTTGACAATCACGGATTTTCATCATATAAAGCTATCCTAAAAAATAAATATATTCTCTAAAATATATTTCAAAATACATAGGTTTATATACAAAGGCATCTTATTAGAATCAACTAAGATTAGATTAAGATTATCGAAAATATTTCTTATGATTTTTTAGTGATTAGTAATTAAAGTAAGGAGGTAACAATATGAAAGGAACAGTTAAATGGTTTAATGACAGTAAAGGTTATGGATTCATTTCTGGTGAAGATGGACAAGAGTATTATGTACATGCTTCTATGCTTGGCGCAGATGTTTTCTTAAAAGAAGGAAATAATGTAAGTTTTGAGCCTAAGACCAGTGAGAAAGGATTACAAGCTTCAGAAGTCACTATAGCATGAGTGAAGATCTTATTGAGAAGATAGCTGAGCTTAGAAAAACTATCTCTGTATTAGAATGGGATAAGAAGCTAAGCGTAGTTGATTTTTCTAAAGAACAGATCTTAGAGCAATCTAAGAAAGAATTAGCAGAGATAGAGAATAAACTAAAAAATGAATAAATTCTATAAGACAATGGGAAGATGCAGGATGTGCAAGGTGCGTTTCGAGGTCAAAAAGACTGAAGAAATGCCTTTTGCATCTAAGAATTACTGTTTACCCTGTGCAAAAAAATATTTTAAAAGATAAACACGTATTATTTATGCCATATCTTTATAATCTGATACTATAATCTCTAAAAAATGGAACCAAGAAAAGGTGTCATGGGCATAATAAAGAAAGAGAACAAGATTCTTTTAGGTATTGAGGCAAAAGATACACCATATCATGGCATGTGGAGGCTTCTTGGCGGCAAATTAGAAGGCAATGAGACTCATGCAGAAGCTATGGTAAGGGAAACGAAAGAAGAGGCAGATATAGACATAAAGGTCATCAAGTTTATCGGAAGGGTCCAAGGCACAGTAAATGACGTCATGATAGACATATGTGTTACAGAATGGCTAAAAGGCGACATAAAGCCTAATGCACGGGAATTTAAAGAACTTAGATGGTTTACATTAGAAGAAGCAAAACCATTGAAAAAAGACCCTGTAACAGAACAATTCTTCAAAGTTTATGAAAAAATCATCAAACCTTGATCCTGTCTCTGAATTTTGCAGCTAATTCAAAATCCTCTTTGTCAGAAGCATTTTTCATAGCAATTGTAAATAATATATTATCTACAACATTAGGATCATATTTTCTTTGGATCTGTTCAAATAAATTACGTGCGTCCTGGTAAAAAGAAGTGCCAAAACTGAATATCGCAAATCTTTGCTTAAGCATGTTCAAAACAATCTTATCTTCCCAGCCTATAGCATGATACATCGCATTGATATATTCTTTTGTTATATATTCAATCAGGTTTTCAGGAGGAATATCTTCATGTGTGATAACAGGATTTGGTTTATCAACTGTTTTTTTATCAGCAATATGCCCAAAATAAAGCAAAAGTCCATGCAATGTATGTTTTCGGCAGTCTTCTAATGTAGGATGCTCTCCTGCAAAAACAACACAGGTAGGTCCCCAAAGCAGGTCTGATTCAGATTTAGCTCCATAATCAATGCCAAGAAAATCATAATGTGTTTCAGATGTAACCCATTCAAAATTTTCGCTCAGAGCGATAGACTCTAGATTATTATTGGCAGAAACTTCTAAAATTTTTCTTTTCATATCATCTTTATCAGTTGTTGCATAGATAGAAAATAATTTTGAAGGATCTTCTTTTAATCTTGAATAGATTATAACCTTTTTATCAAATCTGCTAAAATCTCCGTTGACGATCTGTATCATGATACCCCCAAATAAATCTATTCTGTGATATATATAACGCAATATATAAATGTTTTTGTTTGCTTTTGGAAAACATTATAAATAATAAAGAATCTTTGATAAAAAAAGAGTTCTGTGATAAAACTATGGCATTTAATGATCAGTATGTGGAAGGATTAGAGAAGATCTTGAAGAGAAAGAGATTATTCCTTTTAGATACAAATATATTTTTTTCACAGCCAAGCGGATGCAGCCATCTTGAAGATGATGTTATGCGGTTTGCTGCTGATCTGGAGTTCATGAACAGGAAATTTGACAGGATAGATGCTGCTTATGAACTGATAAGGAAACATGATAATGTAAGGATCACTGTTGAAGTATATAATGAGCTTTTGACCAAATTTGGAAATATGTGTGCAGCAATATATAAGAAAAAAACTAGATCAGAAATAGCAAAAAAAGTAGATGATTATCTCAGAAGAAACAAGATGGATCTGGTCATAAGCTGGGAGCCCTGGAAAAAAAGTCTTATGTGGCAGGCAGGAGATATGTTAAGATTGGAAACCGCAAAAAGAAATCCAGATATACACAAGCTTGCAGATGCTGACATAAGCTTATTGCTTAAAGGTCTTGAATTTGTTACAGCAGAAGGAGATAAGTATCAAAAGGCAGATATTATCGCATGTGATTATGGAATAATGAAGGGGGCTGAAGCGATGTTTGACATCCTTGATAAGCTGCCTTTAGACGTAAAAGATAAGATGATAAGGACAGCAAGACATAGATGTATGAAAGTTTTCTCTAGAAAGTATGAAGAACCATATCATGAGGTTTTTGATTCAGCGTTATATTGCCATAGACAATAAACCCAAATTAGCAATCTTTTTAAATTGAAAATAAATCCTAGCATATAGGTGATAAGAGAAGATGATCTTCTAACGGAGGTTGTCTTCTTTTTTATAATCCTAAACAGCTAAAAAGGTGAAATTATGGGAAAAAAGAAAGTTAATCCGAAAAAAGAGAGATATGCAAAATTCAGAAAAGAAAAATCCACTACGATGGATGTTAGGATGCCTGATCTGACTCCTGAACAGCACAAACAAAAGCAGGAAGATGAGATGACAATCAGCAGGTTTATGAGATTTAATAGACCGCCAAAAACAAAATACGACAAGATAAAGAAATAAATTATCTTATATGAAGCTCAAGGATATCATTATCCTCGAGTGTTTTTTCTAATTTTTTAAAGATCTGGCCTTCAAACTTTGCAGATTTGCCCCATAGCCTAGCAAATCTGAAATTTGTGACAAAATCCTTATGCAGTTTTTCGCATACATCTTTTATCGTGCATTTCTTGAACATTATGATCGGAACGTCCATATCTGGTTTTTTTCCAACTTCCTTGAGATATATCCTCATAAAGTTCATCTTATCAAATATCGCATCTTTAAGCTGTTCTATGCCTATATTGTTTTCAGCAGATATCATGACATCAGGATGTATCTGTTCAGCTAATCTTTTAAGCGTATGACTATCAACAAGGTCGATTTTTGTAAAAATTACTAGCGCCTTATTATAGATCTTATTGCCTTCTAAGACATCGATGAACTGGTCAACAGAAGCATCGTCTTTAAATAAGATATCTGCATTGATAAGCTTGAACATCCTTGCAACATCTTCTATTGTTTTTTGGTCAATCTGTGTTAATCTTACTAATGAACTGACATTTAATCCCCCTCTATCTTTTTTAGAGATGACAATATCTGGTTTTTTCTCATTCATCCTTATATCTGCTTCATGAGCTTCTTTTAGCAGAGCAGAATAATGTTCTGGATTCTGTACATCAATAAGGACCAATACAAGATCTGCACTTCTAAGCATAGTCAAGACTTCTTTTCCACGTCCTTTACCTGAAGCTGCTCCTGAAACGATTCCAGGAACATCAACAACTTGGATCTTAGCGTGCTTATGCAGCATCACTCCTGGAACAGCAGCTAAAGTTGTGAAAGCATATGCTGCAATATCTGATTTTGCGTTTGTCAACTTATTCAATAAGGTAGATTTTCCTACAGATGGAAATCCTAAAAGAACTACAGTACCTTCTCCTGTTTTACGTACACTAAACCTTTCATCTACTCCGCCTGATTTTCCGCCTGAAGATGCTTTTTCTTTGAGAAGGGCTAATTTAGCCTTATACATACCTATTGCATGCTGTGTTTTTTTATTGTACTTGGTTTCAGCTATCTGCTTTTCTAAAAACTTTACTTCTTCTTGGGTTGTGCTCTTTTTTCTTTCAATAAGAACTACACTCTTCTTTTTTCCAGCTGCAACTCCTTCTTTTCCGACCATAATATCAAAAATAACAGGCTGGTTTATAAAACTTATCAGAATAAGGATTTACACGACATATTCTAAAAATTAAAATATGAATCTTCAAAAACAAGTATTATAGTAATATAGAACATAAAATTAAGCTTTTAAATCTAAATAGAAATTACCCGCCTATCTTTCCTGCGGTAAAACATACAGTGGTTTTTCTGCTTCAAAAGGTTTCAACATTTTTGTTATCAATTCCCTTAATGTATTATTAGCAGTAAATCTTGATTCCATATAACTTGGATTTATATCCCATGGTCTAACAATAAATTCACTTTCAAAAGCATATGAATTAGGAGCATGGCATTGAAATGAGAAATCTAATAATCCTGCTTCATTCATTAAACCAAAAACTCTCTCTTGGACTTCTTTGTTTGAAGTTTTTGGAAAAATTACGCCTCCACCATATCTGAATTCACAATCACTCCCATTGATGTGAATAGGGTGTCCTACTTGGAGTAATATTCTTACGACTTCTCTTGCAATTCTATCATTTTGTAATTTCTCTTGAGGTTTTCCCTGCTCCAACGCTTTCATTTTTGCATCGTAACTCCATTGACAATGTTTTCCATAATTTGCAAATTGTGCTTCCTTGGCAGTATGAATTATTGAATACAAATCAACTTGAACAATCTTTGCTTGAACAGAATCATCATATTGGGAAGATGGTACTGGAAGTTGTTCTGTAGCCTTAACAGTTGTTTCTAATTTTGATGGGATTATTAATTGAGCATTTCTTCCGTTAACGTTAGCCTCTACCTCAACTTGCTCTCCAGCTGTTATTTTTTTGTATAAGTCATCAAAAAACGTTTTTGCTGCTTTATCTGTTGGTGGATTGATAAAATAAAATTCTTCTCTTCTATCTCCCAGAGCAAATAGTTGATTTGGATTCTTTTTACCTAATGCTTTAACGGTAATTCTCTTGTTCATACATCAAAGAATCAATACATTTCTTTTAAATCTTTCTATTGTCACTACTATAAAATTTAGAATGTATTACGGATGGCACTTTCTCAAAGATTCTATACATTTTTATATCAATAACATAATTCTTATAGATGGGATGCTCTCAATGCGGGATATGCTGTAAACTGTTTCTTATAAATCTTACAAAAGAAGAATATCTTTCAAAAAAATACAAGACCCAGTTTGAAGAGTTTGGATTGACCAAAGATTTCCAAGAAGCTGAGATGACTGGTGCAAACATAATCACCCAAAAAAAAGATGGAAGCTGTATCTATCAAAAAGATGGAAAATGCTCTATCCACGATAAAAGGCCAGAAGCTTGCAGAGCTTTTTTCTGTGATTCAAAAGACGTAAAATTAGCAGGAATGATTAGAATTATAAAAGAAAATAAAAGAAATAATTAAAGAATAAATTCTTTAAATTTGTAAAAAGTTAATTAAAACTTTTTATGTTTCTGATAGCAATCTCTGCAATAAACTGGCTTGCCTTCTGTTGGTTTGAATGGTACTTCGCATTCTTTACCGCAGTCTGAACAAGTTGCTTTATGCATCTCTCTTGGTCCGAAACTTCCACTTCCGCCACCAAAACTTCTGCCACCGGATCTGTCTCCATATCCCATGTTCGCTTTACCTCGCTGTTTTATATATACTAATGAACTAGAAAACGCCTCATTCCGTATAATATAACAACAGAATAACTCTCTATTTATAAATCTAACTAAAAACAGCATAATCAGTAAAGTTTATAAAGGAATTCATAGGTCTTATGTATGTGGGTGGTCTAAATGAAACGAATAATTAGATTAGTAGAACTAGGGATGTTTTTGTTCATGCTAGTGATGACTGTAGCATCTGCAGTAGCACATTGATTATTTCTTAGATATAATAAAAGACAGAAATAAATCATATAAGAGTTCTGTCTTTTAGATATTAGTTGCCAAATATTCATATGCTTATTATTGTCGGCAACTAATATTTACAAACATATATAAGCACAGCAATTATAATGTAACTAATGGCAATCAAATACAAGACTATAGCTTTCTGCAAGATGTGCAAGAAAAGGTATGAAGTTAAAAAAAGCAAAGAATTCCCTTTTGGATCAAAATATTACTGTGAAGAATGCTATAGGAAGCATTTCAAGAAATAATTAGAAATGTTTTTATACTTGAATTCTTATATTATAATTAATATATCGAGGTGATATAAATGAATATAAAGAGATGGGCAAGCAATAGGCTTAGAAAAATAAATATCTGGGATTATGGTCTTGTAAAGCTCTATTGCTTCTTGGCAGGAATGATTGCAGGAGCATATTGTGCTGTATTTGTTCAGACCTATGTCTGGATATTTGTTGTAGTTATCTTATCTATAATGCTAAAACTATGGATAAAAATATTTGCTAAGAAAAGATAATCAGATTATGGGTGCATAATCGCAATGCATCCTATGTTTTCTTTTATTTGATCTGCACATATCATAGATCTTTTTGCCTGCCTTATAGGCATACTTTCCTGCATAATAAGCTCCTACTCCAGCCAAAACTCCTATGCCCACACATGCAGCTGCTTTTGCAATAGGAACTATATAACCGCCTGTACCCAATAAGGATTCAAGTGTAGCTCCACCTGACATATTTGCTACCAAAGCATCCATCCCTTGAGTTGCCCAATCAGCAATACCAAGAGCATCTGAAGCTTTTCCCATACCTACTGTGATTGGATCATATCCTAATAAGTCCATCAAGCCAGATTTAACATTCATATAGCCGACTTTAACCATCCCTTGATGTCCAAGAATACTTAATTGTGTCATTGGATCAGCGCCTAATTTACCTGCTAATCCTCCTAGATTTAAATCAGACATGGCTAAACCTGTCAAACCCCCAAAAGTGCCAGTTATAGACCTTCCAATCTTATCTTTAGTTTTTTGTCTCAATGCTACCACCTGCAAATTACGATACTTCCTCATATTTAAATCTTTCGTTTTGTAACTACTACACAGTGTCACCTTTCGCAAAATATATAAAGGGGTGAAAAATCCATATTTACATATAAAGATTCTAAAAAAAGACGTGAAAATTAAAAAAAGATGGGGGTTTGTATCATGAAAAGGAAAGAATTTTTTAAAAGAGAAATAAAGAAAATTGAAAAATTTTTTGGTAAAAAGTACCCCATTGTTTTTAGGAAAGATATGGAATATGGCTATTGTGATGACAAGAAAAAAATGATATATGTCAGCCTAAAGATGAGCGATGATGACATAATAAAAACAATAATCCATGAGTTTATACATCTTGCATGGGATGCAGATCATGACTATCTGTCTAGAAAATGCAACTATTACAGCTGGTCAACCAAGAAGGATTATTTTACAGATTTCTTCTACAACACTATTTTTTAATTATTTTTTTCTATAAATCTTGATTATCCCGAAAATTTTCCTGATATGGCAAGAATATTTGCGGTTTATCTGTATTAAAACTTAAAAGCCCAGCTTGTATAATTAATCCATGGCAAATGGAATAATTTTTGGCGGAACAAGCGGTGTTGGAGAAGCTATAATCAGGTCTCTAAACCCAGATTATGAATTTGTTTTTACTTATAGGAGTGATGCAGAAAAGGCAAAAGATATTCCTGGAAAAGCAATATATGCAGATATGACTAATCCTAAAGATGTTCAGAATGTTTTTGATCAAGTAGATAGTTTAGATTTGCTTGTCTTTTCCTGCTTTGATTTTGTAAAAGGAGATGCATTTGACCGTGATGCTTCTGATAAGGTATTGGCTTATCTTTCAGGTTATTCAAATTCTTTAAGCTGCGCATATCCGAAGATGGACAAGTCTAAAGGAAGAATAATAAACATGATTGGAGCTTCTGCAGAAAGTACAATTCCAGATGCATCATATTATTCAGCAATGTTTGCTTATATCAATAATCTATCTAATGGTATCAACTCTAAATTCGGGAAGAAAGGAGGTATCCAGGCATTGGACCTATTGATGGGTCCTATAAACACAGGTAGATGGAAAGATCCTGAATTCAAAAAAAAGTATGAATCAAATGTCAGAAAATTTGTAGAACCTCAGGAGATTGCAGATTTTATAAAATTTGCCTTAAGAGCAGAAACATTCCCTACTAAGTTCGTATGGGACGGTTATTATTCACTCCCTAATCCTTAATAAGGATTAAATTTATATACTTCTTTTTTTAATCTTCTTCTATGGTCCAAAGAAACAAGAATATGGCTAAGTTAACATCAGGTTATCTATTCCCTGAAATAAGGAGAAGAAAAAAAGAATTCCTGGAAAAACATCCTAATGCTAAGATCCTAAGTTTAGGGATAGGAAATACAACAGAGCCTATAACAAGATATATAACAAAAGCATTGGCTAATGCTGCAAAAGAGTTAGGAACTAAAGAAGGCTATTCTGGCTATGGCGACGAACAAGGAATGACTGAACTAAGGAAAAAAATAGCTGAAAAATTCTATAATAATACCATCTCATCAGAAGAAGTTTTTATATCAGACGGAGCAAAATGTGATATTGGAAGGATTCAGCTGATGTTTGGAAGCAATGCAACCATAGCTGTTCAAGATCCTGCCTATCCTGTATATGTCGATGGTTCTGTGATAATCGGTGCAACAGGAACATATAACAAACAAAAAGATCTGTTTGATAATATCGTTTATCTGGAATGCGCTCCTGAAAACAATTTTTTTCCTGATCTAAGCATAGCTCCGAGAACAGACCTGATCTATTTTTCTAGCCCTAATAATCCTACAGGCGCTGTTTCAACAAAAGAGCAGTTAAAAAAATTAGTTGATTTTGCAAGAAAAAACAGATCGATAATAATTTTTGATGCAGCTTACTCAGAATTCATCAAAGACAAAAAGCTTCCAAGATCTATCTTTGAGATAGAAGGTGCAAAAGAATGCTGTATTGAGGTGAGTTCATTCTCAAAGTTTATAGGATTTACAGGTGTTAGGCTTGGATGGAGCATAGTTCCAAAACAGCTAAAATATGACGATGGCTCAGATGTAAACCAGGACTGGAACAGGATTATGACCACTATCTTTAATGGCGCTTCCAATATAGCGCAAAAAGGCGGATTATCTGCATTAGATGATAAAGGCTTAAAAGAGATGAAAAAAACAATAAAGTTCTATAAAGAAAATGCAGCGATAATAAAAAAAGGATTAGAATCAATGAACATAAAAACTTATGGCGGAATAAATTCCCCTTATATATGGGCAGAATTTCCAGAAAGAAAATCATGGGATGTTTTTAATGAGATCCTAGAAAGATGCCATGTTGTTACAACACCAGGATCTGGTTTTGGACCAGCAGGAGAGTCTTTCATAAGATTCAGCTGTTTCGGACATCGTGAAGATGTTGAAGAAGCTATTAAGAGATTGAAAGAAAAATTGAAATAATTACGAAATTCTTAAAAATTATCTTGTACATTAACAAGATTTAAATATTATAAAATTTCTGAAATTCGGGGGCAAATGTCAGAAAAAATAATAAAAGAGCTAGCAGGGATAATCCAGAATAAGGATAAGCCAGATCAGATTCTTCTGAGAGACCATAACATAGCGATAGGATTAAGAGATGATCGGGGTGCAGGAATAATCGTAGGAGCTACAACAAAAGGTTGTGTCTTGGGTTATGACAAAAAATTATTGTCTATAATAAAAGGCGAAAAACACAGCCAAAACAATAAACCTGTTGAAGTTGATCCTGCAGAAATCTATGAAAAATTATACGGGAAAAAGCCAGATGAATCTCAACTGCAAGATTTTATACCTAAGCTGAAAAGCATACTGCCTTATGAGTTTACCCCTACAGAAGGTAAATTATTATACTGCGGAATTGATATAAAAGATATAGTTAAGGCTCATAAAGATACATTTGGATTTGAAGAGGTATCATATCTTTTATTGACAGGAAAATTACCTACAGAGGAACAGCTAGGCATATTTGAGGATTTACTAAAAAGCAAAAGATGCCTGCCAGAAGGATTTAAGGACAGGCTGGTTTATCAACTGACAAGCAAAGACATGATGAACACTCTACAGACAGCAGTCGATAACATCTATGAGCTTGACCATAACCCTAATTCGACAGATATTGAGGATGTAACAAGACACAGCATTGAGCTGATAGCAAAATTTCCTGCAATAATTGCCTATGCATATCACGGAATGAAACATAAGTATGAAGGCAAAGAACTTAAGATGACTATCCCTCCAGATAGATTCAGCTATGCCCAGTATTTTTTGAGCATGCTCAGGAAAGGAAAGCCTTTTACAGATGAAGAAGCCCATATCCTGGACATGTTTTTGATGCTTCATGCAGAGCATGGCGGAGGAAATAATTCCACGTTTACAGTCAGAGTTGTATCTTCATCTGAAACAGATACATATAGTGCAATATCATCTGGATTAGCTTCGCTAAAAGGTCATCTTCATGGCGGAGCAAATGAAAAAGTGATAAATATGATGAAATTCATAAAAAATGATGTCAGAGACTGGAAAGATAAAGATGAGGTTTTTGGATATCTCTGCAGATGGCTGAACAAAGAAGTAGGAGATAAATCCGGAAAACTATATGGATTAGGCCATGCAGTATATACCAAATCAGACCCAAGAGCCATTATTTTGAGAGAAGAAGCAAAAAAACTGGCAAAAATAAAATCAAGATCAAACGAATTTGAATTATTGGATCTAGTAGGCCAATTAGCCCCAAAAGCTTTTGAAAAAATCAAAGGAAATAAAAAAATAATCTCACCTAATGTTGATTTTTATTCTGGTTTTGTTCTAGACTGTTTAGAAATACCTCCTGAACTCTATACTCCTTTATTTGCAATGGCCCGTGTTTCGGGTTGGTTATCCCATAGGCTTGAACAGCTGATCCAGAACAGGATCATTAGGCCTGCTTATTTTGAATTGGTCCCTGAAAAGGCATATGTTCCTATAGAAGAAAGACAGTCAACAAAGTAGAAAGGATTATATATTTTAAGAGAACTCTTTCCTATATGAGACCAGACAGTTTCTATAAAGCAATTTTATGCATCGGACTATTGTATAATCCTTTTTCTCCAGCTTGTGCAGAAGAAACTAATAAAGTCAGTTTAATAAGAGAATCAACTGAAGCAACAACAAATCATTTTAAGCCAAAAAGATGCTATATTATCCTATCAGATGATTCAAGGACAAATACTGTGCTTTATACAATAACATTAGACACTAAATTAGAGCCTCAAGAAGTAGATGTCTCTACAAATGCTCCTCTTGAAAGATATATGAGGCTTGCCTTAGACGAATTTATTTCTCAAAGATAATTCAAATATGATTTTTCCGATATGTTTATATAACAAAATAATATAAAATATAATATGATCACAAGAAGTCTTGAAAAGGCAAAAGAAGCCTGGAAAACAAAAAATATACAGGCAAGTATTGCTGCTCACAATCAAAAATCTGCTTCTGAACATCACAGCAAAGGAGGTCCTTTCATCAAAAGTGCAGTTTATGGCGGTCTAGACGGCACAATAACGACTTTTGCAGTTGTTGCTGGAGTTGCAGGAGCTTCTTTGAATGCAGGCGTTGTATTGATACTTGGTTTTGCAAATCTTATAGGCGACGGGTTATCGATGGCTATCGGAGATTTCTTAAGCACAAAAGCAGAAGATGAATATCATAAGGCTGAGCGTGAAAGAGAATCCTGGGAAGCAAAAAATTATCCTGAAGGAGAGAAAAAAGAGATGGTTGAGCTTTATGAAGGCCAGGGTATAAAGAAAAAAGATGCTGAGATCATGGTCAACACAATGGCTAAATACAAAGAAGCATGGGTTGATATAATGATGGTTGAAGAGCTGGGTATAGTCAAATCAAAAGAATCTCCTCTTAAAAACTCTTTAGTTACATTCGGATCTTTTTGCATTTTCGGGCTTATCCCGTTGATGGCTTATCTGTTAGCTTCATTTATCCCTATCCTTAAAGAAAACACATTTACAGTAGCATGTTACTTGACAGCATTCACATTATTCTTATTAGGATCTGCAAAAGTCAAGGTAACTGGAAAAAATTGGTTTAAATCTGGCTTAGAGATGGTTCTTGTTGGTGGAATAGCATCTGCTGCAGCTTATGGTATAGGATTCTTGCTTCAGGGATTGGCTTAACGGTTTAGAAATCTTTATAAAAAGTGTTTCTTTTTGTACTAATATGGAAGAAAAAAATATTGAAGCAACACACTGGGCTGACCAGATTGCAAAAAAGGTTATAGAAGAACGTAAAAAAGATATTTACACTGTTGCAGCAGGGATAACTCCTTCTGGAACTATCCATATCGGGAATTTTAGGGAAATAATAACAGTTGACTTAGTGCATCGAGCATTAAAATCATTAGGCAAGAAAGTTAGATTTATCTATTCATGGGATGAGTTTGATGTATTCAGAAAGGTTCCAGCAGATGCTCCTGAAAAAGAATTATTATTAAAATATTTAAGATATCCTATAACCGAAGTTCCTGATACTTATGATCATAAGCATAAATCCTATGCAGAACATAATGAAAAAGAAGTAGAAGATACAATTCCTAAAGTAGATATCAATCCTGAATTTATCTATCAGGCAAAGAAGTACAGAAACTGCGATTATGCAGAAGAGATAAAATATGTTTTAGACCATAAAAAAGAGATAAAATTAATTTTGGATAAGTTCAGGACAGAGGAACATAATGAAAATTGGTGGCCTGTTTCTGTCTTCTGCGACAAATGCAAAACCGATGAGACAAAAATACTGGATTGGGACGGCAAATATAATTTAACCTATGAGTGCAAATGTGGACATAAGGAAACATTTGATTTCAGGAAAAAAGGGATTGCAAAATTGCCATGGAGATTAGACTGGCCTATGCGCTGGAAATATGAAGATGTTGATTTTGAGCCTGCTGGAAAAGAGCATTCAACATCTGGCGGTTCTCGTGATACAGGAAATGAGATATTTAAGGCACTATACAAAAAAGAACCTCCAATTGCATTAAAATATGATTTTATAACTATAAAAGGCACTGGCGGCAAAATATCAAAATCAAAAGGAAATGTTGTCTCTTTAGGAGATACTTTAGCAATCTATGAACCCGATATTGTAAGATATCTGTTTGCATCAACTAGACCTGATACTGAATTTGCAATAAGCTTTGATCTGGATGCAATAAAGATCTATGAAGATTTTGACAGGTGTGAAAGGATCTATTATGGAAAAGAAGATGCTGAAGGAAAGGAAAAGATAAAACAAAAAAGGATCTATGAGTTAAGTGTAGTAAAATTAAGCAAAGATATGCCTTTTCAGCCTTCTTTCAGACATTTGACTAATATTTATCAGACTTATAGCGGAGATATGAATAAAGTAAAAGAATATTACAAAAAGGATTTAAAAAACAAATCTGATGAAGAAAAACTAAAAATAAGAATTGAATGCGTAAAAAATTGGCTTGATAAATATGCTCCTGAAGATTTCAAATATAAAGTTCAGGATACTGTTTCAGAAGAAACAAAAAGTAAACTAAATGATACTCAAAAAAAAGCATTAAAACTTGTTGCTGAAAAACTAAGCAAGAAAGATTACAAAGAAGAAGAATTAGCGCAAGAATTTATGAATATAATGAATGAAACAGGATTAAAAATGCCTGAATTCTTCAAAGCATGCTATAATGTTCTTTTAAATAAGGATAAAGGACCTAAATTGGCAAGCTTTGTGTTGATTATCGGAAAGAAAAAAATAATTGATTTGTTTGAACAAATCTAAAATGAAAAAGGGTCTGTTAATCGGAATAATAGGGATGTTTCTTATTCTTTATAGCTTAATCTCATCAATGGTTTACTCAAAAGTTTTCTGGTATGGAACTTTTGTGTTGGGCGGTACTCTTTTTCTAGGCTATATTAACTGCAATCTAAAGATAAAGTCATTGTTCTATTTTAATAAAAAAACAATCTTAAAACAATATCTGATATATTTTATTTGTGGATTAATTATAGAAATGATTGGCAGATTTACACTTCATCTTTGGATTGACAACCCATCATTTACATTTATTGTGGAAATAGTAGAAGTTTTTTTATTAGCATATCCTTTTGCATTCTTTTTTATTTATGAATCGTTTATGTTAATAAAAAAAATAGTAAAATCATTTGGTTTAGCTGTTTTCCTAACAACCTTGATTAGTGCATTTCTCCACGAATACCCAAATACTTTTGTTTGGGAATGGACATATAGAATACCTTACATAAGTTTTGAGATTTTGCAGATAAATATTGTTGTTATCTTTGGTTGGATGATACTAGTTGCTATCCCTTTAATTGTAAATAATAAGATTATAAAAAACATCTAGTTGTCCCTACTTTGTTACTATTCTAGAATAGAAATATTTATATAAAAGAATGTTTTGTAATTATCCGTGGGTGGATTGGATTCAGCAGAAAAAAAAGGGACTTTGGATTTATATGATATTCTGCACGTTCTAGAATCTGATTGCGATTTTACGATTGAAGATATAGGCAGATTATATGTATCAGCTATAATGTCTTTGGATACTCCATGTTTGCTTTCAGGTTATAGACCTCCTTATGATGAGCCTTTAGGAAATACAGTTAAAAAAAGATTTGAGAAAGCAATAAAATCTTATTTCTCAAATGTCAGGAATTCTTTTGTGATTGAAGGTATGGGAAAAGATGTAGTTATGGACGGTTATACATGTGAACCAGTCAGATTCAGCATGGGCGATGATTCTACTATAGAAGGAGTTATAAGCAGTATACTTGAAAAAAGAGATGAAAGAACATTTCAGAAAATAGGAATTTCTGTAATTAATGGTGCAAAAAGATACGTTGACGGAAAACCTGCTGAAAGCAAAGATCTGCCTTTCAGGATATATGCAGAATATGACACTATATTACAAGAGTTAACAAGAAACAAGGTGATTTGATTGACAAAAGAAAAATTTAAAGTTTTAGATACTAATCTTTTTTTAAGTGATCCAAATACACTCTCTTCATTTGGTTCAAAAAGAGAGGATGAGACCAATACTGTGATCATCCCTATAGAAGTTCTTGCTGAATTGGATAAATTCAAATCAGAAATGGGAACTGAACGAGGTTATAATGCAAGAGAAACTTTAAGGAAAATTCATGAGCTTAAAAGAGATAAAGGAGGAACTTTATATTCGGGAATACAAGTATCTCCGACCCATATAATAAGATCTTCTCTTTTCATAACAGAACCTTCAGGCTTAGAACTTATTTGCGGTTTAGATCCTCAAAAACCAGATACAAGAATCTTATCTTTGGTCAATATGCTGAAAAAAGCAGGAAAAGATGTTGAATTTGTTTCAAATGATACAAGCTTATTGGATATTGCAGATGCATTTGGTATTGACGCAAATCCATGCCATGATATGGAAGGGGATATAAGAAGGCTAGATCAATGCTATAAAGGCTGGATCAAATTAGATAATCCTGCATTGATAGCACAATATGAAAGAAAACCAAAAGATTTCAAAATATCTGCTGGTGAATTAGGAATTAAAGATCCTCAGCCTAATATGTATGCTGTGTTAAGAGAAACAAAAAAACCAGTTATATTTAGGTATGATCCTAAAGAAAAATTATTTACTCCACCTCATAGTTACATTTACAATTTTAGATCTAACAAGGTTGAACCTAAAAATGCATTCCAGATGATGTATATGGATATGTTAAAAAATCCTGAAGTTGAATTAGTATTCGCAATAGGTGTTGCTGGAACTTCAAAAACATTCTTGTCTGTTGAGGCTGCTTTAGTACAGGCAATAAGAAATATTGATGGTAAAAACCCGAGTGAGCTTCCTTATGCTAGAGTTTTTATAACTAGACCAAGAGCAATATCATCAGATGAATCTGATTTAGGATTTTTACCAGGAGCTTTAAAGGAAAAGGTTGATCCGTGGTTTGGTCCTATATATGATCAATTATACCAGTTATTTGAAACATATAAATTTGATTCAGATGAGAGAGCACATATTATGGGTGACGAAGATTCTGTAATGGATGGTGCAAAAGGTTCTGACATGGTTCAAAACAGAAAAATCCACATCTTTGATACTTTATACAAAAGAGGAAGATCATTGACAGATGCATTTTGGATTATTGATGATGCTCAAAATCTGACTAAAACTCAACTGTATGATCTAGGCACAAGAGCTGCTTCAAACTGCAAATTAGTCTTGAACGGAGATCCAACCCAGTGCGATATAAAAGGCGAAGGAGCCTTGATGAACTCTTTGGTAAGAGCAAATGAAGCTTTCAAAGGATATGAGCATTCAGCTACTGTCTGGTTCCCAGATGAATTTAGCGTAAGAAGCCCATTAGCTTCTGCATTCATAAAATATTTGGGAAACAGAAAAGGATAAACATTGATATGCCCTCTTTGGATATAGTTTCAATCGATGATCTTGCAAAAGAGATAGATTTCCGTGGAATCAAGGTATATGAAGAGTCTAAAGACCCTGCAATTATAAAAATTTTTCAAGAAGAACAGAAAAGGCTTGGATTAAGGGGAGTTACACTTTTGGTTCCAGAAGTTGTTCCAGGAGAAAAACATCACAGCTGGTTTGCAAGCTCGTGTTCTTATGATCATGGTTATGAGATCAGGCTTAAGGTAACTCCTAATGAGCAGGACATGTCTCTTTTTCTAAGGATCATGATGGATATGGAATTTCCATTTATATCACATCAGGAAAGGATAAGAAAACTCTTGCGTCATGAATTAACACATATTAAACTGGAACATGTACCTGTAGACGCCGGACCTTTTGCAGCATTATACAATATTTATGCAGATGCTGCTGTAAATGTTTATAATTTATTTCACTGAAGAATTCATTCATAATAAGATATGTTACTACTTAATAGATAATACAAAAACGAAAGATTTAAATACTTGCTTTTAGTGTTTGATTTATATGAAAACATCTGCTTGGTTAGACACTGAAACTAGGAGAAAACTTGAAAGACTAGGATTAAGAGTTGAAGATTTTGATGCAACAGCTACACCTGCTAGAGATGAAGATTTAACAGCATTTGAAAGATTATGTTCTACTCCTATTGAAAAAAAACATTTTACTGAATTTATTATAAAAGAAATTCCTTATAATAAAAGTAAACCTGCAAGATTAACTCAACCAGATACTAGATGGCCTGTTTCTGATCCTTTAAAAGCAACAGCTCATTTCGCAACTGATTCTGATCGTTATCGTTGGAAACAAGTATCAAGTGGTTTAAGGGAAACCGATTTTGGCTTTTCTCCAAGAACTAGAACTGGATGGGATGACTTGGAAACAAGAGCATGGAGAAAAGCTCAAAGAGCTGAGGCAAATTGGCCTTTCACAGATAAAGTTGATAGAAAAAAAGAAAACCTAAATAATTCTTATTTAATTAAAAACAACGAAAGCAAAATTAACGAAGAAGAAAGATTTCCAAGACCATCAAGATTTGAAACTCCACAGACATTAAGGCTTGTAGACGGAAGAATTATCAGTTTGACAGGTGATTTGCCTCACGATGCTGCAGGTTTATTAAGAGATTATCCAACTTATCCATTAAGTGGGATTGCCAGACCTAGAAATTTAACAATATCATCTTTAACAGGATTATCAGAGGATATGAATCCTTTTTGGTATCATGGAACCCAAGACAGCAGAGTTGTTGCAACAGCTTTAGCAATTGTTAAAAATCCATTATTTGTTGAAGCAGAAGCAAGAGCTCTTAATGTTGGAATAATGACTGATGCTTACAAAGCAGCAAAAACAAGATATGATACTGTTGTTGCAGATGAATTAGCAAGAGCAATGTCATTTAGATCATCTAGCCTAGGATTATATTCTATCTTAGAACAACATCAGTCAAGTTCTATAAGAGACCATATTCAGGCATTGGATGAGCAGATTAATAGAGTAAATTTCTGTCCAGCGCAGGTAAAAGGAATCATAGCGACAGGAAAAGTCAGAGATGCTTATGTTGACAGAGTTGCTGCAAGAGCTGAAAGGCTTGAAAAATTAGTTTAATCTTTCTTCTGTAAAAAAGGGATATAATCAGCTATAAGTCCACCATATTTAAAGATAAAGATAGGTTTAGATATCTTAATTTTTCTTATGTTAATCCCTGTGGGAATCTGATCAGTCTTATTAATCAAAATGACCCACATCTTCTCTTTCAGATCTTTAGACCATCTTCTGGAAGCAAAAATGAAAGAAAGAAATATCTTTTGCACAATATTTTCCGGAACAAACATATTTTTAACAACAGTAAAAAATGCTCCTTTTGTTAAAAAAGAAAATTTGCTCCCTTTTTTCATAAGGTCCCAGATCATCTTCATCTCTCTATAGTTTTCATTACCGATCTTTAAGAATGGATTGTTATAATCAAAATAGTAAAATGTACTTCCTATATACAGGACATTGGCACAGTCAAGATCTCCTACTGTTTTTATATTTCCGGACATATTGGACTGTATTATCTTAAGAGCAATCTCAGTCATTGTTCCAAACATCTCCAGAAATGTTTTTTCATCAGCAGCGCCTAAGACATTATTTAATGTAAATCCTGGATTGAATCTTTTTTGGATTGAATAAACAACATATAATGCAGAGATCTTATCTCCTATCATTATATCTTTTTTTATCACCTTAGTTTCAGTAGGCCATAACATAAATTTATGATGCAAGGCATTCATCTTATTGCAGTATGCATGAACCCTTAACAGATAGTTATCAACAATTTTCTTGTCTGTTGTTTCAAAAAGCCTTTTTACAACCTTATCTCTCAGATAATATGTAGGGATCCCTCTAACAGTAGTTTCTAATCCATGCCCTATCTCTTCTATTGTTTTACTGCTTTTTAAAGAATTTAAAGTCCAGACTACCTCGTCTAATTCTTTCTGAAGTTCTTTTGCAGAGATATTATATCCTCTCTGCTTGATTATATTTTTGATCCTGCTCTGTAAAGAAAGGATTCCAGAATAGTCTATAGAATGAACTCTTAATATTTTTACAACCTGGATCAAGTCATAAAGGATATTATCTAGCTTTATTGTTATATCCTTATTTAGGTTAGTAAAATTAGAAATTGCAGGGTATAGCTTGTTTTTCTTCAAAGAATCTATTATTGTGATTATCTCATTGTCTTGGTTATACATATTTCATTCCTCAAAGTTAATAATCTTAAATTATCTCAATCAAAAGGTGATATCTCTCTTTTATATTTTATATTTCCAGACTGCCAGTCAATAAGTATTTTTCTAGAAGCACGTTCAATATCAGGGATATTGCCTTTTTTCTTCATATTTAGCTTAACAGCAACCTGTTCGATTATTTTTTGCCTTGTTGAACCCTTTTCAATGCCATAATATTTTTCTAAAGCTCCTGGATATTTTTTTATAAGCTTGAAAACAGCTAGATCAGGATCATGCATCGAAGACGGATTTTTAGCTCCTATTATAGCTAAATCTCCTTCATCACGTTTTTCTTTTTCCATCACACCTGGCGTGTCAAACATGACTACATCTTTGCTTATCCTCAAAAGCTGGAGAGCTTTTGTATAGCCTGCTTCTGCAGAAGTTCTTGCAGAATGGCTTCCTTTAAATGCATTGATCAAAGAACTTTTACCAACATTAGGATAACCTATAACACCAACTTTAGGCTGTTTTATGCCTTTTTTTCTTGCTAAAAGTAATATCTTTTGCCTGAGCATATTTGTTCCAAGATGATTTTTTGCAGAGACAAAAACGCAGTTTTCAAACTTCTCTTTGATAGGCAAAAGTTCATGCTGTCTTAAAAGATCAGATTTATTGATAACATAGATGAGGATTTTTCCCCTGTTTTTTACCTTATATTCAACCTCTTTATTCCTTGTTTCCTCTATAAATCTTGCATCTATTATCTCTAGGATTATATCTGACTTTTCAATTACTTTATGGACAATCCATCCGAAGTGTGACATAAATCATATAGTAACAAATATGTTTTTAAACCTTCCTACATTATTGAGGCATATGGTTAGCATATATTTTGAGACACTAGGATGCTCTATAAACGTTTCAGAGACAGAATCTATGAAAGGTTTATTGGCAAAGTATGATTTTAAGATAGTTGAAGCTCCTGAAGATGCATTTGTTATTGTTGTGAATATATGCACTGTAAAAGGTGATAATACAGCGTTAAAGACAATAAGAAAGCTTTACGAAGAATTCCCAGACAGGAAATATATTGTTGCAGGATGCATAACAAAAACTATCATCCAGGATATAAAAAAGATTATTCCTGAACCTAGTTTTATATCAACCCACAATATAAAGGAGATTGTTTCTGTTGTTGAAGAAACAATAAATGATAATCCTATAAGTGTTATAGAAAGATCAAGTGATGAAAAGATAGGACTTCCTAGGATAAGGAAAAATCCGATCATAGGTATTGTCCCTATATCTTCAGGATGTTTGGGATGCTGCACTTATTGCTCGGTCAGATTGATAAAAGGAAAATTAAGATCATATTCTATCCAAAATATTACAGATGAAATAAAAAAAGATGTTCAAGAAGGATGTAAAGAGATATGGTTGACTTCACAAGATACAGGTTCTTATGGCAAAGATATCGGCACAAATCTGGTAAATCTGTTGGATGAGATAGTAAAAATAGAGGGTAATTTTATGATAAGGGTCGGTATGATGAATCCAAATCATGCTCTTGAGATGCTTGATGATCTTATCAAAATCTATAAAAATAAAAAAATATTCAAATTTTTGCATATTCCAGTACAGACTGGAAATAATGATATCCTTAAACTGATGAAAAGAGATTATGGTGTTGAAGATTTTATAAAGATAGTGGATGGGTTCAGGAGAAATTTTGAACGTATAACGATTGCAACAGATATTATTGTTGGTTTTCCTGGAGAGACAAAAGAACAGTTGAATGATTCTGTAAAGCTGATTGAAAAAACAACTCCTGATGTTGTAAATATAGCTAGATTTAATCCAAGACCAGGCACAGAAGCTGCTGAAATAAAACAGACCTTGACAGGAGACGAACTGAAAGACAGAACCAGGTTGATCACTCAAATTTTTGAATGGACTGCTCATAATCTGAATAATAAGTGGATCAAATGGGAAGGAAAGGTCCTGATTGATGCAGAAGGAAAAGAAGAAACCTCTGTCGGAAGAAATTTTGCATACAAACCGATAATTGTTGAAGGGATCTATCCTGTCGGGACTGAATTAAATGTGAAAATCATTGATTCTACAAAACATTATCTGATCGGAGAAAAAATAAATTAATTGATTTTGCATAATAATTTCTAAAAGATTCATTTATGAATTCTCAAAATCTGGCTTTACAGCCTATATATGCAGCTAAAACTTCGTTTTAGGTATATAACACAGTTAGTTTCAATTGCTACGGGCGGGCTCAAAAAATAGAAATCAACCTTGATACTTCTGAGCTTGCTTGGCTAAATATCCAGTCCACTCATCTAATTCATTAGAAGGTTCTTTTGTCTTGCCTGTGTGTGGTTCAAGAGCTCCTAAAGCACCAATCATAACCGCTTTACCTGCCGCTATATGCATTAAACTTTCAGCAGTGTTAAATAATGTCGTTCTTGCTTCATCTGTAGGTAACTGCCTCGCAAGCTCTTCTAGTGCTAGAATATTATGATTTTGCTCAACTTCTCGTCTGCTCATATTCGATGTTGTTACTATAAAGTTTATAAACTTTTCGCCCACCTTACTCAACTTTCTCCTCACTTTGTTCGTCGAACTTTTCCAGCCCTGTTCGCTCCACTCTCACTCGCTATCGCTCGTGAAGGTCACTCACGGGGAAAAGGAAACTAATATCGTTAGTTTCAATATTACTCGGACACTCTCTATTTTTTAAAGATAATATAAAAATTTAATAATAGTTTTCTTATCCACAACATTTAAATACATTAAAACTTGATTTCTCTGTATGAAAGCGATAATTCTAGCTGGTGGTAGAGGAGAAAGACTAAGGCCATTGACAGATGATATCCCTAAACCAATGATTCCTGTTAGAGGAAAATCATTGATTGAATGGTGTATCAAAAATCTTAAAAAAAATGGTCTGGAAGATATAATCATCTCTGCAGGATATAAGGCTGAAAAGATAAAAGAATATTTTGGAGATGGCTCTAAATTCGGCGTTAATATAACTTATTATGTTGAAAAAGAGCCGTTAGGCACAGGAGGAGCAGTAAAATTGATCTATAGAGATATCAATGAGCCTTTTGTTCTTGTCTGGCCAGATAATTTGGGAGATTATAATTTCAGGCAGATGATAAAAGACCATAAAAGAAACAATGCAGTTGTAACAATGGCATTGACTGAACGTGAAGATGTGGAAAATTTTGGTGTTGCAAAGTTGTATAAAGAAAAGATAGTTGGTTTTGTTGAAAAGCCCCAAAGAGAAAAAGCACCTTCTAATCTGATAAATGCAGGAGCTTTTGTTATAAGTCCTGAAGCGATAGATATTTTGCCAGAAGGCAAATCTTCAATTGAAAAGGACTGTTTTGAGAGATTATCTGGAGAAGATGGTAGGGTTTACGCATTTATCCATAAAGGTTATTGGCTTCCTACAGACACAATGGAAAAATATAATAAGGCAAAAGAAGAGTTTAATATAATATGAAAAAAGAGATTTTTAAAGCATACGATATAAGAGGGATTTATGGCACTGAATTAGACGAAGATAGTGCCTATAAGATAGGAAGAGCTTTTGTCGTTTTCTTAAGATGCAGATCAGTTGTTGTTGGTTATGATATGAGGAAAAGTTCTCCTAAGCTATTCAAATCACTTTCAAAAGGAATCACAGACCAAGGAGCAGATGTTATAGAGATAGGGATGTGTACAACACCTATGCTTAATTTTGCTGTGGCAAATTATAGTTTTGATGCAGGAATAATGATATCTGCTTCGCATAACCCTTCTGAATATAATGCATTCAAGCTCATAAAAAAACCAGTTCTTCAGATAAGCTCTGATTCTGGGATGCAAGATATACAAAATTTGGTTGAAAAAAATAATTTTAAAGAGATTTCTAAAAAAGGCAAGATATTAAAAAAAGATGTGCTGGAAGATTATATCGCACATATAACAAGAATAATAGGTTCTGTTAAAGGTACAAAAATTATTGTTGATTACGGAAACGGAGTTGGTTCTATATCTGCAAAACCTATCTTTAAAAAATTAGGATTATATCCGATTGAACTTTATGCAGAACCGGATGGAAATTTTCCAAATCATCCTGCAAATCCTCATGAACTTAAAAATTTCAAGGATCTTCAGAAAAATGTTAAATCAGAAAAAGCAGATTTAGGGGTATTTTTTGACGGAGATGCTGACAGGTCTATAATAGTTGATGAAAAAGGAGAAATAATATTGGCTGATCTGCTGTTATGCTTATTGGCTGAAGATGAATTGAAAAAACATCCAAATAAAAAAGTTTACTATGATTTAAGATTCAGCAAAATAGCAAAAGATGTAATTGAGAAAAATAAAGGGATACCGATAATGATGAAAGTAGGAAACCCTTTTTACAAAGAAAGGTTAGTTAAAGAAAAAGGCTTATTGGCAGGAGAGTTCTCAGGACATATGATGTTCTATGAAAACTTCTGTATTGATGATGGACTGTTTGCAGCATTAAAAGTTATAAGCATAGTTAAAAAAAGCAAAAAACCAATATCAAAGCTTATAGAACCATATAAAAGATATGATAACACTCCTGAGATAAATATAGATGTAAAAGGAAAGAATACAGATGATATATTGGCTAAAGTTAAATCAGCATTCAAAGACGGAAAAAGCATTGAATTGGACGGAGTTTATATCCAGTATTCTGACTGGTGGTTTAGCTTGAGAAAATCAAATACAGAACCTTTGGTCAGATTAAGGATAGAAGCAGATTCAAAAGAATTATTAGATAAGAAGAAAAAAGAGATTCTAGATATAATCAAAAATTGATTTAAAAAGTTTACTAAATTTTGGAATAGTTAAATTTTAAAATAGAATTGTAATCTCAAAGCTTATGACATCACATATAATCAAATCTATTGTAAATTCTGCAATTTATGGTAATATAATGAGTTCTATAAGGGATAGTCTTATGAGTTCAGAATCAAAAGAAGAGATAAGAGAAAGGGTAAGGAGATTCTATAAGGTATTTTCACCTTTGATATTGCTAAACAGCCCTAGGAACAATCCCAAAAAGAATGTTCAGGATAAGCTTGAGTTTTATCTTAAGCATATATCTCCAGGATATTCAGTTGTTGATGTTGGGTGTTTTGATGGTTATTATTCTCAAAAACTAAGAGAATATGGATGCAATGTAGTTGGTGTAGATTATCTTGACTTGGTAGTGTCAAAGACAAGAAAAGAAGATCCGAACGGAGAATATGTCGTTGCTTTTGCAGAAGATCTTCCTTTTCAGGATAACAGTTTTGATGTTGGCTTGTATTCCCATGTATTTCATCATGTATTTGATCCTTCTGCTACAATATCAGAAGCAAGACGAGTTATAAGACAAGATGGAAAGATAATTGTTGCAGTACCAAAAAAATTAGGTACAGACCCAAATCATATAAGAGCCTATTCAAAAGAAGATCTAGTAAATTTGGTAAGTTCTGAATTTAAAGATATAGAATATTATGAGTCTATTGGAATAGGTCATGGATGTATAGGGTTTAAGAGATAAATTATTCCACCCTTTGAGGCTGGCCTTTCCCGTGATGCATAGAATATCCTTTTCCTTCTGAATCAAACATAACTGGTCTTATACCTTCATCTATATTAAGCGTAGGTCCATCCTGGCCCATCATAAAATATGGCCCATCTGAGATTATCGGTTCTGAAACAGCAAATACTTTCATAAAAAAGTGGCTTAGATAACCTGTTCTTTCTTGTCCTGAATGATGAACATATCTAACCTTATCTCCTACTTTTATCCCAAAATGCTCTTCTATATCTAATACAAGACCTCTATTATTATGCTGAAAAACTTCTTTTTTTTGAGATATATCTTCATGAAGAAGGTTCCTTCTGTATTCAAAACTAGGCGCTTCTCTTAGCATCTGTGCTAGATCAGTCATGAGGTATAACTAGGCAATATAGTATTTAAATTTTTCTTGTAAAAAACATAATGTTTATAAGATTCGTAATCAAATTAAAGATATGGGATTAAAACAATTAAGAAAAAAGATTGACTCTGTTGATTCAGACATTATAAGATTGGTTTCAAAAAGAATTAGATGTGTTCATGATATTTTTGAGTATAAAAAAAATAATAAGATTCCTAAATATGATCCTAAACGTGAAAAAGAAATTATTAAAAAAGCAAGAGCTGATGCCATCAAGCAAAGATTAGATCCAGATTTGGCTGAAAAAGTTATTAAAGTTATTATCAGATATTCAAGGAATATGCAAAAATAGGTTTCAAAGCAAAACATTTATTAATATGGATCGGTTAACTGATATCATGATGAACAAATCATTTTTTGGATTCTTTAGTTTTAGCTTTTATTAAATTCGTCTCTTAATAAATTCCTTTGTTCTTTGGTCTGAAAAACCAGCTTTTCTGGAATGAAAAAAGAGATTTCTTATAAGATTTAACTAAAAATAAAAGATTATGGAGGTTCACATGAACATATATTATTTAGGTCCTGAAAAAACATATTCGGAACAAGCAGCAAAAAAACTTGCTGAAAAGATAAAAGAAAAATCAGGATTGAGACCTTTGGCTTCTGTTGAAGCAGTTGCCAGGAGCATTGATGGTCAAGATATGGGTGCATTAGCCTATTATAATTATTTAGAAGGTCTTGTACAAGAATGCTTAGACCAGATCTATGAAAATAATCTGAGGATAATAGGAGCTCAAAGAATCCCAATAATACTTTCTATTGGAAGTCCAAAAGGGAATACAGATTTAACGATCTATTCGCATCCAAAAGCATTGGCCCAATGTTCTGAATATTTATGGAATAATCATCCTAAAAGCAGACAAAATCCATCAACTAGCACTGCTGCAGGAGCTTTAAAAGTTTCTGAAAACAAAAAAGGATTGGCAATTGCAAGTTCTGAAGCATTATTAGAAAATGGTCTTGAAATATTGGCAGAAGATATAGGCAATATGAGGCAAGGAAGAAAGAATTTCACTGATTTCTATCTTGTTGCAAAAGGAAATAATATTCCTTATGAAAAGGATAAAGAATACTGGACAATGATTGCAATAACACCGCATATTGATAAACCAGGATTATTGGCAGATATATTGGTTCAGGTTGCATATCATAATCTTAATAATGCGAAAATACATTCAAGACCTGCGTTAGACAATGTTCAGATCGGAGATTTAGAGCCACAGATGTTTTACTTGGAAATAATGAGCCATAAAGACTGTCCTGATTTCAAAAGATGTGTTGATTCACTAAAATATAAATTAACACCGAAAGGAAAAGATGTAGAAGTTGTTAGGGTTTTAGGTTCTTATGAAAGACCAAATGTTCCGTAAGCTTTATAAATAGACTAAAACTTCGTTTTATTACCTATGATTTATGAAGGCCAAAAGCCTGAATGAGGGAATATATTCTAATATTCCTATAATAGTGGAGGACAAAAAATGGCAGAAGAAATTTCAAAAGAAATGATAGATAAGGTTTATGAGGCTATAGAAGTAGCTAGAACAACCGGTAAAATAAAAAAAGGTACAAATGAAGTTACCAAAGCAATTGAAAGAGGAGAAGCTAAGCTAGTTGCTTATGCTAAAGATGTAACTCCTGCTGAAATAACAATGCATATCCCTTTATTATGCGAAGAAAAAGGAATCATGTGTGCAGCTGTTCCAAGCAGAGAAGAACTAGGAGCTGCATCAGGGATAGGAGTTCCTACTGTAAGTGTAGCAATTGTTGAGGAAGGGGAAGCTGCTAAGATTGTTAAAGAGATTGCAGCTAAACTAAAAAAGTAAAATGGATGAGCCAAAACAACAACCAAAAGGAAAACCAGTTCAACCTCAGGCAGAAGAGAGAAAAGTAACTGCAGTAAAATTTACAGATGCAGTTCCTGCAAGCGTTGAAGAAGTTATCGGAAGAGCTGGAACAAGAGGAGAAGCTATCCAAGTCAGATGCAAGATACTAAATGGAAGAGATCAAAATAAAGTTCTTAGAAGAAACGTCAAAGGTCCTGTAAGGATTGGAGACTTATTGATGCTTAGAGAAACTGAAATTGAAGCTCAAAAATTAGTTCAGAGCAGAGGTTAAAAATGGCAAAATGCAGTTTTTGTGGTGAGGAGATAAGATTCGGAACAGGCAAGATTTTTGTTTATAAAAATGGCAAAATATTGAATTTTTGCGCAAACAAATGCGAAAAAAACATGCTTAAGTTAGGAAGAACAGCAAGAAATCTTAAGTGGACTAAATTCCATGAAAAAGGTGGAAAATAAATGATAGAAAGAACCCTTGTTTTAGTAAAGCCAGATGGTGTTCAGAGAAGCCTTGTTGGAGAAGTCATAAAAAGATTTGAAAATGTAGGCTTAAAGATAGTAGGCATGAAAATGATCTGGATTGACGAGAAATTCGCAGAAAAACATTATACTGAGGATATTACAAAGAGACGAGGGGAAAAAGTAAGAAAAAATCTTATGAGCCTTATAACAATGGGGCCTGTTGTAGCTGTGGTATTAGAAGGCATAAGCGCAGTAGAAGTTGTCAGGAAAATATGCGGAACAACTGAACCGAGTTCAGCTTTACCAGGCACAATAAGAGGAGATTTCGCTCATGTAACATTTGCATATGCAGATGAAGCAAACAAAGCAATAAGAAATATCGTTCACTCTTCTGGAAACAAAGAAGAAGCAAAATCAGAGATTAAGTTATGGTTTACTGACAAGGAATTGCATAGTTATCCGTCAGTACATGATGTTCATATTTTGCATAAGTGAATATATTCTAAATCAAATAAGTGAGGTAAATAAAAATGGCAGAAAAAATGGCTGATAAAGTAGCAAGGATTACTAAAGATCCTAAATTCATTAGAAATATTTGTACGTCTGCGCATATCCATCATGGAAAGACAGCATTTACAGATAATCTATTAGCAGCAGCTGGTTTGATGGCTGAAAAAAATGCAGGAAACCTTGATGAAGGTATGGCAACATGGGGTCATTCAGATGAACAAGAAAGATTATTGACCGTAGATGCAGCAAATGTATCGATGGTTCACAATTATAATGAGAGAGAATATCTTATCAATCTGATCGATACACCAGGTCACGTAGATTTTGGAGGTAATGTTACAAGAGCTATGAGAGCTGTTGATGGTACTGTATGTCTGATATGTGCAGTTGAAGGGATAATGCCTCAGACAGAGACAGTAGTAAAACAAGCTTTAAGAGAAAGAGTAAAACCAGTTCTATTCATAAATAAGGTTGACAGATTAGTTAATGAATTAAAATTAACTCCTGAAAAAATACAGGAAAGATTCATGAAATTGATTGCAGGATTCAACCAATTGATAGAAGATATTGCTGAACCTCAGTTCAAAGAAGCATGGAAAGTAAGCATTAAAGACGGAAGTGTAGCATTTGGTTCTGCAAGAGAAAATTGGGCTTTATCACTCTCATTCATGCAGAAGAAAAATGTAGGCTTCAAAGATATTCTTAAAATTTATCAGATGGAAGGCGAAGAAAGAAAAGCATGGGTATGGGAAAATGCTCCTTTGCATGAAGTTATTTTAGATATGGTAATCAAACACCTTCCTAATCCACTTGATGCTCAAAAATACAGAATTCCGAAGATCTGGAAAGGAGAGATAGAAAGTGAATTTGGTAAAGATCTGATGATATGCAATCCAAACGGAAAATTAGCATTTGTAATAACAAGGATTGTAGTTGATCCTAGATCTGGAAAAGACATTTCAGCAGGAAGATTATTTTCAGGAACATTAAAACCAGGAATGGAGGTCTATCTGAATAATTTAGCTCAAAATCAAAGAATCCAGAACTTATATATCTATAATGGTGTAAAACCAGAATTAGTTGATTTTATTCCAGCTGGAAATGTATGCGCAATATCTGGTGTTCTAGGTAACGCAGGTGAAACAGTAACAACAGAACCTGAACAGCCTTTTGAAGCTTTAAAGCATATGTTTGAACCAGTTATCACTAAAGCTATTGAAGTAAAAAAAGCAGCTGATTTACCCAAATTAGTTGAAGTTTTAAGAAAAGTTGCAAGAGAAGATCCTTCTATTCATATTGAGATCAATGAAGAAACAGGAGAAAACTTAATGTCTGGGATGGGCGAACTTCATCTTGAGATAATTGAGAATAGAATTGTAACTGAAAAAGGTGTTGAAGTCAAAACTTCAGCTCCAATTGTAGTATTCAGAGAATCTATAACAAAACCTTCTCAAGAAGTAGAAGGAAAATCACCTAATAAGCACAACAAATTTTATTTTACTGTTGAACCATTAATTCCAGAGATTCAAAGATTAATCAAAGAAGGTATTGTTCCAGAAGGAAAAATTAAAAAGAAAAATGTTGAGATAAGGGATACATTACAGGGTGCTGGAATGGATGCAAAAGAAGCTGAAGCTGTAAAAGATATCTATAACGGAAACATATTTGTTGATAAAACCAGAGGACAAGTACATTTGGGAGAAGTAATTGAATTAATACTTGACATGTTTGAAGATGTAATGAAAAAAGGACCTTTGGTTAGAGAGCCTTGTTTAGGGGTTAGAGTAAATCTTATGGATATGACTTTGCATGAAGATGCTATTCACAGAGGTCCTGCACAAGTTTACCCTGCAATCAGAGAAGGTATCAGAGGTGCAATGATGACAGCAGCTCCAATATTATTAGAACCTTTACAGGTCATGCTGATTGAAGCGCCAGTTGATCATATGGGCTCAGTAACAAAACTGGTAAACAGTACGAGAGGGCAATTGCTTGAAGTAAACCAAGAAGGAGTTATTGTTTTTGTAAAAGCAAAGATGCCTGTTATGAATATGTTGCACTGGAGTTCAGACCTAAGATCTGCTACTGAAGGAAGAGGTGTTTCTTCATTAGTTGAACAAAGCTTTGAAAGAATACCTGGTGAACTACAGCTTAAAACTATCAGTGAGATCAAACAGAGAAAAGGTTTGACTGATGCGATGGTAGGGGTTTAAACCCTTTTTTTTATCTTTTTTATTTGATTTCTTAGAATTTTTATTCCCAACATGTTGTTGCTGGGGGCTTATCTGTTACATCAATGACAAAAGCGCCTATATTATATTTTCTCAGTAAATTGTTATGCAATTCATCTAAACACTGCCATGACATCCTGATATTGTCTGGTGCTACTGGAGAAACAGTCATAAAATCATCAGTTGAAACAGCTCTTAATGCAACGCTTCTTTTTCCTGTATTATAGATATCTGCTCCAAACAAAACAAAGATTGTCTGGCTGATATTTTTGCTGAATCCATATCTATCAATTATTTGTCTGCCTTCAAAATCAACATCTTTCAAAAGATCAATTGTTTCTCGAGTTACTAAGGTTGGTATTGCCTTATCTGTATAACTCAATGGTATAGGCACAGTGTTAGTATCATAAACAATCCTATTAACTTCATGAACTTCTTTGGGTATTGCCACAGCTGCTTCTCTTATCTTATCAAAATCTCTTCGTCCTCTTAACAAAGCAGTAAAAGAATAACTTCTTTCATCACCCTGCACCCCAACTGTTTTTACAGGTAAAATAAGTCCTTCTAAACCAAAATCTGATGCTATAGATTTTACTCTATCGCTTATTCTATAAAATTCATCATTTATCCATCCAGGATTTCCATCAATAATTCTTATCCCTAATCCTGGTCCAGGATAAGGCTGTCTTTCTGATATTTCTTCTGGTAATCCTATCTCTCTTGCAGCAACTCTAACTTCATCCTTGAATATCAATCTGTTTGGCTCGACAACTCTGCCTACTTTTTTTAGGTCGTCAATAAATTTACATCCTACATTATGATGTGATTTGATTGTTGCAGCGTTTTTTCCAACACCTTTTCCAGATTCAATCAAATCAGTATATAAAGTTCCTTGAGCTAAAAAAGTAGTTTCTGGATTTAAATGCAATTCATCGCATACTTCCTGCATTATTTTTCCAAATAAGTTTCCAATTGCCTTTCTTTTTTGTTCAGGATCTGACATTCCCTCAACAGCTTTGATAAATCTATCTTCGCATTCATAAAATCTTAAATCTTTTACTCCTGCTTTTTCCAAACTTCTTAGAACTTCTTCGTTTTCATTTTTTCTCATCAAAGCCCCTATATAAACAGGAATTACTCTTCCAATCCCTTCTGTCTGAGCTAAAACTGCGGTAACAAAACTAGAATCAACTCCTCCGCTTACAAAAGATACAACATCATTTTTACCTACAGTTTTTCTTATATAATCTTTGCATTCTTCTATATAATTTGCCATTGTCCATTTGTTTCCACAGCGACAGATATAATGAACAAAATTAGATATAACATCTAATCCTTTAGGAGTATGGGTAACCTCTGGATGAAACTGAACACCATAAATCTTGTCTATAGAATTTGCAACAGCAGCAACATGATTTTCTGTTCTTGCAATAACATTAAGTCCTTTTGCTAATCTTGTTCCATCAACACTATCGCCATGACTCATCCATGCAATGATCTTATCATCAAGGCCTGTGAATAAAGTGCGGCTGTTATCAACATTCACTGTTGTTTCGCCATATTCTTTTATAGCATTTTTTCCATGTAAGATTCCGTCTCCAAGAATATGATTTAATAACCATCTATTAAATCTAGACCTTCTTAACAAAGTATAATTTGTAAGTTGCATGCCATAACAAATCCCTAGAATTGGTATTCCTAAATCAAATAGTTTTGGATCAACTGTAGGAGCTTTTGGTTGATATACGCTGTCTGGACCGCCAGATAATATTAAGCCACGAGGATTTGCTTCAACTATCTTGTCAAGACTTGTTTCGCAATCAACAATCTCAGAAAAAACATTGCATTTACGTACAGCTTTTGCTATTAATTGAGTATACTGTCCTCCAAAATCTAATACTAATATTTTGTCTTGGGCCATAAATTAAATTAAAAAAATAAAGTTTTAATGTTTGAAACTTCTCTGGCCTGTGAAAACCATTGCTGCATTTCTTTCATTACAAGCTTCGATTGATTCAAAGTCTCTGTCAGAACCGCCAGGCTGGATAACAGCTGATACTCCTTCATTTAATCCAACATCTATTCCATCCCTAAATGGAAAGAATGCATCTGAGACCATAACAGCTCCTTCGAGGCCGCCATGCTTTGTTTTAACTTCATCATCAATCTTTGTTTTAAACTTATTATCTGCAAGATTGACATAAGGAACTCCGTGCCTTTCCCAACAAAGCCTGTCTGCAAGATTTCGATGAGCTTTGTCTCTAGCAAATTGTGCCATTCCAAATCTGTCCTGGCCTCCTGCGCCAATAGCAACAGTAACGCCATCTTTGACATAAAGGACTGAATTAGACATTACTCCAGATTCAACCAGCCAACCAAAAAGCATGTCTTGATATTCTTTTTCTGTTGGTTCTCTATTTATCTTATATTCTTTGTCTTTATATTTTGCTGTAACATGATACTTTTCTTTCAATGCTTTTATTGCTTCCATTGTTCTTGTTTGCGGAACAAAAGAGAATTGTACCAATTGGCCACCATCGGCTAATGCTCTGAACTCAGGCACTATATCACCAGCGTATTCTTGCAATCTTGCAATATTTCCTATTCTCATAACTCTTAGGTTCTTTTTCTTTGCAAAAATATCCATAACCCCTTCTTCAAATTCAGGAGCTGCAACAACCTCTGTATATGATTCTGCGATAAGATCTGCTGTTGTTTTGTCAATAGCCCTGTTTACTGTGATTGCTCCTCCAAATGCTGCAATCCTGTCTGCCATATGTGCGCCATGATAAACCTCTGCAAGGCTCTTTGTTCCATCATAATCAGTTGCTGCTCCGCATGGATTATTATGCTTTGTAATTACAACACATTTCTCAGGTATATATCTTAATATTCCCAATGCGCTGTCTACATCAGTTATGTTTGTTTTTCCTGGGTGTTTTCCTGATTGGAGCAATTCAGCGTCAGAGACAAGATATCTTCCTGGTTGTATTGTTTTAACATCTCCAAATGCAAGGTTTCCATTAACTAACCTATATAATGCTGCTTCTTGTCCAGGATTATCACCATATCTTAAGCCTTTTACTTCACCAGCAATTTCCCATCCTACTTTATGATAGACTAAATGCTGTGCGCTTTCAGGAGCACCATCATCAAAACTTATTACCATTCGCTGAGGAAAATTGTCTCCTAATATTTTCCTATACATCTGTTTTATTTCACTTGAACCTGATTGCTGGTCTGTCATTTTTATTCACCTTGATTAAATTTATAGCAACCAACTACAGCCTGAAGATTTCCTGCTATCTGCTCTGCAATAAATGGTGCAATAGCAGAATCATATCTTGCAGTTGTCTCAAAAGCTTTTTGAGCTAATCTTAATCTTTGATTAAATGTAGTGCATCCGTCATTTTCTCTTAAGTTGTCTAGGAAAGATTTATAATCTGCTGGGTCGCACAAAACAGCACAGCTTGGGAAATTCTTTGCACCTGCTCTTACCATACATGGACCGCCTATATCAATATTTCCTCTTGCTTTTTCAAAAGTAACAGCTGGGTCAGCAATAACTTTATTGAATGGATAAAGATTTACTACAACTAGATCAATATATACTCCACCATTTAATGTTTCAGCAAGATATTTTTGATGTTCTGGATTGTTTCTTTCTCCCAATAATCCTGCATGGATCTTTGGATGCAATGTTTTTACTAATCCGCCTTCCATCTCAGGAAATCCAGTATATTCTGCTACTTCCATAAGTCTTTCAGGATAACAAGATCCTGCAAACATTTCAGCAAGTTTTTTATAAGTTCCGCCTGTTGACATGAATCTAACATTAGGTGATACTTCGATTATGCTTGGAACTAAAGTCTCTAATCCTGACTTATCAAACACACTTAGAAGTACATTTCTTACCGGTATCTTATCTTCAACTGTTCCTTTTAAATCTCTTATTGACATTTTTATCCCTCCTACGCTGCTTTTTTTGCATAATTTTGCAATTGCAATTTTGTTTCTTCAATCCTATCAATCATCTTTAAAGTATTTGGAATTGCATCTCCTAATAACTTTGCTCTTGTATCATTTTTGTTATATGTATTTAATCCTGAAATAAGATCAGATAATTTTTCTTCTCCTGATCTTATTCTAGACATATAATCATTGATGTCCATTACACTTCTTAATCTGCTTATCACTTCATCTGTGGTAGTTCTATCTATCTTATCAGCTTCCCACATATCTTCTACACAATTTATAACTTCTTCAACCCTTACAAAAGGTTTCATCACAACACCTTTAATTGCATCATACGCATCTGGAATTCCTTTTTCACGCAGATAATTCTGTAATGAAGAAGAAATTATTTTAGGGCCTTGATTATAAACCTCTTGCTCAATCGCGATTATATTAGGGTCATATTTTTTTATCTCTTCTGTTAATCTTTTAGTTGCAATGATAGCCAACATTATAGGATGGAATGCTTCTCTTTTGGTTATTGACCTTCTTAGATCTCCTTGAGTCCTATATGCAATTATAACTTCTTTGATAGGATTGATCATAGCAGTGTATATTGAAACCAAAGCTTCGCATCCTTCTGCTAAGAAAGGATTTGCTTTTTGTGGCATTGCAGAAGAACCAGATTCTCCTTTTTTTGTTTTTTTAGCTAATATTCCTCTTGAAGCATAATGCCATACATCATTTGCAGCTTTTTGTATCACAAAACCAACATCAACCATCGTATCAAGAGCTTTTGACAATGCTGCATTTGTACAGTCTTGATCATTACCTAACTCAATAAATTTAAGTCCAAACTTTTCTTCTACAATCTTTTTATACATAGGTTTAGCATCTACATCAGGAAATGCTGCTTTCCAGTCGACATCTGTACCTATAGCTCCTGCAATCTTTCCATCTAACAATAAAGGTAATGATTCAGCGTGAAGCCTTATCTGCTCTGCAAGATTAGCATAGATAAATCCAAAAGTTGTCAATTGTGCATCTTGGCCATGGGTCTGAGCTACACATGATAAATCTAAATATGTTTTTGCTCTTGACTGAAGCTCTGTTAAAAGCTCAATGACAGAAGAAGACCATTTTCCTATTGCTTTTGTGTAGATCTCTCCTTCAACATTTGTATTGACATCTGCAGAAGTTCTTGCAAAATGAGTTATTCTTCTCATCAGATTATCATCTAAACCCAATTGCTGGGCTCTTATCGTTACCCATGCATTTGCAGCAACAAGATCATGGTCTGTCTTTTTTTCTATTATCTTTACAGCTGCATAATCTTTTGTTTCAAACTTTTCATATATGCTTCTTAATTTTGCTTTTTCATCTTCTGTAAATGCTCTATCAACTAGTTTGCTTTTGGTTGAAGTAGATATCAAGTCTGCTAATTCAATTACATATTCTACAGCAAATTTCATCCTTCCTTTCACTAAAGCCTGTTCAGAACTTATATCCTCAAATCCATCAATATATCTTCCATATCTTCCTGGAGCCATCTCTGGGGAATCTCCTCTATCTAACATGACTTCTAACCAAGATTTAGATTTTCTTCTTTGCTCAAATGTCTGGTTAGGAAGAGACATCGCTTCATACATTTTTTTGAAATCTTCTGAAGCAAAGTTCTTATCTAATAAAAAAGATATGCTTCCATCTGAGAATTTGCATTCGTGCACTAATCTTTGTGCAAACTCATCAAGAGTTGCTTTTGGACTTTCCATATTAAATAATTTAAGCAGCTGCCTCAATTATTCCATAAGGCCTTAAAGATTCGATGATTTCAGTTCTTGCATCCCTTTCTGAAATTGGAATTGATCTTCCTGTTATTTGTCCTGCTAAGGTTCTATACAAATCGCTTGTATCCATAAACACTTTATCAGGAACTTTGTAGTTCTTTGCCAACTCAACTCTTTCAACCATTCTATCTTTATTCAACAAAACATCTCTGTCTGGAACATTGTTAAGTAACAATTGTCTAAATGCTTCTTTTGATTCTTCAACAGTATTTCCTTTTTCATACTGGGCTTTATCCCAATATCTCGAAGAATCTGGTGTTCCGATCTCATCCATGTAGACCATCATAGGATTTCCTTCTGCATCTCTGGTATAACCTAATTCAAATTTGGTATCAACAAATACCTTTCCAAGAGTATCTAACTCTCTGCTTATCAAAGAAAATCCCTCAGTCAATAATGTTTCATATAAATCAACATCTTCTGCTGTTTTAAATCCGAACTTATGATAATTATCTACTATCTGCTGTCTTGTAATGTTTACATCATCTTTTGCACGTACTCCTGGTATTCCTCTTATTATCCCTTTTGTAGAAGGTGTAATTAATAATTGATCTAATCTTTGGTCTTTTTTTAGACCTTCTGGCATAGTAACTCCGCCAAATTCTCTTATTCCGTCTTTATAATCGCGCCACATGCTTCCTGTTATATACTGTCTTGCAATAGCTTCTACTAAAACAGGATCCTCTCTTTCAACAAGCCATACTAAAGGATGAGGTGTGTCTATAATATGATTCCCTGCTAAACCTTCTTCATCAAATCTTCTGAACCAATATTGGGAAATTGCATTCAATGATGCTCCTTTTCCAGGAACTCCTTTTAATCCTGATTCTGTCTGCCATTTGCATTCAAAAGCAGATATTCGATCTGAAATTACCATGATACCTAACTCAGTGCCTGGCAATAAGTCTAACTGTGACCACAATCTTTTATTATCTCTTGCAGTCAACCAATAGACAGATCTTACTTTTCCGTCTTTAACTTTTCCTTTATGCCTGATCGGCAGATCATTTGTTTTTACAATTGCTAAATTTTCTAAGGACATTTTATTTACCTCCTCTTAATTCTTCTAATAGATCGCGTTCTTCATATTTTTTCCTTTTGTCATCTTTTATCTTTTTTATCTGCTCTCTTAGTTCAGGATTGCTCAAAGAAAGTATCTTTGCTGCATAGATTGCAAGATTCTGGACACCTCTAACCTGCAATGCATTGGATTTAGCTAACAAACTTTCCTGCTGCTGTATATAATCTCCAGTCAATGGTCCTCCAACAGAATCAGCCCATATCTGTATTGATTTAGGTCCTTCAAAAGGAGATTCATGATAAGCTAAAGCTAATTTAGAATTTGCTTTTTCTTTTATGTCATATTTTCCAATCTCTTTTCGAGGAACATGCATATCTACACAAAGTCCCCATAAGTCTACAGAATCTGTATCTAAACTTAACATATCCACAGCTAAATTAATTGCTTTTGTTCTTTGTGTTGTTTCATAATCTTTAGTTCCTTCTATCTTTTTTTCAATGCCTACAGTTGCGATTGCAGCATGTCCAGGAGGCACCATAAATCCCTGATATGCAACAATATCTAAAGGGCATGAAATGATAGGAAATGTTGTCTGTGTTGCTTGGATACTTGGCAAAGCAAAATATAATCCACCTTCTAAGACAGCAACAACTCTATTGCCTTCATCAACTAAAGATTGTAATTCTTTGCTGTATTTGGACATAAGATCAGGACATCCATGGCATGATTCAACAGCCGTATAGAGAACTTTTATCCCTTTTGGATCTAGCATATTTGGATTATAACAATTTCCAAATACAGGATCGCTTTCAGAACCTGCTCCTAAGAATAATATTTTTTCCATTTTATTTCACCTCAATAACTCCTACTCCATTATAATGTGCTGCTTTTCCATCAACATAGACTTTTCTCCACTCATTAAGGAATGATTTTTCAGTTCCTAAAGCAATTCTTCCTTCTGCGATCAACTTTAAAGCAAGTGTCAAAGCAGGCCAATCACTTTTTTCTTTTTGTTTTGACTGATGAGCATCAGCAACTTCTCTTAAACAATATTTTTGTTCAGCTTCGCCCATTCTTAAAAAATCTTCACGGACATCTACAAGAGGACCTTGTGTCAATATTTCACCATGATCAATTCCACCATCAACCATTATTACAGAAGATTTTGTTCTTTCTTCTCCTGCTTTGATTGCATCATAGACAGCATCTTCTCCAACATATTTTCTCTCAAACTTCTGAGTCAACAAAGAAAGGTCAGCAGGATGAACATTTATTATTTTGTCTGGATAAGCTCTTAATAAAGGTTCTCCAACTAATCTCATATATCCTCCTAGAACAATCAGGTCAAAAGGTGCTCTTTGAAGTTTTTCTGCTTCATGTAAAAACTCAACAATCTGATAATTAAATTCTTCGCTTCTTTTTCTATACTCTTCCTGTAATTTAGGACTTGATTGAGCTTGTTTCCAGCTTCCGCAATAGTCATAGCCATCAATAGATAGATGGATTATCCCTCTTTCTTGAGCTAACTCTTCCAAAGAAAATAATTTTGCATGAGGCTTGTCAGAAAAAATCAAAGTTGGTTTGATCACTTTAGCGCATTCTCTTAGATTTGTTCCAGAACCAGAACCAAACCCAACCCAGTGAAAATCTTCTTGATCTCCTGCATAAATAGGTCTTATTTTTTCTGATAATGCATTTTTTCCAAAAGGTAGTGCCATTTTATATCACTAAAGTTTCAGGATTATCCATTGCTTTAGCAGCGATATCGGCTCTATAGATAAAAACAACCCTATTATTGAGCTCTCTTGTTGCTAAATCAATCGTGTTTACAGCATCATAAGCTAGGCTTTGAGCTTCTGCAATATCAGATTCTGAATAAGCTGTAACACCCAATACTCTTCCGCCATTAGTTAGTACTTTACCATCATTTGCAGAAGTTCCTGCATGGAATACCTTGTAATCAGGTCCCCATCTTGCAATTTGATCTAAACCTCCAATTGGAAGTCCTTTAAGCTGTTTTACTAAACCTGAATCAGGATAACCGTTTGCAGCCATCACAACACAGCATGCTGCTCCAGACTTAAACCTAAAATCTACTTGATCTAATTTGCCTTCTAAAGCAGCTGAAATAGGCTTATATAATCCATCTTCCAGCATCATGACAGATGGCTGAGCTTCAGGATCTCCAAATCTGCAGTTAAACTCTAATATTTTAGGACCATCTTTTGTCATCATTACACCTGCATATAAAAATCCTTTATACTCTATTCCTCTTTGTTTCATATCTTGTACAACAGGAGTCATCATCTTTTCAGCAACATATCTTACCATATCAGAATTTGCAAAAGGAACAGGACCATAAGCTCCCATCCCCCCAGTATTTGGGCCTTTGTCAAAATCTAATAATCTTTTATGGTCTTGAACAGACATCTCTAAAGGAACAACTCTTTCACCATCGGAAATTCCAAAGACCGAAAATTCCTGTCCAAACAATCTTTCAGCAACTAATATTGGACCTTGATAGGCTGCCATAAAACTTTCTACATTAGCTAATGCTTCTTGTTCACTATCAAAAACTGAAACACCTTTTCCACCAGTTAAACCTCTTGCTTTTATCACTACACCAGTTTCTGTAGAAATTTTTTCAAGAGATGCTACAGCTTCCTGAAGCGAATAGCATTTTACTCCTTGAGCCTGTGGAACTCTGGCAGTTTCCATGATATCATATGAAAAAAACTTATCAGCTTCGATAGCTGCTGCTGCGCTAGACGGACCAAATATCCTATTATATCCTCTTTGATTGAAAAAATCAACAACACCATCAACTAATGGTTGTTCTGGACCTACAACGATTGAATCAATGCTTAAAGCTTCTACAAGATCAGCAAATGCAGTAAAGTTTTTTTGCTTGTCTTCTTTTGTTTTTCCAGCAGTTATATCTAGATTAACATTTCTTGACTTTGCTTCTGAACCAGTTCCTGCATTTCCCGGTGCATATATAACTTCAGCAACATCCGGGTCTTGCGCAATGCTCCATCCTAATGCATGTTCTCTTCCGCCAGAACCTATTATTAAAACTTTGTTTGACATTTATCCCACCTCATATTTACATATAACCTTCAAAAACTATCGGAGCTTTTCCAGGCAACCTAAGCTCCGTACTTAAAGTAGAATTGTTTGTTTCTTCTACCTGACCAACAACTTTTGCATCTAATCCATATTTCTTAGCAATGTCTATTGCTCTATCAGAATCATCTTGGTTTATTATCAAAGCAAAACCCATACCCATGTTCAATTTCTGATAAAGTTTTTTAGTATTATATCTTGCGCTTTCAGGTATCTTACCATCTTTAACTTGTCTTTCAACCTCTTCTTCAAAAACCTTGAAGATCGGATGTGGTTCTAAAGGTCTGTCAATAGCATATACTACATTTTCTCCTGCTCTATTGAAATTAGCCAATCCATTTCCAGTTATATTGACTCCAACAACATGAGGAAATTCTTTTGCTATCTCAGCAACAGGCTTAGAATAGATTATTGTTGGCTCTAGTAAAACTTCTAAGAATGTTTTATCTGTATCAGGAACTTTATCATTCAGACTAAATCTTCCTGTGTATCCTTTCTGATATTTTTTTCTGTTTTCAAATTCTCCATTTAATAATCTTAATCTTCCTGCAGTATAACCGTTTGAATGCAGCCCAGATGAAGGAAAACCAACAATTACCTGACCAGGTCTTATATTAAAGCTAAACCTTCCATTATCTCCGATTCTTCCTTTCTGAAGAACATCTTCTTTCCTGATAAATCCAAATCCTGAAAATACCAGTTCAAAACCATGAGTCTCATCTACTGTTGTTATTGTCTCTTCTAAAGAAGCTGTCTCGCATTTTCCTAGATTCAAAGCAGGAACTCCCAATATTTTAGAAACATCTGCCATGCCTAAAGCTTTTACTAGACCTAATTCAATATCTCCTGCTATCTGTTTTTCTTCATAAGCTGCCTGGCATGCTGTAAATTTTGTCAATTGGTCAAAAAAAGCAGTTCCCCATGGACAAGCATCATTTACATTCATTGCAACTCCATCAATCGCTACTGTATCAAATTTTCCTGCAATAGAAGCTATCCTTTGTTTTTGCAATAGATCAGACAATATAGGATATTGTATAGAAGCTTGCGCTAGCATTAATTTGCTTCCAACACTATCGCAAGTAGAAAATGAATAAAAATCAGGATAAACTGGACTTTCAGAAAGATCTGCAAACAAGCCTCTTGTCAACTGTCTGCTTGAAAGATTTACCTTAGACATCTTTATAGCTTTTTTTGCTGCTTCAACTGATTTTCCTTCTCTGATTTCATAATCCTCTCCTAATTGTGACATTTTTTGCACCTCAATGCTCTTTCATAAAATCAACAGCTGACTTGAACATCAGATAAGTTGGTTCATATAATCCTGTTGCTGTTCCAGAAATCTGTTTTACAACATCTCTGTCTGGTCTTTGAAAATCATGATGAAGTCTTTCAAAATGAGGAAATAATATCAAGTTATTTGACCATCCAAATCCAGCGATATCTGCTGTTGAGCCATTTGGATTATATCTATCTCCTCTTGAAGATTCAAATAGATCACACATATATCCTTTTGTATATGTTAAAGCAATAAGATTTCTATCATTAACTTCCTGCAGGCTTTCTTCAGGAACATATATCCTTCCTTCTCCGTGAGATATTGGAGCAAATATAGGCCCTTCATAATTCCACAATTGGTTAAGCCAAATGGAATAATTGTCAGGATTTATTTCTACATCCCAGAACATGGTTTCGTGCTTGCCAGAATCATTCCTTAAAGTTCCTACTTTAACAGGAAATAGATTTAATTTAGCTAGCAGCTGCAAGCAATTGCATACACAATAGATAGGAAAATCAGCATCATTAAGTTTTTCATAAAGCTTATCTCTTAATCCAGAACCTTTTATCCTGTTTGCTAAAGACTGTCCTGCAGTAAGATGATCTCCCATCGAGAATCCTCCTGGCAATCCCATCCCCTGATAATCATCAACTAAAGAGGGTTCTTCAATCAGATCATTAATATGTCTAAAGTCAACTTTAGCTCCTGCTAATTCAAAACAATATTTTAACTCTTCATGAGAATTGATTCCTACTCCTGTTGGAATGATGACTTTAGGATTCATGCTGCCTCCATCTTGTGATAGACTTTTAACAATTCATCAATTGGTTCAGATAATAATACATCTCCGTCTTTTCTAAGTACAAAATCTTCTCCTTTAACAGATCCAACTAAGCTGCATTTACCAGAAAATATTCTTTCAAATTTATCTTTATCTTCAGGTTTGACTGTGACTAAAAATCTTCCTTCTGTCTCTCCATACATCAATTCATAGGATTTTAATCCTTTATCTTGGCGAACTGAATCAAGATCTAATTCAATGCCTAACTGTCCTGCCATTGCAGTTTCTTTTACAGCAGTGACTAAACCTCCTGCTTCAACATATTTTGCAGATTGAACTAATCTTGATTTTTGAGCTTGGTTCATCATCCTGAATGTCTCATAGACATCAAGAACATTTTCATCACTTACTTTACCTATATTATATTCTGTTCCGACATCTTCTGAATACATATTGAAAAATTCAGAACCGCCCATATCTGCTTTTGTTCTTGCACCAACAATATAGACCAGATCTCCTTGTGATTTTGCATCAACTGTAACAATATCATCAACATTATCTATTTTTGAGACTGTTGTCATAAGTATTGTAGGGAAAACTCCTCTTTTTACAACATTTCCTTGTTCATCATAGACAGTTGCTTGATTATACATAGAATCTTTTCCAGATATTACTGGAACCTGACATCCTTCAATCACGCTTGCCAATCCTTTATTTGCTTCGATGAGCATCTGCTGATATTCTGGCTTGTCTGAACTCTGCCAAAGCGCCTGATCAGTTGCAACCATATGGTCTAAATTACCACCCATAGCAATATTATGGCCTATAGATCTTAAGAAAGAATTTTTTCCCATCTTTTCAGAATCGATATAAGACTGCCTTTCAGAATGTCCATAAGACATTATCATTCCTTCTTTTGATTTTATATCAACAAGAGTGCAGCTTGCTTTTGTTGATACTCTTCCTTTACCTTGGATGCAATGCTGTACACTTAATCCTTTTACAGTAGAATCCATCTTATCCATAAAGTCTGCAACAGAACCTAAATTAGGTCTTGTCAGCATATTATAGAATTCATCTATGATAGATTCATTAGGATTGTCTGATCCAGATATTGTTCTTGACATGTCAATAAATGTAGATAGTTCTCCTTCAAGAGTATAATATTTCTCAACAGAAAGCCTATATTCCTTAGGATTTAATTTTCTCTGAGGGAATCCATGATGTATAAATTCCATATCCAGGTCAACAACTTTGTCACCATTAGCATGAGCAACTGCTCTTCCTGAATTTGTAAACATTCCTATATCAGAAAATTCAACTTCATGTTTTTTAAGTATTTTTTCAATTTCATCTTTGTTTTTTTCATCAACTGCAATAGCCATCCTTTCTTGGCTTTCATTCAATAATAATTCTGTTGCAGTCATCCCTTTATATTTTATAAGAAGTTTATCAAGATTCATTTCAAGGCCATTTGTCTCTTCTGCCATCTCAAAAGCAGCGCATGAAACTCCTCCTGCTCCTAGATCAGTTACAAATTTGACATAACCTTTGTCTCTTAATTCAAGTAAAGCTTCAAACATCTTTCTTTGAGTATAAGGATCTCCGATCTGTACAGCAGTTGCAGGTGATGCTGCACTTAACTGCTCAGATGAGAATGTTGCTCCATGTATTCCGTCACGGCCAGCTCTTCCCCCTACAATATATAACCTATCTCCAATATCAATATGTTTTTCATGAGAAGGTTTTCCGTTTATCGTTATTGGCATCCTTCCAAAACTTCCAACACCAACAATAGGTTTACCATTATAGTTATCGTGATACTGGCAGATTCCTAAATTTATAGGAATACCCATCTGGTTTCCGCCTTCCTGTACACCAGAAACAACACCTGATTTTATCTGTCTAGGATTTAATAGCAATTCTTCAAGTTTATCTCCGTTTTTTCTTTTGAAATATTTTCTTGTATCTTCAGGATGACCTAAGAAATAAAACAAGAAATTTCCAATAACTTCTCCGCCTATTCCTGTTCCTGCTGGATCTCTGTTGACACCAACAATCCCTGTTATAGCTCCACCAAAAGGATCTAATGCTGATGGAGAATTATGAGTCTCATTTTTTACTAAAACAAGCCATTCTTCATTGAATTTGAATACTCCTGAATTATCCTTGTAGATTGAAACACCTAGATGAGGTTTTCTTTTTAGAACTTCTAAAGTTGGTTTTTTGATAAATTCAGTAAATACACCGTTCTCTTTCCCCGGGATTGTTGCACTGTATAATGAATGTCTGCAATGCTCGCTCCACATCTGAGCCAAAACTTCTAGTTCAGTATCTGTTAATTTTCCTTTTTCATTTCCGCCTTTTGTATTTTTTTCACTCAAAGAATATTCTAAGATTTTTAGCATATAATCTTCTGCCAAAGATAATGTTCCTCCTCTGATATCATCAACTTGTTTGGGAGTCATTCCTGGTTTTACAAAATCAAGATTTAATGTCCCTAATTTTCCTGTTTTCAATAGTTCTTCATGAGTCATCTTCTCTAGATCAACATAAAAGAAATTAGGACGTTCTCCTAGATTGACAGGATGTATCTTTTTCTCAAAACCATTCTGCTGTAAAAATTTATCTCTTGCCAATATAGCGATATCATGTATCTGAGGATTAGAAGCGATTCTTTCAAGCTGGTCTTTTAAATTTTGATTAATTTCGCCTCTGATATAATGAACAGCAGAAGTATAAACATCAGAATTTTCAACACCGACCAATCTTAGATCAGAATGAAGTACTCTTGCAGCATTATCTGTAACACCTGGTTTAAAATCAACCTTGATTGCAAAATCCCATTCAACCTTGGAAAAATCATAAGTAGGAGATTCTATCGGTTTATCTATAAGCGAATTTTGTGTAACATCATGATGGACTAATTTAGCAATGTCATCTAAAGTTTTTTGGTCTAGATCTCCAACTAAGGTATAGATGTTTGTGCTGAAAGCTTCAGCATCTTTAACGCCGATATCTCTTAAAGCAGCTTCTAGAGCAGAAACTGTAGAGCTAGAACCAATAGTTTCATCAACAACTTCGATTGTGTGTATCTTAGACATTTAACCACTCTTCTAATATAAAACTGTCACCCCTCTATCTAAACCTTAATTGGATTATTTAAATATCTTCCGGATATTTGTCGTCGCAAATTGGGGACAAATTAGAAGACAAATGTGTTATGCAAAATATATGTTGTACAATATAAAAAAGAAAGGTTTAAAAAACAAAAAGCATTCTTCTTTTTTAAGATGGATGAGATATTAAAAGAGCAACTAAAGCAAATCAGATTGCTTCCTTTTGAAGCAGATGAAGATGCTCAGGAGAAAATGAGAGCTGAAGGTATTGATCCTTCCAGGGTTGAAACTCATAATTCTCCTTCTAATGCTCAAATGCCAAAATATATCACTGAAAGATGTGATAGAATTAGAGGGTGTGCTTTGGCATTATACAGGATGGAGAAAGATGGTAAAACCGGTTCGGATTATCAGAGTATAGAAGCCCAAATGAGGAAAGATTTAGGTGAATTAAAGCCCTTTAGGAGAGAAGGAAGTTCTTTTTGGTTTATACCATCTTCTTTGTTAGAAGGTCATTTTTTTACAGGTTTTGAAGGTGTAAATAGAGATCCTTTACCAGAAAGAGAAGGAGTCCCTAGAGCAACTGGAAGCTCTAAAATACCCTTAGTTTGTGCTAGTTGTTTGGATTATTTTGTTGAATAATTCTGAGATTGTTTTATAATAATGATTCGTAAACCTAAACGCTTATATATTAGTATACATAAATGTATACTAGAATGCAAAACATGTACGAAGAAAGAGTATTTACAAGAGATGATCTTTTAAAATTAGTTAGATTAGCTTCTATGAGTCTTAATCCAAGAAGTCATTCTATAGACGAGCTTTTGCCTCCCACAGTATTTGATTACAGCAGAAAAGAAGATGTTTTTGGAGTTGCAGTAGATTCTCATTGCCCTGTATATTTATTCACAGATTCTAATGGTTTTTGGAAAGCAAGAGCAAATGGAGTCTGGTTAGATCAATCAGAAGTTCCTGAATTCAAACCATCAGCTTATGATAATATTGTAAAAGTTGATGAACCATTTTATCGTGCTTCTGCAACAATCGAATCAGCTGTTGCTTAATTTAGTAAGTTTTATAAACCTTCTAAAAATCTTTCCTCTATAAACATATGATCTGAGGCTAACTGAAGATTAGTTCCTCGGGAGGAGATCTAATATGGTAGATTTTAAATTAGTGATTGCAGATCCTAAAACCGGAAAATGCACTCAAAGAGAACTAAAAGCACCTGAATCAAGCAACTTGATGGGCAAAAAGATAAAAGACAAGATAGATGGAAACTCAATAAACCTAAAAGGTTATGAGTTTGAATTGACAGGCGGTTCTGATTATTGCGGATTTCCTATGAGAGAAGATGTAGACGGAACAGCAAGAAAAAAGATCCTTGCAATAGATGGAGTTGGAGTTAAGAAAAAAGCAGCAGGGATAAAACAAAGAAAGACTGTCTGCGGCAATACAGTCCATGAAAAAATAATCCAGGTTAATCTGAAAATTCTAAAAGAAGGCGATGAAAAATTATTCAAAGCAGCTGAAGAGAAAAAAGAAGAAAAACCGGCTGAGCCTAAAGCTAAATAAGAATGGTTGATAAGAAATCCAAACAATCAGAGGAAAAAATTATTCAGCCAGAAGTGACTATAGGTTTTTGCGGCCATGTTGACCATGGTAAAACAACATTATTAGAGACCTTAAGCGGAAAATGGGCTGATACTCATTCTGAAGAGATCAAGAGAGGGATTACGATAAGATTAGGATATGCTGATACAACTTTTTATAAATGTCCTAAATGTGAGGGTTCTGCAGCTTATGGAGCTAAAAAAATATGTGATAACTGCAAATCAGAATGTGTTCCTTTAAGAAAAGTAAGCTTTGTTGATGCACCAGGACATGAAAGCTTGATGGCTACTATGTTGGCTGGAGCTGCAATAATGGACGGAGCTATTGTCTTGGTTGCTGCAAATGAAGAGTTTCCTCAGCCTCAGACTGTAGAGCATATAATGGCTTTGGAGATCATCGGGATAAAAAATATTGTAGTTGTCCAGAACAAGATCGATCTTGTAGAAGAAAAACAGGCTATGGACCAATATGCAAAAATAAAAGAATTCTTAAAAACAACACCCTATAAAGATGCTCCTATAATACCTATCTCAGCTCAAAAAAAGGTCAATATTGACTCTTTGATTGAAACAATCCAGAATACAATTAAAACACCTGAAAGAAATACTGAATTAGATCCTATCATGCTTGTTGCAAGAAGTTTTGATACTAATAAACCAGGAGTTCTTCCTAAAAATATGACTGGAGGGATACTTGGCGGGATATTAAAACAGGGGAAATTAAAAGTAGGGGATGAGATTGAGATAAGGCCTGGATTAGAGTTTGTAGAAAAAAACCAAAAAGTATGGAGATCTTTAAAAACTAAGATTGCCGGAATAGTTTCTGGCGGTTCAAAAGTAAATGAAATAATGCCAGGAGGGTCTATGGGAATAATGACCCAATTAGATCCAAATATCGTGAAAGCAGATTCATTAGTAGGTTCTATAGTAGGATTACCAAATAAACTACCTCCAACAAGAAATGATATAAAGATAGAAGTTCATCTATTGAAGAGGGTTGTAGGAGCTAAAGAAGAGTTGGATGTTGATCCTATAAAACCTAATGAAGTTCTGATGCTTAATGTAAATTCTGCTGCAACAGTAGGTGTTGCGTTCAGTATAGTTAGAAACTTAGTTACTTTAAAATTAAAAAGACCTGTATGCGCTGATCCTGGTTCTAGAGTGACAATATCAAGATTGATTGAACATAGGTTTAGATTGATCGGATTTGGAATAATCAAATAAGTATGGCAATACTAGAATTTCAAGACTTATCTTTTGAAGAATCTGATGACAAGGTAAGGATATATTTCTTAGACAGCTATTATTTTGACGTCAATAAAAAAGAGCTTCTTGAGATAGATAAGTTCAAGATCAAAAAAAATTCAATCGAATTTGACTGCGAAGAAAAAAGGGCAAGGAATAAGTTTAATCTTATTCTTGCAAACGGATTTAATAATCTTAAGAGTACTTTTAACAATAAAAAGACAATATATATCCATCAAAACCTTCATCTTCCTCTGATAGGATTGACCTATCTAGGTATAGTTGACAGAAACACTTCTTTGATCGAGATAAAACCTTTGACAGGATGCAACTTTAACTGTATCTATTGCTCTGTTGATGAAGGGATCTCATCAAAAAAACAGGTTGATTTTGTGATTGAAAAGGATCTGTTGGTTGATGAGTTTAAAAGATTGGTAAAAGAGAAAAAAGCAGACAATCTTGAAGTTTATATAAATCCAAATGGAGAGCCATTATTGTATAAGCCTTTAGCTGAGCTTATAAAAGATATTTCTTCAATAAAAGAGGTTAAAAAAATATCTCTTAATACTAATGCATGCTTATTGACAAAAGAAAAAGCTGATGAGCTTATAAAAGCGGGATTAACCAAATTCAATGTCTCTATAAATTCTATCGACGATAAAACTGCTAAGAAAATGGCTGGTATGAATTATGAACCTCAAAAAATATTAGATATATGCAAGTATATAGCGAAAAAAGCTGAACTTGTTATTGCTCCTGTAAGATTACCAGGATTTAACGAAGAAGAGATGTCTAAGATAATAGAGTTTGCTTTAAGCATAAATGCAAGGATAGGTATCCAAAATTTCCTTAATTACAGGTTTGGAAGAAATCCAGCTAAACAGCTTGAATTTGAGGAGTTTTTTGAGATAATGAAAGATTTAGAGAAAAAACATGATACTAGACTGATATTTGATGCATCTGATTTTGATATACATCTAACTGAAAAATTAGCTAAACCTTTCAAGAAAAATGATGTGATAAAAGCAAAGATACTTTTTGAAGGCCGTCAAAAAAACGAGAAAATAGCTGTTTGTAAAAATAGGCTTATCTCTGTTCCAAACTGCTCAAAAACAGGCAAGGTTGAATTAAGATTAGTAAAATCTAAGCATAATATCTTTGTTGGGACTGTATTATAACTAGTTATACTCCAATCTATATATCCAAAACGATATATTTATATATCCTAATATTTTCATATCTTCTGAGAGGGGTGTTGGAGCAATCAATAATGAATAAACTATTAATTTTACCTATAATCTTAATCTTATCATTAAATATAGTTCTTGCAGTAGATATGCTGGAGATATCTGATATTACTTTAACATATAATTCTGATTCTTCTAGGATTGTAAAAGAAAACCAGACATATGGAGAATTCATCAATCCTGGAGATAGTTTTAAGCTTGATGTTGAAATATCAAATAATTTTAAAACATCTACAGATATAGATGATATAAGTATAACTGCAACAATCTATAATATAACTGAAGGAGTTGATTTAGCAGAAGATGTGGATGCCTTTGACTTAAATTCAAATGACGGAAAATCAAAAAGGATTACTTTTGATATTCCATTAGGTGCAGAAGAACTGACAAAAATTCTTAAGATATATGTGATAGGCAAAGGTGAAGACGGAAATTATTACAGTGATTCAAAAATAGTTTATTTAAATATAGAAGATGAAGATCATGATGTCTATATCTATAATTCTGTCTTTAGCCCTTCTACAATAACATGCAACCAAACAACCAATCTTTATGTATGGCTACATAATGACGGAAGCTTTGATGAAGATAATGTTGTTCTAAACGCTTATAATAAAGAACTAGGCATTGATAAGACTTATTCAGGTATTGGTATAGATGAAGGCATTAAATACGGCAAAACAATAGGATTAGGGCCTTATATTGTAAATAAAGCAACAATCTATCCTATTCAGTTAAAAGCTTACTATAAAACAACTAAACTTGATGATACTAAAACAGTAAATCTGTTTGTCAATCCTTGTCCAATCAATGTTATCAAGAACATCACATCATCTACAAATGAGACTGAACAAGCTCCTGATGTTGTTGTAACAGATTCTACAGATAATATAGAAGTAGAAGGCTATACAACTACAGCATCTAACCTTAACAATGATTCAAGAAATAATGTTCTTGTCTTCTTTGTTGTAATAATCTGCTTAGTCATTATAATATTTATGATAATCAAGATGTTTGGAAAGAACAGCAAAGTAGAGATATATTGATTCTAATTTTTATTTGTTTTGAAAAGCGAAACTTTTCAAATACACTAAAATAATAGCTAGCTATTTTTTATTTGTTTTGAATTTTAAAGTTTCTTAGAATTTGGTTAAAATTAAAATAAAAAAAATAAAAAAAAGGAAATAATTCCTTTCTATTTATTTGGTTTCTTAAGCAGGTACGCCGACACTAATGTCAGTCATACTTGTTCCAGTTACAGCTACTTCTGAACCACTCATTGCATACATATCAGATTCAGCTAGAACTCTGCATGCTCTTTGTGTATCAGGTGCTTCCCAACCAGCTACAATTACTGCTACAGTTCCATCAGCTTGTTCTACAAGCTTTATCATACCTGAATTTTCAGCTATGCCAGAATCTGCACCGTATGCTGGATAGGTTTTGCCCATCAATGAAGCTGTTGCTCTGTTGATAGCTGGACCACCGATAACTAACAAGTTTTGGCTTGTATAGCTAGCTAATGATGTGTCTAATACAGCTGCTCCAACTTCGATTTTGTTTGCTGCTACTGCTTCACCAGCTGCGGAAACTGTTACCTTAGAAGCTTTTGAACCTAGGAATAAATTTCCATAAGTCTCTTCTCCAGGGTAAGTTATTTCTAAGCTAGCTTGGTCTGCTGTTTCATCATAGGTTATCTTTGAACCTACTGTTGAAGTAACAGTGCCTGCTATTATATATCCAACCTTAACTTTTGAGTTGTCTAGTGTTGCATACATAGCATTGTTGGACAAGACGTTATCACCTGTAACAAAATCAACAGTTGATTCATTGTCTGCATCAAATCCTAGACTTACATCAATCCATTCACCGCTTCTAAGATTTTCATTGTCATCTTCTTCACGCATTCTTATTCCATAAGCAGTTGTTGGTACTCCAGTAGGTAAATTAATAACTAAACCTTCTTTGGTTACTAATCTAGCAGATACACATTCAGTAGTGTCGTTCAAATCGAAAGTGAAGTCGACACCATCAGTAATATCTGTTACAGTTAGGGTCATGTCTGCTACATCAAAGGTTTTGTTTATTTTCTTGTCTTCAGCAACAACATTTCCTTCGTAGTCTTTTATAGTTACACCATCTGTTTCGTCTGCTTTAGTCAATTGAAGAACTTCTGTCTGACCATCTTTGTTTTCAGCATCTATTCTTGTAACAACAAAATATTCATCAGTGTCCATATTTACTACAACACCAGGACCACAAGTCTCAGTTACTAGTTGTGCATCATCATCTGAGCCAATTGTAGACCAGATTCCAGATTCGCTTACATTACTATATAAGATGTCTAATGCTACATCATAGTTGGTTAATGGTGCTTCTAAAGTCATTGTATCATCTGAACTTGGATCAAGTACTACTTTTTCTTGTTTTCCTTTATAGAATCCATCCATATAGAATTTTATTGATTCTAGTCCAGGCATGACAACTTCATTTTTATCTTCTGTGATAAACAATTCATCATCTGCTACCCAAGTCAAATCTATCTGTGATATTCCATTTGCAGTTATAGTACCATCTATGGTTACATTTACATCAATATTGCTTATGTCTTCGTCATCAATATTTAATTCTTGATGATTTTCAAGCACGATTTCTTTTGCTCCTAGATAGAATTCAACCATATCTTGAGTTACATCTCCTGCTTCGTTAGGAATAACTTCTCTTAGACCGATCATTGTTCCATCAGCAGTTTCATACATGTCTCCTTGTACCATTGCATCTGTAACTTCTCCGTTAATTTTAAATTTAACTTTGTTGTCACCAGTATCTTCAATGATTAAGCATGTTACTTCATACTGTTTTCCATTGATTGTATAGGTCTGTGTTTCTCCTTCTTCTAAAGTAGGTTTTAGAGCTCCTCTCATCAAATCTAAACTAGTTGAAGCATTGCTTGTTGAGATTATATCAAATGTCTCTCCTAAGATTTCAATTGATCTGTCTTCTAAATCAACCCAATTGTCAGTTTCACTATTAGCAGCAGTACCTAAATCGGACTTTGCGTTTTTAGTGAATTCTAGGCTGTATTGTAATACCTGAGCATTTCTAGGTATTTTTATACCAACTGTTGGTTTTTTATCAGCATAGTCTTTATCTGCAAATAGCTGTAATACGTCTGCTGAATTAATATCAACTGTTTGTTCATAGTCGTATTTGTTGCCTTTTGCAGTTGTTAAAGTTCCATCTGCTAAAACAATTGGAAGCTGTGTTTTTGACACTGTTGGTCTGATATCACTTAGTGATTCATTCATATTCAACTTGTCAGAAGTTTTTGCGAATTCATATACATCACCAACAGTCTGTACTGTTGCTGAACCAGATCCGCTAACTCCAATTGTTGATGCTTGTAATGAACTTATGATATCCATTGCACCAAGCATATCTTGTGTGTCTGCATCTGCGCCGATTACGATCAACCCGTTAAACTTTCCGTCCTTTATGAACATAGGTTTTGGGTATGCACTCAAATCGGTTGCAGCCATTGCACCTAAAACTGTTGCACCTAACATTGTTGCTGCTGTTCCCAGTGCCACAATTCTCTTTACTGTTTTATTTAATTTCATAGGTTTTAACACCTCCGTGTTTATCCTATTATTAGAAAACCATTTCGGTTTCCTCTTTTTTCGTGTTCTATTGAACACATTATGGCTTTGTAAGCGCCATCTTTGGTATTATAGGTTGAACAGACATTACCCTCACCCATATTATATATTGGTGTTTTGATCTTCCTAATACAAGTTTAGGGCCTTATATTCAAGTTGATCTTGTGGTATCTGCCATAGTGGAGTCCCAGCTCTACTATCCCTAATACTCATTCCCTATGTTGGTCGAAAACTGTTTATAAAGATTTCGCAATTTTACAAGGTATGTATAGAACTAAAATGATAATAACAGCTAAAAAGCCTTAAAAAAGCTTTTACAACCATTTGTTACTAAGTGATAGTATTTTTTCCTAGGTACTGAATTTAGCCTAAAATCCAGTTTTATATGCCAAACCCCCAAAATACTATATTATACTAACTATAACTGTTATATAAATATTATCAAGGAATAATCAGGAAAATAAGAAATTCGTAATCTGCTATATTATAATAGATAAAGAAAATAAATGCGGGGAGAACGCACAAGGGGTCATAGTTTGATGCGGTAGGCATAATTTTTTAAATTCAAACGAATTCTAGTATAAAGGGGGTTAGAAATGAATGAATTTAACTTGATAATGATGAGTATATATACTATACTTTTAGGTATAGAACTCACTTTTTTATTGATCCAAACCCCTAATAAAACTCTTAATAAGAAGGAAAATGATGAATGGAGTTATACAATTGATGAAAAGAGTTATACAAGCTTTTTTTACTACCTTAAACATGAACAAAAAAGAAAAGACCAAGGGTATCTAGCATATGTTTATTTTGTTATATTTTTTATAATCCAAATGTGTTATGTATATTTAGTATATCTTTGGTTTAATAGAATTGGTGATATCGAGTTGTATAGTTTTGGATTTTCAATTTCTTTATTTTTAATAAGTTGTTTTATTTTGCTTATTCCTAAAGGGTGGGATGCCTTATTCGGCTTTTTTATTGTTGGTAAAGGTTATGAATTATTCAAAAAAGATAGAAGATGTTTTATTGCATGGTATTTATGTATTACAGCAACATTATTTATTCCAGTAATATCTAATCTATTTAATTTGTATCAATTTTTAGTCTAGAGCTATCGCATCCAACTATAAGTATAAATGCGGGGAGAAGGATTCGAACCCCCGTAAGCACTAAGCTAATAGGTCCTAAGCCTATCCCGTTTGGCCGCTCCGGCATCCCCGCATAAGGAATATTCTAATAAAAAAATAGAATCTATATAAAGATTTGGTTTAAAAAAAGAAATTTAAAGCTTATACTTCTTTTTGTTCCAGCCATATTTTCTTATCTTAGCTGAATTTCCATAACCGCAGCTTGAACATGTTTTCTTAGAAACATGGAATGATCTTTTTCCGCATCTTCTGCAGATTATATGAGATTTTTTCCTGCTTCTCTTTCCCATTGATGGTGTTCCTTTTGTCATCTTTCAACCTCATTCAGCAGAAATTATCGTTATTGTATCTCCTCTTAAGAAAACAGTTCCTAATTTTCTTTTTACTTCGCCGTCTACCCTTTCTTCAGTATCGTTTAAAACTGTATTGATATGTGGATCGAATGATTCTAATTTACCGACATACTGTTTTCCATTTTTCAGTTCTACTATAACTCTTTTGTTTTTTGCTCTGTTTAAAGCATCGAACGGTCTTGTTAATTGTTCTTCCATTTTTGTTTGCCTCCTTAAAAAATAAATTAATTAATAATATAAGAGTAAAGCTTCACTTTATAAATCTTATTGTATTATAAAATCAAAACAAAATAGTAAGGTATTTAAACCATTCATAATTCTTCAGATGTATGATAACACAAGCAAGACCGAAAAGAAAATCGTCTGGAGCAAGATACCATGACCATAGAAAGAAAAAATTCTATGATGCTGGATCAATGCCAACCTTGACTAAGATAGGCAAAACAAAGATAAAAACTGCTAGAGTAAAAGGCGGAATCTTAAAAGTACGTGTCCTGTTGAATGATGATGCAAATGTTTATGATCCTAAAACAAAAAAATATGAAAAAGTAAAGATAAAGACAGTTGTTGAAAATCCTGCTAACCGTCATTTTATAAGAAGAAATATTATCACCAAAGGAGCTGTTATAGATACAGATAAAGGAAAAGCTCGTGTAACTTCTAGGCCTGGCCAAGAAGGAACAATCAACGCAGTTCTTATCAAGTAAATTTTTTATGCATAAATTTAAGATCTTTCTTTAGAATAATTTGATGTTACTAATTAGTAGTTACAAAAACAAAAGATTTATATAGTGTAATTTATAACTAGATGTATGCATAAATTAGACTTATTCGTGATGAAGAAAAAGCCAGGTGTTATAGCTGTTGGAATGCCTGAAAGAGATCCTCATCTTGTTTTTGAAGACATAACTGATGCTTTATTCAGATTCTATGATGAAGAAGGTGACGGAAGAATTTTTGTTCCGCAAACAAAAAAAACTCAGAAGGGTATTGTAACTGCTGAATTTGATAAAAGCGTAAAAAGATACCAGCATATTGTTTACACCGGAGAGATGCCTTTTCCAGGTCAAGAAGCAGAAAGATATAGCCATATAAATATGAAATATTACGGCAAAAAATTAAATATAGGTGAAATCCTTAAAGACTGTGATTTTCCACAAGGAATCTCAATATCTAATTCTGAAAAATTTGGGATTTATTTTGATACTATAAATTCTGAAGATGCTCTAAGAAAATTAGAGAGAGACCATTTTATCAGGTATCATGATATATTTTTAAGATGAAACCAACATTAGAAGAAAAACGCGAACAGATGATAAGTTTTCTATTAGAGAATATAGTTGCAAAAACAATTGAAAGACAAGATGATGATATCATATTTACAGATAAAAAAGGGATAAGATATTTTATAAAGACGTTATCAAGGCAATCTGATTTCCAATATGATTTTCAGGAAGATCCGAAAGGTTTTGACAAGGACAGATTTATGTTAAGAGCAATCCGTGATGGAATTGCATCATTTATTGAATCGAAAGGATATCATGTTCCTGGATTTATTTTTCTTAAGGCAGATACAGATTATTCTCAGCTAAAAGAAAGGACAGAAAGCCCTGTCAATAGAGGGCATTTTCTAAAGCAAAAACTTCCAGATAAAGATAGTCCTAAACCTTATTTTGACGAAAGAAAACTAGATCCATTAGAAATTGTTATCCAGCAGTTCTATAAGAATGCATGTTCAAAGATAGGCAAAACAAGGGTGAATGGATACGGATTATATCATCCTGAATTATATTATTTTAATCCTAAACAGCAAATAGTAGATGTAGTCTGGTTTAATGATATAGGAGATCCTAATAAGTTTAAAAAAGAAGGGTGTCCTATTTGTAAGAAGCCAAATGAACCCAAATATGATCATGCTCCTTGCAGAGAAGACCAAGATTATTGGAAATATGCAAAAGCACGTGAAGCAGCCAGATATGAAAAAAGGATGTGGGCTGTGAAAAAAAAAGCACATGAAATGGTTTTTGAACCTGCTACAGTTAAATGTTCTTATCTAGGTTTACCTGACAGAGAATTAAGATTAGCAGTGATAAGGTAAATCATTTTTTCTATAATTTACGATAACAATGAAATCTTGGATTTTCAGGTTCTTGGAAATATTTAGCTTAAATTTTAGATGCCTTTGGTCTCGGAAAATCGTGATTTTCCGATAACTTTATAAGCATTTTATTTATCCTCTTTATATAAATGGTGATTACATGGGAAGAATAAAGACACAGCAGATCAAAAGAGTAACATTGCAGCTTATGAAAGAGCACGGTGAAAAGTTTAAAGAAGACTTTAACGAGAACAAGCTACTTGTATCAAGATTCACAGATGTAAAATCTAAGAAGCAAAGAAATGTTATTGCAGGATATGCTACTAGGATAAAGAAGACACAAGAAGAATAAGCTACAAAGAGATATTATTCGCGGGGGTGAAATAATATGGCAGAAGACAGCACTATTTTTATTGGAAGCAAATCTTTTATGAATTATGTGACTGGAGTAGTTATGCAGTTCACAACAAAAAATTCTCAGGTCGTTACAATAAAAGCACGCGGTAAATTCATCTCCAGAGCAGTAGATGTAGCTGAAGTTGCAGCTAAAAGATTCTTAACAGGCCAGATAGAAATGAAAGAGATAAAGATAAATTCAGAGGAATTTACCAACAAAGAAGGACGGCAGGTCCGGGTTTCAACAATCGAGATTGCCCTTAAGAAAAAGTAATTGCTTTTTTCTTTTAGTTTATAGATTAGTTTTATATATTAAGGATAACTTTAATTACTGACGGGCCTATAGCATAACCTGGATTAGTGCGGTCGGCTTCGGATATTTCAGATGAAACCGATTGACGGGGGTTCAAATCCTCCTAGGCTCATGAGCAAAGCGAATGAACCTAGAGGCACCGAAAATCCTCAGATTTTTAAGTGCCTCCTAGGCTCATTAATCAAATTATGGTGTTATGATGGAAGAAAAGAATGGAATAACATTAAAATCTTTCTTAGAAGAGATACACAGCTATAATCCTAATGCCAATCTTCAGATAATTGAAAAAGCATATAAAATTTCTAAAGATGCCCATAAAGGCCAAAAAAGAGAATCAGGAAAACCTTATTTTACACATCCTTTGCAGGTCTGTAAGATCCTTATGAGCCTGGGAGCAGATTCTGCAACAATATGTTCTGCTTTGCTTCATGATGTAGTTGAAGACACAAAAATGACCCAGGAAGACATCAAGAAAGAATTTGGAAATGAGATATCAAATATTGTCGAAGGATTGACAAACATGGAAAAATTCAGGTTTGGCAGCAGAGAAGAGTACAGCAATGAAAATATAAGAAAAGTCTTATTGGCATCATCAAAAGACATCAGAGTTATATTGATAAAATTAGCAGACCGTCTTCATAATATGAGGACTTTAAAATATCTATCTGCAGAAAAACAAAAAGAGAACGCAAAAACAACATTGGATATTTTTGCTCCTTTAGCAGAAAAATTAGGCTTATGGGCAATCAAAGGAGAATTAGAAGATCTGTCATTGAGATATCTTGATCCAGAAGCATATCAATTCCTAAAAGAAAAAGTTGGTGGAAAAAGAGAGGACCGTGAAAAAAAGACAATAGAGATTGTTGATTTCTTGCAAAAAGAGCTAGATAAGAACGGGATAAAATCAAAGGTATTTGGAAGAGCAAAATATTTCTATAGTATCTATAAAAAGATGAACACCAAGGGAAAAGATTTTGAGCAGATATTTGACCTGATCGGGATAAGGATAATAACTTCAAACGAAGATGAGTGTTATGCTGCATTAAATCTGATCCATAACTTATGGCCTCATAAAAAAACAAGATTAAAAGATTATATCAAATATCCAAAAGATAACGGATATCAGTCTATCCATACTACAGTTTATGGACCTTATAATAAAATTCTGGAAATTCAGATTAGAGATCTAAAGATGCACTATGAAGCAGAAGGAGGTGTAGCTGCTCATTGGAGATATGCAGGAACTGACCGTGATAAAGACTTTGACAGAAGGATCCAATGGTTCAAGCAGGCAATCGAATGGAGAAGCTTTTCAAAGAATGCAAAAGAATTCATTGAAAACCTAAAGATGGATTTCTATGAAAATGAGATTGTTGTTTTGACTCCAAAAGGAGATCCTATAACATTAAAGGAAGGTTCTACTGCATTAGATTTTGCATATGATGTACATTCATCCATAGGCAACCATTGTTATGCAGCAATTGTAAACGGAAAAGCTGTTTCTTTGGATTATAAGCTTAAAAGCGGAGAGGTCATCGAGATCGTAACAAGAAATAATGTAAAACCGTCAAGCTCATGGTTAAAGATTGCTCAAAGCAATCATGCCCGTTCAAAGATAAGGCATGCTTTAGGATTGCAAAAAAAATCAGGCGTTGATAAAATCCATGCAGAAGAATCAAGATTAGTGAATAAAATCCAGATCAAAGATCCTTCAATAAAGGCTCAGATAAAGATATCAGAATGCTGCAATCCAAAACTAAATGATCCTATCGTTGGTTTCATAAATAAAGATAATGTGCTTGTTGTGCATAAGTTTGACTGTCCTCAGATAGATATTTTTGATAAAACACGAAGGATCGATGTTTCATGGAAAGTAAAAGATTTTGAGAAAAAATACAGCACTCTAAGATTAAAAGTGAAGGATAGGGTAGGATTATTGTCTGAGATACTTAATCTTTTTACAGAAATTAACTTAAAACCTTTGTCTGTAAACTCAAAGATATCCAAAGAGCATGTTTATCTTAATTTTATAATCCAGCATACAGATCCTAAGATAATCGAAGAGTTGGCTATAAAGCTAAAAAGGATTCCTAACATCGTAAGCATATTCGTTGAGTAAAATTGTATATAATTCTAATCAGTTAAATTTAAATAGTATAAGGTTGTATTATATTGTATGAAATACAAAACAAAATCTATCTTAATAACAAGACTGCCAAGGAAAGGCGACAATGAATTCAAGACAGCATCGATAAAGCTGTTTAATGTTAATGACCCTCACAAGACAACAGAGTTTCCTAAAAAAGAGTTAGAATATGACAATATAGAAAAAGTCATACTTAAAAAGATGAAGATAAACTATTTTTTAGAAGGAAATGATCTTATCATCAATGATCTTAAAGCGATAAATATCGATAAGAAAAAGAACATAATTGAAATTTATTAAGATGGCATCAGAAAATAGATTTAAAATGGGCATATTCAATCTAGTTATTACGTCTCTGCCCAGCCGATTCTAATATCATTTACCATACAGATCAGATAATTTTTTCTTAACTTCTAAAGTCTGATGTGTCTATCTAAAATTAAATTCAAGGTGATAAATATGAATAAGATTCAGGTTGTTAAGATTGGCGCAAGCTCTTTGATCCAAGATGAAAAAATCAATGAGAAATTTTTAGATGATATTGCCTGTGACGTTTGGAAACTCAGGCAGGAACAGATAAGCTCTTTATTGGTAATTTCTGGAGCAATAAAGTTAGGGATGGCTATTTTAGGCTATAAAGAACAGCCAAATGATGATCTGGTTGCTTTGCAAAGATGTGCTTGTATTGGCCAGCCAAGGCTTGTTGGATTATATGATAAGGCATTTAAAAAATATGGTGTTATAACATCCCAGCTTTTGGTCACTTATCATAATCTAGATGATAGAGTAGAAGAAGAGAATATCATCAGAAGGTTAAAAGATGACATCAATCATGATATTGTTACATTAGTCAATTACAATGATGGAATCGACAATAAAGGTATAGGGATCTATGATGATAAAGGAAGGATAAGAGTAAGAGACAATGATATGCTTGCTTCAGCTATTGCGAGATATGTGAAGGCAGATATATTGGTAATATTAACAAACCCAAATTCAAAAGGTACAATCGGCGGCAGATACACTAAAAAAGAAGCAATAAGGATTAGTGAAGAAGATGGCATCAAAGTTTTAGTTGGTGATTTTAGAGATAGTTTGTATTCAATTATAGCAAAACACAATATTTAAATAATTAAGCAAGGTATGAATGATAAGATGGCCAAAGAAGAAAAAGATATTGGAATAACTGCAAAGAAAGAAGAAGATATAGCTTTATGGTATGAGCAGGTATGTTTAAAGGCTGAATTGGCTGAATTTGCAACTGTAAAAGGGTGTATGGTCATCCGTCCAAATGGTTATGCAATCTGGCAGTCTATCCAAGATTATTTCAATAAAAATATAATTGAAAAGACAAATGCGAGAAATGCTTATTTTCCTTTATTTATCCCAGAATCATTTTTTCAGAAAGAGGCAAAACATGCAGAAGGATTTAAACCTGAAGTTGCATGGATTGACAAAGAGGTTACAGGCGAAGGGGAACGTTTAGCTGTCCGTCCAACTTCAGAAACAATCATGTATGATTCTTATTCAAGATGGATAAGGTCCTATAAGGATCTGCCTTTAAAGATAAATCAATGGTGCAATATAGTCAGATGGGAAACCCAGGCTACTAAATTATTTTTACGTTCACGTGAGTTTTTATGGCAAGAAGGACATTGTGTATATGAGACAGAACAAGAGTGCGATAAAGATACAAAAAATTATATCATGCTTTATCAAAAACTTTGTTCTGAGCTATTGGCTTTGCCTACTTTGGTCGGTGTTAAGACAGATAAAGAAAAATTTGCAGGTGCAAAATATACTTTGACTATCGAAGCATTTATGCCAGACGGCAAAGCTTTGCAATGCGGAACATCTCATAATCTAGGGCAAGGATTTGGAAAAGCTTTTGGGATAAGCTATCTAGGAAGAGATGAAAAACAGCATACTCCTTGGCAGAATTCCTGGGGATTATCTACTCGTTTAATTGGTGGATTAGTTATGACTCATTCTGACAATAAAGGATTGGTATTGCCTCCTAAGATCGCTGAAAACAAATTAGTAATAATTCCGATATTATTTGATAAAACCAAAGAAAAGGTTTTGGCTAAAGCTAATGAGATAAAAAAAGAATTATCAAAATTCAAACCAATATTAGATGATAGAGAAGAATATAGTCCTGGATGGAAATATAATGATTATGAGATGAAAGGGATACCTTTAAGGATTGAGATAGGTCCAAAAGATATTGAAAATAACCATGCGATGGTTGTCAGAAGAGATACAGGTAAAAAAGAAGCTATAAAGTTAAAAGATTTAGCTGAGAAAATACCTGAAATCCTTGATTTGATGCAGAAAGATATGCATGATAAAGCTAAAAAATTCTTAGATGAAAATATTGTTGAAGTTAAAGACTGGAAAGAGTTCATGAAAGCAGTTAAAGACAAAAAAGTTGTTAAAACTATTTGGTGCAATGATTCAGGATGCGAAGATCTGATTAAAGATAAGACTGGCGGAGCTTCATCCAGATGTATTCCATTTGAACAAGAAAAAGTTTCTGGAAACTGTCCACACTGCGGTAAACCAGCAAAAGTCTGGATTTATTTTAGTAAGAGTTATTGATTAAGGAAAATAATTTTGGATTAATTCTTATTTTTATATTTTAGTTAGTTTTACAAACAAAAATGTACCTTATTGGAGACAAAATATTAACGATAAATTTTTATATTGAACAATATTAGACATATGTGGTGATATAAAAATGAGTCAAAAATTGTTTGTTGGAGCATTAAGCGGAACAGGAATAGTTGCAGTATTATTTATCATTGGATTTGTTCTTAGTATTTCTGGAATAAATACATCAATGGGAAGTATAGCAATTGGTTTTGCAATATTTATTGCTATAATCTTTGGATTTTTAGGAATACTTGGAATTTTTAAAAAATTGATACACTAATGAAAAATTTGAAAAAATATTCAATTAATGAAAGAGTACACAACATAGAAGAATTGATATGGAGTTTATTTTTAGTTATTGGGCTTATAGGTATAATAACAGTATATAAAAGCCCTTTTTTATGGGTAAATATCATTCTTATATCAGCATTGACAATTGTTTTTGGAATTTTCTCCGTAAGATTTCTTATCTTAACAGAAATTACTGGTAATTATTGGGAAAATGCAACTTCTGTTTTTATAGAACATAAAAAAGAAAAGATTATAGTTTGGGTTAAATGGATATCTATGGTATCAGCAATAATTGTAAGTAAATATCTCATGAATTATGACTGGAAGGCAACGACAGGTATTTTAATTCTAACTATTGTTGGAAATTTAGCAACTAACGGTTGGTTAAATAAGAAATAATGATTGTAATACTTTTTATTTAAATCTCGCAAGTACTATTCAAAAACCATGAGAAATTACCAATTAAAAACCCATTCGTCTTTCTTATTAACAATATCTCTAATCTCTTTGTGAAGCTTCATTGCATTTGCCTCTTCTCTTAAGACTTCAGAGATCTTTTTTATCCTTGCAGATGTTACATCAACATCTCTATCAAACATCACATATTTTTCCAAGAAATTATCCCAGGCAATTATCTCATCTTTCAATAATCTTATCTGCTTTTCAGCATCATACTCAGAACGTTCAGAAGCTCTTAATTTCTTGGCTTTAAACAGAAGTTCATGGATATCTTTGACATCTTGACCCATCCCTTTAAAAAAATCCATTACAGAATTTATGTCTTTCTCAAAATCTTCTGTATATTCTAAACGCCTTTTTTTTACAAATAAGTTAAATATACCCATATTAATAAACCAATTATTTAGCTATTTAAATCTTTGTCTTCATACAAAAGTAGAAAGCTTGTCATTTCATTCCAAACTTTTGCTCTGAAACAAAAGTGGAGTCATTCCATTCCCAGCTTTTGTTTCTCCATTACGAAACAAAAGCTTTAAAAGGAAGAGACTCTAAAAAAATATCTTATGAATGAAGAGCAGTTTATTGATTGGTTAAAAAGAGAGGAGCTGTTAAACACAGCAAAAAAATATTCTCAGGATTTTACAAATATTTTCAAGCAATGTCTGGATGCCAAAAAAGAAAAGATATTATTGATAGGGGATTTTGGCTATCCTACAAGAAGGATAGCTCCTTTATTGACAGCATGCTATTATTTTGCTGCAAAAAAGATGGATCTAAACGTAGATTTTGTGCTTCAAGAACCAAAAAGAGGCTTAGATAAAGCAGATTCAGATCTGATAGACAAATTGTTCAAGCTGCCATTGAACAGCACAATAATCGTAAATGTTTCTGGAAAGATTGGTCTGATGGATCATGTTGGAAAAAGTTTCAGGACATTCTGTAAAACTCATAATCACAGATTTATCTCTACAACAAGCTTAAGCACGATGGATACATTCATGATCAAGAGCATAATAAATGCTTTGGCTATAGATTATCATAAGATGCAGGAAGAAGATAAGTCATTAAAATCAAAGATAGCATGCGGAAAGGTTATGACAATCAAGACAAGAGCTGGAACTGATCTGACAATTGACTTAAGAGGTGTTAATGTAAAATCAGCTGATGGAGATTATATCAAATTTGGTTCTGGAGGCAATCTGCCTGCAGGAGAAGTATATTTTGCTCCGCCTAAGATAAACGGCACAGCTGTCATCGATGGAAGCTCAAGAAATAGAGAAAATGCAACTTTGATACAAAAACCGATCACATTGATAATACAAGATAATAAAGTTGTTGCAATAAAAGGTGATCAAGAAGCGAAGTTATTGGATGAGAGCCTAAAAGAAGCGGAAAGATCAGCAAAATTCCCAGAACGTGTAAGATATTTGGCTGAAGTGGGTATAGGAACAAATCTTAAAGCAAAGATCATAGGAGCAACAATTGTTGATGAAAAAGCTTATGGCACAGCTCATGTTGCAATCGGCTCTAATTATTGGTTTGGCGGAACAAACAAAACATTGGTGCATTATGACCAGGTTTTCAAAAATCCAAGGATCAAGATTGATAAAGAACCGTTAAGGTTTTAATATACAAAAATTTAAAAACTAGTCCTGTTTGTATATCATTATGCAACTAAAACAAGTTATCGTAGTTAGAGATGATCTGAAACTGCCTAAAGGCAAATTAGCAGCTCAATGTGCCCATGCTTCTGTCGATGCTTTATTGAAAAGCCATAAAGATGATATCATGAAATGGCGTTCAGAAGGTATGAAAAAAGTTATTCTCAGAATAGAAAATGAGAAAGAATTATTAAAATTAAAGCAAGCAGCAGAAGATATAGGATTAGTTTCAGCTTTGATAGTAGATGCTGGCAGGACAGTTGTTGAACCAGGAACAGTAACCTGTTTGGGTATAGGTCCTGATAAAGAAGAAAAGATCGATAGGATAACTGGAAAACTGAAGATGATTTAGCAAAGTTTATATATGAACATTATTTTATTCTATTAAATATTATTTAAATATATGAGGTGTTAAAAAAAATGAAAGCAATACACATGATTGCAATTTTGGTTGCACTTCTTCTTATTGTAGGATGTAAACCTGCAGCAAAAGAAGAGACAGCTAAACCAGTTGCTACACAACCTACACAGGTTAGTGAACCAGTAGCTGTAGAGAATCCAGAAACATCAGTAGCTGCATCAAAAGATGAATTGAGCTATGAAGGGAGTGACCCAGCAATTCAAAGAATGATTACTGCCTGTAAAGCTGGAAATGTTGGCGTATGCACAACATTAAAAACCAAATATAGCATAGATATGTCACCAGATTAAGGTTTTTAAATATTAACGATGCAGAAAATCTTTATGGTTTTCTGACATTCTTTTTCTTTTATTTTTGATTTAATAAAGGCTGTAACAGCTAAATTATGGCTTTTTAAGTATTCTTCCTCATTGATTATACATAATTTCAATAAATTTATATACTAAATCCATGTTTTTATGTATTAGATGGCTTTGTATAAAGCAAGATTATAATTTTAAACACGCGTGAGGTGAATGTATGGTAGAAGGATATTGCGTAAAGTGCAAAAAAAGCACAGAAATGAAAGACCCAAAAGAAGTTGTAAACAAGAGAGGCATGAAGATGGCAAAAGGAAAATGCCCTAAATGCAGTACAACTGTTTGCAGAATATTAGGCAAAGCTTAAATTTATTTTAATAAGAAGATCAATTCTTCTTTTTCTTTTTTAGATTTTTAATATAATCCAAGAATTTCTGTTTTAGCTCATATTTTTCATATATATACTTAATATACTGCAAAATCTCAGCAAAAAAGAAAACTAAAGCTAAGAATCCTACTGTCCAAAAAACTTTATTTATCTGAAGCTGTTCAAACCAGAATATCTCTAAAAATGTTGTTATCCCTAATCCTATCATATAAGGGTAGATGATCTTTTTATGACGTATCTCAAAATAAGATCTTAACAGAACAACCCATAGAAGAGCTATATTTATTATTATATATACAATATCACTTATCAGATTGACTGTTACATATACAGAAAGGATCAAAAATAAGATTATTGCTATTATGATTGGCAGCATAGTTTTACTAGAAATTCTGCTTATTTAAATATTGTGTTTTTTGGGTATTAGATAATTATTTAAATAGAAAAACTAAGTTAAATATAATGGTTGGCAAAGATGAAAAAAATGGAAGATTAGAAAATATCTATTTTCCTAAACCTTCTACAGAAATAAAGAAGGATGAGCCTAAAAAACCTGAAATAAAACCAGCTGTACCTAAACAGATATTAGATCCTAATATAAAGAAAGCTAAAATTGCTAGTTTTCCTAATTCATCCATTGAAACAAAACCAACAGTATCAAGGCAGATCTTAAAGCCAAATATAAAAAAGTCAGTATTAAGCGTCTTTTTAGAGGTTATCTCTATAACTATAGGTATAATAATATGTTTGATGTTGTTAAAATTCTTGATACCTTTAGATGTTTTTATAGAACAGATTCAGATGTTTGGTATTGATATTGTGAAGATTACAATAATTTTTATCATTGCATTGATGGGCATTGCAATAATATCAGCTGGACTTAATTATTTATCAATCAGAAATGTAAAATTCGAATTTTTAGATGATAAGATAGAGATCAATTATTCTCCTTTTTTATTCTTTATTAGTCTAAAAACAATTCCTTATGAAAATATCTCTATGGTAAGCCATGATAAAGGAGGTATATTTAGCATATTGTTCAAAACAGGAACAGTGATCCTTGAGTTAAAGGGCATGAAGGAAAAAGAGATCAAGCTTGAATGGATAGATAATTCTGAACAGATTGCAGAATATATCAAAAAATTGATAGCCAGAGATGCAGAAATAAGAAAAGCTAAGATGAATAAACCAAAAAGCAATATCCAGATAATCGATAAAGGAAAAGGTTATATTAATTCTAAAGTGTGAGGGTGCAATTCCGAAACATTTATATATTAGTATACATATAAGTATACTAGTATAAAGAGGTGCTGAATGGCAAAACTAACCATCGACGAGCTAAAAAATAACTTTGACGAATGGGTAAGAGAGATGAATTCTAAAGTTTGCGAGCTAAATGAAGTTCCTAAGACGATGGTTGAGAACACCGATAATATCCAGCACAATTATGAATTGATAACAGAGATGCGTTCTGAGATTGATGAACTGAAAGAAGAGATAAAGCTTCTTAAATTGATGCAGTTGGTCTCATTAAAAGAACAAAGATTGAAGCATTAGATTTATATAGACTTTTTCTATTTTGATTTTATGACAGTTTATGAGCCTCAGGAAGATTCTTTTCTTTTGCAGAAATTTGTAAAAAAATATTCTAAAGGTCTTGTTCTAGATGTAGGAACAGGTTCGGGTATACAATCTCAAACAGCAGCTGAAAAAGCAGATTTAGTCATAGGATTAGATATAGACAAAGATGCAATAAAATACTGTGAAAAAAATATCAAAGAAAGAAATGTTCATTTTTTCAAAAGCAACCTTTTTCAGATATTTGAAGAGAACTTCTTTTTTTATGATCCTGTAGAAAAACAAATTGAAGTATGTGATAAAAAGAAGATTAAAGATAGGGATCAATTAAGAATTTTAGTAAAAAAACCTATTAAATTTGATTTGATAATATTCAATCCTCCATATCTACCCCAAGAGCTAGAAGAACGTGATATTGCCTTAGAAGGCGGTAAAAAAGGTTATGAAGTTCTTGAAAGGTTTTTGAACAAAGTTGGAGATTATCTAAAACCTGAAGGGAGAATAGTCATACTTTTCAGTTCTTTTACAAACAGACAAAGGATCAATGACTGTATCCATAAGAATGATATGAAATATATTGAATTAGAAAAAAAGCATATCTTTTTTGAAAATTTGTATGTCTATTATATCACTAAAAAATAAGTTATTTATTTTTAAAAATATTGTCTATAAGTTCTGAAGGCATATTTTTTAGCTGTTCATAATATTGAACAATATGTTCATGGATGTGTTTATCTGAATCTACAGTTACGGCTAAATCACATGCACCATATACTACTGCTGCTCCCATCAGATATAAGATGGGTTTTGGTAATTTAGCAAGAAGATTTATAACATCATCAACTGCAGAATCAACTGATTTTCCGATAGATTTAGCAATTGCACTTAAAACAGGTTTTTTATCTCTTGTAAGATAAACTTCAGGAGGAATATCTTCTGTGATAGGTTCTTCTTTGTTAACAATTATCCTGTACTTATATTCGCCATGAAGCAGCTCAGCTCCAAGCTCTACAGTGCTTCCTAATTTTGCATCCAGATGACCTTTATTTAATACTTTTAATTTTTCCCTATTTTTTGAAGAATATCTTCTTTTTACGTCTGGTTCGATTGAAGAAGTATCCGATCCTATCTTTATACCATCAACCCATGTTCCTGCAACACTACCATGATCAATAACCTGAAAATGGTCGTCAATAGTTTTTATGGTTGTATGCTCTCTTGATAAGAAGAATACATCATCTTTTAATGTTGTCCTGTTAAGATGAACTTCTTCTGAGAAAGGAATGCTATCATGATCTAGGTTTCCTATATATTCTAACTTGTATTCCATATCAAAAGCAAAATTTTACTATTTATAAATCTTTTGTTTTTGTAACTACTTATATGTGGTTACATATAATAATCTAGAGATATAAATAAAATATAATTAATCGATTAAATTTATAAATAAACTTCAATATCTTGTTAACATGAGATTAAAATCATTTCTGGGTTTAAGCTTATCTTTAGCCAAAGCAGAATTCAAGCTTAAGAATGAAGGTAGCTATTTTGGAATAATATGGTATATACTTGGGCCTATATTGACATTTTTACTCTTATTAGGTATATTTTCAGATAGGCTTGGAAATAACATAGCTTACTATCCTTTATATCTCCTTTTAGGAATAGTTATGTTTAATCTGTTCCAGAATACAACTACTGAAGCTACAAAAGCTATTTCAATCCATAGAGGAATAATAAAATCAATAAAATTTCCCCTTGAAGCACTGATAGGTTCAATTACTCTTAAGGCTATATTCTCACATATATTTGAGATATTGATTTTCTTTATCATCCTAAAATCTTTTGGACTTCCATTAGTTGGAATTTTATTCTATCCATTGATACTTGGCGTTTTCTGCATATTTATTTTCGGAGTATCCCTTATATTTTCTGCATTAAACGTTTATTTTGTTGATCTTGAAAATATATGGGTATTTGCATCAAGAGTTCTTTGGTTTGCAACTCCTATATTTTATGAAATAGGCAACCAAACTAAATTATTTTTAATAAATTTATTTAATCCATTGTATTTTTTTATAGAAATTTCAAGAAGTATCCTTATCTATAATAAGATTCCGGATACATGGGTAATTTTGGGTTCTTTAGGATATACTTTAATTTCAATTATAATTGGTTTTTTAGTATTTAATAGATTAAAGCATAAGTTTGCTGAGATGGTATGATGGAAAAGATTGAAAGGATATCATTAAAAAAAGTTTCAAAAAAGTTTAAGATAGGTTTTAAAAAAAATAGAAGTTTTTTAGCCAGGATTATTTCTCTTTTTTCTGGAAGAGAATCTAAAAAAGATATTGTTTGTTTAAAAGATATATCATTAAATGCTTATTCTGGAGAAATGATAGGGGTTATAGGCTCTAATGGCAGCGGTAAAAGTACTCTTCTCAGGGTTATTTCCGGTATATATAAGCAAGATTCTGGAACTGTAAAAACAAATGGGAAGATAATCTCATTGATAAATCTTAATATAGGTATGCAGGACAGACTTTCTATGAAAGATAATATCTATCTTTGCGGTTCTTTATTTGGATTAGGAAGAAAGACTATTGCTGAAAGATTACCTTCAATCATAAAATTTGCAGAACTTGAAGAATATCTAGAAACAAAATTATACCAATTTTCAAGCGGTATGATACAAAGGCTTGCTTTTTCAATAGCTATGCACTGTAATCCAGAAATTCTTCTGCTAGATGAGGTTTTTGAGGTTGGTGATGAAAGTTTTAGAAAAAAAAGCCAGGAAAAGATAAAAAATATTTTAGATAGCGGAGCTACAATTATTTTTGTTACACATGATCTTGAAAATGTCAAATATAATTGCAACAGATCTATATTGATTAATGATGGAGAAATGATTGCTTCTGGAAATTCAGAAGAAGTTATAACCAAATATTTAAAACTTATAGGGGTATTAAAATAAGATGATACATTTAAAAAACATATTTAATATTTATAATAAGATTGAAGATATTTTAGATCGAATTTATGATTATATTATTCCTAAAATAAAATCAAATAAAAAAATAATTGATAAATTCCATAGAATATATTATGATTCTGCAGAAAAAGGTGGAACATGGAAAAATACTTATTGGCTAGGAGTTCCTATTCTAAAATTTCCTGCAGATATGTGGATATACCAAGAGATCATTTATGAAACTAAACCCGATATAATAGTTGAGGCTGGAACTTATGATGGTGGAAGCGCTTATTTTTTAGCATCTATATGCGATTTAATTGGAAAGGGAAAAGTATTAACTATTGATCTAAATAAAAGTGAAAAATGTCCAAAACATAAAAGAATAAAATATTTTATTGGTTCTTCAACTTCTGAAGATCTATTAAAAAAAATAAAAGATTCTATAAAACCAGATTGCACGGTTATGGTAATTCTTGATTCAGATCATAGTATGAATCATGTTCTTAAAGAGCTTAGAATTTATAGTAATCTTGTTAGTATTGGAAGTTATTTAATAGTAGAAGATACAAATATAAACGGCCATCCTGTATTTAAAAAATTTGGACCAGGACCTATGGAAGCTTTAAATAGATTTTTAAGAGAAAACAAAAATTTTGTTATTGATCGTAGCAGAGAGAAATTCCTTGTATCAGCTAACCCTAGAGGTTATCTAAAGAGGATTTAATCAAAATGGGAAGTATACAGCAGTTTAATTGGATAAAAAATAATATTCATCTTATTAATTCGCCAATTTTGGAGATTGGTTCTCGCTATATAGCTAAAAATGTTTCTATGGATTATAGAAGTTTGTTTAAAGACTCCTCTTTTACTGGAATAGATATGTTTCCTGGAAATAATGTTGATAAAGTGATTGATTTAACTTGGGATTTTGATAGGATAAAAAAAAAGATTGGAGGATTAAAATTTAATGCCATCATCTGTTGTAGTGTTTTTGAACATATTGATAATATCTTCAAAGCTGCAGATAATCTTTCTAAACTTACAAATAAAAATGGTATTTTATTTATTTCTGTTCCTTTTGTCTGGGAATTTCATGCTTATCCAGATGATTTTTGGAGATTCACCCCCCAAGCTATTAAATATCTTTTTCCAGAATTTTCATTTAAACCTGAATTATCCACCCTTGATGATTATTTTCTTTCAGATAAGACCTACATTCTCCCAGAAGATGGAGCACTTTTTAACTCTATTGTTACAGCAAAAGTATCGAAACCATCTCCAAAACAAAAATTCTGGCACAAATTCAAGTCTACCCAAATTAAACCAGAAATTCAAAAAAGATTAATAAAGTTTAGTATGATAAACATGGTTGGAATAAAAAATTGATGTAATTTTATTAAAATGGAAAAAATAGATTATGAATCAAAAGTGAAGCATTATTGCGGTTCGAGTATTGCATTATTTGTTGGAAAATATTTTAAACCCAACCAAAAAATATTAGATATTGGATGTGGTGTAGGAAATCTAGGTGAATTTTTAAAGAAAAAATTCAATTCGGTAATCTATGGAATAGATATTTCTAAAACTGCTATTAATGAGGCCAAGAAAAAATTGGATTTTGTTAAAAGATTAGATATAGAAAAAGAAGATCCTAATTTCAAACCTTGTTTTTTTGATGTTATTGTAATGACCGATGTTCTTGAACATTTAGTTAATCCAAAAGAAATTTTACTCAAATATAAAAAATATTTAAAAGATAATGGATATTTTGTTTTAGTTGTACCTAATATTGCAAGCATAAAAATAAGATTACACCTATTATCTGGTAAATTTGATTATGCAAACTCAGGTATACTAGATAGTTCTCATCTTAGATTTTTTACCAAAAAAAGCATTGCAAAAATGATTCATAATTCAAACTTAAATATAATCCTATGGGACTATATCCCGGATTATTTTCTACAATCCGTTATTGGAATAAGACTAGTAATGTTTTTTAATAATCTAATTACCAAAATAAGGCCTACAATGTTTGCTAAACAATTTATAATTATATGTAAAAAATGAAAAACAAAAAAACAAGATTTATTGCATTTTATCTTCCTCAATATCATAGAATTCCAGAAAATGATAAATGGTGGGGAAAAGGATTCACAGATTGGATGAATGTAAAAAAAGCCAAGCCGCTATTCAAAGATCATTATCAACCAAGAGTACCACTTAATGACAATTATTATAATCTCCTAAACAAAAAAACATTGATTTGGCAAGCAGACTTAGCTAAAAAATACGGAATTTATGGGTTCTGTTTCTATCACTATTGGTTTACTGGAAAAAAACTGTTAGAAAAACCTGCAGAATTGTTTTTAAAATCAAAAGATATAGATATTCCTTTTTGTTTTTCTTGGGCAAATCATCATTGGAATAAAGGATGGGATGGACAAGAAAATGAAATTCTAATAAAACAGGAATATGGTGATGAAAAAGACTGGAATAAGCATTTTAATTACCTATTAGATTTTTTTAAGGATAAAAGATATATCAAAATAGATAATAGACCTATCATAGTAATCTACGAATCTTATTCTATCAAAAATATTGATAAATGGATAGGATTATGGGACAAATTAGCTAAGAAAAATGGATTTGATGGAATATATTTTATTGAGAATTTTAATGGAAGACAAGGCAAAACATTTTCTAATCTTTCAAAAGGAGTTATAGAATTTGAACCAACTCATGAGATTTTTTTGAGTTCAAGTAATGTTAAATACCTAATTTCACAAAAATCACCTTTAATATTTAGAATTACTTTTTTTATAAAAAAGATTGTTCTAAAATTTATTCCAGTGCATAAAATTCCTTATTTTGATAGAATCTATTCTTTAAAGAGATATCTAGATAAAAAAATTAATTCTTTATTTCTATCAAGCAATAGGATAGAAAACAAAATTGATTATGATCTGGTATGGAAAAATATAATAAATAGGAAACGTTCAATAAAAGGAAAAAAACCATATTTAGGTGCATTTATTGATTGGGATAATACACCTAGAAAAAAAAGATTAGGACTTGTTTTTAATGGGGCTACACCACATAAGTTTAGAGAATATCTTGCTATACAACTAAATAAAGCAAAAAAATATAACAGTGAATTTATTTTTATAAATGCATGGAATGAATGGGCTGAAGGAGCTTATCTAGAACCTGATAAAAAGTGGGGTTATGGTTATTTAGAGGCTATTAGAGACGTTGAATCTTCTAAGGATAATTAATCTATTATTTTATAAAAACATTTTAAATATAAGCTAATTTTAGATAATATATTCTAAAAATTAAATTCTCTCTTTAATAGTTTAATAATTGAATATAATTTAGGAAAATACTTTTTTAAAATAATGCCTATTTGTCCTAACATTCTATGCGTGTACATTCTTATTATATTTAATAGTATTTTAATCAAATTTAAAGGGTAAATCCTAAAAGCATCAAAAGAATTTTTTAATATAACCAATCTATTTGGACAATTTTTGGAGAATTCATTTTGTATCCTAGTTTGTATTATATTGAACCTCGCTTGTCTTCTTAATTTTTTATATCTTTTATTTTTTTTTTCATTTAAAAAGTCATCTATAAGTTTTAAATGCTCTTTTTTAAGAATATCTGAATTACTCCCAAGATTAGTCTGATGAACATAATAATTAACAAGATATTTTCTTAAATTGATTATCTGGCCTAATTGGGCAATTCTAAGATAAATTTCTAAATCGTTGACTATTTTAAATTTATTATTTAATGGTCCTACTCTTTGTAATATCTTTTTTTGTATAACTGTAGTTGACATTGTACAGATAAAATTTAGTAAGAGCAAACTTGAGATTGTATCTTCTTTGATAAGGGGCTTGAAATTTAACCTAGTAATTTTATGAACCTCTGATTTAATAAGATTCAAGCCACAATAACTTAAAACAGCATCAGGGTTCCTTTCTAAAAAGTTTATTTGTAAGTTTAGATATTCTGGAAGCCATTCATCATCATGATCCAAGAAAGCTATATATTTTCCTTTAGCAATTTTTATGCCATAATTACGAGAATCTGCACAACCAACATTATTTTTAAGTTTTATTAGATTTACCCATGGATATTTTTTTTCGATAAAATCAGTAGTACCGTCTTTTGAAGCATCATCAACAATTATGAACTCATAATCTTTATAAGTCTGATTAAGGACACTTTGTATACTTCTATCTATAAATTTCATACTGTTATATGTTGGAATTATTACTGAAACTGCTACTTTTTTATTCATTTTTTAAGTTATTATTTTATTGTTAAAGATCATTCATTTTATTTTAAGCTTTTTAGATATTTGATATAATTCTTACAGGTTATATCCCAAGAATATTTTTTTTTAACTAATTCAAAAGCATTATGCTTTAGTTTTATAAACAAATCTTGATTTGATAATAAATCTTTAATTCTTTTGGCAAAAAATTTAGGTGAATCAGCAATAAGTATGTCTTTGTTATTAGTGCATTCTATACCTTCAGCTCCTTTAGTTGTTGAAACTACTGGAGAACCAGCAGCAAAAGCAGTCAATATCTTAAGTCTTGTTCCTCCACCATCTAAAAGAGGGCATATAAAAATAGCATTTTTTAAAAAAGGATTTATATCATCTACAAAACCATGAAAGATTACATTTTTATTTTTTAAAAAATCTTGAAAATCTCTATTTCTATAGGATCCAATCAAATTGATTTTTAGATCTTTAGGAAGTAAAGGCAGTATTTGATTCAAAAAATATTTTATACCTTTTATATTTGGACCATATAAAAAAGTACCTATAAAAAGCAAAGATGTAGGATTATTTATTTTTTCCGTGTATCTATATTCTGAAATATTAACCCCATTCGGGACAATAAGTACATTTTTATATCCTAAACTAGCCAGTCTTTTTTTATCTATTTCAGAGCAGCATAACGCAATATCATATTTTTTTGAAAGTCCACTTTCATATCTTCTTATTTTTATCATTTCATCTGAATTGTTCTCCATAAAACTATATACATTCTGAAAATCTAGTATTTTTATTGATTGGGTATTAATTCCATCAAGAACCTTACCAAAAAAAGAATGTTCTACCTGTATATAGTCAAAATTTCTTTTTTTCAATAGTTTTAAAAGCTCTTTTCTAAGGCAGAATATCTGATAATTATGTTGCAAAATAAGTTTGGCTTTTGACTGGAACAACGATTGGCATTTATAATATGATACTCTTAAAAAATAATTAACAAAGTTTCTATCAATAACATCTTCAATAAAGCATGGAGCGAAGATAACTTTACAGATTCCATTTAATTTAGATTTATCATATCGCTGCTCTCTTCTGGCAGGAATAACTAGAAGAGTAACATTAAGTTGTTTAGAAAGTTCTTTCAATAAATAATATACCCTAATATTGCCTCCAAAAGTAGGGATTGGTAATTCATTGTATATTAAAAGTATTGATTTCTTTTTTTTATTGCTAAATAAATCCTTCATCTTCTGCTTTCCAGTTTTTTATCTATTTCAGAAGTTTTTTGGAATCTTCTCTTCAAAATTAGTCCAAATAACCCTATCAGTCTATCAAGGATTCTTATGGGACTATAAAGAACCATTTTTATTTTTATCCTTCTAGAAATTTTTATTATCTCTTTTTTGTCTAATATTTTTACAGATATTGGCTTGTTTATATCGATAGATTCCGCAATCTCGAGATTATGTTTCCATTCTCCATAAAAAGGATCCCTTTTATCCCATGGCTTTCGTTTGCCTATAAAATGAAAAATTATACCTATAATGCTTTTAACATCTCTAATCAGGAAAGGATGGGCTAAATTATATGGATAAATATTATAGCACAGCGGAAGCTTTTGCCATCTATTATAGAAATACAAGTTGAGTATGGGCTGATCACCCTTTGTACTTAACATTCCATAAGAGTCTGCTAAAAATATCAATTCATTAAAAATATCTGAAGTTATAATACTAGTATCTACAACAAACATGCCTGCATTGAAATTATCCAAATTAAGATCATATTTCTGTTCAAGATTGATTAATAGCATTTTATGATTATTGGTTAAGACTGAATCAAACTGACGTCTAAATGGGTGAATTGAATCTTTAACAGCGGCAAATCCGCTCATATTTGTTAATCTGTCTAATGACCCTTTTACAATTATATCAGCATCTAAATAGATAATATGTTCCCATCTTTTAAATTCTGGTTTGAATAAATAAAATTTGCATAGCATTATAGATTCATTCCTTTCAAAAATTTTGTTTAGCAAAGGGCTGCATTTTTTTATCAAGATTCCTTTTTCTCTAAACCATTTGAGCTTCTCTTCAGGAATATCACAAGCAAGAAGCATATAATCGCCTTTCCAGCCAGCATTCCAGTAAACAGAGGAAAATAACTGTTTAGCCTGATCAAGGAAATGTTCATCGGCTAATGCTACTAATAAATTTTTTTTCATTTTAACCTTTAATTTTTTTCAAAATATAATATGATTTTGGATAATATTTTTTTAAAAAAATACCTAAAAGTCCAAATTTTTGATCGATATAATATTTTACCAAATAAAATTTAAATAATTTTGCCAAATAAAATCTTAATTTATTCTTTAATATGTCTATATGACTTGCATGTCTAACTTTCTGTGCAACTGTAATTGAGTCTATTACTTTTAAATTTCTGAATCTTTTAGAATTGAGAATATATTGTTTAACAACTCTTGCAGGACCATCTAACCTTCTTGCACTAATTTTCATCGAAAAAAGAGTTTTATTTGAATTATTTGTATCATGCAATGCGATTAAACCTCCATTTATAAGGTGTTTTTCCCATAAAATAAAATCCATTTTAACAAAGTCGTATTCATGATTACCATCTATCCAAAGTAAGCTAATCGGTTTTTTCCAGCTAATAGAAGCTTCTTTAGAAGTTTTAACTATCGGTACAATCAGATCTTCTAATCTAGCTTCTTTTACATTCTTCTTGAATGTATCTAATGTGCTTAAAGGTACATTTTCTTTACCCCACTTTTCTTTTCTATGAATATGTGGGTCAATTGCATAAACCTTGATATTATTTGATAATTTTGAACCTAGACCAAGAATAACAGTTGAACCTCCTTTATATGAACCAATCTCTACAATAACACCCTTCTTATCAGCATTCTTAGCTAATGAAAATAACAACTTCGATTCATTTAATGTTAATAAGGCATGCGTCTTCTTTACATAATTTTTTATTAACTGTTTTTCATCTATTCTAACCATATCAATCATATTCTATCTGTTTTTTTATCTTCCTGATAAACTCTTTAGTATCAAACTTCTTCGCTTGTTTTAAGCATGCATCCTTATATTTTTGAGGTTTCTTTCCAATCTTTTTTATTGCATCAATCAATCTTTCAACATTAATGTCATCAATCAATTTTCCAGTTACTCCATCAATAACCGTTTCTTTATATCCACCTTCATTAGGCGCAATCACGGGTTTTCCAGAAGCCATCGCCTCCACAGGAGTCATCCCAAAATCTTCATTTTTACTAGTAGTTATGAATCCTTTGCAATTTGCATACAAATCAATAAGTTTATCGAAAGATACTGACTTTAACAATGTTACATTATCTGGTTTTATTCTTTGGATATAATTGGCATATGATTGGAAATGCCTTGATTTTTCATAACATCCAACAACAATGAGTTTTTCATCAGGCAATTTAGAAAAAGCCTTCATCTGCATATCGACTCTTTTATGGGTAATTAATCTATTGACACTTAGCCAATAATCACCTGTTTTTTTATAGTGAAATTTCTCAGTTTCAATAGGCGGATTTATTACAACTGCATCTCTTTTTAAAAATTTCTTAATCCTATTTTGAGTATTAATCGAATTGCAAACTAATTTACCAACATGTTTAACATATTTTCTGTTTAAATATCTATTATAAAAAACCCATAAATCGAAGATATATCTTGCAAACCAAGGAACATTATGTTTTCTTGTATATTCATAAAGATCCCAAATCTCTCTTATTGGTGAATGAACATACCATAAATTAGGTTTATTATTAACAGAACCAGACATTGCCCAATCCCCATCAATTATATAATAATCATATTTTTTTCCTAGATTGAGATTTCTAAATCTATGTAAAGCCATCTGTTGCCTAAAAGGTGCATTGATGGGTATCCATCCCATTTTTTTTACTTTGATATCAAAACCCATCTTTTTGATTGCATCCTCATTTACAACAGGTGAGTATATATCTGCATTCAGATATTTTGCTAAAGTCAATCCAACTCTTTCTGCTCCCCCAATATTATCCAGATAGTTGTGAAAGATTGCTATTTTCATTTTATTTTATATATCCTCACATCATTATTGTCATAAACTTTTTTGAAGCTATCCTCATACATTTGCGCATTAGTCATATGTTCTTGAGGGAAATTAAGCATAAGGATATAATCTTCTCTCATCCTTTTTGTTGTAGCAAAATAGATTACTTTAAGTTTACTAAATGCCGCTATAGTGTTGTTAGAATCATTTTCATAAAATACAGGATACAGATAAACTGAATCATCTTTAAAACCATCAACATCAAAATAATTTTGTTGTATTACAAGACTAATGAATCTCTCATCACCTAAAATAGTTCCATTTAAATTATTTTTGACCCATTTCGCTGCATCAATCTCACCATTGGAATTGGAAAAAAATCGCACCCTATCACTAGCTACAACAAAACCTGTCACAATAATAAAAATCATTGAAAATATTGCAAAGATTGTAAAAAATCTTTTAGATATTTTAACAGATAAAAGACAAAAAAAAGCAAAATAAGAAAATAACCTTTCTGGCATATTAACTGATAAAAAAGCGATGGCAAGCAAAAGAACAGGTATGAATGAATATAAAATATCTTTATCATCTTCATTTATCTTTCTAAATAATAGATGTATAATGAATGTAACACCTAAAAACATAAGATAAATATCCTGCCAACTGATAATAGGAATACCTAAAAACCTAGTATCATTCTTATAAGGCATAATAGTTTTTGGTGTAGTTAAATTTGTCACAGAAGTATTATCTGATACTAAATCCCCTGCCTTGCTAGCTACTGCCTGAATATTATCTGTTGTATATGTTGAAACTCTTTCAATAGAAAACACAAATATGAATGATAATATAATAATTATGATCATTAAATATGATAAAAAGACTTTGTCAGTAAAAATTCTAATGATTGAACTTGATATTTTTTTATATTCAAAATTTTTTATTGCCAATGATATCATAAAACCTGCAGAAAGTATAATCATTGCAACAGCTATCGTATAATAACAAAACATAAGGGATATTGCTAATAACAAGACAAACCAAGAATATTCTAACTTTCTTCGTTTATACAAGATAAATAAGGAAATTACTGCAACATAAGTTAATTCACCACCAAAAAAAGTAAACGTATTCTGCCAAATCTCAACAGGTCCAAAAGAGATAACTAATGCACCAAAAAGAGCTAGCTTCTCATTTTTTGTGTAACATTTTATAACAATATAAGTAAAAACAACAAGTAAAAAAACAGATAAAAAAATACTGATAAGATTATGATGAAATGATAAAATCTCGTATATCGCAGATACTCCAGTCTTGCCGAAGAAATTTGCGTGGTCCTTAACCATACCTATATAAAAACCAAGATTAGGTATTGTGATAAGATAACTTCCAACCTCTCTAATTTTGTCTGAGATAAGGTGATCAAGATGGCTGGTTATACCATCTCCCCACTCATTTGCCTTTAAACGAAAATAAAGCCTCCAACAAAACCCTATAAGTGTAAAAAAGATAATAATGAAAAAAGTCTTATTTATTTTACCAGTAGAAAAAGAATATCTTTTTTTCATTAATAATAAGATAAATATAAGTATTATATTTAAAAAAATCATTGAGATAATGATATAAGATGAAAATAATACTTTCGTAAGAATCAGTATAAACCCAAGAAGGGTTGCTATTATTGATGAAAATATTATTGAATAAGCAGCTCGTTCAATAAAACTTGTTTTCTTGAAGATAACATAACTTAATAATACACCAGGTAGAAAAAAAATGATTGTACCTAGGGTTCTTAGAAAAAGTTCAAATAATATCATTTTTTCTTCCCAACAAGCAGTATACTCAAGAAAAAAGCAGAAAACATTGTTTGAACTCCCAAAATAGCTAATGTAAGTATAAATATCATATCATTTGTTTTAAGCATGCTTGGAAAACCTTTACTGATCCAGTCTAATAATACTACCAATCCAAAAATAAAGCTTATTAAGAATAATAAAAATCCAAAAATCATACCAGATTCAAATGTAAGAAACTTAGCCAAAATATCTACAAGCTTGTCTTTTTTCTCAAAACCTGTTGAAACAGAATATGTTTTTGCATAAACCCCTAAATTGATAATCTGATAGCCTAAAACTGCCAAAAAGCTTCCAACAATCATCGGATGAGTATATAATGTTAATCCCCCAATATTTACAGGTCCTATCAAAAATATGACCATTATAGAGATTCCTAACAATAAAAATAATAAACCAGGTATCATAAATAAATAATTAGGAGCATACATAAGCATAAATCTTAAATGTCTCCATCCATCTGAAAACGTGTTGAGTTTAGATTCACCTATCCTATCGTAATATTTTATTGGAATATCTTTTATTTTTAATTTGTTTTTAGCAACTTTTATGATCATTTCTGATGCAAATTCCATTCCAGTTGTTTTTAGTTCAAGTTTGTCTAATGCTTTTTTTGTTATGGCTCTCATTCCACAATGAGCATCTTTTACTTTTGTTTTAAAAAAGAGTCTAAGTATTCCAGAAAGAATAGGATTTCCAATATATCTATGAAGAAACGGCATTGACTTTTTGGCTATTTTTGTTCCAAACCTATCTCCAATTACAAAATCATATCCTTGTTTTAAAAAACCGAGAAATTTGGGTATTTCATTAAAATCATATGTTGCATCAGCATCTGCCATAAAAACATATTTTCCATTTACAGCTTTAAATCCTTCAAGATAAGCTATACCATAGCCTTTTTTATCGTGTTTTATGACTTTAGCTCCTAATTTTTTTGCAATAACAGGAGAATTATCTACTGAGGAGTCTGAAACAATTATCTCTCCGTTTATGCCATATTTTTTAAGAGCATTCTTAGCATTGTTTATGCAAAATCCTATTGCTTTTTCCTCATTCCTGCATGGAAGGATTATGCTTATTTCTGGATTATTTTTATTGATGATTACCACCCTTATGTATATAAGTCATAAATTTTTTTATAAATCTATCTATTATTTAAAACTGGAAATATTGCTTGTTGAGTTTGAATCTATAACCGAATAGATATAATCTTTGTCCGAATACTCTAAGTTTAGAAAATCGCAATTTATTTTAGCAGGAGATATCATATAGTCTGAATTATATTTTTGGATGATCTCTTTTTTGAAAGTGCAGTTTCTTGAATTAAAAAATGCAATGCTATCTTTCACTTCACCTGCAATCTTATGCATAAGTTTTGTTCTTGCCGAAGGATAGTTTCCAGTTATAGGTATTGCGTTTCCTAGTAGATATGTTGAAAATATCTTTTGGTCTTTTATATCGCTTTGCTTTAACCAAATGAGAGATTCATAATCATTTTCATCTATATATTTTTGCCAGTGGTTTCTTAGATCTCTTGTGTCATTTGCGTCATATCTATAATAATGGTTGAATTGGAAGAATATCATCAAGATAAGGAATATGGTTATTCCTAATATCCGGATATACTTTTGTTTGATTGAGTTTATGATAAGATATACCCCAAATGCAGATAATATGACTGAAGCTAATAATAAAAGATAAACAATCCTTAGATATTCTATATAGAATGTATAGGACATTAGATAGGAAATAAGATAATAAGCAAGAATAAACAGGTAAAATATTGCATAAATTCTTAGTTTATTCTTCTTTAAAACAGCAAATAATCCAATTATCGCAAATGATGATGCAATCACTCCATAAAGCAAAAAATAGTTATAACTATAGGCTACTTTAAAAGTGTATTTTAGGATATTTAAAAAAGCTTCAGTTATACTCTGGTTCCAAACTACTTTTGAAAATAATACCCCGGATATCACTATAAAAGCAAAAAAACATGATAAGTGGATATAATATTTTTTTATATAGTCTTTGTTAAATAAGAGGTATATTCCTGCAACAATCCCAATCATTATTGCGGTGCTTGCATGGAATAAAATTATTGTTAATAGTATTATAAATGAAAAGATTATAGAATTTATTTTTCGCTCGGTTATTCCTTCTGAAAATATGAATAAAAAAAGGAATATGAGCGGAAATGACATCGAAAACGGAGCAAAAACCCAGATTCCCATAATATGTGCTGTGCTTTTCAAAGATGCCAGGAATACAATTGTAAGTATAGAAAGCCAATATTTTTTTGTTATATTGTAAGTTGTTATAAAGATTATTAAAGCTGTAAAAAAGAAGAAAATAGCAGGCAGATATCTATAATTTAACACTATATCTGCTTTAGTCATCAAAAATATTTCAGAAAGAAATATATGTATCCCAGATTCAAGTTGAACTTCGGTTTTATCTTTATACGGACTGTTGAACAGATGTCCTGTATCAATTATCTTATCTGCATAACTTAGATGTGACCATTCATCAGCATGGTCTGGAAATGCATAATCATGCCTGGGCATATAAACAAGCGATGAAAAGAATATTAAAACAATCAAAAAGATGATCAATTCTTTATTTTTAATCTCTACAGATGATAATATCTCTATTTTTTTAGATCTGATAAAAATCAACAAACATATAGTCAATAAGGTATAAAAGATCCAAAGGCTTATTGTGGTTATACCTAAAAAGTTGAGTAAAAGTCCTGAAAAAATTGAGGAAGTTATCAATATCCCAAAAGAGATTGCAATTGAAGTAAGCAATTGAGTTTTAAAAAATATTTTAGAGATCAGATAAGCTGGGATCAACAAGATTAAGAATGATATTATTAAATCAATCATAATTTTGAGATATAAATCACATTTATATATCTTATCCTTTCAAATAAGATTTTAAGAAGGTTTATTAATCAAATAGATATAATCAAAATATGCAAATAAAAGGTATAACTAACATCAAGTATTTCACAAAAGGCCATCGCGGAATCCTTTATACTGGAAACTATAAAAAAAAGAAAATAGTCATAAAAGCAAAGCTTCCTGAAAGCATGGCAGAAGGAAGGATAGAAAATGAGGGCAGATGGCTTAAGAGACTAAATAAGCTTAAAGTTGGCCCTAAACTGATAAAAGCTACCAAGGATTACTTCTTTTATGAGTATGTCAAAGGAGAATTTTTTGTTGATTTTGTAAAAAAACTGGAAGTAAATGACAAAAATAAAAAATTAATATTAAAATTGATTAAAGGATGTTTAGAGCAATGTTTTATCCTAGATTCATTAAAAGTGGATAAAGAAGAGCTGCATCATCCTTTAAAGCATATCCTGATTACAAAACAAAAAAAGATAGTTATGCTTGATTTTGAAAGATGCCATATTGTTGAATATCCTAAAAATGTCACACAATTTGTTGTATTTTTGATGAGATTTAGTAATTTCTTTGCAGAGCATCTTGTAAAGATTGACAAAGACAGGATGATCGGTCTAGCCAGATTATACAAAAGATATCAGACAAGAGAAAACCTTCG
>Ga0247841_10000189_pt1 | contig 166968 bp, 157 predicted proteins | sample LaCruzMarch2015__2_FD_192410 | JGI IMG/M metagenome (GOLD analysis project Ga0247841, IMG submission 192410) | Freshwater microbial communities from meromictic Lake La Cruz, Castile-La Mancha, Spain - LaCruzMarch2015_18m | ecosystem: Environmental > Aquatic > Freshwater > Lake | place: Spain... | reverse complement strand
GAAACCTGGGAGACCGGCAAAACCTACCTCTCCCTCAACTAACAAAAACCAACCCGAAAACTACAAAAACAACCACCTTCAGAAAAAAACATCAGCCTTTTTACAGAAAAAACTTTGCGCGGCCGTTTCTTGATGCGATCGATCAATTCGATCCGCAGTTTTTCGGCATCTCGCCCCGCGAAGCCCCCTACATCGATCCCCAGCAGCGCCTCCTCCTCGAGACCGCATGGGAATCCATCGAGGATGCCGGCATGATTTTGGACTTTGAGAGAGGCACCGACATTGGCGTTTTTGTTGGCATTTCTCACAATGACTACCAAGGGCTCCAACACACGCCGACGGACCGGAGCGGCATTAGCGCGCACACGCCAATCGGGAGTGCCCACAGCATTGCGGCCAACCGGATTTCGTATTGCCTGAATCTCACCGGGCCCAGCATTGCGATGGACACTGCCTGCTCCTCGGCGCTGACAGCCGTCCATGCGGCGTGCGAGCACATTCATGCGGGCCGGTGCCGGACGGCGCTGGCCGGCGGGGTGACCGTCATGATCACGCCCGATGGGTTTATCGGATTCTCTCAAGCCGGGATGTTATCTCCCGAGGGCAAATGCAAGGCGTTCGATGCCTCGGCGGATGGGTTTGTGCGCGGCGAGGGTGCCGGGATGATCCTCATGAAAAAGCTGTCCGACGCCTTGGCCGATGGAGATCCTATTCATGCCGTGATCCTCGGATCGTCTGTTAATCAAGACGGTCACACCAATGGAATTTCGCTTCCTAGTCCGCAGGCCCAAGCCCGCCTCGTCCGCGATGCCTGTGCCGATGCCGGGGTCGATCCATCCGAGATCGGCTTCGTGGAAGCCCACGGGACAGGCACCGCCGTAGGCGACCCGATCGAGGCCACTGCCCTGAGCGAGGCGCTCTGTGCCGACCGACCGGCCGATAAGCCGCTGCTCATCGGCTCGGTGAAAACGAACCTCGGACATCTCGAAACGGCCTCCGGCATTGCTGGATTGATCAAAGCCGTGCTCGCCATCCAGCACGGGCAGATCCCGCCGAGCCTTCATTTCAATATCCCTAATCCCCACATCGATTTTGATGCTCTGAAGCTGCGCGTTCCGGTCGCCATGGAACCATTTCCCGTCAAGTCGGGAAGCCTCCGGATGGCTGGCGTGAATTCTTTCGGATTCGGTGGAGCCAACGCGCACATCGTCTTGGCTCAGGTACCCGACGAGGTCCCGACCCGTCATGATCCGGCGGCCGCTGGCGCGAGGGCTTGGCCGATCATGATTTCGGCGCGCTCGGAATCCGCCCTCCAGCTTTCCGCCTTGCAACTCGGCACTTGGATCGAAGCGAATTCGATGAGGAACGGAGATTCTCCCCTTCTGGAGGACCTGACCTATTACCTCGGAGCTCGAAGAAATCACCACTCGCACCGGCTCACAATCACGTCAGCATCGCTTGCCGAGGTGTCGCAGGAGTTTCTCGCATTCGCGAAAGGAGAGCCTGTCACCAAGGCTCGGGTATCCTTCACGCCACGGAGAGAACACCCGCCGCGGGTGGGATTCGTGATGAGCGGACAGGGCACACAGGCACCGGGCATGGGAATGGAGCTCATGAAGCAGGAGCCGGTCTTCCGCAAAATGCTCGAGGATTGCGAGGAGGCGATGCGACCGTGGGCTCGATTCTCTCTCATCGAGGAATTGGCACGTCCAGAAGCCACTTCCCAAATGCACCGCACAGAGATCTCTCAGCCAGCGATCTTCGCGATTCAGATGGGACTCGCTGCTCTCTGGAAATCTTGGGGTGTCCAGCCGGCCGCGGTGATGGGCCATAGCGTGGGGGAAATTGCGGCAGCCTGCGTGGCTGGAATTCTCAGCCTTAACGAAGCCTCACAAATCATCGTGCTCCGCGGGCGATGCATGGATGATCACATGCCCGATGGCGGAGGGATGCTGGCTGTTGGGATGACCGCTGAAGCAGCTGCTGCGGTCATTGCCCGCCATGATCGCACGGTAAGCATTGCGGCATTCAATGCCCCCAAGTCGCTCACGTTGGCGGGCAGAAAGTCTTCTCTGGAGGCCATCGCCGCCGAGCTCGAGGCCGAGGAGATTTTTGCCCGTTTCCTCAAAGTCGACTACCCCTTCCATCACGCCATGATGCAGCCGGCAGCGGATGCGCTCGACAACGCCCTATCCGGCCTTTCCCCTTCTCCAGAGAACCTCCCATTTTTCAGCACCGTCACCGGTCAACGTCAGTCCGGCGCAACGTGCGATGCCGGGCATTGGTCGCGAGGAGTGCGACTGCCGGTGGAATTTGCGCCCGCGATGCACGCCGTGGCCGACCATGGAATCGATGTCTGGCTTGAGATCGGAGCGCATCCGGCCTTGGTGCGATCCATGCAGGAATGCTTGGCGGGCGGAACCACGAAGCCGGCTATCGTCGCCTCCATGCGGCGCGAGCGCGAGCAGGAGTCTTTGCTCGAGACGGCGTTGGACCTTCATATGGCCGGGGTGGCTCTTGATTTTGAAGCGATCACTCCCTCGCGCAAATTTTTGAATTTGCCAGCGTATGCCTGGGATAAAGACCGTTGGTGGAACGAGTGCGCGGAAACCCGTGAAGGCCGACTGGGAGCCGGCGGGCGAGGTTTGCTGGATGTCCGGCTCTCCCGAGCCACTCCGACTTGGATCTCGCGCCTTGATGCCCGCCACATGGCATTCCTCAAAGATCATCGCGTGGAAAACCACACGATTTTTCCTGCTGCCGGATTCGTTGAAATGGCACTCGAAGCCGGTACCCAACTTTTTGAAGGCGCCGCTTTTGTTCTGGAAGATTTCGAGATCCGGAAGCCCCTTATCCTCCCGGATCCCGTCCATGGATTGCTCCTGGAGCTCACCTACGACCCGACCGCTCGCACGTTCACGATCCAGAGTCGTTTTGAAAACAGTGCGTCTTGGTCCGTCCATGTCATCGGGTCCCTCCGCGGCGAGCGCACCGACTCCGCATTCTCTCGGAGCGAGTGGATGAACGAGGTTTCATCAGATCTCCAGCCGCTGGAGGTTGGCACTTTCTACGACCACATGAGTGAGATGGGATTGCGTTACGGGCCCGAGTTTCGTCCGATCCGCGAGCTTTCTGTGGGTGGAGGAAAATCCTTGGGGCATGTTTCGCTATCTGAAGACATCGCAAAACGGGCCGCCGAATATCCCTTGCATCCGGTTCTGTTCGACGGGGCCCTCCAGATTTTTTCTGCCGGAGCAGCGACCGTAGAAGGCCGCACAGCGGGACTCAGACTGCCCGTGCGCTTTTCCCGGATCTTGTTTTTACGTTCGCCCGGAGCGGCAGGCCACGTGAGGGCAGGAGTCGTTCATGCCAATGGTGAACTCGTCGAGGGAAACATTGAAATCTATGACGGTGAGGGAAAACCTTGTGTCGTCATTCAGGGGTTTCGTGCGATCAGCGTGGAGGGAGCCCGACGTTCGAGCCGCACAGGCAAAGGCCGCGACGTCATGTATCACGTCGCCTGGGAGAAACAATCGAAGCTCCCGCAGACCGCTTCACCGGAACCGTTGCCTCTTCGTCGTTTGCACGAGGTCGCTCAGTTGGCGTTGGATGAAGTTTTCGAAATGCGCGGAAGGGAGAACCTCGTGGCAGCCAATGCCGCCGGTGATGATCTGGCCTTGGCACAAGTGTCCTGCGGATTTCAACAAATGCTTGAGGGAAGCAAATTGCCGTTCTCAGCCGAATCGCTCGGAGTGGCGAAGTCGATGCGCCCGGCATTTGATCAACTCACCTTGGAACTCTTGGAGAGCAAGCTTCTGAAGAAAGAGGCGGATGCTTTTGCGCCGACTCCTGCTCTTTCTTTGGCGGCAGAATCGATGACGGCCTTGCTCCGCAGTAACATCACGACCCATCCCGGCCACCTTCCTGAAGCTCTCCTCTGCGCGGCAACAACGGCCGAGCTTGGCCCGATCCTCCGCGGGGAACGGGATGCCGTGCAGGTCCTCTTTGCGGGCTCCACCACCGAGGTGCTCGATCAATTCTATGGAGACTCCCCGGTGATCAGTCCTTGGCTGGCCGCCATCGGACGAGTTGTCGGCGAACTGGCCTCCCAACTGCCGGAAGGCCGGGGACTTCGCATTCTGGAGGTCGGCGCGGGCACTGGCGGCCTCGCCTCCATGGTCCTTCCTCTGCTTGAGCGGGAGCTTCATTCCTACGTCTTCAGCGATGTCTCGGCTTCCTTCTTTCCCGCGGCCCGACAGAAGCTGGCGTCCTTTCCCGAGGTAGAGTTCAAGATCCTCGATCTTGAAAAACCTGGGACTGCCCAAGAGTTCGAATCCGATACGTTCGATCTCATTCTTGGCACCAATGTGCTCCATGCCGTGAGCGATGTGCGCGCATCCCTTGGCCATCTTCACGACCTTTTGGCTCCCGGCGGAAGCTTGGTCTTCGTTGATGTCGGTTCTCCGCATCTCTGGCTCAATGCTGTTTTTGGTCTGACGAGTGGATGGTGGCGATTCACAGACCGGGGTCTGCGATCGAATCACCCGCTGCTGACTCGCGCCCAGTGGGAAGCCGTTTTAGGGGAGGTGGGATTTCGTGACGTATTGTCCCTGCCTGGACTCCTCCGAACCAATGGAGGCGAGAGCTTAATCGGCCTGATGGCTCGCAAGGCGTGGGTCGCCCCTGAGCTTGTGCTCTCGAACGGTAACGACAAACCGGCTGAAAATTCCTGGCTCATTTTTGATGACGAAGGCGGCCTCGGAAACCGACTGGCTGACCTAGTTCGCAAGGCCGGAGGCCGCTGCCGGCTCGTCCACCGAGGGGCGGAATTTGCAGGCGATGGTGAGGATAAATTTTCCTTGAGGCCCGGAGTGCCAGAAGATTGGAAAAATCTTCTCGCGGCCTGCGAGGAAGAATCTCCGGATCGCCTGGTCTACTTGTGGTGTCTGGACGAAACTCAGGAAGGCGATGCGTGGTCGGCAACCGATGGGTTGCTCCATCTCACTCAGGCTCTCGATGAAATGAACCCTGGTCGAAAGCTCCGTCTGGATGTGATCACGCGAGGCGCTCAGGCTGTTGGAAGAACCCGTAAAGTGTCTGTATGGCAGTCCCCTGCCCTTGGATTCTTGCGAGTCGTGGCTAATGAATACCCTAATGTTTCCTGCTGCGGCATTGACCTTTCTCCGGAGGTCTCCCCGGCGGACGATCTGCTTCTCAAGAACGAACTTTTCCTACCTCATACCGAGCGGGAGGTTGCCTTTCGCGGAGAGGCGCGTTATGTGCGGCGGATTGCCCGTGGGCTGATTCGAGAAGACAGGGTTCTCGATCGTTCGGTGCCGCTTCGGATCGAATCACGAGAGAGGGGGCTGCTCGATTCGCTCCGGTTGGTGCCCTTCCTGCCGACCGTGTGCGCTCCGGGAGAGGTAGAAATAGAAGTCAAGGCCGCCGGCATGAACTTTCGCGATGTGTTGAAGGCTCTGGCTCTTTACCCCGCGGAGACAGCGGATGCCCGGATCTTCGGAGATGAAGTCGCGGGGATCGTGACATCCGTTGGATCGGGAGTGACCCACGTCGCTCCGGGCGATCGGGTTTTTGGTTTGGCGGTTTTCGGACTTTCCACACACTCCATGGCAAGAGCTGGCGACATCCTTCCGATTCCGGATGGCCTCACTTTCGAAGAAGCCGCGACGGTGCCAGTTGTTTTCATGACGTCTTGGCACGCATTGAAAACTGTCGCGCACCTTCAGGCGGGCGAGCAAATCCTCGTTCATGCCGGAGCCGGTGGCGTGGGCATGGCGGCGATCCAAATCGCTCTCCACCTCGGAGCGGAAGTCATCGCCACTGCCGGCAGCCCGACCAAACGAAGTCTTTTAGAATCGTTGGGTGTCAAGCACGTGATCGACTCTCGACGCGGCGACTTTGCGGACGCCGTCATGAAGATCACAGACGGCCGCGGCGTCGATGTCGTTCTGAATTCCCTCGCCTCTGAGGCCATTCCAATGGGCCTCTCTTGCCTCGCAGAATTTGGTCGGTTCATCGAGATCGGCAAGCGGGATATCTACCAAAATTCCCGAATTCCCCTTTGGCCCCTCCGACGAAACGCGTCGTTCCATGTCGTCGCCATGGACGCGATTTTTGGAGGGAATGAAGAGCGCACCAGAGATTTGCTGAAAGTGATCGCGGACATGATCTCCCGGAAGGAGATTTTTCCTCTGCCGTTTCGTTCATTCCCAGCCTGCCGGATTGATGCGGCGTTCCGCCTGATGGCTCAGGGCAAAAACACGGGCAAAATGATTGTGTCCTTTGCTGAGCCCTTCCTCGCGAGACGAGGGGAACCACCAGTTGCACCATTCGTGGTGGATCCGGACGGATGTTATCTCATCACAGGAGCCTTCGGAGGATTCGGCAGGGTGGTGGCTTCGTGGCTTGTCGAATGCGGAGCCAAACACCTCGCGCTGACCAGTCGAAGTGGACCCTCAACGCCCGAAGCGTTGGATTTCCTCGAGGCTCTTGGCAATCAGGGCGTCAAAGCGGAGGTGATCCTTGCTGACGTCGGATCGACGGCGGATGTGGATACAATTTTCGACCGGATCCTGGCATCCGGCCACCCGCTTAAGGGAGTCTTTCATCTTGCCATGGTGATCGATGATGCACCGATTGCCTCCCTAACCACCGAACGCATGGAGAGCGTGCTGGGGCCGAAAGCGATGGGCGCATGGCTCCTCCACGAAAAATCAAAATCCCTCAGCCTCGACTACTTCGTCATGTTCTCATCGGTCTCAAGCACGTTTGGCAATCCGGCTCAAGGCAACTACGCCGCCGCCAACGCGTTTCTCGATGCTCTCGCCCATCACCGACATGCCATCGGCCTACCCGCCCTTGCGATCAATTGGGGCGCCCTCGGCGGAGAAGGCTATGTCGCCCGCAACGAACGTGTGGCGGAATACTTGGCCCGCCAAGGTACAATCCCGCTCGAGCCAAAGGAAGTAACCCTCCTGATGGAATCCTTCCTTTCGGCCGGCGCGACGCAAGCACTGGCCCTCCGCGCCGACTGGACCAAGTGGAGAAGTTCGTTCCGGGGCAGCCAAGAGAACCCGCTAATGGAGCGACTTTTTGCTGATGGCGTGGAAACACAGGGCACCACGGGCTCACGGAGTGACTGGCGCCTAAAAATTGAGTCGGCCCCGGCGGACAAGCGCGCAGAGATCATTGTCCTCGCCGTGCTCGACGTCGTGGGATCAGTCCTGAGAGTCAAACCCGAAAACCTTCGCCCTGACCAACCGCTGACTGATTTGGGATTGGATTCCCTCATGGCTGTCGAGATTGAGACATCGCTCGAGAGCGCGCTGGGTGTCGCCCTGCCGCCAGCCAGCCTGATGCGCGCTCGCACGATCGCGCAGATCGCGAGCCTCATTGGAGAATACCTTGACGGCTCGAAGAAGAGCGCATCGCCGACGGCTCCATCTCCAGAGCCGGTTGCCGCGGAGTCGGTCGATCTTGATGCGTTTTCCGATGAGGAGATTGAGCGCTTGTTTGCAGGGGATGCCACGACAGACGCGACGAGCGAGCCCACAGAAAAATTATGAACGCCCCCCTCGCCGCTTGCCTTTCCGCCATCATTTTGTTCAGCGGCTTGGGCTCGTCCCAAGCCTTAGAGCCGCTTTCCGCGAAGGACCTCGCCAACCGACTGAGCGCCCTTCAGCAAGACGGCTCCTCGTATATCCGGCTCCGAATGAATGTTGATGAGCCGCCCGGAACAAAAAAGACAGCCCTTCAGCTTCAGATCCATCAGCGACGCACGGCCTCGGCGACCGATGTGATTTACCAAATTCTTTGGCCGAAAGAACGTCAGGGTGAATCCGTGCTTTTGAAAAACTCTGGAAACCAAGCGGCCAACGGAACTCACTTTATCCCGCCCGATTCAAGGAAATCTCTCAACGCACAAAGCATGAAAGACTCTCTCTTTGGCAGCGATCTTGCCTATGCCGATCTCATCGAGAACTTCTACGCGTGGGACACCCAAGTCGTCGTCGGGGAGGAAATGATCGGGAAGGTAAAGTGTCAGATCCTTGAGTCGCGACCAGGCAGCGGCCAGACCTCGATTTACACCAGTGTTCGGAGTTGGGTGGATCCCGACCGCTTCGTGCCACTTCGAGTCGAAAAGTTTGCGTCGTCCGGCAAACCGATCCGCCGGATTGAGACGATTCGAATCACAAAAGAGGCGAGCGGCCAGCACATTCCAGCGAGCATGACGGTCCAGGATCTGCAAAAAAACTCGATCACCGAACTCGAGGGATCCCGACTCAACTCGCGAGTTGATTACCAAGATCAAGACTTCACCGTCAACGCGCTCAGAGACATCAAAAAATCGCAGCCCTCGGACAAAGCGTCCACTGAGTAAACTTCGCGGGAAGCTGAAATCACCTAGCCTTCTTGAAAACCAAGACGTCGTAAACATTTCCCGAGAAACGCGTCGCGACAGGTGCGAAGCCAGAAGTAGCGGCCAAGGCCTGAAGGTTTTCAGGTGTGCGATATCGGAAACGTTTGCCAAAAACCTCAAGGATCCTTGTCGCCACCGACTCGCGGTGGGTATTCACGATCAAGTATCCAGCCGACGCTGTCTCCCTCGCCACGGCCTGCAAGAGGTCTTCAGCACTCGGATGGCCTGCGGGAGTGCCTTCTCCAAGGCGCTCCTCAGTGGTGGCATAGGTATGGCCTGCGAAATATTCCAAAATCCCAACGGCTGTGACAATATGGTAGGGCTGCTCTCGATCAGCGCCGGCTGACGGCTGGAAGATGTCTTCGGCTTGTGCGAAGAGGCCAGACTCGGCATTCCCTTTTCGATCAATCCATTCCCGCAATCTGGGGAGCTTCTCAATGAGTCGAATGGTCTTCTGACAGTGTGCGATGTCACGGTCAGAGATGACGGCCCGGATGAGTTTGGGATCGTGGCCATCGCGCAGCAATCGGTCACAGGTGACGATCACGCTCAGACCGGTGCCCGCCGCAAAGGCTTTGATGCGAACGGGCTCACCGCGTTTCAACCGCTCGGTGGCCAGTTCGTGGGTGACTCGGGTTTCCCAAACGAAGCGAGCCTGCACATCCCGGCTCGGCACAGAATCCAACAAAAGGCGATCCCACAAGCCAGCACTCCGATGAACCTCGGGAGAGAGCAGCATGTAGATCGCATTCATCGGATCACCGCCCTCAACAAGGAACGCCGTTTCGGACCTCGACGGCTGCAGGAGCGTCATCGTGTAGGGATGTCTGGTGCGTTCGAGAATTCGGTTCCGGTAAGCCAACGCCTTTTTGCCATCCGGTCCGATACAAACTTCCTCCCGCGTGGTTCTTCGCATCAGCCAAAAAACAAAACCCGTCATCGCCCGCCGGAGACCTTTCAGCGGCTGGCGCTCGGGTCCCTCAAAAATTTGCCAGCTGAGACCGTCAATCAGGTCGCGGGACGCCTCATCATTCCCCTCCCCATACAGCACCGCCATGGCCTGCATGGGGCTCATTCCCAAAACCCGTTTGCGGTCGGAGGTCACTGGATGTGCTCGGTCAAGATGCGTTTGATTTCGACCATACCCAACGGGTGGAGATGGCTCCAGTGGCCGCTCGGGATCACTCGCTCGCTCTTGGCGCCAGCCACATGGCTGCTCCAATACGGCACAATCCCATCGTTGCTATACGGCTTCGTGCGGTCCAAGTGTCCGCCGCGACCACGATCACCGATCAACGAGTGAAATGGGACGCCTGGCTCGATCGGAATAGCGTTTGCCGTTATCAAAAACCGGTTCTCAGGGTCCAGCATATCGATACTATTCGGCAGCCGGTGGCGTCCGCCCACGCGGACATCAGGCCTCACAAAGGAATAGACTTCCTTGTTGACCTTATTCTGCGAGATCGGGTTGCCGACGAGCGCGGCCCCAAGACGGCCCATGAAGCTTGTGGCCATATCGCTCCCCCGATGCGACGCGGATAGAAAAACGACCCGCGAAACATTTTTCTGCGAGTCAAAGATCAACGAGCGGCTCATCAAATTTCTCGCCTCCTTCGAGAACGGAATTTGATCCGGTGCCCGGTCGAAAAACGTGTTCCAGATTTTCATTCCGCTGTCCGTCATGAGCAATCGGCTGATCATTCCCCCCATGCTGTGCCCGATCAAAACGATGTCTTTGTGGTCAGGGTAAGCGCGTCTCATTTTCTCTAGTTGATACCGCAAAATCGCAGCCGACATCGGATAGGGCAGGCCGGTAGGGTAGCTGAAAACCCAGAATTGGTATTTCCGCCGAATCTTCGGGTCACTCCGGAGAAACTCGATGACGGGCGAAAAAATCGCTGGCGAATTGCTCAGCCCGTGCACGAAGAGAACGGGAATCTTTTGGGGATTGTAGGGTTCGAGACGCACGAGTTTCGCCGAGTTTTCAAAGAGGTCAGGACGGAACATTTCCCGAAGCTCAAAACGCCGGACATTAAAACCGGCCAAGGACATCGCCAAGGGGGCCTGCACGTCTGCCGCCAGGGTGTAAGAGCGATTGTCGAGCTTGAGGGTCTCCTTTTCGAGCGGGTCGGTGAACATCAAATCGCATTGACGGCCGGAGAACCGCACGGAGGCCGTGAGGCCATAAAATAAATTGTTCGGCCTCCCGAAGGAATCGTCGGGCACGAGGTCCAAATCCTTGCCGATCGCGACAACGGGGGCACCCAATCCCGTGATGGTCGATCGAGCCCCCACGAGCTTTCCGCGGAATGTCAACCGATCCGTCGAGGCGAATTTGATTTTGGAGGGGTGAAACTGCGGACGCGGGTCCGGCGCGACGAGGCCCAGCTTCCAAGGACTGCCTGTCGCCGACGGACAGATCAGGCGCTGCTTCCATGGTGCCAGTTGTTTGTCCGAGACAATTTCCACGACACGGGCGACCGCGAAGTTGTAGTCGCTCTGGGCAAGAACATTTGTGGGGTCGGCGGCCAAGCGAAGTCGGGCCGCATTCGCTGCATCCAAATAGGCGCCGATTTGAGCCAGCGGATTATCGGGCAACTTCTCGATGGACTTCACGACGGCCCGTTGCTCCGCTGTGGTGGCCAAGGTGGCAGTTCGGCGATGCTCTTGGACGCGCGCATATTGAGCGCACCCGCTGAGGGAGAACGCGAGGACGAGAGATGCGAAGATGACAGGTTTCATAAATGGTTTTTGTGACTCTGCTAGGTTGGTTACTTGAGTTTCCCCTTCCCGAGAAGTCCGGTCTTCATTGAGGACTGGAGGGGCTTGCCAATCCATAGCCGCAGCAGCGCATGATAAAAATCGTGACCGGGAATCACCGCCCGGCGCTGACCGTTCACCATGACAACCGTCCCCTCCCCGGGCAAATAATCAATGGTCACTTCCGTCCCGCGATTCAAATCGGTTCCGATTTTGAGAGATTTAAAAAAAGCGGCAAGATGGTCGGCAAAGACGGCTTGCTCTGCAGGCGTGAGGTTCCTGTCCAAATTATCCCGCACGGACGATGAAAACTTATCCGATGGAACGGCTCGACGCAGGATGATCTTCAAGCGCTTCGGTCCCATATTGCGCTCCATGATCGCCGCTCCATCATCGGTCGCGTGGCTCACATAAAGACCCGCATCGTAAACCCGGACTCCGAAGACGCTCCGGGTCGCCTGACCATTTAAGACAAGGGACACCCCGCCGAGATCAATGGGCTCCGGAAATTCACCGCTCGAAGCCTCGGCCGAGTTGGCGGAGGAAATGAGACAGACCATCGCCACTGCAAGGTATCCCGGGAGTGAGGAACAGAGACGCATCCGGCCAATGTCGGCTAATTTCCGGCCAATAGCCATTTCAATTATGGCTTCCAGACCCTCTGAAACCGAGAGCTTTGCCCGCTTCCGCGAAACACTGGCCCCCGACGCTGGCACCTCTCCGAGCCCAGATTCAACTGACCGACCGAAGCATCTCCGGATCCGCGGTTGTTCGGAAGGCTTTCAAAATTTTGTGCCTCGCATCCTGCGCGGAAAGACCCGTCTCGACGAGCCGGTCGAGGAGTTCCCCGAAAAGCTCACGGCGACGGTTCCCCGCCTCGGAAAGGTCCCGGCGGTCGTGGCAAAACGCCAGAATCGTCGTGCCACACACGCAATTCCGGAAGAGCCCGACCTGCTGGCCGGGATTCCCAATATCATAACCCATCAATCCCGTGCTCTCCGGTAAGCGAACCGTATCCACCAAATATTCTTCGAACGACTGGTAGACCCTCGAGCACTTCGGGCATGTTTTTGGGAACTCCGTCTCCCAAATCGCCTTTAATCCTCGATACAGCGATTCTTGGGGAAACGGTTCTGTGACTTCTTGAACCATCGGATGAGAATACGAGCTTAAGCTCGGGATGCAAGAAGAATGTGCAACTGGATGCAAAAATATTCCTCGCGCAAAATATAGCAACAAGAATATCTCCAGCTCCCTTTTTCAAAAGGAAAACATCGCTGCAACAAAATCATGCGACAGGTTGCTCCGGGTCGCGGGTGAGTTTTTTTGTCAGAAAAACCAGCATGAGGGCCAGCATCACACCGGTCATATCGAGCAGGAAGTCACCAAAGGACGCCCCACGGAAGCGCGAAAAAATTTGGATCCCCTCGCTCAGCCCCGCAACGACCCCGGAGATGCCAACAACCCACGCGACGAGGAGCCGGTCCCCGATCCGAAGGGGAGGTTCGACACGAGCGGCACGCCACAGCAGCAGAGCAAAGATGAAAAACTGCAAAATGTGGGCGGTTTTCCGCACGAGAAAATTGACCTCCCGCAGGTCGATGGGAGGAAGATCGGGAAAGAACCACATCAACATCGGACGGAGAAACGAGGCCGTTTTTGCGGTCGATCCCGCGTTCGTCGAGGCATAGAGAACGACAACAGCCCAGATGACGACCGGCAGCCAGCGACGAAGGAACCGAGAAAAGGCTTTCAAAGAACTCCTTAATGCGATTAACTTTAGGCCTGTGTCAACCTAATGGATCTCGGCGGCTCGAATTCGGTTCGTTTCCGCGAAAACATCCGTCCTTCTCGATTTTCGACATGAGAGCAACTCGTTTCCTTCTGCATTTTTTAAACTCCCGGTGCTTGGTATTTGCTGCGATCCTGACGGCTTCGATCGGCTGCCTCGTATTCCTCCCCGGTTGCACGGCTCCCGGAGGGCCGTTGATCCCCGAGTATTCGAGCGCGCCCGACGACGGGATTTACAGGCTAAGGGAGGGCGATGTGATCCTTTTGGAGGTTTTTCAGGAACCCTACATGACGACCCGTCAGCGGATTCTTGGCGACGGGACGATCTCGGTCGGTTTGATCGGACGAGTCGTCGTAGCCGGAGAGACGATCGCGGGGGCCTCCCACAAAATCGCGGGCCTTTTGGATCAAAAGCAACTCGTCAACCCGCAGGTGATCATCACCGTGGAGAGCTATTCCCCGCGGCGGTTCACGGTTTGGGGACAAGTTCGCAATCCCGGCTCGTTTGTTATTCCGGGAGAGGACAAAATCACCCTGCCCGAAGCGATCACGATGGCTGGCGGAAACTCGGATATCGGCGATCCCCGAAGCGTGGTCATCACGCGCCGCGGTCCGTCCGGCCAGCAGAAGATGAAGGTCAATGCGCTCAGCCCCCAAGCCGAGCAGATCTACATTCGGGAAGGCGATGTGATCCGTGTGAGTGAAACTCTCTTCTAGATGGCCGAAATCCACCCCGACTCAGAAGACGAATTTTCCCAGTCCGGCGGAGCGTCGGTTTTCGACCCATGGACGTATCTTGCGGCGGTAAAAAGATTTTGGTGGATCCCGGCGATTTGTGTCGCAGTCGGGCTCTCGGCTGGCTTCTTGATTGTTAAACTCTCTCAGCCGGAATTTGTTTCGACGGCTGAGATCAAGATCGAGCGAAGGGCCGCCTCGTCGGCCATCTCGCTCAGTGGAGGAGGTTCGGTCGGTTGGGAAGGTGCCACGGCGCCCGAGGACTTGAAGACGATTGAGAAAAGCTTCATCAGCCCGATGCTCATCGAACGTGTGGTTGCCGGCATCCGGGAAGGGGGCTTTGAAGCTCTGATGCTCGGAGGTTCGCCAGCGACCTCGCTCCGGGACGACGTCATGGCCGGCTGGCTGATGAAAGGCTCCGGCGTTGCCCTGATTCCAGAAACCCGCCTGATCCAAATTTCCTTCACCAATACCGATCCGCTCATGGCGCAGAAGGTTACCAATCTCATCATGACCCAAGGGATCCAGTATGATCTCGACCAGCGTATCGCGGCCACGGGATCGAACGTCCGCTATCTTCGCGAGGAGGTGAAGAAGCTCGAAGAAAACCTCCGGACATCCGAGGAAAAGCTCAACTCCTACACCCGCACACTCGGCAACGTCTCGATCGACAGCGACCTGAATATTGTCGCCACACAATTGCGCGAGCTCAACACGCGCAGCACGATCGCGAAGGCCGACCGCCTGCGGATCGAGAGCGACTACGCGCAAATCCAGAGCTGCCTCGGCGATCCCGCCAAGTTGATGAAGATCGAGACCATCCAGAAGATGCCATCGATCACCTCGCTCGCCGCGCAAGTCGCCGAGGTCCAAAGCAAGATCGGAAAACTTTCGCTGCGCTACCGGGATTCTAATCCGTTCATGATGCAGGCCCGCTCGGAACTGAAGGAGCTCGAGGCCGCCTTACAGAACGAAATCATCCAAGCTCCCAAGAGCATCGAAGCCGCTCTGGCAGGCGCGAAGCGGGCGGAGGAGAACATCCTCCGGGAGCAGGCTCTCCAGGAAGAAAAAGTCATCCAAGTGCGCGATCTGGCCGTGCCTTCACGCGTGCTTCAACGCCAGATCGATGCCGACCGTCTGGCCTACGAGGCCGCGCTGAAACGTTTGAGCGAAGAACTCTCGCAGGCCCGAAGCCAACCGGTCCTCTTGCAAGTGGTCAATCCCGCTGGCTACGGAGTGCCCAGCGGATCGGGCTCGATCAAGCTGCTGGGCATGGCCTTTTTCTTTAGCTTTCTCGTCGGATTCGGGACGATTTTTTTGATCACTCAACTCGACTCGAGCATCAAGTCCCCGGAGGAAGCCGAGCGAACGCTAGGCCTCTCGGTGCTGAGCGCGGTTCCGGAGTATCCGGCCTTGAAGGAAAAACTCGCCGAGGGAGTGCCGCCGCGGGAGGAAACTTTTGCCAATGCTTGCCCGGCACTCGGTGACAAGCACTCCGCCACCGCCGAGGCCCTCCGCTCCCTCCGGACGGCGCTCCGCTCGATGGAGGGGGAGAAATCCGGGGGCTTGATTCTCATGACGGCTCCTCTCGCTGGCGACGGGGCATCATTTTGCGCGGCGAACCTCGCGGTGATTCTCGCGCAGGCCGGCCAGCGAACGCTCCTTGTTGATGCGAACTTGCGCGAGCCGACGATCGAACAAACCGTCCTGCAATCCCGTGGACGCCCCGGACTCTCAGACTACCTCCAGAAGGGAGATAGCTTGGCCACGGTCATCCAGCCAACATCGGTCGCCCGCTTGGACATCGTTCCTGCTGGCACACCGTGTTCTTTTCCAGCAGAGACCTTGTCGCGGCAACGGTTCGAGGTGTTTCTGGCCGAGGCTTCCCATCTCTACGAGAAGATTGTCGTGGACTCTGCCGCCCTGTGCTCCGTGAGTGACACGCTGGCATTTGTCCGGCTCTTTCCCACGGTCTGCATTGTCACGCGCTCCGGAAAAACTCCCCGGGCCGCGGCGAAGCGGGCGATCGAGCTCCTGCGGCGCGCGGGCGTCCAACCGGCTGGGCTCGTCTTTAACTCGTCGGCCGTTTCGTTTTCCGGCGGCCTGCGCAATTTCGATTTCCTTCCCGCCGTCCGGCTGCACGGCTCGCAGGCACCGGCTCGAGTGGAGGATGTGGCTGCGCCGCGGTCAAAAGACCTGCGAGACCTCTCGGAGGTTGGGGAGCGGAGGAGGAAGATTTTTGGAGAGTTATTTGATTACCTACAAGCGATGGGGATGCCCGCCAATGAGGCCCGCGAGCACTTGCTCTTGGCACTCAAAATGTGGCGGAGCGAAGTCGCGGACGAGACGACGCTGGTCACACACTCTCCGGCCGACGAGCGAACGAAGATCTTAAGTTCCATGCTGGATTCTCTGGTCAAAGCCGGCCTGACGCCCGATCAGGCGAAGGCCAAGATGCTCGAAGCCTTGAAGACATGGAAATCCACTCCATGAAAAAGCCGGGAGCTGCCCGATGAAATCTCCAGTGCCGATCGGACTTCGCCGCCATTTCCTGTCGTCTCTAGCGACCTGCCTTGTCCTCGCCCCGATCGCCGGAGCGCAAGTCCCGAGCGTGGCTCCCGGCCCGATCGCAAATCCGGTCAGCCAACCGGCCAGCGTTACTGCACAACCGGCCCCGTTCCAGCCGAACATCCTTGATGGGCTGGAAGGTATCGAGCTCACGAACGACCCCTCATCGCTCGAGCCCGGGGCAAGCCCGATGCTCTCGCGCCTGAGCCCGTATCGCGAGGCCCTGCGGCCCTCCCCGACCTACAAAGTTTCATCGTTTATCGACCAAGCCGCCCCCGCATTGGGCGGGCCGGATCTTAGTCTTCCCATCCCCAACGAGGCCCCTCAGGCCCCAATCCCTGCCAACATCGATTCGGCGGCAGCACCCGAGATTGGCACGCCATTAGAACAACCCATGTTTCCCCCACAGTCGTTGGGCTGGCAGTCGTTTGGAAACGTGAGTGCACCAAAATTTTTGTCCGCCCGTCGCTCGATTCCCATCGGCGGCGGACGTGTGCGCTACAGCGCGGAGGTCGTCGGCGGCGTTGCTTATAACAACAATGTCTTTGGCACGGCTTCGGATACGAAGGGGGATGTCGTCATGTCCCTGCAGCCGACAGTGTATGTCGAAGCCGGAAAGAAGGGATCGATCCGCTTTCTCTGGGCGCCCAGCGTTTACAAATATGCGAAATACAAACAGTTCGACTCCGTTAACCAGACGTTCCTCTTCAGCTCGCGATATCGGATTACCAAGCTCACGCTCGGGCTCGATGCCAGCTATGTGACACAGAGCGGGCTTTTCCTGAACAGCCAGGGCCAGTCAAAGCAGAGCACCCTCCTCGCGCGGATCTTCGCCTCTTATCCGCTCACGCGAAAGACGGACATGTTCTTCGCTGCCGAGGCCAGCCAGACCAGCGCCGAGCCGGGCGGGAACCAATTCCAAGGCTCGCTCAGCGCGTCGGTCGACTACCGTTACTCGCGGAAGACAACGGTCGGCGGCGGAATCAATCTCGGCTACTACAATTCCCCGAACGGATCGATGACCTACCAGTCGTTCCTCCTCCGCCTGCTCTACAACCCCACATCCAAGCTGACATTCTCGGCGGATGGCGGCCTTCAGTTCCGGCAATCGACATCGTCCACGTCCGGATCATCCACCAGTTCCACCGCGATCCTTAGTGCTGTGCTGGGATACCGGGTTTCCAGCAAGACTTCGCTCTCGCTGAGATTCTTCCGCAACGTGGAGGTCGATGCGTTCAACTCGGCCAACTTAATGACCGTCACTGGGCTCGAAGGCACGCTTGGCTGGCAGATGACCAAGCGCGCCTTCCTCAACGCGACGCTTCTCGGCGGCAATGTCGAGCAATCGACCCTAGGCGGCGCAGCCGACGGGTCCTACTCGTTCGTGCAGGGGACCGTTTCCATTTCCTACGTGTTGCTCCAAGACGTAAATGTTCGGGTTTTTAACTCCTTCCAGCAACGGTCCCGCGGCGCCGAGGGCACAAATTTTTCGAGCAACACGAGCGGGATGTCGCTTGGGGCGAGATTCTGAGGCCTGTGGTGCCGAGCGCTCGCTCCCCGTCCTTTCTCGTCGGCGTAATCGCAGCGGCGATCATCATCGCCGGCATGTCGCTTCGCATCGCGTGGATGGACGACTCGGCCTTGTGGTGTGACGAGGCCGAGTCGAGCATCAACGCGCTGACGATTCTTGAGACGGGATGGCCGGGGTGGAAATACCTCGATCTCCCCGTCTACGAGAACACTCTCACCGAGGTCTGGCCCGAACACCCCGAATACGAATTTCGCGACAGCAGCTATTCCCCGCAAGGCGTCACGGTTTACCACGGTTGGCTCCCGCTCTATGCCATCGCAGCTTCACAGGCCCTCTTCGGACTCCGACCCGATCGCGTGGAGTCGCCGCCGCGCGTGCCTCATGGGCCCGAGCAGGTTTCGATTCGAACGATCGCTCCACGTGTTCCCGCGCTGGTCTTTGCGTTCGGAGCGATGATTTTTATCTTTCTAGTCGGCCGCGAGCTCGGAGGTGCCACGGCAGGACTGGGGGCATTGACCCTGATGGCATTCAATGCCAAGACCGTCGATTTCGGGTTTCAGGCCCGCTACTATTCGTTGACCCTCTTCCTGACATCCGTCGCGGCGTGGTGCTTGATCCAAGTCGTCCGTCGTGGGCGGCTGAGGGATTTTCTCGCGCTCGGCGTGGCGGAGGCCCTGCTGTTTCATACTCACCAGTTTTCCGCACTGGTGTTTGCGGTTGTCGCCGCCGCATTGACGCCCGTCATCGTCCGGCAACCCGGTTGGTTTTTCAGATCGGTGCTCGGTGGCGGCGTGGCTGCTGCGCTCATTTTGCCGTGGATTTGGTTTTCGGGCTTTTTCTCGACGGCCTCGTCGGTGCCGAAGGTGTATCGCCTGTTCGACTCTCTTCGGGACTGGCTGAGCTATTCTCTCGACCGTCCGGTCCCGATGACGCTTCTCGTGTTGCTGGCCGTCGTTGTGACACTTACCTACTGGCGGCCAGAGTGGCTGCCCCGCCGGGTCGCTTGGGCGCTCCGGCGTCACGGGGCCGTTTTCGGACTGCTCCTTTTTTGGCTGCTGGCGGCTTATGTCGCGTTCCATGTGATCGTGCCTGCGGCCAGTTTCTTTTTCGAGCGACTGTCTCTCGTCTTGTGGACTCCGTTCATTTTGATTCTGGGTGTTTTTGTCGCCGACATTTTCCGTCGTTTGCGGCCCCGTCGGGCGGCCGTGTTGGTCGTGGTCTTTATGATCGGATTTCTTGCCGTCCGGAACCGGTTGGCATTTTCCGAATCCACATCGATCCCGCTATCACAGAGCGGCATGGAGAGCCTCGTGGGCGTGCTCGAATCGATGAAGTTCCAGGCCGGAACGAAATTCTACGCGACCCCGAACGACCATCTCACATTTACCTACTACACGGGCCTTCCAGTCCAGAGTATCGCGCCAATCCGTCGGGAATTTCTCGAGTCCTACGAGCACCCTGTCGTCTTCATCGAGCGCCAGATGGAGGCCTATTTCCCCGATGAGCGAGATCTCAACAAATTCGGACTTACGGAAAAATCTGTCGATGGCTGGAAGGCCAGCGAGGCCGTGTGGCAGTGGCTGGTCGCGAAGGACATTCGGGCGCGCGGCGGACTCCTGCCCGATGAAAATATCCCAGAGTCGCTTCGCCCCTTATCCGAGGCAACGCGAGGCCGCGCGCTCAAATTCCGTGGCGACTATATCGCGGACATGCGGTATTCCCCCGTGCTTCGCGGTGTGCCCGCCGATCAGGTGAAGGATATCTGGATGGGGTTCTTCTATCGTTTTGTGGATCCCGCATCGAGAATCGGGACGAACCTTCAGATTCTTCCTCGCCTCCGGGATGCCGAGGTTGTCTACGTTCCCCGTGCGGATGCCGTGGTTTTTACTTCTGCGGCCCCGGCCCGTTAAAATCAGACATTGTCGCATCGCCGGAATTTCGTTCAAATGGTCAGACCGATGGAGCTCTCGATCGTCATGCCATGCCTCAACGAGGCCAGAACACTCCCAACGTGCATCGAAAAGGCCACGAAATTCCTCAAGGAAAGCGGCGTGGTCGGAGAGATCATTGTTGCGGATAACGGAAGCACGGATGGATCGATTGAAATCGCCAAAAGTCTTGGAGCTCGCGTGGTAAATGTGCCCATCAAAGGCTACGGCGCAGCCCTTTCAGCCGGGATCCACGCGGCAGAGGGAATGTATGTGATCATGGGCGACAGCGACGACAGCTACAATTTTCTCGGGCTTCAGCCATTCGTCGACAAGCTTCGCGAGGGATTTGAACTGGTCATGGGCAATCGATTCCTCGGCGGGATCATGCCGAATGCGATGCCGATCTCACATCGGTTTTTTGGAAACCCGATGCTCACGGCGTTGGGGCGACGGATTTACGAAAATGACGTCTGCGGAGATTTTTATTGCGGGCTTCGGGGATTTTCGAAGGCGGCGATCGAGAGGCTCAGCATTCAGAGCACGGGTATGGAATTCGCCCTCGAGATGATCATTAAGGCCCAGCTTTACCAGCTCAAAATTACCGAGGTTCCCACGACGTTGTCTGTGGATGGAAGAGATCGGAAGCCGCACTTGAAAACCTACCGCGACGGATGGCGAAGCCTTCGGCTTTACTTGCTTATGAGCCCGCGGTGGACGTTTGGATTGCCGGGGATCGTTTCGGTTTTGCTCGGGGGAATTCTATTTGCGGCCTCGTTCTTTGGACTGCTCCCTGCCGCCTGGGCTCTCGTGGTCGTCATTCTTTCATCAGCCGCGATGGTCCTTGGATTCCAAGCGATTTTGCTCGCGATTTTTGCAAAATTTATCGCGATCGAGACAGGGCTGCATCCGCCAGCGAGTCGGTTCTGGATGTTGCGCGATGAGGGCACCCTCGAAAGATTTCTTATCGCCGGGGGCGTTTTGGTCGCAGTCAGCCTTATTTTTGTGGGCTTCATGGGATGGAATTTTGCCCATTCTTCCCGCGATGTTCGGAACGATTACGCCAACATCTACCACACGTTCTTGGCGCTCGTTTCCCTTCTTTTTGCCGGTCAGACGATCATTGGTGGATTCACGTTCGGAATCCTTCGTTTGGTAGGCGAGCGCCGTCAGTTCCCCCGCAAGCGCGCGGCAGACGGATCTGCATCCAAGCGCATCCGCTGAAGAGCGGTTGAGAAATCGGATTCCGACTCGTAACCCGATGCTTGCATCAGACCCAGTCATTTCCTTTACTAGCGCGGCATGTCCACAGAATCTGAATCCGGCTACTCACGAAAAAATCCTTTTACGGCATCGCTTGCGGTCAATCGCCGACTGACTGGTGAGAAGTCAAATAAGGACACGCGGCACTTTGAGGTCTCGCTTGCAGGGTCGGGGTTGAAGTATGAGGTCGGGGATTCGATCGGAGTTTTTCCTTCGAATGATCCGGAGTTGGTGGAACTGATTTTGACCTTCCTGGGCTTCCGCGGGGACGAGTCGGTTCTGACGCATGACGGAGCGCCCGTCACTGTCCGCGAGGCCCTCACGAAACATTACATTCTTTCGGAACCCTCGAAGCAACTCCTGCAAGCCGTGGCCGAGAAGGACACGTCAGCCGCGTTCCTCACACCCTCCGAGGACCCTGCGGCGAAAGCGGAGCTTGAAACTTACTTATGGGGCAGGGATGTGCTGGATATCCTTCAAGAGTTCACGTCCGCAAAATTCACACCGGAAGAATTGGTAAAAGTCCTGCGGAAGCTTCAGCCCCGACTTTACTCGATTGCCTCATCACAAAAAGCCGTTGGCGAGTCGGTTCATCTGACAGTGGCACTCGTTCGGTATACCGTCGGCCACAGCCCTCGTCCGCGGCACGGCGTTTGCACAAGCTTCCTGGCCGAGCGAGCTGGCAACGGGGTTCCGGTATTTGTCCACACAGCCAAGCATTTCCGAGTGCCGGAAAATCCCGAGACCCGCGTGATCATGATCGGGCCGGGGACGGGGATCGCGCCATTCCGCGCCTTTTTGCAGGAGCGCAAGATCATCGGGGCATCCGGTGCGAACTGGCTGTTTTTTGGCGAACAAAAAGCGGCGTCCGATTTTCTCTATCAAGACGAGTTAGAGACCGCGGTAGCGGACGGCACCCTCAGCAAGCTCACGACAGCGTTCTCACGCGATCAAGCTGACAAGATCTACGTGCAGCACCGGATGATCGAGCACGGAGCCGAGCTCTGGGAGTGGCTCCGAGGTGGCGCGTATTTCTACGTCTGCGGCGACGCGAAGAACATGGCGAAGGATGTCGATGCCGCCCTGCACCAAGTCGTTGAAAAGCATGGCGGGATGACGCCCGAAGACGCCAAGGGATTTGTCGACGCTTTGAAAAAAGAAAAACGCTACCGAAAGGACGTTTATTGAGTTTACCCATCGGGCGGACGCAGCCGGGCTTCCCGGACTTTCGCCCCGTGTCGTTCGCTGAGGAGCCCCACTTCGTTTTGCCATGAATCCTGCTGCCATCCCCTCCCCCCAAGTCCCAACATCGATCCATTTTCTCGGGATCTGCGGCACGGCCATGGGATCCGTCGCGGCAGCCATGCAGGACCGGGGGTTCCGCGTCACAGGCCAAGATGCCAAGGTCTACCCACCGATGAGCGACTTCCTCCGCGGGAAGGGAGTCGCGATCACCGAGGGGTATGAGCCCGCCGATATTCCCGCATCGGATTTGATCGTGATCGGCAATGCGATGACTCGCGGAAATGCCGCCGTCGAGGCGGTCCTGAATCGCAAGTTGCCCTACCTCTCCCTGCCCGAAACGCTCAAGCGATTTTTTCTACCCGGGCGTCACAATTTGGTTGTGACCGGGACACATGGAAAGACGACAACGACTTCCATCCTCGCTTGGATTTTCGAGTCGGCAGGTCGTTCACCTGGCTATCTCATCGGGGGAATCCCAGCCAATCTGGGGCAGGGAGCGTGTCTCCGAGACTCGAACTATTTTATCATCGAGGGCGACGAATACGACACGGCGTTCTTCGATAAGCGATCGAAGTTTGTCCACTACCTGCCCGAGCTCGTCATCGTGAATAACATCGAGTTCGATCACGCCGACATCTATCGCGACCTCGACGAGATCAAGACAAGCTTCCGCAGGCTCCTCAATATCGTCCCGTCCGAGGGCATGGTCTTACTGAATGGCGATGACCCGAATTGCGTGGACGTTGGAAAAAATTGTCCGGCTCCGATCGTGGAGGTTGGCTTTTCTCCGAATGCCGGGAATCCGATCCGAAACGTCACACATGGCGCGAACGGTTCGGCGTTCGAGCTCTTCGGGCAGAATTTTGAGATCCCGTTGGTCGGGGACTTCAACGTTCGCAATGCGGCCATGGCGACCTCAGCGGCCCACTACTACGGGATCTCCACCGACGAAATTCGTGAGGCACTGCGAACTTTCAAGGGGATCAAACGCCGTCAGGAAGTGCGCGGAACCGTGCGGGGAATTACGATCATCGATGACTTCGGCCACCACCCCACCGCCATTCGCGAGACGCTGGCCGGCCTGCGATCACGGTATGGCAAGGCCCGGATCTGGGCGGTCTTTGAACCTCGCTCCAACACAACCCGGCGGGCGGTTTTTCAGCATGATTTGCCGAAAGCGTTTGAGCACTCCGACGGCGTGTTCATTGCGAAAGTCGCCCGCCTCGATCAGCTCCCAGAAAACGAACGTCTCGATCCGGAGCGCGTCGTCGCGGATATTGCAGCGACCGGGAAACCGGCATTTTACGAGCCGACGGTTGACGATATCATCGAGCGCATCAAGCCCCTTGCGGCCTCCGGCGACATCATTGCTGTTTTCTCAAACGGCGGGTTCGACGGGATCCACCAGAAGCTGATTGATCGGCTTTGATCCGGCCAACACTTTGAACGACGGCCCGATTGTCCTCATCGACGGCGAGTGCGTCCTATGCAACCGACTCGCCCGATTTGTCATCCGTCGAGACCCCCATGCAAAGATCCGGTTTGCCGCGCTCGGCTCGCCAGCTGCCGCGCGGGTCCTTGCGGGATGGAATCTACCCACGCCGCCTCCAGGGACTTTTGTGTTGGTGGCTGGAGGCCATGCCTTCCTGCGAAGCGAAGCAGCCATTCGACTTTTTTCTGAACTCCCATTCCCATGGCACTACGCGGGAATCTGTCGAGTCGTTCCACTCGCTCTCCGCGATGCGGTCTATTCGCTTGTTGCCGCCGTCCGATATCGAGTGATGGGACGGGTTCCGAGTTGCGGCCTGCTCGATGCCGCTGAACGAAAACGATTTCTCAGAGACGAATCTCCCGAAGACGGCTGAGGAAGTTTAGGAAAAACTTTCCTCCCTCCTCGATGTCCGCGACGGCAATGAATTCGTCTGCCGTGTGGGCCTCAGTAATTGAACCCGGACCGAGGGCGACCGCCGGACATCCTTTCGCCGCAAAGATCGCGGCATCACAAAACCAAGGCGCACCAACCGGCTTCGCACCGCACTCCGCGAGCAAACCGATCAACGGATGCGCCGGGTCTGTCTGGAGCGGCAGGGAGCGACGAATCTCGATTTCAATGTCGGGGACACGCTTGCGGACCAGGCGCTCGAGGATCCCCGGATCTTGGCCGGGAATCGTTCGCATATCGACTCCGACCTCGCAGGCGTCTGGAACGATATTGATTTTTGACCCGCCCGAAACCGTCCCGACGCTCGCCGTGGGATGACCAAGGACCGGATCGTTCAGCGTTGCCAGCTCGCCGAGAACTTCGGTGCGGATACATTGAATGGCATCCATCATTTTATAAATCGCATTGACCCCATCATCCGGTCGCGAGGCATGAACCGCTCGACCGGTCGTGCGCAGCTTCGTCCATTGCGAACCCTTATGAGTGTGGACCGTTTTTAAATTCGTCGGCTCACCCGCGATGACGAAATCGAAAGTCTCCTGCTCGGCCAGTGCCTTCGCCCCGTGCTGGCCGGCCTCTTCTCCCATGAGCCCGGCAAACCAGATTTCAAACGGAAGCTCCGCAACAAATGGCATCGCTTCCCTCAGCGCCCAAAGCATCGATGCCATCGACCCCTTCGTGTCCGTGGCCCCGCGACCGTGGAGTCTCCCATCAAAAATCTCCCCGCCGAACGGAGAAATCGTCATCCCGGCGACACTGACGGTATCCGTGTGCGGCGCAAAGAGGATCTTGGGCTTGTCGGGCCGGTCGGCCGGAAACATGCCAACGACATTTGGCCTCCCGGGGAGGACCGGGCGCAACTCGGAAGTGGCCCCAAACGATGGCAAAAAATCTGCCACCCACTTCGCACAAGCCTCTTCGCCTGTGCTCGTCGTGCCGGGGTCGCCATCGGGATTCACACTCGGGATTCGGACGAGCGCCTGAGCGATGTCGGTGGCCGTCATCGCTGAGAACTCCTCGCCGGAACGCGGCAAACAAAATTCGGACACCCCTTCCCGCGAGGAATGAAAATGCCGGATCCGGCTCGCCTGAATGTGCCTGCGATCTTGAACATGGTTGAAACCATTAACACGCCTTCCGTGCGTTTCAATGTCCGATGCCCGAAACTTGCTTTCCCGGCGTTTCCCGATAACTCAATTTCCGTGCGCGATATTTTTCTCCAAGCAGCCATCGACGAAGCGCGGGCCGGCTTGGCGGAAGGCGGGATTCCCATCGGCTCGGTCATCGTCCATCGAGGCGAAATCATCGGGCGCGGACACAACATGCGCGTGCAAAATGGCAACCCGCTTCTCCACGGCGAGATGAGTGCATTTCAAGACGCCGGACGCCGCGCCGCAGCCGTCTATCGCGAGTGCACCCTCTACACCACGCTCTCACCATGCCCGATGTGCAGTGGCACCTCGATCCTCTATAAGATCCCACGAATTGTCATCGCGGAGAATAAGACATTCCTCGGGGCCGAGGAATGGCTCCGAGCATCTGGCGTCGAACTCGAGGTCATTCAAGACGAAGAATGCATCGAAATGATGCGCCAGTTTATCGCAAAAAACCCCTCACTTTGGCATGAGGATATCGCCATTTGATCGGGGCATCATAATTTCTTTCCCGGATTATTGACATCCTCTGCAAAATTTGTGAATATCTGCAACCACTTGAGAGCCGCCGATTAACCCACCCTGAGAATTTATGGCCGAACCAAAAAAGGAAACAGTCCGCATCGTGCTACCCGCCCGTAGGGACGGACTGCCAGTCGCTTCGAATCCGCGCGAAACCGCGATGATCAATCTTCCCCCGAAGCCAGTTATGGTTCCCGCGCCGGGAAGCAGCCCTGTGGCTCCTTCACCCTCGCCAATTCCTTCCCCAATCAAACCCCCGAGCGCAGGAATGCCCGCAATTCCTCGTCCTCCGTCTGCTCCTGGTATTCCAAAGCCTCCCGGAGCCCCGCTCGTTCCGCCGTCCGCCCCTCCGATGGTTCCACGTCCACCTTCGGCCTCGGCACCCGCAGCACCGGGGGCTCCCGTTGCGCCATCGGCACCGCCAGCCCCTTCTGCGCCAGTAGCGCCGCGACCACCTTCGGCAACCGTCCCTCCTGCTGCTGCCAAGCCACCAGCACCAGTGGCTCCGGCGATTCAGAAGCCCACAACCCCCGCGCCATCTGCCGGACCCGTTGCCCCGGCTCCGATCGTTTCTGAAACAAAGAAAGAGACCGCAAAGGTCCAACAGCCCGCCTCGGCATCGAAAGTCATCCCGCAAGCGACCGTCCAACTCCAGCGGAAGCCAGAAGCATCCACGCCGAAATCTGTCTCCACAGCCGCTCCGCTCACCGTCGTTCCGAGCGGGGAATCCTCCGGTGGCGGCGATGCCAACCCGATCCTCAGTATCGCGGCGCTCGTCGTGGCTCTGGCGGCCCTTGGCATCCAAGTCTGGATGTGGCTCGGGTAGACAGGATTTTTATCCGCACCGTCCCGGTCTGAAACTCTATTAACAAACGAATCTCTCGTATCTATGTCTCATCCACACGTCACCGAACTTTCCGACTCAAGTTTTGAGTCCTTCATCAGTACAGCCACCACCCCGGTCCTCCTTGATTTTTGGGCGACTTGGTGCGCGCCATGCCGGATGCTCACCCCAGTCGTTGAAGAAATTGCGGCAGAGAATGTCGGCAAGTTCACCGTGGCAAAGGTCAACGTTGACGACTGCCCCGCAGCCGCATCGCAATTTGGCATCCGGAGCATTCCGACATTGATGTTCTTTGCTGGCGGCGAAAAGAAAGAACAAACGGTCGGCGTCCTCGGCAAGGCGGAGATCGTCCGCCGCCTCGAAGCCCTCGTCTGATTTCCCCTCGGCGCCCGCTGAGGAATCCGGCCCGCACTCGTGATGCCTCAGCCTTCGAAGCTGAAGGCGTCGTGTTCCAATAGTTTGAGCAAATTATTGGACTTGGAAACCGGGATCCTCCACGGTGAGAAATACCATGATCCCGACTGAGCATACCGACCCCATCAACGCAGCGATTTTGGCTGTTTCCGAAGACAAGATTCCAGGCTTTTGCCGCGAACCTTTCTTGGAAATCTCACACCGCAGCGGGGTGGAACTCGATGTTGTCCTTGAGCGCATTCGCGCCATGCTCGAGGCGGGCACGATCCGCCGCGTTCGCCAGACTCTCTTGGCAACAAATCTGGCCGAGGGTGCGCTTGTCGCGTGGAAGGTTGCCCCGGAAAAGTTGGATGCGGCCTTTGACTTTATGTTTCGTGAGGACCCATTCTCCGGACATGTTGTCATCCGCTCGACCGATGCCAAGATTCCAGGCGAGGCTTATCGGCTCTGGACAACGCTCAAAGTTCCAGCCGGCCAGTCCCTCGCCGAACATTGCGACCTTCTGCTGACTCTAACTGGCGCGGATTCGTATCGCATCATGCCGGCCAAAGGCATTTTTGCTCTCGGTGTCGGGCATGTCCGCCGAAAATCCATCGAACCAGGCGGGCGATGCGAAGGCCCCGCGCGAATGCTTCGCGTCGGCACGGTGAAGCTTGATGATCACGAATGGCGGGTGCTCATCTCACTGAAGCGTGAGTTTTCCCCTGACGAGATTGCCGAACCCGCATGGAACGAGCGAGCCAAGGAAGCTGGCGTCGAACTCGATGAGTTTTTCCGCGTCGCGGAGTCGCTCCAGGAAAGAAAACTTCTCGGGCGTTTTTCGACATTCCTCGAGCATGTGAAACCGTCGGAATCTGGCGTGCGGGTAACCCGATTCAACGCCCTTTTTCACTGGGCGGTTCCTCAGGGTCACGAGATGGAGGCGGGTTCAGAAGTCGGTCGCCACGAGATCCTCACCCATTGCTACTGGCGCGAGGCGGGGCCAGAGTTTAACAACGTGAACATCATGGCCGTCGCGCACGGCGGCGAAAAAGATCGCGTGCTCGCCCACAAGGCGGCGATCGATGCCCACTTGCAGCAGATTGGCATCCCGGTCACCTACACGAACGTCTTCTGGGGCGGGCGAAGCGAGATCAAGCCATCGGAGATCTCACCATTCGCCTATCGCGAATGGCACGAGAAATTTGGCGCTATTTCGTAGCGCTCTCGACCCACGCGATGAGGCCCGCTGGTCCGCCAGCAAGGTATCCGACGTTCCGCGCGACCTCTTTCCCCTCGCTGTTCAGTAGGACGAGCGTCGGAAATCCTTCCACACCAAATTTTGCCTGAAGCTTCTCGTTTTGCGCTTTGATCTCGGCTGATTGTGGCTTGTTGTTTGGAAAGTCGAGCTCCACGGTGACGAGGTGCTTTGCCGCGAATTCTTTAAAGGCCGGCTGAGAAAACGTTTCTTTGTCGAGCTTAATGCACCACCCGCACCAATCGGATCCTGTGAAGTCGAGCAATACCATCTTGTCCGACTTTGCTGCCTCAGCGAGCGCTGCCTTGAAGTCCGTCTGCCACCCGGCAGAGGCAAAGGTGGTCGAGAGGGAGAGAAATACGACGGCGGCGAGGGACAGGAGGATTTTCATTTGCCCTTAGATTTCACCATCAGGGAAGAATTTCAACTGCAAAGATCGGACTCCTGAAAATTTGGCGTGATATCAGCGTCCAGATCGCTTCCCCCGCGGCCGTGAAACCGATGCATGGCGGCGTAGGCGATCATCAAGGCATTGTCGGTCCTGAGGCCGTCGGGAGCGAAGCGGAGTTCTTTTCCGGATTCGGCGGCTCGGGCAGCCGCCACCGCCCGCAGCGACGCATTGGAACTCACCCCGCCACTGAAGGAAATGACCTCCCGCCCATTCGTGTCGGCAGCCCGAAAGGCCTTCGCCACCAGCACATCGACAACAGCCCGCTGAAAAGACGCGCAGATGTCAGGCAGCGATTCGGAATCAAATCCCCGGTCCAAAAATGTTCTCACCGACGTCTTCAGCCCGCTGAAGCTAAAATGGCAATCACCCGAATCCAGCATTCCACGGGGAAAATCAAACCTCGTCGGATCTCCCTTCCTCGCCAGCCGATCAATCTCGGCACCCCCAGGGTATCCGAGCCCGAGGAGCTTCGCCACCTTGTCAAAAGCCTCGCCAGCCGCGTCGTCCCGCGTCCGCCCGAGGAGCCGGTAACGCCCGTAGCCCATCACATCGAAAAGCAACGTGTGCCCGCCACTCACCACCAGCGCGATGTGAGGCGGAATCTCCCGTCCACCGAAGAACGGCGATAGCAAGTGACCTTCCATGTGATTGATCGCAAGAAACGGGAGCCCCGCCCCGATCGCAAGCCCTTTGGCTGCCGAGGCCCCCACAAGCAATGCCGACGCAAGCCCCGGTCCGGTCGTCGCCGAAATCGCATCGACTTCCAAAAGAGAAAATCCCGCCAACGCTCGGTCCATCAGCAACGGAAGCGACTCCAAATGATTCCGCGAAGCCACCTCCGGCACCACCCCGCCAAACTCTGAATGGATCAACGCCTGGCTGAAAACCTCGTGCACAATGACATCGTCAAATCCCCGCAAAAGCGCCACCGCCGTCTCATCGCACGACGTCTCAATCGCCAGAATCACCGCGTCGTCGATTTTGAAGTCCGCCATCCTTCCAACATCAACCCGAAACCCCATGGCGCTCAATCCTTCTTCTCGAACGCCTCTATTTTGTCCGGGGATCAAACGCATCCCGCATGGCATCGCCGAGGAAGTTCAGTGCGAGCAACGTGGCCGCCATGGCAGTGGCCGGAAAAACGAGGAGCCACCAGAAGCTGCGGACGGGGTTGATCGCTCCCGTGCCGTCGGCGAGGAGAGAACCCCAACTGGCTTGCGGCGATTGGATTCCGAGCCCGAGGAAGCTCAAAAACGACTCATCAATAATCACGGCAGGAATTGTTAGCGTGAGGTAGATCAGAATGATGCCGGTGAGATTCGGAAGGAGATGTTTCACGAGAATGACCGCATGCGACTGGCCGAGGGCATGGGCGGCGGTAACGAACTGGCGGGATTTTAGCGCCAACACTTGACCGCGTACGATCCTCGCCATCGTGAGCCACTCGATCACCCCAAGGGTCAGGATAAGAATCGCGATCCGGGAGGATTGGACGAGCCACTCCCAGCGAAGCTCAGCGGCAAACGTCTGGAGCTGCGCATTGAAGGCGTTGATCGCGATCAGAATAAAAATCAAACGCGGAACAGAGTAGAGGATGTCCACGATCCGCATCATGACGGCGTCGGTTTTCCCTCCGGCATATCCGGAAATGAGCCCCCAAGCGGTTCCGATAAAAAGGCTCACCAATGCTCCGCAGAGCCCGACAATCAGCGAGACGCGCCCGCCCAGGAGAACACGGTAGAGCACATCGCGTCCGTTCAAGTCGGTGCCGAATGGGTGGTCCCACGATGGGGCCGCATATTGGTTCCGACTCGGCTCGCCAAGCGACTCGGGAAGAAAAAACGGCCCGACCATGCACGCAAGAACGACGGCCAACAGGAGAAGTGCAGGAATAACAGCTGCCGGATTTCGATACAACCGACGCCATGCGAGGGGATCACCCATTCGTCCGAATCCTCCGATCCAAAAGCCCGTAGGTCGCATCCACCGCCAAGTTGAACAGGACCAACATCACGCAGTAGACGATCACCATTCCCCCTAGCAAAAACCCGTCGCGGTTGAGGATCGACTGGACAAAAAACCCACCGGCTCCGGGAATATTAAAAATGGTTTCCACCACGATCGATCCAGTGAGCAAGTGCGCGGCCAGCGGGCCGAGGTAGGAAACCACCGGCAGAATCGCGATCCGAAGGGCATGTTTGTAAACAACGACTGACTCCCGCAAGCCCTTCGCACGAGCGGTCCGGACAAAATCTTGCTGCAGGGTCTCGAGCATGCTGCCGCGCATGAGCCGGGCAATCGCCGCCATCGCCGGCGCCGCCAACGTCACCGCTGGAAGAACGAGATGCGACACCCCACCCCAGCCACCGACCGGAAACCACCCGAGCTGGAGGCCGAATAAGAGAATGAGCAACGGCCCGATGATATACGACGGAAGCGAGATCGCGGCGAGAGCCGCCAGCATCGCCGCAGTATCACGCCACGTTCGCTGGTGCATCGCGGCGACTGTTCCGAGCCAGATGCCGCCGAGGGCCGAAAGAAAAAATGCCGTCGCCCCGAGCACCAGCGTGACGGGCAGCGTCTGCGCAAGGATCTCGTTCACGGTGCGATTGCGATATTTCGTCGAGAGGCGCAGGTCCCCACGCACGAGATCGTGAAGGTATCCGGTGTATTGTTCCCAGAGGGACCCATCGAGCTTGTATTTCGCCAGCAACTGCCGCTCGATTTCCTCGGGGATCTTCCGCTCGCCATCAAACGGCCCGCCGGGAGAAATCCGGATCAGCAGAAACGTGATCGTCACCACGCAAAAAAGAACAACCGCCAACGATCCGACACCACGAAGCAACGACGAGCCGATCATTTCCCAGTTTCTGCGAATGTCCGTTGACCAAACATCCGGCGATTCAACAACCCTGCCCGGCTGCTCACAAGACGATCTTCAAAAACTTCCGCAGAAACACCGCCAGCCCCGGGCATTTTTCTCCCTGAAACAAATTCTTTGCAGCGCGTGGGATCCAGCATGTATCCTCTCCACTGATGCCGAAACCAAAGGAGGAGGCTCCTGTAACCCAGACCGAATACATCCAAGCTTACCGAGTGATGCTCCTCGCCCGTGTGCTTGAGGAAAAACTTGCGAGCCTCTACCGAGCAGGGCTCATCAAAGGAGGGGTGTTCCTCGGACGCGGACAAGAGGCGCTCAGTGTTTCCGTGGGAATCCAGCTTCGGCGGGGCGATATCTTTGCTCCGCTCATCCGTGACCAGGCTGGTCGCATGGCATTTGGCGATACCGTGCTGGACACATTGCGCACTTACCTCGGGTCGCAACTCGGACCGATGCGCGGACGCGACGGGAATATCCACCGCGGACGCCCTGCCGAGGGATACTATGCCATGATCAGCCATCTCGGTGCCATGATCCCAGCCGTGGCTGGCGGGTTGTTGGCAAGGCGGTTGAAGGGCGAGACCGGGATTGTCGGCGCAACTTGCCTCGGTGATGGCGGGACCTCAACGGGCGCATTCCACGAGGGACTCAATGCCGCCGCTGTGGAAAAGCTCCCCCTCGTGCTCGTCATCGCCAATAACCAATACGCCTATTCCACGCCGAACAGCCGGCAGTTTGCCTGCGCGGACCTCCTCGACAAGGCGGCAGGCTATGGTGTCGCTGGACATCGCGTAGATGGCGTCGATCTCGAAGCCTGTCTCTTCACCCTCCGGCGCGCCGTCCAAGCAGCGCGGGACGGCGGCGGACCACAACTCGTCATCGGAGACTTGCTCCGCCTCGTTGGCCATGGTGAGCATGACGACGGAAGCTATGTCGACCAAACACTGAAGTCCTCACACGTCGGCCAAGACTGCGTTCTGCTGGCGGAGCAGGAGATTATCAAAAGAAAATGGGCGACCGCAGAAGAGGCGGCCGACTGGCGGAAATCAGCCGAAGCCGACGTCAACGAAACCGTGGACAAAGTCCGCCGCGAGCCGGGGCCGAGCGCCGAAGATGATGATTGGGCGGCGTTCTCGCGTCCGGAATTTGCGGAGACATACGCCGGGGTATGAGCGCGATCACCTACCTCGAAGCCATCCGCAGCGCGCAAGCAAAAGCTCTGGCCGACGACCCTCGCGTGTTCATCTACGGGCAAGATGTCGGCAACTTCGGCGGGGCGTTCAAGGCCACGAAGAATTTGGCGAAACAATTTCCCGGCCGCGTTTTCGATGCGCCCCTCAGCGAAGACGCGATCATCGGAATGGCCGTCGGTGCCGCGATCGAAGGCATGCGCCCGATTGTCGAAATGCAGTTCGCAGATTTTTCGACATGTGGGTTCAACCAAATCGTGAACCACGCAGCGACTCTCTACTATCGGACCGGTGTTCCCTGCCCGATTGTTGTAAGGCTTCCCTCCGGCGGGACCTCGGGCGGCGGGCCATTTCACAGCCAGAGCATGGAGGCCCTCTATGCGCACTATCCCGGGCTCGTCGTGATGACGCCGGCGACCGTGGATGACGCCTACTCGATGTTGCTCGATGCGGTGGCCATCGATGACCCGGTGATTTTTTGTGAGCACAAATTTCTCTATTATCACCTGAAGTCCGAAGCTCTCCCGGAGAGCTCCATGCCGATCGGAAAAGCGCGGCTCGCCCGCGCCGGACGCGATGCCACAATCGTCACGCACGGCGCGATGCTCCACGAGGCCCTCGCCGCGGCCACCGAGCTCGCGGCGGATGGCTACGAGCTCGAAGTTGTGGACCTGCGCACCGTCAAGCCGATCGATACCGATACGATTCTGGCCTCAGTGGCACGCACCGGTCGATTGCTTTGCGTGAGTGAGGAGTGGCCGTGGGGCGGGGTGGCCGCCGAGGTCATCGCACGCGTCACATCGGACGGGTTCGGTCTTCTCGATGCCCCACCGCAACGCCTGAACGCCAAGGACACTCCCGTGCCCTACCACCCCGACCTTTGGTCCGTCCACCGCCCGACCGCCTCGGCAGTTGCAGAGGCCGCCCGTCGTCTCTTACATATTTAATACCGCCATGCCTCTTGTTCCTATCCTCATGCCGCAGCTCGGTGAGTCCATCGCTGAGGCGACCATCGTCAAAGTTCTCTTCGCTGAAGGCGATACCGTCCCGGCGGACTCCGACCTCATCGAAGTGGAGACCAACAAAGCCGTCATGGGAGTCACGGCTCCGACCTCGGGAAAGCTCGGCCAGGTTCTCGCGGAGGTCGGCACCAGCTACCCCGTCGGTGCCGTCTTGGGCTACATCGAAGTGAGCGCGGAGGACGGGAAGCGCCTCGGACTCGATGAGGAGCCCGTCAAGCCAGTCCGCAGCGAAAAGAAGAGGGTGGAAAAACCGACCATCCCCGAGTCTGTCGAACCGACCGTAAAGAGCGGCCTCCCGGTCCCTGCCCATGCTGGCGGGGCCAGCTATCTTTCTCCCCGCATGAAAGCCCGCATGGCCGAGCTCGGGCTCCGCGCAGCGGACCTCGCGGGCATCCCCGGCAGCGGAGCGGGCGGGCGGGTCACGATTGAAGACCTCGAACGCTTCATGCTCGGAATCGAACGGAACAAAACGACTCCAGCCTCCCCGATGCGAAAAGCTGTCGCCGATGCGATGATCCGGAGCTGGTCGCGGCCACTCGCGACTGTCGTGCGTCCAATCCACCTCGACAACCTTCTGGCCCATCGAAAAAAACATCCTCTCAAGCCTGGTCCGGCACTCTACGCCCTCCGCGCTCTCGCCATCGCGCTTGCCGAGAACAGTACGCCGGCAGGTCGCTTGATCGGTGAGCGGATCGTTCACCCGCCCTCGGTGGATATCGGATTTGCTGTCGAGGCCGAAGACGGCGTGATGGTGCCGGTGATTCGGAATGCGGATCAGTATCCGCTCGATGATCTCGTGCCACGCTACAACCGACTGGTCGAGCTCGCTCGCCAGAGGAGGCTCCCGCCGGGAGATACCGGGGGATCGATTGCCACGATCACGAACTACGGCACGTTCGGTCTCACACTCGCCACGCCGATCCCACTGCCGGAACAAACAATCCTCATCGGGATGGGCGTCGGCCAAACCGTTCCGTTCTGGAATCCCGCGATCGAGGAATTCATCCCGGTCGTCGAAGCCCAGTTCACCTTGAGTTTTGACCACCGCGTGCTCGACGGAGGTGCCGCCGGACGTCTTCTCAAGCGCGTCGCCGAGTTGCTCGCCGCTCCGGAAACGCTCTAGGATTGATCAGGCCGCGAGGACCTGCACCCCACCCGGCGCAAGTTTCCGCAGCTTTTCCACTGCGGCCGGAACGAGCTCGCAGGCGGCTTTGAGGTCCGCGTCGGAGTTGAATCTTCCGAACGAAAACCGGAGGCTCGAGCGCGCCCGATCGTTCGACTGCCCCATCGCCCGGAGGACATGCGAGGGATTCACCGACCCGCTCGTGCAGGCCGATCCCGCCGAGCAACAGACCCCCTTTTCATCAAGCAGGATGAGCAAGCCCTCGCTCTCCACTCCCGCGAAGGAGACATTTGAAGTGTTGGGCAAACGATTGGATCGGTCGCCGTTGACCGAGCAGTCGGGGACTGTGGCGAGTAGGTGATTTTCAAACTGATCCCGCCAGCGGGCGATCTGCGTGTCCGTCACATGCTCGGCCGCCATCCGCGCCGCAACGCCGAAGCCGACGATGGAGGCGACATTCTGGGTCCCGCCTCGCCGTGCGTTTTCCTGACTCCCGAGCAGGAGCGGGGAAAATTTCACCCGGCGGTTGACGTAGAGGGCGCCCACGCCTTTGGCCGCATGGATCTTGTGCCCGGACATCGAAAGGAAATGAATCCGGGAATCTTCGAGATTCAGCGGAAGCTTCCCGACGGCTTGGACCGCATCGACATGGAGGAGGCACTTTTTTTCCAAGGCCATCTGCTCGATCTCCCGGATCGGAAAGAGCACGCCGGTCTCATTGTTCGCCCAGAGGAGCGACACGAGGGCCGTGTCCTCGCGGATGGCCGAGGCCAACTGTCCGGGGTCAAGGCGCCCCAACGAATCGACCGGCAGCCACGTGATCTCGTATCCTCGCTGGGCCAAATGCTCGCAGAGTTTGATCGTCGCACTGTGCTCAACGGTCGAGGTGACGATGTGGCGTTTGTCGGGATCGAGCGAGATCGCCGAGCGGATCGCCGAGTTGATCGATTCCGTCCCGCAGCTGGTGAAAAGGATTTCTGACTCCCGGGCACCAACGAGAGCGGCGACACTGGCCTTCGCCGTGTCCAGCGCAGCTGCTGCCGACCGACCGAGTGAATACGCGCTCGAGGGATTCCCATACCCGCCCCGAAGCCAAGGAATCATGGCGTCCACGACCTCCGGCGCAAGTTGCGTCGTGGCATTGTTGTCGAGATAGATCGTCATGTCGGACTTTCCCGTTTAATCATTGTTCGTCGCCTTGGCAATCACTGCGTTTTTGTTCCCCGCGACCGAATGGGCTTGCACGAAGACGACCATTCTCCGAACGATTGACCTCATGGCTTGGATCTACCTTCTCGCAGCTGGTCTTCTCGAAATCGGATGGGCGATCGGGCTCAAATATACGGAAGGGTTCACCCGCCTCTGGCCAAGCGTGGCGACACTTCTTGCGATGATCGGCAGCTTCGGCCTGCTGGCCGAGGCCCTCAAAGCCATCCCGCTCGGCACCGGCTATGCGGTCTGGACCGGAATCGGCGCTGTCGGCACCGCCATCGTCGGAATGATCTACTTCGGCGAATCCCGCGACCTCCTGCGAATCCTCTGCCTCGTCCTCATCGTCGGAGGCGTCGCCGGCCTCCGCTTCGCCTCCACCTCCGGCCACTGACCGCTACAAGCGCCCAAATGTGAAACGTTCTCCCATTCGATAAATAAAATACCCCGACCAAAGCGCGGGGGTAGGACGATACAAGAATGTGCACACTGACCCCCAAACCGCCAGACGAACTCGGTGGTGGCGGTATTTAAATCTTAACGCGTAAGGTTCCTCCGCTAACGTGTCCGAATGGCGAAAAGATTTAGCGAAACCGAGCGGGAAGAGATTGCTCGGGAGTTCCAGGAAATTCTCAGCCGCGACCCTTGGGAGATCCTTGAAGGGATGAGATTGATGGGAACTATCGTCCTTAATTCCGATGATTTGTTCATGTGCCTTCCTCGTTACAAAAACAATCCCGCTGAGCGCGTTCAACTTGGCGCGATCCTGTATCCGATTGCGAAGACTACAACGAATCAGCTTTTTAACCTGCTACTTACGAAAAAGACTGCCGGAAAGGACATCGTGGTATTTACCTCCGGTGGTTCGGCCGTTGGAAAAAGTACTCTTCTCAGGGCCGCCGCGAAACAAGATGATGCCGCCTTCATTGTTGACACGACGTTGTCAGATTTCAAAAGGGCGAGCCAGATGATCAATGCGGCGAGGAAAGCACGTTTTTTTGTTGAAATTCATTATGTTTTCCGTCCGTTTCCGGATTGCGTCCGGTCGATGGTCAAGCGAGCGTTAGATCCGCAATCAGGGCGGATGGTTCCAATCGACGACATGGCTAGAACGCATTGGGGAAGCCAGAACACGTTGCTTGAACTCGCGAAAACAGCCGAAGGAGCTTCCGACAGGGCGTTAACGATCAAGTTTCACCACAGTATACATCGCGAACTACATTCTCTCTCGCCAGAGAGTTTTCTCGCAAATCTGCATCCGCCTATTGACGTCCTCCAACGGATTGGCGATGATCTACTCAATGGCTTGCGTGAAAAATATCGCCACTCGTCTCGAAGCGGCACAAAAGGATCCTCGACTCTCTGTTTTGATGACGCTTTCTACGAAGCAACTCGATCCGCGATTAGAAAAGGCCAGCGGGCTGCGCGTAAGAAGGTTAAGAGCAGGGCTTCGAAAGGCGATGGAAACAGCCCGCAAACGTAAGGTCGCTCTCCGCAAGATTGTCCCTGTGCATTGACGGTCGGGAACTGGGGGGCAGTGGGCAGATTCTTGCAATATCCTTAAAACTTTCGTGCGTTGAGCGGGGAATTTTCTTCGTCGGATGGGAGCAATCCGGGTCGATGAGGAATTAGGTGAGCGGAAGCGCGTTTTCGGCTGGGGTGCCGAAAACGACACGCGGGCGGTCGCTGGGCGCAGCCATGTGTCGAGAAAAGAGTGCTCAGACTGGGCAGCGTAAATCAGGATATTGCTGTCCAGCAGGCGGTTCATGCGTCAATCGCGGCCCGGCAATTTGACGTCATCGCGCATCTCCCGCTGCCAGGCCACCGGATCCTCGATCTCCTTGAACGGGTTTCGTGCCCGGATGCGTTTCATGATCGAAGCAAGCCGCTCTTGGCGCTCGGTCTCGGCTCCATCGTCTGGAGCCGGTTCCAGCCTGGCTTCCACCAACACCTTCCCCCTGCGCAACTCGTCGGGCACCGGCAGGTGCAACGTGCCGTCGATGTCGGCTTCAAGGATGGCAGTGATCGTGCTCATGCGAATGGAACATACCAAAGTTCCCAGGAAAGAAAAGCGGGGATCTGCGCTCGGGGAGCAACACAGACGACGGGACGGCGAGGCCCCAAGGAATCCGACCTCAGCTTTTGAGCAGGTAATCGGGGTTGAGTTTCTTCAGTGCGGGGAGGGTGAAGATGCCGTCTTTGCGGATCAGTTTGCCGTCGAACCAAACCTCGCCACCGCCGTAGTCTTTTCGTTGGATGCAGACCATGTCCCAGTGGATCTGGCTTTTGTTTCCATTGCCGCCGATTTCGTAGGCTTGGCCGGGGGTGAAGTGGAACGAGCCGGAGATTTTTTCATCGAACAGGATGTCCCGCATCGGGTGGAGGATGTGGGGATTGAAGCCGAGTGAGAATTCGCCGATGAAACGTCCGCCGGCATCGCTGTCGAGGATCTTATTGAGCGCAGCGGAGTTGTTGGCTGTGGCTTTGACGATTTTGCCTGCGGAGAATTCCAGCCGGACATTATCGAAGGCGATTCCTTGATAGATGCTCGGGACGTTGAATGTGACGCATCCCTCGACGCTCGTTTTTGTCGGGCAGGAAAAAACTTCGCCGTCCGGGATGTTTCGTTCCCCGCCGCAGGTCACGGACCCGATCCCCTTGATCGAGAACCGAAGATCGGTTCCGGGTCCCTTGATGTGCACGCGATCCGTGCGATCCATCAGAGATTTGAGAGCCGCCATTCCGGGCTTCATTCTCCCATAATCGAGGGTGCAGACGCGGAAGAAAAAATCCTCAAATGCCTCGGTGCTCATCGCCGCCTGCTGAGCCATCGCAGGCGTGGGCCAGCGGAGGACGACCCATTTGGTCTTGTTGATCCGCCAGTCGAGGACAGGACGCATCCCGCCGGAAATCAAACGCATCTTCTCCTCCGGGACGTCGGACATCTCGGTGATATTGTGGCTGCCGCGGACGGCAATGTAGGCTTGCATTTTTTTCATGCGGGTGAGTTCGACGGTTCGCGAGACCGCGATCATTTCCTCCGTCGCTCCCCGGGCGAGTTCGCGTCCGATTTTCGCCCGATGGACGGAGACAAATGGGACGGCCCCAATGGCGCGGGCCGCACGGACCAGAGCAATCGCAATCTCATCCGGCGCATCAAAAACGTCGATCTGAACGTTCTCGCCTTTTTTCAACTGCGTCGAGTGGCGGGTCAAAACGGCTGCCAGCCGCTCGGTTCTTGGGTCGTGCATGGGCTGAACATTCCCGCTCTGGGGAAAAAAATCAACCGCCGACATCGAGGCGGCTCGAGAAGACTCCGAAGGTTGCCAGGACATCGCATGTCCGGAGCGTGGCTCCGCGATGGACGTCGAGCGATCCAATCGCGTTTTCGGTCATCGCCGATCTGAGGGAAGGGTCCGCGAGGAGTCGATCGACCGCCGCAAATAACTCACCTTCCCCACCTACCTCCAGCGCGCCACCAGCGCGGAGGAGTTGGCTGGCAAGGGAGGCAAAATTCTGCATGTTCGGCCCGAAGACCACCGGGATGCCCGCAGCCACTGGCTCGGCCGGGTTCTGCCCACCTTTGGCCAAGAGGCTCTTGCCCATGAAGACAATCGTCGCGCAGGGATACCAGTCCCGCAGCTCTCCAGTCGTATCAACAACAAGGACATCCGGCGTCTCCGACGTGGCTCCCTCTGTCCTCCGCGCCACGCGCAAACCCTGAGCCGAGAGATCACGCGAGACGTCGGAAGAGCGCTCAAAATGACGGGGCACAACAATCAAAAAGAGAGCGGGATGCACGCGGCGGAGGTTTTGAAAAACCCGGCCCAGCAAAGCCTCCTCGCCATCAAACGTGCTCCCTCCGAGCAAAATGGGAGCCTCGTCCGGAATACCAAGCGAGCGCAGGATGGGACGGAAGTCCCTCGCGGCCCGGGGTCCCGTCGCATCTTCGTCGAACTTGATACTCCCTGTGACAACAAGCTTTTGGGGATCAACTCCGAGCGCTGTCCATCGCGGGATGTCGCCGGGCTCTTGAAGGCAGAAGCAATCGATTTGATTGAAGACCGGAGCCGCCAGAAAGCGGACCATGCGGTAGCGCTTCTCGGAGCGCGAGGACAGGCGGGTATTGACCATGACGATTTTTGCGCCGAGCGCCCGAACTTCCGCGAGGATGTTTGGCCATGCCTCGGCCTCAACGAGGATGAGCTGACGGGGGCGAATCGCACGGACGGCACTGCGCGCCGTGAAGAGAAAGTCGAGCGGGTTGTAGATCGGTTCGAGCCACGGTGACTTCGCACGGGCCGCAAGCTTGAAACCCGTCGAGGTCGTCGTCGAAAGAACAAACCGGATCTCTGGATCGAGATCTCTCAGCGAGCGCATCAGCTTCAGCGCGATCATCACCTCGCCGACGCTCACGGCATGGACCCAGACCCGTCCGTCTCCGATCCTCCCGCGCACACCTGCCGAGTAGATTCCAAATCTCTGCCAGAATTTGTGCCGGTATTTTCCGCGCCGGAGCATGCGGAGCAGGAATCCCGGCAAGAGGACGACGAGGACGACGGGGAAGAGAAGATTGTAGAGGAACCGCACGATCGAAATCATCGTCTGGAAAAATAATAGATCTCGCTGCCGCCATAACGCTTCGACTTCACGAGGGCAAGCGGCCCGTCGGGGAGCTTCGCACCGGAGGCTTTCTCCAGCACGAAGATTCCACCCGGACGCAGCGCTGCAGCAAGTTTTTCCGACGACGCCAGAGTCACGGCGTGGTCAGGATCACCCGGGTGTTTCGCGTAAGGAGGATCCGCAAAAATGAGGTCGAAGGTATTTTCGCTGGCGTAGAGATCCAGAAATCGAAAAGCGTCCATCGTCTGAACGACTCCGGTCACGTCCGCGCGGCGGAGGTTCTCCCGCACACACCGTGTGCATCGGTCGAGGGCCTCAACAAACGTCGCGGACTCCGCCCCGCGGCTCAGTGCCTCTACGCCCATCGCGCCAGAGCCCGCGAAGAGATCGAGCACTGCCGCTCCGGGAACCAGATCGCCGAGGCTCGAAAAAATCGCGCCCTTGACCCGATCCATCGTGGGACGCACACCGTCGGGGGGTGCCTGAAGCGGGCGACCGCCCGCCGAGCCTGCGATGATGCGCATCAGATTCCCTACTCGACTTTCGGTTGCGCGGCAGCAGGAGCCGGAGCTTTTTGTGTTTTAGCCGCAGGGAGGCGGAGGAGATTCTGCAAGAGATTGCCGACATCCCGACTGATCTTCACACCCGCGATTTTGTCGAGGAGGTTGGATTCCGGACGAGAGACGGTGCCCGTGACAGTGAACGGAAGGGCCATGTAGCCCTCGCGATCCGAGGCCACGAGGCTTTTCCCGATCAAGGCACGGAGGTCACGGCGGAGTTTGTCGTTGACGAGAAGGCGGGCATCGAGAGCGAGCTTGCCGTCGAAGCCCGCTGGACCAGTGGCTTCGATGGCGAGATTTTTCGACTCGAGGAGAATCTTATTGGCAACCACGCGTTCGTTCGCGACGGAGAAGTCGGCCTTCGCCTCCTTGAGTTCGAGCATCTGCAATTCCTCGATCGACATGAGATCTCCGATCTGACGGACGAAATCGACCGGCTCGAATCGCGCGGATTTTAGCTCGATCTGAGCACCGCCCGTAAACGTCGCAGGTTGCCCGGTCGCGCCAGCCAGTTCCGCCGTTCCAGAGAGCGCCCCCCGGGTCCCATCGGTCTTCATCCCTGCCTCAGCCGCAAGGGTCTTGAGCGAAACGTCGGCCACTTCGGCAAAGGCACTGAACCTCGCTTCCGCCCCCCACCCCATCGCAAGGCGACCGGACAGGCTTCCATCGGCCCAGCGGCCTTCGAAGCCAAGAATCTCGAAATGGTCACGCCTCCAGAAGAATGTTCCACGGATATCCCGGACAAAAAGTTTTTCCCCCCATGCCGAATCGCGGATCTTGAACTTTCCGGATATCGTCCCGTCGGCGGCTGGCTTAAGGGAGATTTCAATTCCCTCGAAGAGACCGATTCGGCGTCCGAGAGAGTCATCCAGAAAGACCGCTCCGTTCCGAATGCGAACCCGCTCGAGCGAGACTGCAGGCCGGGCTGCGGGAGCGGCGGTCGGAGGGACAGTCGGGTCGGGTGAAGTCACGACGGCCGGCATCTCTGGGGCTTGGTCCGGTGCCGGGGCGGGCGGGGCGACCGCTGACCGCTCGCGAGGATAAATTGCCGGGCGCGACCATGCCCCATCCTTCCGTTGAAACGTCATGAGAACCGGTTGGTCGACGAGCACTTCCTTCACCGCAAACTTGCCCCCCAAGAGCGCCAAAATCTGAAACTTGATAGAGATCGAGCCGACATGGAGCAGCGGCAATTTCCCTCCGCCATCGTGTGGCACAGCCAGCCCAGAAACGACTAAGCCCGCCCATGGCAAGTAGCACGTGCTGCGGATTTCCAGCGGCATGCCAGCGGCCTCCGACGAGGCAATGCGAATCCGCTCCTGTACACCTTTGGATTGCAGGTAGAGGTTGATTCCTGCCACGGCAAACGCGTAGAGGAGCACGAGCGCACCCACCAGAATGAGAATTGGCTTGGAATATTTCCGCACGGGGGGAAGTTACGCAACCCACCCTGAATGTGAAGCGTGAATAAAATTCCCATCATTTTGAATCCGGCCGCGCGAGGAGATCGGGCGCGAGCTTTGAAGGAAAAAATCGAGGCCCTTTCGATGCGCTGCGTCGTTCGCTTGACCTCGAACGTGGGCGATGCGCGCGAGATGGCCCGGCAGGCCGTCATTGATGGACATGAAACCGTGGTGGCCGCCGGCGGCGACGGAACCGTCAACGAAGTCGCGAACGGGTTGGCCGGGTCCGATGTCAACTTCGGCATCCTTCCGGTCGGCACGATGAACGTCTTTGCCTCCGAGCTGGGAATCCCCTCCGGCAGCCTCGAGCGGGCATGGCGGGTCATTGAGGACGGACATGTCCGCGACCTCGATCTGCCAATGGCCAACGAGGACCACTTTGTCCAACTAGCCGGCATCGGCCTCGATGCCGAGGTCGTGCGACGGACCACGCTGGATTCGAAAAAAGCCCTCGGCCCGATTAGCTACCTGATCACGCTCGCCCAAGTCGCCGCCGACCGGCCGCCTCAGATCGAGATTGAGCCAGTCGATTCTGCGGCGCGATCAGGAAGTTTTGTCCTTGTCGGAAATGGGCGGCTCTACGGCGGGCCGTTCACCCTTTTCAAAGACGCAAAACCCGACGACGGACTCTTGGACGTGCTCGTCTTTAAGAACCAGAGCCACTGGGATGTTGTGCGATATTTTCAGGCGATTGCCTTCGGGAACCATGCCGACCTCCCGGATGTTGAATACTTCCAGACGCGCTCGATGATGCTGCGGGGCGGGCACGATATCCCGGTCGAGCTGGATGGCGAGCTGACCGGAGAGCTGCCCTGCCGGTTCGGTTTTTCCGATCACAAGCTGCGCGTTCTTTCGCCCGCAAGCGAAAGATAGGGCGAGGTCAGCGTTGGGACGACACGTCAATGCCGACGGGAATGAGGTCGATCTCCGACTCGTCCGGATTCCCCAGGCCCGCGGTCTTCGCACTCTGGAGCCAACCGGTCATCGGCCCGAGAGACGGGAGTTTCGATGACTTCCGGTATTCGTCGAGGATGCGGACGGCCGTCGAGTCGATCGCCACCGGGTCAAAGCCCGCAAAAAGCGTTAGATAATCGGCCAAAAATCCCGGGTTTGCCGTCGGGCCGCCCGCATATTGAAGCACGAGGGCGTCGAGGATCGTGAAGACAATTTTGTCGCGGATGATCGGGTCCGTATAGAGTTCGGCGATGTAGGGGTCGCCGAATGAGGGAGGCTTCGTGAAGCGACGCCAGTTGTCGAGATTCGCCAGTGTGACATTCGTGATCGCGCCATTGATCCCAGTAAGAAAGCTATCGGTGAGGGACGGGATATTGATGATTTTTGTGATCTGGGACGAGAGGACCTTGGAGTAAAAACTTCGATTGCTGAGCTGATCTCCGCCGGAGAGGAAGTCCGAGAACCTTGTGCCCGCCTTGTCTCCGAACGCGCTGTCGCCCCAAATCAGTTTCCCAAGAACTGGCGCGTTGACCTGCGCGTTCTTGTCGTAGCCGTCGCGCGGATCGATCCATCGAAGCTGGTAAAGTGAGCCATCGCGCCGGTATCCCGCGGCGAGCAGATCTTGAAGGTTGCGATCCCAGACGATGATGCTTTTCGGCGGGATTCCCGCCTCGGTGAGGCCGGAGACGACCGCCTCGACCACCTCTGGGTTTGTTCCACTGATCGCTCCGCCAGCCGCCGAGACTTTGATGCCGACACGATCGTCTTTTTCCACAAGCGAGCGCCAGGCCGCTGCCGGCGTCGACTTTCCCGTGGCAGCCATCACCAGGCGATCCACCATTCTTTGAACGATCGGCTTGCTCACTTCGCGGCCCGGGCGGAGGGCAGCCTGTTCCGTGGCGAAGAAGACCGCGCTCCGCTTCGGGGGCGTGATCGGCTCAGCGCCATGAGATAGCGATGAGAGCAGGACGAATGCGGCAGCGAGCGATCGCACGTTGCACCGCTTAGCCCTCCGACCTATGATCATCCAATGGTTCGACACCTTTACGTTCACATTCCTTTCTGCCCAAAGGTGTGTCCGTATTGCAGTTTTTACAAGGAAGCAAGCGACAGGAACAAGACGCAGGGATTTTTGGATGCAGTCCTGAAGACCGCTGGGACGGACGCGAGTCGCCTCCGTCCGCAAACCATCTTTTTCGGAGGCGGAACACCGACCGCGCTTTCGACTCCGCAACTGCAGTTTCTCATCGAGGGCTTGCGAGGCCTGATTGATTTTTCGGATCTGGAGGAGTTCACGGTGGAGATGAACCCCGCCACGGTCTCGCTGGAGAAGGCAGAGGCCTTGCTCGGGCTCGGCGTGAATCGCGTGAGCATGGGCGTGCAGTCTTGGGATCCCGGACTCCTCCTCACGCTCGGCCGAGTGCACTCGGCCGCTCAGGCCAAGAGGAGCTTTGAGATCCTGCGGGATGCCGGAGTGAGGAATATCAACCTGGATCTCATCTTCGGCATTCCCGGACAGTCCGAGGCAACGTGGAGGGATTCGCTGCGAAAAACGATCGATCTCGGGCCGGATCACATTTCCGCGTATTGCCTCACCTACGAAGAGGACACCGAGTTTTTCCTTCGATTCCAGCGAGGGGAGATGGTTCCCGACGAGGGCAAGGATGCGGACTTTTTTGAAATCGCGATGACCGAACTCGATGCGGCTGGGTTCGTGCAATACGAGATCTCCAACTATGCCCAACCCGGCCGCGAGTGCCGGCACAATCTCGCCTACTGGCTGGGTGCCGACTACGAAGGCCTCGGCCCGAGTGCCTTCTCGACGCTCGAGGGAGTCCGGCGTCGAGCGGTTGCCGATACGTCGGAATTTATCCGAAGGGTTGAGAGCGGACTGCCGTGGCATGACTTCGAGGAACTGATCGATCCGACCACGCGCGATTCCGAGTCCCGTGCGTTCGCGCTGCGGACCAACCGTGGGATCCCCGAAAGGTTTATCCCGATCCAGAAGACCCGCGACCTCGTCGCCAACGGGCTGGCGGAACGCAGCGAGGACCGGATCGTTTTGACCCGCCGAGGTAAATTGGTTGCCGACGAGATCGCGGCTGAGATTCTCTGACGCGATCGTTTATGTCAGCGGCTTGATGATGTGAACTTTTTCTCGGAGGAGCTCGATGTCGGTGAACGGATCGATGCTCACGATGGTTGCGCGGCGAGTGCCTGATTCGGCTGGAAGCTCGACGACGGCACCCGGCTTTTGACCGAGAAGAGTTTGGCCGATGACGGCCTTGTAAGAAACGATGCCAAGCTCGGTTGCACTGTCCCATGCTCCCAGGATGCTATAGACTTCAGTTCCCGCATCTGTGGTCAGTGTAACAATCGTGCCGATCGAGACCTGTGAGGTATCCGGATTTTCGAAATCCGTTCCGCGAGCCGAAGTGAGATCTTGTTCCGCCTCAGCTTTCCGGCGCTGGAGAACACGCTGGTATTCCTTGGCAGATTTGAAGCCGAAATTTTCCCGTAAGTCGCCCTCCTCGCGAGCGGTATTGATGTCACGAAGGTTCTGCGGAATTTCTTTTTGGATGAGGTGCTCGTAGTCGGCCTTGCGTTTCTCCAAGCTTGCCCACGAGACGGTGAGCGACTCGTTCCGATCTTCTGGAGTATCGCCCGTGATGAGGTTTTGCGTCTCCGGGTGGAGCTTGACGATGCGCGCCATGAGCGAGCGCTTGCTCAGGTCGTCGAAGACTGGAGTGAGGAGAAGCTTGCGCATGATATCACGGACCGTGTCGCGATCTGCTCCAGCGATGAGCTCGCCCAGGAGCGTGCGGTCGTCCACCAGCAAGTCCTGAAGACGCGATCCCCGCTTTTCAGCAAGCTGATCTCTTTCGAGAGTGCTAAAAACCGCGGCCAACAACTCCGCGTTGAAAAGATCCGGGAAACCTGCCCCGCGCTCGCGGCAAAGCCAGATGAGGATCTCCGAGGAAATCGACCGCTCGCTGACCCATCGGGCAAGAGTGGCATGAATGGCATCCAGCCGACCCGCGCGGTCGAACAGCCGATAGATTTCGAGGACCAGACGGGCACCAGCCTCCTGCATGAGTCGAAAGGCTTTGTCGGTCCAACGCTCCCCGAATGCCGCTTGGAAAGTATCGAGGACCCTGCGGTGCTTCGATGCCGGCAAAGCCAGAAAGAGAGCAGGCAGACGGGTCTCCTCACTGACAAGAATATCGGCGACGCCAGGCGCGCTCGCCCCAGGCTTGAGAGCGGAGTGGCGGGCGATGATCTCATCCCGCGCGATGAGCATCTCGACGGCCGCAGCGGGTTGGAGCTTGCGTCCCTTTTGGGCCGCGTCCTCGATCTGACTGGCGACGGCCTCGAGCTCGGCAACTTCCTCGGCGAGATCGCCAAGAGCCTTCGTGATCTGGTCGAGGGCGAGGATTTGGTCCTTCGAATGGCGGGCATTTCGAAATTGCTCGATGAGACCTTGGCCCGGACTCACGGCAGTCTCCAGAAGAACGACGGGGTCGGATTTTTTTGTCGGAATCTGGAAGTGCCCATCGCTCTTCATTTTCTTTTTCGTCGCTTCCCACCACTTCTTGGCCCCTGCGGTGTCGAAGACTTCTGGCTGGAGCGAGGCGATAATTTGGTCCGTCGTGGCCCTCCCCCCGAGGTCGGTGAGGATCTGGCGCGCCAACCCAAGCGGATCCGAGGCAGCCTGGGATTTCACGGATTCCGGATCGCTCGCCTTTCGCGCTAGAACGTGACTATCCGCAATCGGGGTGAGCGCCTCTGCGGCATACTGGGCCTGCATCGGGTGGGCTTTCTTCGGGCCGAAATCGATGAAAATCTGCCCTGCCAAGAGGTTCCATTCCGCCACGCGTCCGAAGCCCCAGCTTTTGTGAAGGCAGTAGGCTCCCGGCGCGAGGAGGTTGAGGATGTCAGCGGTCTTGTTGTCGAGGCGGCCGCTTTCGACGGCCTGCGTGAGTTCTTCGGTCATCCCGACACTTTCACAGAGAATGCCCCCGGGATGCAAGGTGAACAAAATTTGCACTGCCGGAGGGATCGGAGTATTGGGAGGGGCTCCATGACAGAAAAGACAGTGCCTCGCCGATTGTCCGATGACCTGAAAGCCCTCCTCGTGGCTGCCGACGGGCGCGCGATGCCGGTCGGAGAAATCCTCGAGCACACGCAGGGACGCGGGCTGCAGACGATCGCGATCATTCTTTGCCTCCCATTTTTATCGCCGGTATCGGTTCCATTTTTGTCCGTCCCATTTGGTGTCGCGATTGCGATTTGCGGGCTTCGGATCGCCTTTCGGCATGGTCCGTGGCTTCCGAAAATTGTTCTCTCAAAAAGTATCCCGTTTCCCATTCTCGAAAAAATGCTCGTCTTCGGGATCCGAATTCACACGAAGCTCGAGAAGTTTCTCCGCCCGAGGCTCACGACGCTGGTTGACTCGAATGCGGGAACGCTGGCCGCCGGGCTCTGCATCGCGCTCGCAGCTTTTTTCCTGAGCCTGCCGATCCCCCCACCCTTTCCGCTGACGAATACGATTCCGGGTTTTGCCATCATCTTGCTGTGCTTGGGAACCCTTGAGCGCGATGGCGTGCTGGTGCTTGTCGGCTACGCCCTGACGCTGGTGGCGGCCATTTACGTGGCCGCTATTGTCATGGTCGGCCGGGTTGGCGTCGAGGTGTTGTGGCGCTACTTTTTTGGATAGCCCCGTTCTGCGTTCGGAACTTGTGAACGAGAGCGAGAACGACGGCGAGTCCGAGAAGCAGAATCGTGGATGGCTCCGGCACGGCGTGGACATTCCATGCGACGCCATAACTCGTGATCGGGGTTGATTCGTTCCCTGCGAGATTGAAATTAAACCCATCCCAGACAATGCGGATCATGTAAATCCCGGTCTCCGGAACCGTGAGGCGAAGGAACTCGACCGTGCTGACGGGGGCGTTGGATCGGGCGACGACAATGTCGCCGAGCGGATCGTATTTGAGGATCTCGAGCTTGAGATTTGCGAGTTCGCGGTCTTCGGCGGTGTTCAGGAGGCTTCCATACCGGCCCGCGAACCATGTGAGGGTGGTTGTAAGCTCACTCCCAGCGGTAATCTCGTCGGTGAGGCTGTAGAGATTCGACGAACCGTCGCCGACCTCCCCGAGATCCCATCCACGATTCAGAACCGTCCCGCCGCCGGTGCCAGCAATGCCGAGTTGGGTATTGACCCCGCCGACCGTGCTATTTCCGAACTGCATCGGGTCCCCGATAAAAACCCGATACGCACTATCCAGATCGAGCGCGCCGGCTCCGGATGCAAGGTCGAGAGCCTGAGTGGTTGTGACAACTCCCGAGCTCAGCGTCTGCGCGTTGTCCCATCCCGGGATGCGACTGGCACTGGTCATGAGAGCGGCCTTGATGACGAGGGGATCTGTCATTTCGGAAAGTCCGAAGGCTTTCCCGGCACCGGTCAGCAGAGCTGCGGCACCAGCGACGATCGGCGCGGCGAAGCTCGTGCCGGACATGTCGGGAATATAGTAAATCCCGTCGCCCGCTGTTGGATCGGTTCCGGAAGTATGCCCGCCCGTCACTCCCCCATAGAACGCAAGGGTTAGATTATCGCCCGGTGCCGCGATGTCGATCACCGGACGGACTCCCGTCGTGAGGTTCCCCGTCGCTGGGTTGTAAAAATCTGCCGCGCCGCGACTGGAGAAATCCGCAACTTGCGAGTAGGCCGGGCTCGTCGTGTCGCCCGTCAGAGCCGCGACGGTGATCCCATTATACCCCGAGGCCGGGCCGCCCACGGTGTTCGCTGCCGGACCGCTGTTGCCTGCAGCGAAAACGCCGATGACGCGATTTTCGCGCAGCCGGGAGTCGATAAGAATTGTTTCAGCCGCCGAGCCCGGGGAATCCGTGTAGCCCCAACTGCTATTGATCACATCGGCACGGACGCCATTGATTCCCGTTCGAATGGCGCGGTCGTAGGCGTAGGTGAAGCTTTGATCAGTGATCGAGAAGGAACCCGAGTAGTCGCTATTGGGGGCCGGAACCCATGCCGTCGCAATCGCGCCCGACCAGAGCGTGGCAGCCGGCGCAATCCCATCTTGGTAGGTGTAGATCCCGTTGCCGGCAATCGCCTGTCCGACCATGGTGGCGTGCCAGTCTGCTTGGCCGAGCTGGGTGCCGGTGATTGATGGGTCGGCGAGGAAGGTTGTGACATTTGTGAGGGACTCGTGGCCGTTCCAAATCGCCCCGGCCTCGATGTTTGCGACTGTGGCATTCGCGCCTGCGAAGCCCATCGAGTAAAACGTATTCGCGCCGATGAGTTCATTGATATAAATCCCGTTAAACGCGCTCGTTCCGCTATTGCTCCCAACCAAAGCAGAGGCATCGCGTGGTGCCGTGAGCAAACAGACCAGCAGCGCGAAGCCGGGCCAGAGGCAAAATCTCCGCGAGACAGTTCCTAGGAGTCGACCAAGGGGGTCTGGCAAAGCTAGGATTCCTCCGGGAACATTGTTTTGGCGCATGGCGAGTGTCGCGGCTGGGAAGCGGTTCAGAGTGAAGTCGGAAGATTCCCCAAATTTGCCAAATTCTCCAGACAAAAAAGGGCGGGAAGTCAGTGACCTCCCGCCCTCTTATTGAGCAATGTAGCTTTCGAGGCGGGTTAGGCCTTCTTGTCTTCGGGTTCCGCCGTCGCCGCTGGCTTCTTTTTCGCCGGAGCTTTCTTTGCTGGCTTCTTCACCTCAACGACTGGTTCCTCAGCGACTTCGACCACGACCGAATCAACCCACTCGATGTAGGCCATCGGGGCGGAATCGCTCGCGCGTGGCCCGAGCTTGATGATACGGGTGTATCCGCCCTTTCGGGAGGCGGCTCGCGGAGCGATCTCGGCGAAGAGCTTTTTGACGGCGTCTTTCTGTCCGAGGGTGCCGGCAGCGAGACGACGGGCGTGAAGGTCTCCACGCTTGCCGAGCGTCACCATCTTTTCAGCAAGTGGACGGAGAGCCTTGGCCTTCGCCAGAGTTGTTTTGATCCGCTGGTGTTCGATGAGGCTGCAGACTTGATTCGACAGCATCGCGTCGCGGTGGGCGGTCGTGCGACCGAGTTTGACAGTATTTTTTCTGTGGCGCATGGCAGTTTACTTGGCGGGTTCCGGCGGCAGTTCGACCAGGCCGGTCTCGAATTTCATTCCGAGTCCGAGTCCGAGTTGCTGGAGCTTGTCCTTGATTTCGTTGAGCGATTTTTTGCCGAAGTTGCGATACTTGAGCATTTCTGCCTCGGTCTTCATGGCCAGTTGGCCGACGCTCGTAATGTTGGCGTTGTTGAGGCAGTTTGCGGCACGGACGGAGAGCTCGATCTCGTTGACGCTCATGTTGAGGAGCTTCTTCATCCGAGTGTTTTCTTGGCTGACCTCCTGCGGGGTCTCGTCGAACTCGATCTGCTCATCATTGAAGCCGACAAAGACATCGAGGTGATGGCGGATGATCGCCGAAGCTTGGAGGAGCGCATCGTCTGGGGTGATGCGTCCATCGGTCCAGAGCTCAACAATGAGCTTATCGTAGTCTGTCCGCTGGCCAACGCGGGTATTTTCCACGGCATACTTGACGCGGGTCACCGGGGAGAAAATCGAGTCGATGGCAATGACTCCGATCGATTGATCGGCATGCTTGTTCTCGTCGCCGGTGGCAAACCCGCGGCCGACCTTGATCTCAAATTCCGCCTCGAACTTCATCTTTTTGTCGAGCGTGCAGATGAGGGCTTCTGGGTTAAGGACTTCGCACTGTGCCGTGCTCTCGATGTCGCCGGCCGTGACTCGGCCTTCCTTGTTGACAGCGAGCTTGAGGTTCCGGACCTCGTGATCGTGCGCTTTGAATTTGACCTTCTTGAGGTTGAGAATGATGTCCACCACATCTTCGACGACGCCCGGGAGGCTCGTGAATTCGTGCGGAGCTCCTTCGATTTTCACCGAGGTGATGGCTGCCCCTTCGAGCGAGCTCAGGAGAACGCGCCGGAGCGAGTTTCCAATCGTGTGCCCGTATCCGGCCTCGAAAGGCTCGGCGATAAAGCGGGCATAGGTTTCTGTGGCTGTTGACTCGTCTTTGACGAGAGTTTTCGGCATTTCAAACCGACCGAGACGAACTGGCATAATATTTCACTTTCTTATTTGTCCACCGGGTTTCCCAAGGCGCTTTTGGCAAATCATCGAAGATGACTGCCCTTGGACCGACGGCGAACTAGGATTTCGCGCGAAGATTGAAAGTGAAGGATCCCCGCCGGGATGTCAATTCGTTTTCTTGCGATTTCATCCCCAAGCTTCAGAGAGTTCGGTTTGCTTCTCAACGATAGGCGCGTCTAATAACGCATGCGAGGGCGAGGCTTTGGGCGCTTCGCTCTTTCCTACGGGAGAGCCTATCTCCCTGCGGTCGGCAATCCGAGCCGTTGTCACTTGCCGGGATGGCTTCCGACCTGATATGATCACGGCGTTCATGCAGAGTGGAACAACGCAATTTTCTCAGTTTCCAAGTTTTCTGGCAGGCGCAACTCGCTACGCCAAGCACGACCTAAAATCCGATGCGATGGCCGGGCTGACCGTAGCCGTCATGGGAGTTCCCCAGGCGATGGCCTATGCGCTGATCGCGGGATTGCCGCCGATTTACGGCCTTTACACAGCCATCATCCCGGCGATCATTGCAGCCGTCCTCGGGAGCTCGAATCACCTCTGCACGGGTCCCACAAATGCCATGTGCATGGTGATTTTGAGTCTGACAGCGACATTGCCCGAACGCTACGGAGCGAGCGCGCTGCAGATTGTCCTCCTCCTGACTCTCTTGACGGGAATTTTTCAGTTTGCCTTCGGGGCGTTGAAACTTGGCGGCGTCGTAAAATATGTATCGAACTCAGTGGTCGTTGGGTTCACCGCGGGAGCGGGGATCCTCATTGCCGCCAACCAATTGAAAGGTCTTCTGGGGATCCATATTCCTGATGGCACGAGCGGACATTTTCTGGTCACGCTCTGGGTCGCCCTCGGAAGGGTCCATCATGCCAACCCCTACGCTCTGTCTATCGGAATTCTCACGATCATTCTGCTCGTCGGCTTCCGCCGGTGGATTCCCAAAGTCCCTGGTTCCCTCGTAGCGATCGTTTTTCTTTCTTTGGTGGCATGGTTCGCCGGATGGTCCGAGAACGCGATGGGCGATCAGCGCCTGCGGATTGTGAGGGATATCCAGCCGATCACTCCTTCGCTGGAAATCTTCGGGATCCCCCAAATGTTGCTGCAGCCGAATCTCGGATTGTTCCAAGAGTTGCTTGGGGGCGCCCTCGCGCTGGCGATTCTCGGCCTGGTCGAGTCGACTTCGATTGCTCGCGGGATTGCCGCATCGTCCGGGCAGAGGCTCGACTTCAATCGCGAGTTTATGGCGCAGGGGGCGGCAAAAACCTTGGGCTCATTCTTTTCATGCTTCGCGGCCTCGGGGTCGTTCACGCGGAGTGCGGTCTGCTACCAATCGGGAGGAAAAACTCGGGCAGCGGCGGCATTCTCCGGGGTTTTTACGGCCATCGTGCTCGTCACATTCGGTCCCTTCGCCAACTACATTCCGCTGGCGTGCCTTGCCGGGATCATCATGGTGACGGCATTTACCATGATTCAGCGGGAACGCCTCTCGATGACGTGGCGCTCAGGCAGCAATTCACGGATCGTGATGATCGGCACGTTTCTATCAACCCTGTTCATGCCGCTCGAGATCGCGATTTTTGCGGGGGTGATGCTTTCGATCGGCATCCTGCTCCGAGTGACTGGCAAGCCAGATCTGACCCAACTCGTCCAGCACCCGGACTACGGGTTTGAAGAAGTCCCTTTCAACCGGGCAGCCCCAGCCCCGGTCGCCATCATCAACCTGGAAGGCGACTTGTATTTTGCTGCGGCGGAAGATCTCGACTACGAACTCCTCCAAGCGCTCAAGCCCGAGACCCGCGTGGTCGTCTTGCGTATGAAGCGACTGCGCGCTGTCGGGAGCAGCGCGATGGCCATGCTTGAGCACTTTTCAAAAATGCTCCGAGCCCGCGGGATCCACCTTGTTGTCTGCGGGGTTGAGGAGGACATGAACCGCGTCCTCACAGGTTCCGGGGTTCGCAAACTCATTGGCGAGCAGAACATTTTTTATGCCGACAACCGGATTTTCCAATCAACCGAGCTCGCGCTCGCCCGCGCCATGGGGATCGTCGAGATGCAGCGGGCGCGCATGGAGGCCGCGACAGTCGATGCCCAAAAACTCACACTCGTCGCCACGACCGCAGCCGATGTCATGCAGAAGCGCTGCCTGCGTTTTGGTGAGGGCCACCAGATTCGCGAGGCCATGTGGCTGGTCTCCCAGTTTCAGAAGCGGATGATGACCGAGCACCCTCAGACCGTCTTCCTTCAAGACCGCGACGGAAAGCTTGGATCCGAAGTCTCGGTGGCTGCGATCCTGAAACATCTGGCCGGGTCGCTGCCGGAGGAAAAGGTATCCGAAGTCGACTCCGCGAAGCTCGGCGAGCTTGTCGGCGCGAGGCTATACGCCAGCACGGATTCGATCGCCCGTCACGATCCCGTGGCCCTCCGCGCGGAGGCTCCCTTGGCGGAGGCGTTTGCTAAAGCTGCACGGCACGGGTTCCGACCGATGCCGGTCTCGGATTCCCACGGTCGGCTCGTGGGGGTTTTCGATGAACTGGCGATGCTCCGCGGGCTCACAAAATTACTTCAAGCCGCACGGGAGCAGCTTGAAGGGCCTCCGCCCGCCGAGGCGCGGGGCGAACAACCACCGCCGGTTCCCCTGACATGAAGACGGCCCGCGAACTGGTCTCCTCAAAGTTCGTCCGCATCGGCGAAGCCCATAGCACGGCTGAGGCGATCGGCATCATCTTTGACCCGGATGAATCCTCCCTGCGCGAAATCGTCATTGTCGTGCTCGACGGCGACGGCGGGTATACCGGCCTCGTCGAACCTCGAAATATTCTTGAGAGCCTCGGCACAGAACTCTCGCTCGCCGGCGAGGACCCTTCTGCGCAGGTCGCGGCCATTCGCCGCCGACTGGGCTCGCCCGTCTCCGAGATTGCCCGCCGCGATGTGCCCCCGGCCACGCTCGACGACAACCTCGCAAGCCTGCTTGCCATCGCAGCCCGGACGGAATCGGCGACCATCCCCGTGTTTGACGGCGGCAATTTTGTCGGGGTGATTCCGGTCACGAGCGTCTTCGAAGCGATTTGCAAAATCACCCTCTCCTCGGCAGGAGACGAGCTGCCATTCCGAGGCGGAGCCGACGCGTCCTAGCTCTCAACACCCGGCACAGGGCGGGAAGATCAGCGCAGGAAAATGAATGCGCTCAGCGTGGCGAAGGTGAGAGGGAAAACCCAACGGGCATGACGGTCGATGGTCCGCGCCGTCTTGACCCGCTCGTTCAGTGCCAACCGAGTCGTCACGATCACTTCGATCAGAGACAAAAATACGAGAACCGTTCCGAGGAGGATGAACGAATCAAGAAGGGTGAGGTAGGGAAGCTTCGGCACCTCGGCCCCGATCGCAAAGCGGTAGGCGATGAGCGTGAGGATCGAAGTCACCGCCACGCTGAGCTGGGTCGATCCCATGGTGGGGTCGATCCAGAAAACCGTCCAAGACATGAAGACAATAAGAACGAGCGGCAGGATCACCTTGAGCAGATAGTGCTCCGGGCGTCGGGACGCGATGAAGCCCATGCTGAAGCCAGCGAGTTCGTTACCGGGCATGAGCTTGTAGGCGGCCCCTCGGGCCTCCAGCGAATTCACATCCCAGTCTTGAATGGTCAGAGACGAACTGCGTCCAATCGCGTCTTTCAACCCTTTCGCAATCGATGTCGGGTCGGGCGTCAATTCGATCTCGTCGGGACGCGCACCCAAGACGACGAGGCGCGCAGCAAAGGCGGCGGAGTCGAAGGGAAATCTCCTTAAATTTAGAGCTTCGTTGAACGATCCGACCAACATCTGGCGGTAAACAACAGCACCATCGGGCGAGACATCCACGGTCTCGGGCAGCGTATTTTTAAGGTCAGATCCGGCATTCACCACGATCCACCGCAGGTGCCAGACCTGATCCAACTCGTAAGTCTTCACGTCCGGCCCCGGATGCGCCAGCGAGGGGTCGTGCCAGTGCAGAAGAAAAACGAGACTTGCCGAGAAGCTCTGCGCCGCGCTGTCGATCTTGATGACATCCGCGAACCATGCGGTGACTCCCACTTTCGTCGGTCCGGACTCACTATCAGGACGTTGAGAAACCGGCGGCAAAGGCACAGGCTCGCCCCTCGCCCCGGTCGTGGTGAGGACGACTGCGGAGAGGATGCCAGCGAGCGTCGATCGAGAGAATTTTGGGAAAGCGTTTCTCACTGCAGGGATTTTGCCGAAAAAGACTGGAAGATCGATATTTTTAGAAAGGCTCAGGGTTGCCTGTGAGCCGAAGCTGAGCGACTAGAATTTAATGCCGAGCGAGCTGAACAACCCATAGGAGTTCATTTCGTAGAGAAGCCCGCCGCTTTGGTAGTCCACATACATATAGCGGTATCCGAGTTCGGCGAAAACGTTTCTGGTGAAGTTGACCCCGATCGTCGCTTGCACGTTCCATGTGATCTGGGAGCCGGCACCAAACCCGCCGACATCACCTTGTGCGGCCAGGAAGAGCCAGCGGGTGAAGTTGATTTGGCCCCGCAATCCGATGAGTGGATCGACCCACCAAGCATCACCGGCACCTTCGGTCGGGAGGGCCTCTTCGATACCAGCCGCGAGCTCCTTCGAGGCCTTCGCCTTGGCTGCATTGGCGCGATTTTCGAGATCGGACGTCGCCTCGCCGCGCAACCGTGCGATTTCGAGGTCGACACTGGCTCGAAGATACTCGACCAAGGCACCGCGGGATCGCTGCCTGCGGCTGCCGTTAAAAACCGTTTCGATGTTTTCGACGGTCCGCAGGTCGGTGTAAAAGCGTCGGAGATGCTCGACACGCCGCGGATCGATCCCGCTGCGGCGCAGTTCCCGGTCTGAGCGGTCGCGAAGCCCTCGCTGACCAAGCCCGCGATCCTGCAAGTCACCCAAAACACGGGCATCCAACCGGGTCTTCACCTCATCCGCGACAGCCTCTAAAACCCGCGATTGTAAGCGTGTGCGGACATCCTCAGTAACACGAGAGGCGAGAAAACTCACATCGGCAGCCACATTGGCATCGAGGGATTGTTTGGCAACTTGAACAGCCGAGAGAACTTCCGTTCGGACAGCCTGGACCGCAGCACTCACCTGCCGGTCGATTTGCTGCGCGACCCGCTCGGTGACCCCTGTGGAAAACGAACTGATCCCCGCCGGATCGACCTCGGTTTCGATCTGAGCACCGAGGTAATTGTAACGCGCCCCAGCGTAAACATCCAAGAATCCCCGACGATCGTCGATGACTCGATAGGCCAGCGAGAGCGAGGCGAGGCCTTGTTGCACCTCCATGGTTCCGGACCTATACAAAACGCCTCCCAGATCTCCCGAACCCGAGAGCTCCGCATAATATCCATCCGCCAGCAGGCCCCACCGACCTTTGCGAATCTCGCCCTGAGCCATCAGGCCCCAGTCGAAGTTTTGAAGCAGCTTGCTTGAGCTGACATTCACGTCCACCGCCGGCAATTCCCCGACACCTGTGATGCCGCTCAATCCAATGGCCCACAGATAGGGCTCGATAACAAACTGCCAGCCGTTCGGATCCTTGCCCGGAATGAGTTCGAAAGGAACCGTCGGGCGGAGTATCGAGTTCCGCACAAATCCCTCGATGGGATCGATGAACGATTTCTTTGGCGGTGGCTGGGCCACAGTTTCGCCAACTTCCGAGCCAGTCACCGCGTTCTGCGAGGCCGCACGGTTCGTTGCGGGCGAAGCAACCAGACCGAGCATGGGTAGCGTGAGAGAAAGGATGATGAGCCCCATTTTGCACCGCCTCGGGTGCAGGCATATCTGACTCGAGTGAGTGATTTTCGCATCCCGGCAGGAGGTTCCGCGGGGTCCGATTGTCATTATATTCATAAGCGAGTTGCGGTGGTTGTTTGACGCGTTCGCTGAATCTCCTTTGCCGCACTCCGTTCCGATGAAGAGGCCCAGCAGTCGCGCATCGAAGGTTTTTAGAAGAGGATATTCAAGGCAGAAATGAAACGACTAGTCGATCCGCACCAAGCCGGGAGGAGGCCATGACCCTTCACCGGGCGGCAGGATGGACGACGATCCGCTCTTTGGCCAGTAGAGGGGCATGACGACGTAGACGGGGCCATCCGGCGCGGGGAGCCAGTTGCTTTCGAGCTCGGGACCGGGGCTGTCTTTCTGGGCGTAAAGGGTGACTGAGGCGTCTGGGTTGGCCTTCATCCCGGACAGCATGGGCGAGTTGATGAGGTGGCGGTGGATGGGATTCCCGATGAGGAGGAAATTGACACTGGTTTAGTGTGCACTATAATTGTGTTTATGAAGAATGTGACACTTAGTGCGGATGAAGAGTTGATCGAGCAGGCGAGGGATTGGGCCCGCCTGAAAAAATCCACACTGAACTCGCTTTTTCGGCAGTGGCTGTCGGACCTCGTGAAGCAGAAGGAATCCGAGGAGCGGTTAAAAGCGCTGGAGCTGCGCATCGGCTACGCGCGTTCTGGAGGAAAGTTTTCCCGGGAGGAAATGAATGTCCGCTGAGGTTTTTTTGGACACCAATATTTTGGTCTATAGCTTCGACGCTGGCTCTCCTGCGAAGCAGCGGAAAGCGAAGGAACTTCTTGCCGGTTCCCGTTGGTTTGTGAGCTGGCAGGTGGTTCAGGAATTCTCCTCGGTGGCTTTGCACCGGTTCGAAGTGCCGTTAAAGCCCGGAGATCTTTCGGATTATCTCTCTCTCAAACTTTGGCCCCGTTGCAGAGTCCTTCCCAGCGAGGTCATCTTGACGAAAGCCATCGCCATCCAGGCCCGCTACGGCTTCCGCTATTACGACAGCTTGGTCGTAGCTTCAGCCATTGCCGGTGGAGCCAAAACACTGCTCTCTGAAGATCTCCAGCACGGGCAGTCCATTGACTCCCTTACGATCCAGAATCCGTTCATGGAGTGAGGCAACTTTCTTTTGATGGCTTTTGCGTCCCTTCCCGCCATTCCGGGAACCACTTCGCGGGCAGGTTCCTCCACCCCTCGCAACCGCAGAGTGAGGAGCCTGATTCGGCATGGATTCTGTAGTATGGGACTGCCCGAGGTGCTTGGGTATTGAAAGGAGGATCTGTGGGGGTTTCCCGGCATCCGGCGCGTCACAGCGGGGCACCGGCACGGAGAGATTTCTTCCAACTACGTGACGACGCTCGATCTCTGCGGCAAGGATGTCAATGACGCTCGGCTCGACGGGCGGGAGGATCGATGGCAGATCTTTCTTCGGCCAAATACGGTCATTACTTGGCGTCGGGATTGTGCTGGTAGTTGCCCTCGAACTGGTCGAGAACGATGGTGTTAGGTGGGTTAGAGTGGTCGCTGGACGTGAGAACCAAATCTTTCTCCAGCGTCCGCGTCCGATACTTCCATCCCTTAGGCAAAGTCAGGCGCTTTCCAAGGGTTGGCAGGTTTTCGATGGTGTTTTTCGGATCAGCTTTCAGGGAGAGACTGAACATGGTGTAGACTTCTCCCTTGGGGGTGATCAGCTCGTGCACCACCTCGCCAGCATTGAAAAAGAAGGAATTGGTGCGTTTGGAGACCAGCACTTTATAGGCGACTGGCGGTCCGGAAACGAACTTGTCGAAACTTGGGACTTCGAGTGTGCCGAACAATCTAAAGGGAATCGTGCCGATGATTCTCTCCTTGCCGCCATTGAAGGACAACCCGGTGACGCCGTTCGCCACGAAACGCCGCGGGCCATTAAAGAAGACCCCGTCGCCCCCGTATTTCTTCTTCAACGTCTCCGCATCCAGAGCGCGGAAGCGCGCGTCTACCACTTTGTTGGGAACGTCAAAAGTGTTGCCGATAGAGTTGTAGTAATTGCCGATCCCGCTGCCATTGGCTTGCCGGTTCATAAAGAGAATTTCGTAAAAGGCTTTGCCGCGAAAATTCTTATTAGTGACCGGGAAAGGATTCGATAGGGCGGCTACGGGTTTGGCTTGAGGGGCGGCTGGCTCTTCGGCAAAGGCCAGCGAAGGGCCGGCCATCAGCGCGAGCGCGAGTGCGGTGGCTTTGATCGTCATTGATGCGGGGGTCTGTCGTTTCATGTTCATTTAGTTGTGTGGTTTGTTTTGGTGCTGAATTTACTGACTGGATTGCGGGAGCCGGCGAGCGTGAATGATTCTTGGCTTATTGAGCTTGGACAAGACTCGGTGGCTGCCAAGTGCCTCCGCCCGCGGGCAGGATGGAGGGCGCTTCCGTCTTCGGCCAATAGAGGCGCATGACGAGGTAGACGGGGCCGTCCGGCGCGGGGAGCCAGTTGCTCTCGAGCTCGGCACCGGGGCTGTCTTTCTGGATGTAGAGGGTGAGTGAGCCGTCTGGATTGGTTTTCATCCCGGGCAGCATGGGGGAGTTGATGAGGTAGCGGTTGATCGGGTTTTCGATGAGGAGCTGTGTCTTGCCGTCATACATGGTCACGGACCAGAACGCATGGACCGGCGGAAGCTGGCCCGCGGGGAAGGTGAGCGTGTAGCGGTGCTTCCCGGTGTCGATGGTTTCGCCGGAGGCGGTCGTGCGGGTCATGGGATACATGGCCTCGACGGCGTCATTGCCGTAGATCCCGCCCTGAGCGGCGGCGGCGCGCTTGAGCCAGTCGCCGCTGTAGAAACCCGCGTCGCCGAAGAGCGAACCAACCTTCCAGCCGTTGATGTCCTTCATGCCGCTGTCGAGATACTTCTTCACCATGTCCTCGCCCGCTTTCAGACCGAGCAGGACCGCCGCCTTGTGCTCGAGCGAGAGGTCTTTGAACTCAAACGTCTTGCCGGGGCCGACGCCGATGCGGGCGAGTTTGGCACGAATGGCCTCGTCCTGCGACGTAACGGGCACGAACTCCAGTGCGGCGTCGAGGTAGGCGAAGAAGTTGTCTTTGATGCCCTTGGTCGAGGCCGGGACGAAGTCGATCTTCGGTGCTGCGGGTGGCGCGGGTTGGTTCAGGAACGCGGAGAGCGGCTGTGCTTTGTAGCCGGACTGCACCTTCACAACGTTCAGCATGTCGTCGGCGTTGAAAAGTTGGGTGCGGAAGATGGCCAGGGAGAAGGGCGTCCCGGATTGGAAAACCTCCTTGATTCCGTCCGGTTTTTCGCCCTTCCAACCGGGGCCGACGACGAGGTAGCTGCCCGCCTCGCTGCCAGTTGCCCGACTGCCAATGTAGCCGTAGTTATAGGCGTTGCCGTCAGTGAGTTGCACTGCGTAATAACGATCCTTCTCGATGGCAGGCACGGTGATCACCATCGGCTCGGTGCGCAGGTCGAGCCAGAGCATCGAGTAGGGCGTGTCACTGTTCGGCGTCGGAACCGCAGTGTCCTTGTAGGTAAATACACGGGCTTCGTTGCTGATCGTATTAAACGGGCCTTTGTATTGCCCCGAGTCCTTATCGAGGCAGAACTCGTTCATGATCGCGTAATTCATCACAATCGGGAGGCCGTAAAAGAATGCCTCCTCGGCCATGGCCTTGGTCTCCTCGAGGCCCGGCGCTGCGATGCCCGATACTTTATCGGCGGCGTCGGCCTGCGTGATGGCATCGGGTTCTTTCCCGCAGCCGACGACAAGGCAAATTGTGAACGCCAAGGCGGCGGCAGACAAATGACAGATTTGAAGATTCATATTTTTGGTCATCAGAGCGTTGAACTATTTTCTCCAGCCTCGACTTTTTCTTCCCCTCCTCAAGGGTCTTGAATTCGGCGGATGAACTAGGTATCAGAAAGGGCATCTAAGACTATCCGCTTTGTGCAATTCCTACTTGCTTGCTGGCGGCAGTCCTGTCAGGAAAATTCTAAAATCATCGGGGCGTTCAAATGGGTCAGACTTTTCCAGCAGGAGCCAAAATCGATTTTTCAGCAGACTCCTATGAACTGGCGGAGGCTGCAGCCCTGAAATGGAATATTGAAACCGTCCAGTTGGAGAAGGGACGTTACGATTGCTCGATCCAGGCGGTTCACACCCAACAAATGCAACTGGGCCGCTCCTGCAGATCTGTGGGCACCCGGATCGAAGGCCAGGTTCCAGAGGGGACCGTGACTCTGGCATTTTCTCTGAATCCGAGTGCACGAATTCAGTTTCGGGGGCAGCAGGTTGGCGCGGACGACATGATCGTTCAGGATGATGCTCGAGGTCTCGATTTTTCGTTCATGGGGGGAGTCGACATTCTGACCGTCGCGGTGACACATGAAGAACTCAACCTGAGAGCTCATGCTTATTGGGGAAAACCCTTCCCCTACGAAAGCCGCACGGGTCTTTTCAGACTTTCCGACCCGAGGGCATCCGCCAGAGTGAAGCAGGATCTCGCGAATTGCCTTACGGAATCCCTAGAAACGGCGGAATCCCTTGCGGGGGACCGCTCGGCTCTTCAATTGGAGAATCGAGTTCTCGACGGCATTTTTGGCACTCTGGAAGACCGCTCCAAAGCCCGAGGATCCGTGGAGCGTCATCGGGCCGCAAGAAACGCTGTCGATATCATGCATGCCCTGTGTAAGGAGGACATCTCTATGGCTGGCCTGTGCCTGGCGGTCGGAGCCAACCGACGAACCCTCCACCTTGGGTTTATGGAACTCTACGGCATCCCTCCCATGAAATACCTTCGTGCCTTGCGGCTCTGCAAGGTGCGGAGAGATCTTGTTACCGACTCCGCAGACGTCCGAGTGACAGATGTCGCCATGGCGTGGGGATTCAACCATCTCGGACGATTTTCGGGTGCCTATCGGGAATTTTTTGGCGAACTCCCTTCGGCACGAAAAACTCACCCTGGCTCAAACAACTGCTCCGAATTCAGCAGTAGAGGCTTGCAGGAACCAAAAGCGGAACATTCCAAGACGGGGTGGACTCGCTGTCACTCGTCCCGTTAACTCTGTTGATTCCGTCAAAACTTCTTCAATCGCTGGATTTGGGCTAAGGTGTCGCCCACTGCTTGTCCGTTTTGTGCAAGGCCGTGGCGGGTTCTGGGGTTTTCCGCTTTGACAGTTTCGGAGAGTTCCCCTCTCCTCTCCCGGATGAAATATGCGCCGCTGATGCTAATGGTGGTTTTGTTGACCGGGTGCGTGAATCCGATCAACCCGCTGGGAAAGTTTGATCCGGCTCCAAAAATCTCCGGGGCCATTCCGACGCCGAGGGGTGGGGAGAAGTTTGCATGGGGGATCTCGACGGCAAGCTATCAATACGAGGATCCGGCGGTGAAGTCCGGGACGCCGTCATATTTTTCGACGGACTGGGACATTTTGGTTTCGCAAGGCAAGGCCCCACCGAAGGGAAACGCTCTTTATAGCTGGACCGAGTTCGAGCGGGATTTGGAGGCTTTGAAAAAGATCCGTCCGACCCATTATCGGTTCAGCATCGAGTGGGCGCGCGTCGAGCCCCGTCCGGGAGTTTACAACGAGGAGGCGATTGCGGGGTATGTGCGAATGGCCCGCGAGCTGAAGAACCTCGGCATCGAGCCGGTGGTGTGCCTGTGGCATTTCACGTTTCCCGACTGGCTCTACGACAAGACGAACCCGAGTGCTTCGAACTGGCTGCACCCAACCGTGCGCAAGCGCTGGAATGCCTATGTGGACAAAATGGTCCGGGTCACGTCGCCTTACGTGAAGTTCTACGCGCCTCAAAACGAACCGAACGGTCAGATCACAACGGCTTATATTGTCGGCCAGTGGCCGCCAGCGATGTCCCTCGCGTTCGGGCACTACTGGAAGGCCATCGACGCGAGCACCGGAATGTTCCGGGACGCGGCGGCGAGAATCAAGGCGATCAAGCCCTCCGCGAAGGTCGTGAGTGTCGAGGCGTTGCCATGGTGGGAACGCGCGCCCCTCGATCCGGGCGGGCTGATCTATAACACAATGATCCATGGGAACACGGATCACTTGGATCGCATTTACGACGTTTGTGATATCTTGGGGATTAACTACTATTACTCGCAAGCCCCCGGCCCGATTTCGCTCCTCGCCGGCCCGAGCAGGCGCGGGAAGAAGTTTACCATGATGGGCTGGCGGATTGACCCCGACGGGCTCTATAAAGAAATCCGACGCGTGGCGAAGCGCTATGGCAAGCCGATGATGATCACTGAGAACGGAATCGCGACAGCCGATGATGCCCAGCGCGAGTGGTATATTCAGAATCACTTGGCAGCGATCGGTCGCGCGATTCGGGACGGCAGCGACGTGCGCGGGTATTTCGCGTGGTCGCTCGCGGACAACTACGAGTGGCACTACGGCTACAAGGCGACGTTTGGGTTGGCAACGATGGACCCTGTGACGAAAAAACGAATCCTGAAGCCATCGGCGACCCGTTTCGCAGACACCATCAAAAATCATCCGACCGTCGCTTCGGTGCAAAAGATTACACCACAAAAATCGTTTACGCCATGAGCGAGCCGGCAGAGTTTTTGTCGTGCCCACTGTGCGCGGCATCGATCCGGGATCGCGAGATCGGTCCGGGTGAGGAACTGAAGTGCGGACGGTGCGGAACGACAGTGAAGCAGCTCCATCGCGGAGACCCATCGCATCATCTCTGCGCCTTGGCCTCGACCGGCCTAATCCTCTGCGTGCTGGCGAACGTCTATCCCATCATGACATTTGATGTTGCGGGCAATACACAATCGAACCTGATCATTACTGGCGTGATCGGATTGGTGAATCAGGGATTCTGGCCCGTCGCCCTCCTTGTCTTTTTCTGTGCGATCCTGGCGCCCGCCTTGCATCTGGCCTCGGTGTGGTATGTCTCGGCGAGTTGCTGCGCCGGCCGGCGCTGGCCCGGCGTGCGATGGGCGGCGCAATTGGGGGAGGCGATTGCGCCGTGGAGCTTGGTTCCCGTCTTTGGCATCGCCTGCGGAGTCGCGGTCGTGAAGCTCGACATGCTCGGCAAGGTCTATTGGGACGCCGGGATCGTCTGGATCGCCCTTCTCGGACTTTGCTCGCTGGTCATGGCGCAGCTAATGGACCGCGAGTGGCTTGAACGGAGGTTATCCGAACTGCGATGACAAATGCCACCCGCGTCGAACTCTCCCGGGCACTCGTCGTCGCGGGTCTGATCCTCTACATTCCTGCCAATACGCTACCTGTCATGATCATGACCGTCGCGGGCGAAGTCGAGCCGCTAACCGTGATGGGCGGGGTGCAAGAGCTCTTCGACTCAGGATTGGTCGGCGTCGCAGGCGTGGTCTTTGTCGCGAGCGTCATGATTCCATTCTTAAAGCTGATCAGCATGTCTTGGATTCTCCTCCTCCACGGCTCGGGCGAGATGCAACGCGAGCGGACGACACTTTTGCGAATCCTCCACCAGATTGGAACGTGGTCGATGATCGATATTTTTCTATTGGGAGTCTTGGTCGCCGTCGGCCAGCTCGGAGTCCTCGCCAGCGTGCAAGCGCAGGCTGGAGGATTGTTTTTTGCAGCCGTCTTGCTTTGCTCGCTCTTCGCAGCGGAGTTCTATGAAGGAAAACTAATATGGCAACCGACGACCGCATGAAGGGGACACCTGATGGACCTTCGAAATCCGACAACGCACGTGATCATGGCCTGGTCGTTCAGGCACCCCGGATCCATCGCATCTGGGCTTGGATTTTCCCGGCGATTGCTGCCGCGGCGGGACTCGGTTTATTGTGGTCGAACTGGAAATCGCAGGGACCGGAAATTTCGATTCGATTTCCGGAGGCTCCAGGGATCCAAAGTGGAAAAACCGTTCTCATCTATCGCGGCGTGACATCCGGGCACGTCACTGGCGTGAGCTTGGATCCCGATTTGGATGGCGTGGTCGTGCGGGTGCGCTTGAAGGCATTTGCGGAATCTCTTGCGAGAAAGAATACGTCATTTTGGATCGATCAACCGGTGATCTCGATCCGTGAGACGTCCGGGCTCGATTCGATTATCCAGGGCAACTCCATCCAAGCCCGGATCGGAGATGGACCGACAACGACAAGCTTTCAAGGTCTGTCGAAGGCACCGATCGAGCCACTGGATGCACCATCTTTGGTCATCCGCTTGCGAGCACCTGAAATCCCCTATCTCGCGAGCGGCACACCGGTTTACCATCGCGGGGTGCAGGTCGGCCTCGTGCGAGACAAAGCTCTGGATGAGGAAGGGAAGCCTTATCTGCGCGTCATGATCAAAGCAGAATTTCCAGAGGCCGTGCGAACGACCTCAAGGTTTTGGATGCTGCCCGCCGCGAGTGTGACCGCGGGGATGGAGGGGGTGACGTTGAACCTTCCCGGTCTGGAGGCGCTCATCTACGGCGGAATCGCATTCGACGATCGTATTCCTGGAGGAGATGTCGCGCAGGACGGGATGGACTTCCACTTGGCTCCAACCGAACTCGCTGCGCGCATGGACGGTCCGGAGATCGAATTGACCTTCGACGATGCGAGGGGATTGGTCGAGGGGGGGACCACGTTAAATTTGTCTGGATATCCGGTGGGTTTGATCGAGCGCGTGTGGATCGACAGCGACTCCGGAATTGTCCGGGCGAAGGCAAGGTTGGGCTCAGAGTTTGCCGGAATTGCTAAGCAGGGCTCGGCGCTCACACTGGTGCGACCACGGGTGAGTCTCGATGGCGTGACGGGTCTCGATACGCTCTTAACCGGAGTCTACGTAGACTGGGTGCCGGGGACCGGGACTCCGGAATCAACATTTGCCGTGCGCTCGGTGGGCTTGGAAGCGTGGGAACGAGACGGTCTCCAGATCGTGGTGACGCCGGAGAAGCTGTCCGGGGTCGCGGTCGGCACGATGGTTTATCATCGCGGGGTGGCGGCCGGACGCGTGACCGAGAAGTTTCGCGACAGCAGCGGGGGGCTCGCATTACGGGTCGTGATCAAAAGGGAATTTGAAGGCGTTTTAAATGCCCGCTCCCGATTCTGGTATGTGCCTGCGCTTTCGGCGACAGCTGGGCCCGGGGTCTTGGATCTCCAAGTGGCAAGCATCGAAACTCTTCTGCGCGGACGGTTGGCATTTGACGATTTCTCGGCTGAGAAAGGGAAGCCGGCCGCTGTGAAAACCGGAGCGAAGTTCCCATTGTTTGCGAGCGAAGCGGGCGCGAGGGCGGTGTCGCCCGCGATCAGGATTCTGTTGCCGCGCGGCCAAGGCCTGCTCGCCGGAAAAACGCAATTGCGCCGACTGGGAGTTCCTGTCGGCTTGGTCGAAAGCGTGCGACCGTTGGAGAACCAAGTCGAGGTCATCGCGCGGTTTGATGCTGGCTATGACGACCTGCGCCGAAAAGGGGCGGAGTTCGCGATCGTGCAGCCTCAGATTTCGTTACAAGGGATGACTGGGATCGAGACGTTGGTGAGCGGTGTCTATATCGAGTGCGTTCCGGGCTCGGGAGCTTTCCTCGAAGCCTTCGCAGGACGCGTTGAGGCTGAGCCTGAGCTTCTCGAGGAGGAGAGCAGCGGATTTGTTGTGAAGGTTGTTGCCCCGGAAACCACAATCGCGCCCGGTGCCCCAGTCACCTTTCGAGACGTTGCGGTCGGTCGGGTGGTTGAGAAGAATCTGAGCGACGATGACGAGAATGTGATTCTGACGCTGAGCATCGAAACAACACATCGTCACTTGGTCCGTGAGAACACCGTCTTCTGGGATTCCGGCGGCGTGTCAGCCAACGTGGGTTTTGTGAAAGTTCGGATTCCCGGTCAATCGCTCGTCACACCGAATGGAGAGATTGCCTTTGGGACTCCCGGCGACCCCGGACCTCCAGCTCGGGCAGGGCGGGAGTTCTCGCTCGGCAAACGTCCGGTTCGTCTCAAGTAGGTGGTTTCTTTAATACTCGCCGGCAATCCCGGAGCGCCTCGGGTTGCCCGCGACGGGAATTCCCTTGGTGAAAACGAAAATTGCCTTGCGGAGGGATGGAGGGTTCTGGAACGGTGAACGGCCTATGCCTAGTGAACATGCTGCCAGTTCGGATGCTCAATCGATCATTGATCTCTTCCATATTCCAAAGGATTCGGGAGCTGACCTGACCGCACTTTTGAAGGCCGCTCCAAGCGTCACGGTGGCCGGGACCACGGCAGAACTTATTGAGATGGCGTGCGGGGGAGTAGGGAAGGACGGCATGGAGGTCGGCTATGATGTGCCGGGCCGCGGGCATGTGGTCGAAGCGGTCGTGGCGAGGGTCCGCAACGGGGTTGCCGCCAACTATCAAGATCCCTACATGCGGCGCCGCGATCCTGATTGCATGGTGATTGCAGACGAACTTCCGACCAACAAAACGACGTTCCGAGATCGCTTCAAAACCGAGTTCTCCCCGCTGCGCCAAGAGACGTTTGATTGGATGGCGAAACAAGACTTGGCCATGTTTGCCTTCACCGCGGGAAAGCCCGGGATGGGCGTGGACGCGCTTGTGATCGCGCCGGCCAACGCAGGATTTTTTGCTCTCGGGCTCGCACAGCTTCAGGGAATCATCCCGCCGAGCGAGCTGGGATCTGATTTTTCTCCGAAGGCCATCATCTATGTGGCGCCTCCCTTCCGGCACACGCATTTCGAAGGCCGGCAAGTGGTCGTGCACCATCGCAGCGCGGAGATGCACGAACTGTTCTCCTACAATCTCTACCCAGGCCCAAGCGCAAAGAAGGGAATCTATGGGGTATTGATCGGGCTCGGCGAGCGGGAGGGATGGGTCACCGCGCATTGCTCGGCTGTTCAGGTCATCACGCCTTATGACAACATCGTGACCTTCATGCATGAGGGGGCAAGCGGCGGCGGCAAAAGCGAAATGCTAGAGCCCGCTCATCGCGAACCCGATGGCCAGCTGCGCCTCGGAACGAATACCGTGACCGGCGAGAAGCGCTTCATCGAACTCCCGAGGAATTGCGACCTCCACGCCGTGACGGACGATATGGCCCTCTGCCATCCGAGCCTTCAGACGCATCCCGGGAAGCTCTGCCTGACCGATGCCGAGAATGCGTGGTTCGTTCGCGTGAACCATATCAAGCATTACGGGACGGATATTCATCTCGAACGAATCACGGCCGAGCCACCCGAGCCACTGCTCTTCCTCAGCATCAATGCGGTCGCCAACAGCCGGGCGATGATCTGGGAACATGTCGAAGATTCTCCGGGCGTGAGTTGCCCGAATCCCCGCGTGATCATTCCCCGGGCGGCTTACCCGAATATCGTGAATCGCCGGGTCGCGGTAGATTTTCGCAGCATGGGCGTGCGCACGCCGGCCTGCACAAAGGAAAATCCGACCTACGGCATTCTCGGGATTTTCCACACGCTCCCGCCCGCTCTCTCGTGGCTCTGGCGGCTCGTTGCTCCAAGGGGCCACGCCAATCCGAGTATTGTGGCGTCCGAGGGGATGAGCTCGGAGGGCGTGGGTTCCTACTGGCCGTTTGCGACCGGACGGCGTGTGGATCAGGCCAACCTCCTCCTCCAGCAGTTTGTGCAGCATAACCGGATGAAGCATATCCTCTGCCCGAACCAGCATATTGGAGCGTGGGAGGTCAGCTTTATGCCACAGTGGATTGCCCGCGAGTATCTGGCCCGACGCGGCACCGCGAAATTCCGACCAGAGCAAATCAAGCCCGCCCGCTGTCCGTTGCTCGGATACAGCTTACAGAATCTTTCGGTGGAAGGCCGATCGATCGCGAGGTGGTTTCTGCAGGTTGATACCCAACCGGAAGTGGGCGAGGAGGCTTACGACAAGGGCGCGGAGATCCTCCAGAATTTCTTTGTCCGGTGCTTATCCAAATTTAAAGAGGACGACCTCGACCCCCTCGGACGCCGCATTATTGAATGCTGTCTGGATCGCGGGTCCGTGGCAGATTACGAAGTCCTCATTCCTAGCATCTGACCGGAAGGTGCAGCGGGACTCCGTCGCGAGAACGGGCCTTCAAAATCCCACTCGCCGCGGGACGCCGACTCCTGATAGAGAACGGCTGTCATGTCCGATCGCTTCCAAGATGCCCTGCACAGAACCCTGCCAGCCCTCCAAGGAATGAAGCGCGGCCTTAAGAAAGCCCCGCGCGCCTCGGCGAGCGCGCTTGCCAAGCTCCGGGAGAGCAGGCCAGCGGCGAAATCCTCAGGTGTCGCTGCAAGGCCATCGACAGAGTGGACACTCGACTCTCTCCGTGAAGCCGCGCTTGCCTGCACGCGCTGCCCGCACCTTGTCGCCTCCCGCACCCAAGTGGTGTTTGGAGTTGGGAATCCCAAGGCCGATCTGATGTTTGTCGGCGAAGCTCCAGGAGCGGATGAGGACGAGCAGGGCGAACCGTTTGTCGGACGGGCGGGACAGTTGCTAACAAAGATAATCCAAGCCATGGGGTTCGAACGCAGCGACATTTACATTGCCAACGTCCTCAAATGCCGCCCAAACATGCCCGCCGGGGAGAGCGGGAATCGCAAGCCGAAGGCCGATGAGATGCAAACATGCCTCCCTTGGCTCGAGGAACAGATTCGTCTGATCCAGCCGAAGGCCATCGTCGCCCTTGGAGCCACAGCCGTCGAGGGACTTCTCCACGATACGTCTCCGATGAAAGACCTGCGCGGTCGCTGGCTGGAGTTTCAAGGCATTCCGGTGATGGTCACTTACCATCCCGCATATCTTTTGCGGAATCAATCGATCGGTGAGAAGCGCAAGGTCTGGGAAGACATGCTCCTCGTGCTTGAGATGCTCGGGTTCAAGATCACGGCGAAGCAGAGGCGGTTCTTTACCCAGACGGCCGACTGAGTGGAATGGATTTTCTTCGAAAAACCTTCCGCTACGCATTCTATCGTTTCATCGTCGGATCCCTCCGGCTCTTGCTCACGACCGCTGCGAGAGTTCGAGTGAAAAACTTCGCGCCGCTTCCGAATGGCCCGTTCATTCTGGCATCGAACCATATCAGCCATTTCGATCCACCAATTCTCAGCGGATGGATTCGCCCGAAAATTGACTGGATCGCGATGTCCGAACTTTTCGGAACGAACTGGTCGCATCTGGGATTCACATGGCTGGATGTGATTCCCGTTCGGCGACATGGCGACGACCGTCACGCCCTGCGTGAGGCCTTGCGTCGTCTCGCAATCGGCCATGTGATTGGAGTCTTCCCCGAGGGTGGCATTCGCGATGGCGAGAGATCGATTCTTGCTGGAGCCCCGATGCAGGACGGCGCGATCATGCTCTCCGTGCACTCCGGCGCGCCGATTGTCCCGGCGGCAATTCTCGGCAGCGACCGGCTCTACAATAAAAAGAACTGGCTAAGCTGGCGGCGGACGAACGTTTACCTGGCAACTGGCGCCCCAATTTTTCCCGACACAGAATCCAAAAAAAGTGTGGCCCGCGAAAAGATGCGCCAGGAAGTCTCCGCCTCGGTCATCCGCCTCAAAGATGAACTCATCGCGGCCTATTCCCTCTCGCCGGATGACCTCCCCCACTCGCCACAACAGAGAATGTTGGAGCCATGAAGAAAGTGCTCGAACGATCGGCGGCGTGGGCGATGGATGCGGCGATGTGCGGGATGATGAATGCGGTCCAGTGGCGCCGGCGCTCTGATAGCTCGACGAGAGCGCACTTGGACGACTACATCACGAAGCACTCGCCGATGACGCGGGAGGAATACTTCCGAATGCCGCCCGCGACCGGCCCGAAGTTCTCCTCCCACCGGATCGAGTGGGAGAGCCCGCTGGACAGCGGACACAGCGAAAACGATCGGGTGCGCGTCGACTTTTTCCCGGCTGCCCGGAAAGATGCTCCCGTGGTTTTTCTCCTGCATGCGCTGATGAGCGCGAGCGATACCGGCTACCGCCGTGCGGCGGAGTGGTTCAACCGTCGAGGATGGCACGCCGCCTTCCCGCACCTTCCATATCACTATTCGCGCAGGCCACGGAGGACCCTCAACGGAGAGTTGGCCATCACGTCGGATCTCGTGCGCAATGCCCAAGGCCTCCGGCAAGGGGTCGTCGAGCTTCGACAACTGATGGCTCTTCTTCGGACTCGCGGCACGCGGGAATTTGGCTTGGTGGGAACGAGCTATGGAGGGTGGACCGGTGCCCTGCTCTCGTTCGTTGAGAGCGACTTTCGGTTCGTCGCACTCGTCCAACCGATCGTGAATGTCGAGAAGGCCATTTGGGATAACCCCGGGGCTCGCACCATGCGCGCTTCCCTGCGGGCTCTCGGACATCTACCGGGCGCGACAGATCGCAATGCCCACCTCATCTCGCCACTCGATGGCGTGCCACTCACGGATCGGATCGTGGTCACGGGCGGGCTCTACGACAAGGTCTCTCCGATCTCGGATCTAGAATTGCTCGTCTCCCGCTGGCGGGGGGCTGAGCTGATCAAAGTCCGACAAGGTCACTTTGGCTATCTCGCCCTCCGGGCCACGCTCGACCATATCGCACCAATGGTCGGGCCGACCATTGCTCCTGCGAGATCCGCGACCAAGAAACGAGACAAAGCCAAACCTACCGCGCCTCGTTCGGGCGCGCGACCATGATGCCAGCGTGTTTGCTATATCGGTTAAGATAGGTGCTCAGGCGGCTATCGATCATCACCTTCCGTTCGTTGCGTGACGCATGCATAAACCGCAGAACACCCTTGTCATCACGGACGGCCAACCCGACATGCGATGTGTAGCTTCCCGGCCAGGTGGTAACGATCGAGATGATATCTCCATCGCGAAGATACTTCTCCGCAGCTGGAACTGAGGCCTTGGGCACATACCAGATCCCTTGCGACGAGAGAGAGCTTTCAATCCGCCGCATGGCAGGAATCATCGAAGGGTTCGCGCGGAGCTGCCGAAAAAACCGCGAGCCGCTGCCGCCCATATAGCTCATGTTCCGAACCAAGCGCTTGGCACCGGGCAGCGTCGGCGTGATGTCTTTCACCAACCCTCTCCCCTGATTGTCTTGCAACCAGTCCTCCAAATGATGGAGCCGGGACACGAACGTGCCGTCGCATTTTCCGCCCCGATAGCGATCGATCTCGATCATCCGGAGCATCTCTGCCGTCGTCGGATTGCCCGACGTTTTCATTAATCGAGCACCGGCGAGGGCGATCTCAAAAAACGTCCAGCAATCCATCCCATTCATGTTCACGCAAGGAGTCTCGGTTCGAGAATCCAGCTCGAGCGTATAGTTGACGTAGGGAGTTCCCAGCAAGGCCTTCCCGACCGTCGCTGTCCGTTCGCCGATCGGCAGCGCTGCCCAATTCTCCGCGGCACCACGCTTCATCAAACGGTGGAATTTATCTTTCCCAACAAAGACCACTCCGTCCGGCAGCGCACCTTGCGACAGGTGAACGAAACAAAAGAGCGTCAGCAAGATGGCGGAGAATTTCATCACAAGTCATCCATAGTTCAGCCTGCAGAATTCCGCAACGCCGGGTTTGTCTTTCCGGAAATCCGTGCTACACGTCGCGAAATGGAAACGCCACCCGTATTGCCCAGCCCCGAAGCTCCAAAACCCGGAAACAGCGAGGAACGCCAGTGGATCATCATCACGCACCTCAGCGCGCTCGCCGGATTTTTGCTGCCATCCTTCGGTCAAATTCTTGGTCCGCTCATCGTGTGGCTGATTAAGAAAAACGAATATCCCGGCGTCGATGTTGCCGGCCGTTCGGTGTTGAACTTCCAGATTTCTTGGACGATCTACGCGATCGTCTCCGCGCTCTCATGGCTGATTTGCATCGGGATGGTTCTCCTCCCCGCTGTGTTGATCGGTTGGTTTGTCTTTTTCATCATCGGCGCCGTGAAGGCGAGCAATGGCGAGTCCTACGCCTTCCCGCTGACGATCAAGTTTCTGTAGGCGACTCATCGGCTCCTGAGACCATCTCCCGGACATCCTCCCACTCATCGCTCCGCACGAGGTAGAATCCCTCGTCCTCACTCCGGTGGAGATCGATCCACCCGACCAGCTGGAGCGCGGTTAAGAGCTTTCGCAATCGGGGAATGTCGGGGAAGAACGCCCCGAGTTCAGAAGCCGGGGACTTTCCCTCCGTGTAGATATGCCGCAGGAGGTCGAAGGCTTCCAGCTTCTCCAACCTGCTCAGCCGGATCACGGCGGTGAAATGATTCCACACCCCGAAAGTCAACCGGGCCGGTGCCAGAACGACATCTCCAAAAATATGCCATCCGATCACCGGGCGATCATTGACTGGCTCGAACCGCTTCACATGCTCGTCGAACGCAGCCCACGCGAGAAGGATCGCGGCAACGACGAGAGCGGAGGGATGGATCCACCATGGGAGCGAGAGGAGTTTTTCGCCCGAGATAACCGCCTGCCCATCGACGACCGTCAGGAACCCCATCACCAATCCCACAACAAGCCCGTAGGCCACCAACCATGCGACCCAAGCTCCGATCAGGCAAAGGATGGACGCCGTCACCGCGTGCCGGTTGTGAAGACGGATCCGCTCGCAAAACTCTCGCGGCAGGCTCATCGATAGCCCTCAGGGTCGATGTCAACCGCCTGGAATCCCACGGAAACTAACCCCGCCACCAATTCGTCCTCACGTCCGACCATGGCAGGAAATTCATCGGGAGAAATCTGCACACGAGCTCCCACTGGTGGACCTGGAGAAAAACGAACTCGGAAAACCCGAAACCCCATCGACCGGACAAAAGCCTCACCATCTTCGACCAGCGCCAAAGCCTCGGGAGTCACTCGTGTGCCGTGGGGAATTCTCGATGAGAGGCATGGCTGAGCCGGCGCATCATGGGTCGGCAGCCCGAGTTCCCGCGAGACATCGCGCACCTCGGCTTTCGTCAGTCCCGCATCTCGCAGAGGGGCGATCACCGAGAACTCCCGCGCGGCCTTGGATCCGGGCCGGAGGTCTGCCCGATCGTCGGCATTTTCCCCGTAGGCAATGGCTGCAAAGCCTCGCTCCGAAGCCAATCGGTCCAACTGCGTAAAAAGCTCGGCCTTGCAGAAATAGCATCGGTTCGGAGGATTCGATACGTAGTTTTCGTCGGAAAATTCCTGCGTCGGGAGAACTTCGATGTTGGCCCCGATGAGCTTCGCGTTTCGCAGCGCCTCATCCAAAGACGCTCGGGGCAGGCTCGGGCTGTCGGCGATGACCCCGAGCATGCCCTCTCCGACGGCGCGGTGAGCCAGCGCCAGCAAACACGTGCTGTCGACGCCGCCCGAATACGCCACCACCAAAGGGCTGTGAGCCCGGACGATCTCAGAGACTCTGGCAATCTTCACGTTCATACGTTGGCCGATGTGACGGTTCTCAACCGTGCGCGAAATCAAGATACGCCAAGATCTCGGTCACAGCATCAGTCGGGCGTAAAAAACATCCAGCGGCATCTGGATACCAATAAAAAACTCCCCGAAATCCGCATACTCCGCGCTCACCACATCGAAGCGCATTTCATAGATGATCGCCTTGATGTCCGACGTCGTCCGCGAAAAAAGCGTGACCCCCCATTCGCCATCATCGAGACCGGTCGCACCCGTGATGAGCTGCAGGATCCGGCCGGAATACGTGCGCCCGACGCGGGCATGGCCGGCCATGAATTTCTTCCTCGCCTGAAAATCCAGAGCATACCAATTCTGCCCGGGGACCCGGCGCTTCGACATCGGATAGAAGCAAACGACCGGCCAATCCGGAAGATTCGGCTCGAGACGATCTTTCAGATATTTCGACATCCTCGCCCGAAATGCCTCCATCTTCTCCGTGTGCTCCGCCGTGCCGACGACGAGTTTTTCCTCCACCTCGAGTTGCTCAGAGTATTCTTCCTCGCTGGTCGTGTATTCGCTCCGCTCGGTCATCGAAAGCCAACTGAAGACCGGAGAAAGCACGTCCGGCCCGAGGGACACCGCCAACCGCTTCGCAAAGGCATCGGCATCCTGAAGGTCCGGCGTGATCAGCATGAACCCGAGATCCGCCTTCGGCGTCACCACGCTGAAAACCAGCAACTGCGTCGCCGGCGTGGCCCGGATCTCCTGAACGATCTCGGCCAGGGCGGTCTTCGCCTCAACCCTCGCTTCACGATCCATCACGTCCCAGAGCGAACGCTCGACGCGGAAGAATAGATGGATGACATGACGGCCTTCGGTCGGCAGGATTTCGGTCTGGACGTTCATCGGCCTCAAAAATATGCACGACACCGCCAAAAAAACGATTGCAATCTCGGGCTCAGAAGACGATTTACGAGGCAGTTCAACGATAAAAAAATGGCCGACGCAGCAAACAAATACAGCGATAACGTAACAGGCAAATTCTATGTCGATGACCAGTGCATCGATTGCGACCTCTGCCGCGAGACAGCCCCAGCCAATTTCACCCGCAATGACGACGGCGGGCACAGCTACGTTTTCAAGCAAGCCGAGACGCCCGAAGAAGAGGCTCTCTGCAAAGAAGCCATGGAAGGCTGCCCGGTCGAGGCGATCGGGAACGACGGCTAGTCCCCTTCTCCGGGCTCCATCTCCGGGGCACTCAGGAAAATGTCCGCCGATTCATTCCGCAGGAAGGTAATCGCCGAGTGGCGAGGGCTGCCCGATCCTCCGCCACAGGCAGAGCGCTGCCTGTCGGTTGGCGCGCTTTTGGAGAAGCTCATGCCCAAGCTCGGTCTCAAGGACCGGATGGGCGAAGCCCAGATTATGGATGCGTGGAAGGAGATCGTCGGCGACTTCTTGGCGCAACATTCGATTCCCTCCGGCCTCCAGTCCGGGGTGCTTACCGTTCAGGTTGTTCAGCCGACCGTCCGCTATGAGTTGGATCGGACATGGAAGCCGGAGATTTTGAAAAAGCTTCAGGCCCGCTTCGGGCCGCGCATCGTGCGCGAAATCCGGTTCCGGCTCTGAGTATTCCCCCGCCACTCACCCGGAGCGACGCCCACTTCTCCACGGAACGCATGGCTTAACGCAGCGGCGGACCCGAAGCCACTCAGTGACGCGATCTCTTCGAGACCCAGGCTGCTCTGCCGAAGGAGCGACTTCGCGTGTTGAAGCCGAGCCGTCCGGAGAAGGTTCCCGGGAGATTCTCCAAAGTGCTTCAAAAAACAGCGTGTGAAATGCTCGCGACTGAGCCCCATCTGTGCAGCCACTTCCTTCACCCCAAGCGGCCCGCCGCGGGATTGAAGGAGCATGGCCCTCGCTCGCTCGAGGCGTGATCCGGGCGTCCGCAGACTTTCCTCGGCCTCTCTGGCCAAGGACATCACAAATTCATACGACATCGCGCTCGACTCCCAATCATCTAAAAAATCATTCGCCTCGAACCTCCGCGCACATTCCCGCAGCAGCGCCGCCGCCGTGGAGTTCTTCTCCAAGGTTAAAACGCTCCCATGTCGCTGCCGAAGCTCTTTCCAGAGAACTCCGACACCTGTGAGATTGATCCAGGAAAAAACCCACGGCTCGCGATAACCAGCGGGAAACCAATACCGACTGGGCTCGGATCTCGAGAAGATCATGATCTGATTCGGCCCGACCACGCACTCGCCACGCCGGTCGGCATACCGTCCCTCACCGCTCCACACCAATTTCGCCACTTGGATCGTTCCGTCCCGCCCCCTCTTGGCATTATCCCAACGATAACTGACATCACTCACGGATTCCCGGAACACGGCGAAATCCAGAGAAACTGGCAGCGTTGGCATATCGAGCAGATATCACAAACGATCAATCCCATGTCACGTCGGAAATGGAGCGCCGCCTCCTGCCTTAGTTTTTATCGCGCCGTTCAAGCGCTTCCCTCAGGCAAGCGGCGATCGGATTTTTCAGATCGACCAATTCCAGCTTCGGCGTCCGGATGGCGAGGAGGATGTGCGGGATCCACCAGAGGAAAACGAGAACGATGATCAGCGGCGCAAATCGTCCGACGCGGCGGGCAGACGACTCCCAGTCAACCATTCGCCGGCCGCGCAGAACCTCAAAGACGAGCGCTCCCGCAACGGCGAGACACAAGATAACGGCCGGGTAAGCCAGGGGATTCAGGTCTGCGGCACGGGCAAGGTTCCCATTCAACAAGGCACGGGCGGCCCGTGTGCCCCCGCAGAACGGACAGGGAAGTCCACTCACCGTCCGGAACCCGCATGGGAGACCCGGAAGAGAGATAGGGCCCCGCGGATCAATCAGCGCGACGAGCGTGATCCCGAGCAGCAGCAAACCCGCCGCGGCGAGGCGGATCCCTCGCTCATACGGCAACAGCGGCGGGTTCATGGGTTGGATCAGTGTGCCGGTGATCGGCGGCGGCAATGACCAGCGTAATCTCCCCTTTCGGCGGGTGCTTGGTAAAATGCTCGACGAGGTCGGCGGCCTTGCCCCGCCGGTAGTCCTCGAATGTTTTCGTGAGCTCGCGGGCGACACAGACCGGACGGTCCGGACAGACCTCGCGCAATGCCTCAAGAGTTCTCACGATCCGATGGGGCGACTCAAAATAGATACTCGTCTCGGCCCGCTCGGCCGCCCGACCGATCTCTGCCGCCCGCCGCCCGCTTTTGACTGGAAGGAATCCCCCGTAGAAAAACCGGTCGCAGGGAAATCCGGAACCGACCAGCGCCGTCAGAACGGCCGATGGCCCGGGGAGGACCGTGAGAGAAATTCCCCCCTCCACACAGGCGCGGATCAATCGATGTCCGGGGTCGGAAATTCCGGGCATCCCGGCATCCGTGATAAGCGCCACATGAAGGCCCGCGGCCATGCGAGAAACGAGCTCGCCAGTCCGCGCCGCCTCGTTGTGCTCGTGCAAACTGACGAATGGCTTTTTGATCCCAAGGTGCTGGAGAAGCAGTCCGCTGTGCCGGGTATCCTCCGCCGCAATCAAATCCGCTGCACGGAGAGTCTCGACCGCCCGCAATGTGATGTCCTGCCGGTTGCCAATGGGTGTTGGAACAACGCTCAGCACGGGAAGTGGCCGGCTACCAACCCTCAGAAACCGCGACCGTAATCTGGTTGGCGAGATCAGCAGCAGCGTTGGAAATTGCCTGCCGTTCGATGGTCTGAAGGTCGTTGCCACTGAAAAATGTCGTCTTGCCTTGAGCAGCACCGGCCATCAAAACCGCACCCGTCACACGGTCCTCCACCTCGTAAATTACGTCGAGGGTGAGCCCGAATTCGCTCGTCGCGAGAACGTTATCCTGGACGGCGCGGATCGGGGTCCGTTTGACCTTGGTCAGCGTGCACGAAAGGATCGCATCAGCTTCCCCCTCCGGGATGATCTGGTAGGTGCCATCCTGCTGGAGAGCCTTCACAAGCGTGTCGGCCAAGAGCACTTCCACACGGGGCTCATACGTGATGTTCTTGAAATTCAGAACTGCCAATGTGCGCACGGACCGCATCGGCGTCGGGCGAATCTCGCCCAGCTTGTATCCGCAACCGGAAAGAAAAAGCGCGGCGGAGGCGAGGAAGGCAACAGAAGTTCTCATGGATTCGGCAGGGCGGGTTCGACTGCAGGGAGCGGCCTCACGTCGCGAACGTCGGTCCGCAGACGAGGCTTGCTGATGACTGGCAGTTCGTCCGGCACGATGTCGCGACGGGAGGGACCACTGTAATCCGAGAGCGCGGAAGATTCGACCTGAGCTTGGAGCCTCCGACGGAGCGCGGCCTTCTCGCCGGTTTCTGCCCGCTCGGGACCGGTGCGAATGGCATCATCGCCGAAGTCGCTGCGGAGTTTCTCGATTCGCTCGCGGGCCAGCGCGGCATCCGGACTGTTCGGCTGGCGGCGGATCACATCGTTGTAGTAAATCGCGGCGGCGCGGACATTTCGGTAGCGGTCGTAAAACTTAGCAATAGCCATCAGGTCGTCCGATTCCTTGCCGCCGATGGACTTGAGGTTATCGCGTGCTTGCGCCGCTTTTTCGCTCGTTGGGAACTGGAGGAGGAAATCTTCGAACGTATTCTTGGCGAACACGAGAGCGGAGAGATCTTGCGAGCGTCCGCTCTGCCCGATTTGCATATTTATATACCCGATCTGGTAGAGCGCGTCGTCAGCGATCGAACTGGTCGGGTATTTATCAAGAACCGTCTGGTAGGCCGCTCCGGCTTCTTTCACTTTTCCCTGCTTCTCGTAAGTGAGGCCGAGATTGAATTGCGCGATCGGGGCATTTTTGCTGAAAGGAGCATTCTTGAGAATGGACGTGAACATCTGCTCGGCCCGGTCGGTCGCAGGCACGATCTCAAGCCCGAAAAAGCTGAGTTTTTTTCCGCCGAGGTAAGCATTGGCGATCAGAACTTGCTTCGTGACGGACTTTTCAAACTCGGGCGTATCCGGGTAACGGGTGATCAACGTCTGATACGCATCGAACGCCTTGCTGAGGTCCCCTCGGGCCTCCAGAAGCTCGGCCACTCGGTATTGAGCTTTGGACGCGAGACCAGATGCTGGGAAGGTTTTCAGGAACTGCCGGTAGGCTGAGATCGCCTGCTCGTTCGCCCCCGATTCGTCATAGCTCTTCGCCAGATCAAACTCCCGCTGCTCCTCCCCAGTGATCGCACCCGTGGCCGGCGCATTCCCAGCCGGCGCTTCCCGCCCCTGCTGACTGGGATTTTGCCCCATCAAAGAAGTCGCCAAGAAAAACACTGCGAAGGCGCAGGGAACTAAAAATCGGAAGAACATCGGAAACGCGAAAGGTAAGGGAGCGGACTCCACCACGTCAAGTTCGCCATAAACGCCCGACGACAAGCCACAGCGTTTTCGGCTGTCCATCTTCCCCTTATTCGAAAGAATCCGCCCTGTGGTCCGCTGGCTTGCCATCCTCATCACCCTCCTCGTTGTGTCCTGCATCATCGGCTGGCTGCTGTCACCTTTTCTGAGACCCCCTTCCTCTGGTCCCAAAACCGTGAGCGACCGGCTCAAGGAATTCGGTCCGGCGGCCGACGCCCGACTTGCCCCGAAATTTAAAATTGCCCAAGTCCCCTACCCTCCCCGCAGGCTTCTGTTCCTCGCGCTTAAGCAGGAAAAGCGTCTCGAGATTTACGCGGAGCGCCTTGATCGCTCCCTCACCCTCGTCACGACCTATCCGATCCTCGCAGCCAGCGGGCTCCCCGGCCCGAAGCTCCGCGAGGGAGATCGTCAAGTCCCCGAAGGATTCTATAAAATCGAATCCCTCAACCCAAATAGCAGCTACCACCTCTCGCTCCGGATCAACTACCCGAACGCCTCCGACAAATCCCGCGCCATCGCCGAGAGCCGAGATTTGGGTGGGCTCGGCGGCGACATCATGATCCACGGTCGGGACGTTTCCATCGGATGCCTCGCCATCGGCGATCCCGCTGTCGAGGAGGTCTTCGTGCTGGCCGCCCGCACTGGCGTGGAGAACATCGACGTGATCCTCGCGCCGTGCGATTTCCGCAAAGGGGCCTCGGTGCCGATCCCCGCCTCCGCCCCGAGTTGGACGAATGATCTTCACGCACAAATTCGAGACGCGATGAAAAAGCTTCCCCACTAGCGCTCGCGGCGACCTCTCCGGCACGAACATTTCCACTTGGTTAGCGACCCAACGTCCGCCACTCTACCGGTTACCATGCGCCTACTCCTCGTCGACGGACATTACTTTCTCTACCGTTCGTTCTACGCAATCCGGGGGCTCCGAAACTCGCGGGGCGAGCCGATCAATGCGATCTACGGCTACGCAAAGGCCCTGAGAAAAATGTTGGCCGACCTCAAGCCCGACCGGGCTGCGGTGATTTGGGACGACGGCCTTCCTGCGCGCAGGGTTTCACTTCAACCCGACTACAAACAGAACCGCACCGCCATGCCCGACGACCTCCGCCCACAGGAAGACTGGCTGCAGGCGAATATTTCACTTTTTGGCCCTGCGAGCATCAGCTGCCCGGATACTGAAGCCGACGACCTCATCGCATCGTATGCTCTCGCCGCCGCCAGAGAAGGCGCGGAGGTCGTTATCGCCACAAACGACAAAGACATCCTCCAACTCGCCTCTCCTTCGATCCGCATTTACTCGACATCAAAAACCGATGCGGGGAGTGCCGGGTTTGTCCTCCTCGGCGTCGACGAGGTTCAGAAAAAATGGGGCGTCGAGCCTGCACGGATCGGCGATGTCCTCGCCCTCACCGGAGATACCTCGGACAACATCCCCGGCGTTCCGGGCATCGGAGAAAAAACCGCTGTTTCGCTCGTCACCCAATACGGCTCGATCGCGTCGATCCTCGCGGACACTTCCGTCATCGCGAACGAAAAGCTGCGTGCGAAGATCGATGCCGCCCAGCAACAGATCCGTGACAACCGCGAAATGGTTCGCCTCGACGACGACCTGCCCCTCCCGCTTCCGTGGTCGGATTTCCGCATCGAGCCGCGCTATCCCGCTCTGATCGAAGCCCTGCGGGCCTGCGAGTTTCGGAGTCTGGTTGTCGAGGTCGAAAAAGAATTTGCGGAGATTTCGAATGCCGCGCAAGGCGAACTCTTCTGACCCACCCAACGGTTTCCTCCGTGCGAACCTCAAGCCAGTCCACCCGCACTTTGGTCGTCGTGCATTATCACCTGCGACCGGGCGGGGTGAGGAGCGTGATCGAAACCGGTTTGCCGGCCTTGGTGAAGGCCCTCCGTTTTTCTCGCGTGTTGATCCTCACCGGTGAAGACGCACCGGACGATTGGACGCTCCGACTCGCGCGAGGCCTCCCGAAAACCGAGATAAAAGTTCACGCCGAGCCGGCATTTGGCTACCTCTCCGAGTTGCGCGCTTCCCCAACCTCGCTCCGCCGACGAATCGCCAAAACGCTCTCCGAGGTCATCCCTGCCGAGCCCGGAAACACCACGCTGATCTGGCATCACAACCCCGCGCTCGGCAGGAACCTTCTCGTCAATGAAGGGCTGATTTCGTTTATCCGACGGACCGGAGTGCGCCTGATTGCCCACCATCATGACTTCTGGGTTGAGAATCGTTGGACGCGTTGGGCCGAGATGAGGGGAGCGGGGTTTCCGTCGCTCTCCCGCGTGGCCGAGGTCACATTTTTCTCGGGCACCTCGGCAGCCCACGCGACGATCTCACAACGGGATCGCTCGATGCTCTCAGCCGCCCTCCCCACGACCGGCTGGCTACCAAACCCCGTCAAGTCGCAGAAGTTGCCGATGTCGCCAGCCCGAAAATGGCTGACCAAATGGCTCGGCGACGAAGCCCCAGTATGGATCCTGCCCACGCGTTTGCTCCGGAGAAAAAATGTTGGCGAGGCGATCCTTCTCACGCGTTGGTTTCGGCCCGACGGGTGGATGATCGCTGCCGGGGGGCCCAGTTCCAAGGCGGAGGAATCCTACACCCGCCGGGTGGCCGATGCCGCTCGACGGGGAAATTGGCGAGTCCGGTTCGACATGCGCGGGCAACCCGGGAAGACCCCGCCGATCCATGATCTGATGAGATGCGCCGAGGCCGTGCTATTGACTTCTATCCAAGAAGGATTCGGCCTCGCCTTGATCGAAGCCGCAGCTTTTCAAAAACCGCTCATCGCGCGTCGATTGGCAAATATCCACCCGGATCTCGCAAGCATCGGCATCACGTTTCCTCACCTTTATGACGATGTCATGATCCCGTGCGGACTCATCGATCTTCCCGCTGAGCGGGATCGGCAAAGACGAATTTTTCGCGACTGGCGGGCGGCCCTCCCCCGTTCCGTGCAGCGCTTGGCGAGCGTCCCCCAAATCCTCCAGAACCCGTCGGACACCGTGCCCTTCAGCCGCCTCACGCTCGCGGCACAACTCGAAGTCCTCGCGATCCCTCCCGAGGAGTCGCTCGCCGCATGCCGGCCTTCGAATCCCGGATGGGAGCAGGTGGAAAATCGCCAACTGATCCCCATGAGATTCTCTGCCCGAGCGGCACGTTTCCTATCGCCAGAGGCCGCAGCCAAACGCTTCGCGACCCTCGCTTCGCTGCCCGGGCAGGAAATTCAAAAATCTGCGGCGCGACAGTGTCAGAGCGACCTCATCCGAGAAAGTTTGAACGGCGACACCTACTTCCCGTTGCTGACTGAGGATCACGACGCTCCAAGTTGAACGGGCATTCAGGCAGATAAGCCTCCGCCATCAGGCGAAGCATGCGGCAATGTGGCGCGGCTCAATTCCCGCACCGCCTGCCATGAGACCGGCCCCGAGTCGCGCAAGGGCATCGCAACCGGCCGAATATTCCTCCGGGGTCAGCGGCACTTGAGGTGAGCGACTGAGCGACAGCGCAACGGGAGATGGAAGCGAAAGGGCATGGGACACGGTAGCAAGGGCCTCGCACGACCCGAAGGAGGAACCTGTGATCCCCAGAATATCGGCATCGGCGGCAACGAGCTTCGCGAACGCAGCGGCCAAAGTCGTTCCGTCGGCGAGTGTGCCGGACGTTGTGAATGCCAGCGAGCAGATGGCCGGACAGTGATGAAGCGAATATTTGACCTCGAGCGCGACAAGCAGGCTCTCGATGTCGGGGAACGCCTCGAAGAAAATTAACTGAGCTCCCCCATCAAGAAGCGCCCCGATTTGCTCCCGGAAAATCGCAGCGACTTCTTTGCGCGGAAGGTCGTTCGCGGGAAGGGGGCCGACGGATCCCGCAACGGCGACCTGCAGGCCCTTGACTGCTTGCCGGGCGATTTGTGCAGCCTGCCAATTGATCTCGTTGACATGGTCGCCGAGGCCCAGTGCCGCCAAACGAAGGCCGTTGGCACCGAAGGAATTTGTTCGGATGATCTCGGCTCCGGCCTCCGCGAAGGCCCGGTGGCCATCTGCGACCAACCCAGGATTCTCGACGCAAAACGCCTCGACGCAGGAATTCGGCACCAGCCCCTCCGCGGCGAGGAGGGCCCCGTTGTCACCGTCGGCGACGACCAACCGGGTCCCGATTTCTGCGATGATGCTCATGGGATCTCCAATTCGGAAATGGCATCCATCACGCGGTCGCTTAACTCCTGATATTTCTCCCGCGTCGCGTTCGCGAGTTCGTCGGGAGCAAAGTGGATGGCGTGGCCAAGGACGACGGTGACTTTCGACATCCGGAATCGCTTCGCATCTTTCGGAAACGATTCGTAGGCCCCGAAGATCCTCATCGGGAGGACCGGCGCTCCAGTTTTCGCGATCACGAGACCGATTCCGGCCCGTGCAGGCTGGAGATTCCCATCGCGGGATCGTGTCCCTTCGGGGAACAAGATGACCCCATTGCCCTCGCGGACTTTTTTTATCACCTCGCGCAGGGCCGACATGTCGTTGCCGTCACGCTCGACGGGGATGACATTCATCGCGGGGAAAAGAGGTCCGAAAAACGGCCACTTCAGAAGCGTCTTCCTCGCGAGATAGTAAACGCCCCGATGACTACAAATGCCGGCGAGCGGGGGGTCAAAAAAACTTGCGTGGTTCACGGCAAGAATGAGCGGACCTTCCTCGACCATCCGCTCTGGATGAACGACTCGCATTTGAAAGACTAATCGCGCGAGGAACTTCGCGAGATTATAGAAAATGTTGTAAACGAGAGTCATTCAACGCGCGCCCGAACTCCGGCGGTTTCCAGAACGGCGAGGACCACGTCAACGACGCCATCCAGCGATAGGTGTGAGGTGTCGACAACATGGGCATCCGCAGCGCGCATGAGCGGCGCGGCGAGTCGGGACGAATCCATTTTGTCGCGCTCTTCGATTTGGTCATCCTGCCCCTCGGCAGCGCGCCGTTTCCGCCGGATCTCCGGGGGCGCATCGAGATAAAATTTGTGAGGCGTGTCCGGAAAAACAGCTGACCCAATATCCCTCCCCTCGATCACCACAGCCCGCTCGCTGGCCAATGCTCGAAGTTGATCCGAAACAACCGCACGGACAGCCGGCACGGCGGCGACGGGAGACACGCTGCGATTTACCACCTCGTCGCGGAGTGCCTGGTCGGGAATATCTCCATTGATCTGAATGAACGATTCCGACGCCGGAGAAAGCCCACAGACAATCGCTGCACCGGCCAGCGCGGCCTCGACCGCGCGGGGATCGGCAGGGTCCGCACCCTGACGGAGAACCTCCCAAGTGATCGCTCGATACATGCTACCCGAATTGACAAATGCGAATCCCAAACGATGGGCGAGCTGACGGGCAACGCTACTTTTCCCCGAGGCGGCAGGCCCATCAATCGCAATGACAATCGCCATTCCTATTTCTTGCCCGGTCGCCGCCGGTTGTCGAGCGAGGAGATGACAGGCGTCGCCCGACCGACCCCGGTGCCTTTGAGGATCTTGCGAAGGATCTCAGGAAACTCGGGATACGACGTCTGGACGCAGGCCGTGTCTTCAATAATCGTTTCCTTCGCTGCAAAAAGTCCGGCGATCGCAAAAGCCATAGCGATCCTGTGATCGCCGAAGCTCTGCAGCCGCGCGCCTTTGAGCGGCTTCCCGCCTTGGATGGCCATGCCATCGGGAAACTCCTCGACCTCGACTCCCATCGCCCGAAGGTTCGTGGCGACCGAGGCAATGCGGTCGGTTTCCTTGACACGAAGCTCAGCGGCATTGCGAATGATCGTCGTCCCCTCGGCGAGTGCGGCAGCCACGGCGATGATGGGGATCTCATCGATGACATTAGGGATCTCGTCGCCTTCCACCACCGTCGCGCGGAGCGGTCCGCCTTTAATGTCGATCGTGCCCGCTGGCTCACCATTGGCGGATGACTCAAGAACCTCACGAACTCGGGCTCCCATGCGAATAAGAACATCGATGATCCCCGTGCGGGTCGGATTGAGACCGACGTGCTTGACGAGCAAGCGCGCACCCGGCTGGGCGGCCGCCGCGACGAGCCAGAAGGCCGCGCTGGAGATATCGCCCGGCACAACGAAGTCTTGGGACTCTGGGATCTGCCCTCCCTCCACCGAGACGCGAACCTCCTTAATCCGCCGAACGGGAAGCTTCGAGCCGGATTCCCGGATCTGCTCGCGTTGGCATTTCACTTGAAAGTAATCCAGCATCCGCTCGGTGTGATCCCGCGATCTGGTTTGCTCGATGACCGTCGTGCGCCCGCTGGCAAAGAGCCCCGCGAGGAGCACGGCACTCTTGACCTGAGCGCTGGCAACCGGCAGGCGATAAGTGATGCCCTTCAGCTGACCGCCCTCGACAATCAGGGGCGGGCACGTTTTTTCACCTTCTGCGCGGAGACGGGCGCCCATTTCCCCGAGAGGATCGATCACCCGGCGCATCGGCCGCTTTGAGAGCGACGGGTCGCCGATCATCCGGCATCGGAATGGACTCGCCGCGAGAAGCCCTGCCATCAACCTCATCGTGGTGCCGGAATTCCCGCAATCAATATCGCCATCCGGGGCAAGAAACTTTCCGCGGCATCCATGGACGATCACCGTCCCCGGCTCGGGAGTCTCGATCTGCACACCCAACTGAGCCATCGCCTTCGCCGTGCTCCGGCAGTCCTCGCCCTCCAAAAAGTTGGTAATGACACACCGCCCGTTCGAGATCGACGACAGAATCACCGCACGATGGGAAACACTCTTATCGCCCGGCACAGTGATCTCGGTTTCGATGCGGGGGGCTTTGCGAACTCGGAAGACGTTTTTTTCCCGGGCAGATTTCATACGGGTTTCCGCTGGGCCATTCGGGATTGGCTGGAGAGTTCGAGGAACCGCTGGACGGCTGGGCGGTCGGCATTTTGGAGAGCGGACTTCAGTCCGTCCAATGAACCGGTCAGATCATCGATCGCCGAGATCACATCAGCGCGGTTGCCGAGCAGGATCTCGGTCCACATATCGGGCGGACCTGCAGCGATGCGGGTCGTATCCCGATAGCCGTTGCCTGCCAAGTGCGTCACGACCTCGCCCAAGCCAATCACCGTGTGGACGAGCGCTGCGGCCGCCGCGTGGGGGAGATGGCTGATCCTTGCGAGCAGGCGATCGTGTTCGCTCGGCGTGACTTCGTGGAGGATGCAGCCCGCTGCAGCCCAAAATGCCCGCACAGTCGCTAACGCATCAGGGTCCGTGAGGTTCGTCGGGGTGATAATGCAGGCAGCCCCTTCGAAGAGGTTCGCTCTCGCAGCTTCGATCCCGCTCTGTTCTGAACCCGCCATCGGATGCGCGCCAACGAACCTTCCGCCGAGATGCGGCTCGAGCGCCGCGACGATCTGCGCCTTGATGCTTCCCGCATCCGTCACGCAAGCGCCGGCGGGCAGGCATTCCGCCAGCAGGGGGCCAGATCCGGAGATCGCCTCTGGAGGCGTGCACAGCACGACAATCTCCGCCTGACCAACGGCGTCCGGTAAATTCGTGGTGACCCGGCAATGTGGCAGCGCCTCGCGGAGGGCAGCCGTCGACTTCTCGTTGCGCGTCCACAAGGAGACATCAGAGCCCGACGAATGGCGCTCGATCGCCATCGCGAGGGATCCCCCGATCAATCCGGGGCCGAGAATCGCGACAGGACGGCTCAGGGAACGAGAAAGATCTTACCCGAGTAAGGGCACTTCACTTCGGTGCCGGGAGGAAAACCCCGCACATCCACATAGCCGGCATAAGGCGAATGCGGGCTCGTCACGAATCCCGCCTTACCGGGGACCGGCGTGCCGTAAGCAATCTCGCGCCCAGTCGTCGGAGCGGGTGGCGGCGTAGGAGTCGGCGTCGGAGGGACCATCGATGGATCGGGCGTCGGCGCTGGGGTTTCAAATGCACTTGGCGTCGGCGTCGGGGTGGCGAACTCCGTCTGTCCCGCATTTTCTACCGTGCCGCGGTAGCCGAAGCGGTTGCGTCCCGAATTGGACTGACCGTTCGAGCCGCTCTGTTCGCAGGCGGCAAGCGCGATAACAAGAGCTGTGGCAAAGATAATCGAAGAAGATGGTTTCATGGAATGGCTTGCCGGATAGAAACGCATGGAACCGGGCCGTATTCAATCCAAATCTCGCGGCATCCCGTTGGGAATTTCTACCGGAAAATCTCGTCAAGACGAATCCTTCATGGCAGAGACGAAATAGTGAAAATTCTGGCGTATGAAATCGTGGTCGCCATGGCAGGGGTCTCGTTCGCCTTGGCCGACGATGTCGTGCTGGTCGATAATCCGGCGACTCCGGATGAGCTGATCGCTGATCAAAAGACCGTCATCCCGTGCCGGATGCCGGTTGAGTTTACCTCGTTCCGGTATCCCCACTTCGATGCGGACGCGAACGTGACATTTATCGGCGACGATCCATATTACCGAGGAGGGACAAAATTCGGCATTTATCGCTCGGACGGAAGCTCCGGTCAGGTCGTGAAGCTCGTGAGCAACGAGGACATGCCCGGAGCGAGCCCGGTGGCATTTGTCGAGTTTCTCGGCCTTCAAGTGGATGGAAGGAATTTCGTCTTCCGTGGCGAGTGCGCCAATGGCACCGCTGGGATTTATGGAGATTTTGGAAAGGGACTGCAGACGATCGCCGACACCACCACGCACGCCGCGCCGGCATTCGGTTCCTTTCAATCCTTCGGATATGCGGACGTTTCCGGCGATCTGGTCATTTTCACAGCTACCGATGGTGCCAAGGTCCCGGGGATTTATTCTTATGACGTCGGGAAACGGCTTCTCCGCCGCCTTGTTGATTCGAAGGCCGTTCTCTTCGATGGATCCTCGATCAGTTATTTTAATGGCCAGCCATGGGTCGATGAGGAAGCGGTGGTTTTCCGTGGCCGGGATGAATCCGGTCGGCCGGCAATCTACAGGATCCCGCGAAAGTCCCTCAGCGGACCAAATCCCGTCGATGTGGAGATCCTCTTAAATCATCAAACTCCGATGCCCGTGCCGATGCGGATCCTCGACCTGACGAGCGCCCCGGTCGAGGGTGGAGCGGTCGTTTTTCAGGCGAGTGGCGAGGACGCAAACGGCAGCAGCTATGCGGGGATCTTTTTCATGAAAGACGGGAAGATCTCGGTCGTCGCGGATTCGCGCACAGAAATTCCAGACGAAAATATCGCCTTCAAATCATTCAATAAGTGGGTTGCCTTGCAAAACGGGATGGTCGTCTTCCGGGCGAAAGATGCTGCGGGGTTCGAAGGCATTTTTGCGTTCGATATCTCCCGCTCGGAATTGCATCAATTGATCACCAATCGCTCGTTGATCGGCGGCAGAAAAATCAAGAGCTTTGAGATTGCCTCCAACCCAGTGGTTGGATCCCGGATCGCGTTTCTTGCGGTCTTCGCGGACGGGAGGGATTCGATTTACCTCGCCTCGCTGAAGAACGGCAAATTCGCCTCTCCCCAATCGGCTCAGTGAGCCCAGTCAGGCAGAGGAGATGTGAAGGCGAGGAATTCGCCGGAGATCGGGTGGAACAGGGAAACCTTCGTCGCGTGGAGGCACATGGCAGGTTCGGTTGGAAGGAGGGTCATCGCCTCGCCGAGTTTTTGTTCCGGAAGGTAAGCCGGGTCGCCACAGATCGGCATACCAAGATGCCAGAGATGAATTCGGATTTGGTTCGTGCGGCCGGTGAGCGGAATCGCCTCGATCACGCTCGTCCCGTCACTGGCACGCTGGATGACGCGGAAGCGAGTGCGGGCCTCCAATCCGTCGTCTGCCACCGCCCGCGTCCCGAGTTTTCCCGGCGCTTGGCTGATCCGGACATGACAGGAAAATTCCTCTTCCTCCGGGCATCCATGGATCCGCGCGACATAAATTTTTTCAACTGAGCCGCCGGAAAACTGCGGTTGGATTTTCTTGGCAAAATGTCGGCTTCGCGTCCAGACCATGACCCCGCTCGTGTTGGCATCCAAGCGGTGCGCGGGGCGAGGGCGTTGCGGCGCATAGGCGGCGGCAAGGAAGAATTGGAGCGTATTCTTATGAAACCTTCCGCTGGGATGGGCAGGCAGCGGGGCGGGCTTGTCGACGACGATGATCGCCTCGTCCTCGTGCAAGATGCGGATCTCCGGGTTGATATCCGGCTCGACGATTCCTGGCTGGATGAGCGCATAACGCTCGCCGCGGCGGACACGATGACTGCCCCCCACCGGCTCGCCATTCTCCCGCGCTAAGCGGCCCATCTCACAGAGTTCGGCCCAGGTCTCGCGCGACCGATGCGGAAAGATTCCGCAAAGCGTATCGACGAGTGAGTGCCCGTCAAATGCCGGAGGAACGAGGAACGGACGGCGGTTGTCATACGGCACCGAGCCGGGCAGCGGCTTGGCCAAGGCCCGAATCGCCCGCTCGTGAAGGGCCATCGATTCCTCCATCCGTTCCTCCGCGCTGCGGAAACAATAGGGACACGACTGTCCGGCGACATACCGCGGGTCGCTCTGCTCGGACGCCGTCAGCGGCGACTGGCAGACAAAGCACTGAGCGGAGTCGGTCTCCCGAAGCGCCGGATCAACACCGACCCGCTGGTCGAACACAAAGCATTCGCCTTGGTAGTGCGCTCCCCCGCATTCCTCAAAATACTTAAGAATCCCGCCATCAAGCTGATGGACCTCAGTAAAGCCCTCCCGCTCCATAAACGGCCCCGCCTTCTCGCAGCGGATCCCGCCCGTGCAGAACATGACGACCGTTTTTTCTTTCACGGCTGGGGGAATTTTTTTCTGAACGGCGTCTGGAAAATCGCGGAAATTCCCAATCCCGAGGTCGACCGCCCCTGCGAATGTTCCGAGCTTCACCTCGTAGTCGTTTCGCGTGTCGAGAAGCATGATTTCGCGGCCCTCATCGAGCCACTGCTTCAACTTGCGGGGCGAGATCTTCGGCGAAGTCTTCACTCCAGGAACAATCCCCTCGACGCCAAAAGCGATGATTTCCTTTTTGATCCGCACAAGCATCCGCGAGAACGGCTGCTCATCACTCTCGCTATATTTCGGCGCAAGGTCTTCCAAGCCCGGCACAAGCCGGATCTCGGCAACAAGTTGCTCCACCGCTGCCCGCTCGCCGGCCACGAAGAGATTGATGCCCTCCGTGCTGAGCAGGATCGTGCCCTTCAATCCCGCGGACTTGCAAATGGAGGCCAGGCGCTCGCGAAGCGGCTTGAGTTCGGTCAGCGGAGCAAACCTGTAGGCTGAGATGTTTGCGATCTCAGGCATCGGTTAATACGACTTCGCCCAGAAAACCCTCTGGCGGGAAGCCTCACCGCTGAACGGACAGATTCCGGGCTCGGGATTTTCCTCAAAGGGAATGCACCGGATCGTGACCTTCAGGTCGGCCTTGATCTGCTCCTCAACGGCAGCCGATCCATTCCAATGAGTGACGGCGAATCCTCCATGAATCTCCGGCTTCTCAGTATTCGCCGGAGTGAAGAAGCGATAAAACTCCTCCTTCGAATCGATGGAAACCATGTGGCTATCGCGAAACGCCGTCGCCCGGGCCAGCAGAGCGGCTTGGATTTCTTCGAGCACCGATCCGATCAACGCAGGAATCTCTCCGACCGCCACGAAGTCTTTCTCTTTAGGACCACGGTCGCGCCGCGAGACCGCCGCGGTGCCTTGGGCGAGATCTCTCGGCCCGATTTCAATCCGGACCGGAACGCCTTTTTTGATCCACTCCCAGGTTTTTCCACCGCCGCCAAGATCGCGGGCATCGACGTCAACTTCAACCGGTGCCCCGGCATAGGAAACGTCGCGAATCGAGCCAGCCAGGGATTCCGCCGCTGCCAATACGGCAGCTTTGGAGTCTTCTTTCGGAGTGATCGGAATGATGACGACGTGGACCGGCGCAATCCTCGGAGGAATGACGAGTCCGTCGTCGTCCGAGTGCGCCATGATCAGCGTTCCAACAAGCCGGGTGCTCACGCCCCAACTCGTCGTCCAAGCATGCTCGACCGCCCCGTCGCGTCCCTGAAATTGGATACCGGCAGCCCGTGAAAAATTCTGGCCCAGAAAGTGCGATGTTCCGGCCTGGATGGCCTTGCGGTCTTGCACCATCGCTTCGATACAATACGTCCGCAGAGCACCGGGAAATCTCTCGCTCTCACTCTTCTCTCCGCTGAGGACCGGAACGGCCAAATAGTCGCGGGCGAAAGTTTCATAAACGCGGAGCATCTTCATCGTCTCCACCTCAGCCTCCTCACGCGTCTCGTGGGCCGTATGCCCCTCCTGCCAGAGAAATTCGGCCGTGCGCAGAAAGAGCCGGGGCCGCATCTCCCAGCGCACGACGTTCGCCCACTGGTTCAGCAAAATCGGGAGGTCGCGCCATGACTTGACCCACCTCGCATAGGCCGCTCCAATGATCGTTTCGGATGTCGGGCGAACGACCAATGGTTCGCTGAGCTCGCCAGCGGGCACGAGCTTTCCATCACGCATTTCCAATCGATGGTGAGTGACGACCGCACATTCCTTCGCGAATCCCTCGACGTGCGCCGCTTCCTTTTCGAGATAGCTCAGCGGGATGAAGAGCGGGAAATACGCATTCCGGTGGCCGGTCGCCTTAAACATCCGGTCGAGCGCGGCCTGCATTTTCTCCCAGATCGCATAGCCCCATGGCTTGATAACCATGCAGCCGCGCACCTCGGAATTTTCTGCCAGATCGGCCGCACGGATGATTTGTTGATACCACTCAGGAAAATCTTCCACCCGGCGCGGGGAGATTGCGTTCTGTTGTTTTTCACTCATTGCCCGGACATGATTGCGAGTGATCCGAGTGGGTGAAAGACATTTTGCGCAAACAGAAACTGGGGCCCGCCGCGGACGTGTCAGCGCTGAGATTCCGATTTGCGAGCCAACACCGCTTGGATGTCGTCGAGACGGACGGGTTTCGTGAGAAAGTCGCTCATCCCCGCGGCGAGACACCTGCTCCTATTCTCCGGGAAGGCATCGGCGGTTAGCGCGATAATCCGGACGGGATTTCGATCCGGGTGCTCGTGTTCAAATGCCCGGATCTTTGTTGTCGCCTCGATACCGTCACAATGTGGCATCAGAATGTCCATGAAGATGAAGTCATACGGCGACCGCGTCACCAGCTCCACAGCTTCGTTGCCGTCCGACGCCGTTTGGGCGGAATACCCGAGCCTCCGAAGAATCGAAACCGTCAGCCTGACATTCGTCGGAATGTCATCGACCACCAAAATCCGAAGATCGGCAGGAAGAACACCAACGCCTGATGCCTCCGCTGGCACCTCAGCCGCCGGCGCTTCCACCGGAGTCACGGGTCGGGCGGGCACCTCGAAAGTAAGTGTCGTTCCTTTCCCGGGCTCGCTCTCAGCAGAGATCCGCCCTCCCATCGCTTCGACAAACCTGCGGCAAATGGCCAACCCGAGTCCGCTGCCGCCAAACTTCCTGTGAATGCTGGAGTGGGCTTGTTGAAAAGCCTCAAAAATTACCTCCAGTTCGTCGGCGGACATTCCGATGCCGGTATCGGCGACCGTCCCGACCAGAACCGGAGCCCCTGTCGGTTGGGTCCTCAATTCGAGGTGCACGCTGACCCGCCCCCGCTCGGTAAACTTGATGGCATTCCCGATGAGATTCACCAAAATCTGCCGCATTCTTTTCGCATCGAGAAAAACTTCTGCCGGGACAGACGGATCGACCTCGCAGACTAGCTCGATGTTTTTTTCCTGAATCACAGCACCGAACGACTGGATCACCTCCCGCAAGCAAGCGTGAGGTGAACAGACGACAACGTCAAAATCGATCCGGCCAGACTCGACCTTGGACATGTCAAGAATGTCGGTGATCAAGCCGAGGAGCGAATCCCCGCAGTTCCGAATGGTCGTGACCATTTCGATTTGCCCCGGAGTCAACGGCTCCACCAAGAGAAGGTCCGTAAAACCGATCACGCCATTGAGCGGCGTGCGGATCTCATGGCTCATCATCGCAAGAAAGGACGACTTGGCTTGATTCGCCTCCTCAGCCGCCCGCACCGCTCGCTGCGAATCTTCGATCAGGCTGAGGGCCACACGGCGGCTCCGAGTCAGTTCGTCGGTATGCGCCTGCATCGAACGTTCTGTCCGTTCCCGAAGACACGCACTTCCTATTCCAGCCGACACGGCTCGCAGCGAGTCCATCTCGCTCTCATCCCAGATCCGCTCAGTCCGACAGTCATCAAATCCGATAAACCCTCCAAATTCCCCATGATAAAAAAACGGAACCATTGCGAATGCCACAATATCCTGCTCAAGAAAAAACTCGCGGAGCGGGGATTCCATCGAGCTCACGAGAGCCGTGAACGACTTGCCTTTTGAAACCACGGAAAACATCTCGGTGAAGTCCTCCTCCAAGCGCACATTCTGCAGGCCCGGGTTGAGCAGTTGCGGCACAATGTCTTCGCGAACCCACTCCGCGAGTTGGCTGGCATGAACTTTGCCATGATCAAGATGGGTCTCAAAGCAATAGACGCGATCCGCATCGACCGCACTGCCAAGTTGTCCCAACACGGATGTCAACTTTCCGACAAAATCCCCGGGTTCGAGCAGCGACCCGAGGCAATTGGCCACAACGCGCAGAAGCCTGTTGCTTTGCCCACCCAGAGGTTCACGCGCCATAGCTTCTGGAGTCCACATTGTAGGCTGGTTCTAGGCCAAGCCGCTGACGAAGCCTGTTCACCTCGGTTTTCATTTCCAAAATCCGCTCCTCGCGGCCGATCATCGCGCGATTAAATCGTTCGATCTCCTCCAGGTCGCGCAGGTGCTCTTCCTCGCGCTGCTTCCGTACGGAAATTTCTTCGAATGTCACAACAAACCCATCATTCCATGGCGAGCTCGATGAGTGAAACCAACTCTTGAGGCCATCGTGCTCATAAAAAAATTCATTCTCTTCAGGTTGACCAGATTCGACTACACGGACGTAAAGATCGAAAATCCCGGCCTCCCGATTGCCGGGGAAAAGCGTCAGGAGTGACCGACCGATCATCTCCGCACCAGAGCGGCTAACAATCCGCTCGGCCGCCGGATTCGCGAGCACCATGGTGAAATCCTCGATCTCGCCATCTGCATTCCGGATCGATCGAAAGGCCATGATCCCCTCGTTCGCGCTATCGAGAACGCTCCCCAGAAGCTGTTGCTGCCTTTCCGTCTCATTCCGGCGTCGGCGGAGCGCGTCCAGCAGGCGGTTGGCAGACTGCGCGAGGCGGGCAAACTCGTCGCCGCCGGAAACCTCCAAATGCGGGGCCGCATCGCCTGACTCCGCCAGCTTCAGAAAGCCGAGATCCATCTTCGCGATGCGGCGGACAAAAAGGTATTCCGTCGCAATCAAGCTGAACGCGATGAGAGCCAGCCCGCTCGCGAGAGTGATCAGGAACAACCGGTCACGAAACTCGATGGCCGTCGCGTAGATGACAGGCGGAACGTCCACAAAGAGCTGGACGGGCGACGACCCAAGGGAGTTCTCGAGCTCGACGAGGATCGCCTGATCGCGGCGACCAAAATCGTTCCCGTCCCGCTCAAAAACCGAACAGTCCCCAAAGTTTTCCGTCGGAACGATACGGACCCGCTTGTAGCCAGATTCGTCCGGGCTCTCAATGCGGCTTTCCACCGGCGCGATACCTGCGGCGGTCGTTGCGCGAATCTGCTCGAAGTCCCCGGTGCCAATACGTCTTCCGAAGACCAGCCAGCCCGGCGATGGCCCCGAGCCGCCCGGACCTGGCACGCCGCTGGAGGAGATGAGAAAGAGAGCGTCGCCTGCCGGATAGATCACCGTGGCCACGTCCTCGCGACCCAAGAGCCTCGAATGCCGGAACAACTCGCTATCAAGCCCCTCGGGGAGACCTTGGGTGAGCTGCCGATCAGGCCCGCGGGAAATCGCCACCGCGAGGTTCTTGTGGCGATCAAAAACGAGCACGAAATCCTGGGATCGGAGGGCGGGTTTCTGATCCATCGCCTTCTCCAGTCGCGACATCGAGTCTTTCTGAAAATAACGCTGCGTGTCTTCGGTCTGCGCCACATACTGAACCCCTTCCCGCTGCCCCGCGGCATGCTCCTCCAGGTGGATGATCGCACGGTCGGTCCGCTGCGAGGTGATCTCGCCCTGTAGCTGACCGAATGACTGGTCCAACGCGGCAGACAGCACGTAGTAATAGACGACAAATCCCAAAAGAAGAGCCCCGCCAACAAATATCAAAGCCTGCGAACGCAGGGACAGTCCTCGCAACCGCCGACCAATCCCGCGCTGGACAGGGGGCTCCATAAAATGTCCTAGCCCATCAATCGCGCGAGCACAGCCTTCTGGGTGTGCAGGCGATTCTCTGCCTGCCGGAAGATGGTGTCCGCATGGGCCTCGAATGTCTCAGCCGTGATTTCTTTCCCGCGATAGGCGGGGAGGCAGTGCATCACGAGCGCCCTTGGGGCCACGTCGCAAAGCTCTGCATTGATCTGGTAGCCTTGAAGCTGCTGGATGCGTTGAGCCGCCTCCTCCTCTTTTCCCATGCTTACCCACACATCGGTATAGAGGACATCGGCCCCCTCCGCTGCGGCACGTAAGTCGGGCTCGACCGTCACTTTCCCGCCGGCGCGCGCCAGCAGGTCTGCCGGAGGCTGGAACGGCACCGGGGCAGCAATGCGGAGCTCAAAGCCCAGCCGCGCAGCCGCCCAAATCCACGAGCGCGAGACATTGCAGTCTCCATCGCCAATGAACGTGACCCGCAAACCATCCAGCGAGCCCCGCGACTCCTGAATAGTGAACAAATCCGAGAGGATTTGGCACGGGTGTTCCTCGTCGGTGAGGGCATTAATCGTCGGGATCTGGCTGAACGCGGCGAAATCCTCAACATCTGCCTGCGCAAACGTCCGGATGACGGCCCCGTGGAGCATTCTTCCCATCACGCGGGCCGTGTCACGAATCGGCTCGCCCCGCCCAAGCTGGATGTCGCCGGCGGCAAGGAACATCACATCGCCCCCGAGCTCGCGGATCCCGGTCTCGAACGACACGCGCGTGCGGGTCGAGGATTTGGAAAACATCAGAGCCCAGCACTGGTGGCGCAGCGGGTGGGCTTCGTGCCGGCCGCGAGTGGATTTCATCGTGCCCGCATCGCGGAGGATTCCGTTGATTTCGGCGGCGTCCAGCGACTCAATGGAGAGGAGGTTTTTCATGCAATGGCGGCGGGTTGTTCCTGAAAACTTTGCAGGGTGGCTCCGAATCTCTCGACGGCCTCGGCAATCTCGCCGGCGTCGACATTGAGGGGCGGAAGGAAGCGAATCACATCGTCCCCGGCCGGGATGACCAACAGGCCGTGCGCCATGGCGGCGAGGACGACCCGGAGCGCTGGAGGCTTGTCACCACTCGGGAAACGGTCGGAAAGCTGGATACCAATCATCAGCCCGAGCGAACGGATTTCGGAAACGAATGGAGACCGAAGTCCGCGCAACGCCTTCGCAAGCTGCTCGCCGCGCTCCCGAGTCGCCTCCAACAATCCATCTCGCTGGATGATCTCCATTACCTTCAGCGCCGCTGCGCAACAGACTGGGTTGCCGCCGTAAGTCGTGCCATGGCTCCCTGGCCCGAGGAGGTCACACGTCGGGCCGCGCGGGTCGCGGACTTTGTCGGACGCCCAGAAGGCACCCAGAGGAAAGCCATTCGCAATCCCCTTCGCCCACGAGACGCCGTCTGGCTCGACCTTCGCGGCGATCGTCCGCCATCCACACCAATCTCCCGTTCTCCCGAGCCCGCATTGGATCTCGTCAAAAAGTAAAAGCAATCCCCGCCGTGTGCAGATGTCCCGCAGCCCCCGCAGAAACGCTGCCTTGCTGATATGAATCCCCCCTTCGCCCTGCACGGGCTCGACCAAAATCGCGACCGTCTCAGGCCCGACGGCGGACTCGACGGCTTCGAGATCCCCGAATGGCAAATGCCGGAATCCCGGCACCAGTGGGCCAAATCCTTTTTTGACCTTGGCCTGCGCGGTGGCGGAGATCCCGGCCATCGTGCGTCCGTGGAACGACCCTTCGAACGTGAGGATCTCGAACCGCCCGGATTCGCTACCGAACCGTCGGGCAAGTTTGATCAGCCCCTCGTTGGCCTCAGCCCCGCTGTTGCAGAAAAAGACTTTCCCGGGCCCGGTGACCTCGACGAGTCGCCTCGCGAGCTCTGCTTGTGGCGCGGTGCGGTAGAGATTGGATGTGTGGACGAGGGTCCCGGCCTGCGCCGCAACCGCTGCCGTCACTTCCGGGTGGGCGTGGCCGAGCGAACAGACGGCAATCCCGGCACCGAAATCCAAGTATTCCTTGCCTTGAAAATCCCAAACCCGGCTGCCCGCCCCGCGAGCGATATCGAGATCGAAGCGCCCGTAAGTCGGGATGACATTGGCTCCGTATTTTGCCGCGAGGGAATTCATCTGGGGAAAATAAGCACAAACTCAGCGGAAGATGAGCAAATTCTATACCCGATGCGGCTCGGAGCTCGGACTAACCGTAATGACCATCGCTGTCGTGTTGTCGCGTCCGGATCGGGCGACCGCCTCCCGCACCAAATTCTCCGCGCTGCTGCCCGGACCCTCGAGTAACTCGGGAAGCTGCGCATTAAAAACGGCGTCGGTCACCCCGTCGGTGCAAATCAGGAACCGATCCCCGACCTCAAACCCGACCGCCCCGAGTTGCGGATCGATAAACTGGTGGCCGGCCCCGAGAGCTTTTTGCAGCACATTCCGGCGCGGGTGGTTCTTGGCCTCCCGTTCGTTGAGCTGGCCGTTTCGAAACAACCACCCGACATGCGTGTCGTCGTGGGTGAGCTGTTTGACCTCTCCATTTGCTGGCAAAAAATAGATCCGACTGTCACCGATGTGCGCGAAATACATCCAGCCGGGACGGAACCAACAAAGGCTGAGCGTCGCTCCCATGCCGGAACATTCCTCGTAGCAGGCGCCAAGGTAGCTGAGGGCATTGTGGATTTCGACGAATAGCGCATCGAGCACATCGCTAAATCCCTCCGAGATTCCCGCGGCACTTTGCTTGAAGAGCGGGGGGAGCATTTTCGTGATCTTCTCGACCGCAATCTGGCTGGCAAACTCACCGGCCATCGCCCCCCCCATCCCGTCGCTGACGGCAAAAACGTAGTCGGCATCGAGCGTGCCGGAGTCTCCAATTTTTCCGAGGAACCGGACCTCATTCGGCTCGATGGCGAGTCCAAGGAACGAGTCCTCGTTGTTCTTCCGCACACGTCCGATATCGGTGTGTCCGGACCAATTCAGCGCGGGGCCGCGCTCAGGGCGTTGGGGGGGTGGTGTCATCAAGGATTGTGGCGAACTCGAAATCGATCAGGCAAAATCTCCCGTCGCTCATCCGGTAGGTGACGTTGCGCATCTCGGCATCGTCGTGGCGGACGCCGAATTGCTCGAGCTCGGAGAAAAGTTCTTTGAGGCGGTCGTCGTCAAGATGCTCGACCCGGCTCCCGCAACTCGTCGTAACCATCCGAAGGTTCTCGGCGTCGGCCTCAAGGAGCCTTGGCACGAACGGACATTCGCGGTCCTCAAGATACTTCAAGACGCGGACTTCGTTGGCGAATCGCTCTTCGGCCTTGGGGCCGCGGAATTGCTTATGGACGCGGCCATCATATCCCATGCGCACCGTCGCGCGCAGAGTGTCCTTCACTTTCTGCATGCCCGACTCTCGCCGGGCGGGGGGAGCGGAACAAGCTCGGAAATCCCATTTGCTTGCGAGGGGGAGCCTTCCTTGCCATGGTCCCACGACATGGGCGACAACGTGCGCTTTCAACATTACGAGGTCGGCCGCCGCGAGGACGGGTCGCTCGACGAGCTTGGCCGTGGTGCCATGGGCGTCACGTATCGGGCTTTCGACACGAACCTGAAATGCAATGTCGCGCTCAAAGTCATCAGCTCGGCGTATCTCGGCAACGAGGTGGCCCACCAAAGATTCCTGCGCGAGGCCCGGGCGGCGGCGGCCCTCCGGCATCCGAACGTCGCGGCCGTCTTCCATCTTGGCGAGGAGGGTGGCGATTGCTTTTACGCCATGGAGTTTGTCGAGGGGGAAACCGTTGAGGCTCTCATGAAGCGGTGCGGGCCGATTCCGGTCACCAAGGCCTTGAACATCGCGCTTCAGGTCGCCCGCGCCCTCGGAGCCGCAGAGAAACAAGGCCTCGTCCACCGGGATCTCAAGCCGACCAATCTCATGCTCACCACCGAAGAGGACGGCACGGAGACGGTGAAAGTCATCGATTTCGGACTCGCTAAAAATGCAGCAGGCGGAGGGAACGACGATGCCGCCACCCTCACCCTCGCCGGCTTTCTTGGCACCCCGCATTTCGCCAGTCCGGAGCAACTGGAGGAACGAGAAATCGATATCCGCTCAGACATCTACTCGCTGGGGGTCACCCTCTTCTACATGTTGGCCGGCCGCGCGCCATTCAGCGGATCGCTCGCTCAGGTCATGAGCCAACACCTCCAACGCGAACCTCCGATGGAGATGCTGGCGGGTGTGCCTCCCTCCGTGACATCGCTCCTCCGTCGAATGATGGCGAAGGACGCCGCGGACCGCCCGCAAACGGCCGCGGACCTTCGAACAGAAATTAGCGCCTGCCTCGCTACTTGCGATTCCCCCGGGCAGCCGCCCCAGGCAGCTCCTCCTGTAGTTGCCGAGGAATTTGAGACGCAGGTCCTGCCGACGATGGCTTTGCCGGAAACCGCCAAGGCCCCGCCGAAGCGGCGCCTGGGATGGGTGATTGCTTTCGGGGTTTTGATCCTTGCGCTTCTCGGCACCTTTGCCGTCATGCGAACGCAGGACAACCGTCCCACGGCAACGGCATCACCAACCCCCACCCCCGCTCCGATTCCGACACCGGATCCGTTCGCGCAGGGCCTCGCCCAAGCAGATGAACTCACCGCCAGCAATCCGGCAGCAGGCTTGACGGCCCTCTTGAATCTCAAAAAATCCTCCCCGGCCAGCGAGGAACTAGCAGAGCGCATTTCCAAGACGCTTGCTGCCCTGCGAGAAACCGCCGCCACGCTCACCCCCGACCAGACGACTTCACTCCATTCGCTTCTCGACTCTGCCGCGCTCGAGGAATTTCCGGAGGCACGAGTCATCTTGGCCGAGCAGCTCGAAAAGTCGAACCCGGACAAGGCATTGAAATTATTCATTTCCTCAGCTGGCCAAGGAAATATTGATGCCATGTTACTGGCGGCGGACATGCTCGCGGACGGCCGTGGCGTGAAAGAGCCTCAAGCGGAGGCGGCTGCCGTCTGGTTCCAGAAGGCGGCCGATGCGGGCGACCCGCGGGGCATTTATCTTCTTGCGGAGTGCAAACTCCGGGGAAAAGGCGTGAAAAAGGACGAGGCTGGCGCCGTGGAGCTCCTGACCGAGGCCTCCACAAAAAAAGAACCGCGCGCGATGAACCTTCTTGGTCGGCTCTATCAGAAGGGCATTCCTGGCGTTTTGGTTCCCGATTCTCAAGAGGCCCTCCGGCTCTTCTCGTCGGCGAAAGACGCCGGATTCCTGGATGCACAAGGGAATCTCGGAGTTCTCTACCTGAACGGCGAGGGCGTTACAAAAAACGACCGGGTTGCCGCCGAGCTTTTCCACGAAGGCGCGGAAAAAAATAACCCGCTGTGCATGTATTTCTATGCGATGTGCTTGGAAATGGGCGTCGGAACTCCCCAAGACAAATCCGCGGCCCGGGATTGGTATGTCCGCTCAGCATTGGCCGGGAATGAACGGGCCAAGGAGTGGTGCCGCTCGAACAACGAACCCCTCGAACTCCCCCGTCCTCAAAGTTGAGGAAAAATCGTCCCGAAGAAAGAATCCAGTGGCGGCTGGGCGGATCGCCACGTATAAGCGTCGGACTGCCCACACAGACTGATGAATATTCACGAATACCAAGCCAAAGAACTCCTCGATAAATTCGGTGTCGCCAATACGCCGGGGGGCGTGGCCTCGACCCCCGAGGAGGCCGAACGCGTCGCCCGCTCGCTCGCCACAAACAATCTCGTCGTCAAAGCCCAGATCCACGCGGGAGGACGCGGCAAAGGATCGTTCAACAGCGGCTTCCAGGGCGGAGTCCATCTTTGCAAAACGGCAAACCAAGCCCGCGACATCGCGGAAAAGATGTTGGGGCAAACCCTGGTCACCCACCAAACCGGACCGGAGGGTCGCCTCGTCCGCAAGGTCCTCATCTCCCAGTCGGTGGAAATTTCTCGCGAGCTCTATTTTGCCATTCTCATCGATCGCACGATCTCCGCGCCGGTTATTGTGGCGAGCACCGAGGGCGGAGTAGATATCGAATCCGTCGCCGAGCACTCGCCCGAGAAAATCATGCGGATGCCGATCGACCCTTTGCTCGGACTTCAGCCCTACCAGACCCGCAAGCTCGCGAAGCTCTTGGGAATGCCCTCCGGCGAGATGCGGTTGGCCTGCAAGCTCTTCGCAAATCTCTACAAGCTCTTCCTCAAATGCGACTGTTCGATGGTGGAGGTGAATCCTCTCGTCGTGACGAAAGGCGGCGACGTCATCGCTCTCGACGCGAAGTTCAACTTCGATGACAACGCCCTCTTCCGGCACCCCGAGATCCAAGCCTACCGCGACATCGAAGAGGAAGATCCACGCGAAGTCGAAGCGTCAAAATCGAACCTCAGCTATATCGGACTCGACGGCAACATCGCCTGTCTCGTCAACGGGGCCGGCCTCGCCATGGCCACAATGGACATCATCAAATACCACGGTGGCGAACCTGCAAACTTCCTCGATGTCGGCGGCGGCGCGACCGAGCAGCAGGTCACCGAGGCATTCAAAATTCTCATTTCCGACAAGCGGGTGAAGGCGATCTTGGTCAATATCTTCGGCGGCATCATGAAGTGCGACATCATCGCTCAAGGGATCATCAACGCCGTGAAAGCGGTCAACCTCCCGGTGCCACTCGTCGTCCGCCTCGAGGGCACCAACGTCGAGGCCGGCCGCAAACTCCTCGCAGAATCCGAACTTCCGCTCATCACCGCGACCGATATCGACGACGCCGCCCGCAAAGTCGTGGCAGCCGTGAATCCTTCCTAAATCTTCCACTTACTACTTCCAAAATGTCCATTCTCGTTGACAAAAACACTCGCCTGCTCGTGCAGGGTATCACCGGAAAAGCTGGCGGCTTTCATGCCCGCTCGTGCATGGAATACGGCACCAACCTCGTTTCGGGCGTCACCCCGGCGAGGGGCGGTGAGCTCTTCGAAGGCAAGATCCCGGTCTTCGACACCGTGCTCGAGGCCCGCAGGGAGACTGGCTGCAACGCCTCGATGATTTTTGTGCCCGCAGAATTCGCGGCGGATTCGATCCTCGAAGCCGTCGACGCAGGCGTGGAACTCGTCATTTGCATCACCGAGGGCATCCCAGTTCTCGACATGATGCGGGTAAAAGCAGCGATGGTCGGGAGCAACAGCCGGCTGATCGGGCCGAATTGTCCGGGCATCATCACCCCCGGCCAGTGCAAAATCGGCATCATGCCGGGCTACATTCACAAACAAGGAAAAGTCGGCGTCGTCTCGCGCTCGGGCACCCTCACCTACGAAGCGGTCTGGCAACTCTCCAGCCGAGGATACGGGCAATCCACTTGCGTCGGCATCGGAGGCGATCCGATCAACGGCACGTCCCACCTCGATGTCGTCCAGATGTTCAATGCGGACGAAAACACCGAGGCCATCATCATGATCGGCGAAATCGGTGGAACCGCCGAAGAAGAAGCCGCAGAGTGGATAGGGAAGCATTGCCAGAAGCCAGTCGCCGCCTTCATCGCGGGTGCCACCGCCCCTCCCGGGCGCCGCATGGGCCACGCAGGAGCCATCGTCAGCGGAGGCAAAGGAACGGCCGCTGGAAAGATCTCGGCTCTCGAGGCCGCCGGCATCGAGGTCGCCGCCACCCCCGCCGACATGGCGGATGCGCTCATCCGGCGCATGGCGCGCTAACAGAAATCCCATTCCTCGCCGGGTTCGCCGGCAACGGCTACAAAGCTTCCGCGATCGCGCGTCCCATCTCAGACGTGCCGACCAACGTCATCTCCGGCGTGTGGATGTCACCGGTCCGCAGTCCCTTGCGAATGACGTCCTTCACCGCGCCCTCGATTGCGGCAGCAGCATCCTCCCGGGCGAACGAAAAGCGGAGCATCATCGCTGCGGAAAGGATTTGAGCGATCGGGTTGGCAATCCCCTTCCCTGCGATATCCGGCGCCGTCCCGCCACTCGGTTCATACATTCCGAATCGGGTTTCCCCCCCGGTCGAGGCCCCAAGGCTCGCGCTGGGCAGCATGCCGAGCGATCCGACAATCATCGCCATCTCGTCGCTCAGGATATCGCCAAAAAGGTTCTCGGCCAAAAGCACATCGAACGCCTTCGGGTTTTTAATCAGCTGCATCGCGGCATTATCGACGTAGAGGTGGTTCAGTGTGACCTCCGGGTAATCCCTTGCCGTCTCGGTGACGACGCGACGCCAGAGGACGCCATTCTGGAGCACGTTCGCTTTGTCGACCGAAGTCACGCGACCGCTGCGCTTGCGGGCGGCCTCGAAGGCGACTTTGGCGATTCGTCGAATCTCGCTTTCCCAATAGACCATCGTGTCGACCGCAAATTCCTCGCCACCTTCCTGCTTGATGTATTTCGGCTCGCCAAAATAAAGCCCGCCTGTGAGCTCGCGCACACACAGCACGTCAAATCCCCCCTCAACCGCTCGCGGATGCAGCGGCGAGGCGTGACTGAGCTCTGGCAGGCAGACGGCCGGACGCAAATTGGCAAAGAGCCCGAAATGCTTCCGGAGCGGCAAGAGGGCCGCGCGTTCGGGTTGCTCGGCCGCAGGAAGCGACTCCCACTTCGGTCCGCCAACCGAACCAAACAAAATGGCCCCGGCTTCCTCGCAGGCCTCGAGAGTCTTCTGGGGAAGAGCTTTTCCGTCCGCATCGATCGCCGCCCCCCCAACAAGCTGGTGATCAAATTCGAAAGAGATCGACAGTTTTTCCCCAACCCGCTCGAGCACACGAATCGCCTCGGACATCACCTCGGGTCCGATTCCATCTCCTGCCAAGACCGCGATGCGGAAAGGTTTTTCTGATTTCATGGCGCCAGATCTAAGCCGGACACCATAGACGAGGCAAGCCCCGGAATTCTCTCCGCACCTTAACGAATGGCCTTGATGAACTCCCGGACCAAGTATTCTTCCTTCTTCCCGGGGACCAGTTCCACCCCGCCGGCAACATCGACGGCATGCGGACGGACGATTCGGATCGCTTGGCGGACATTGTGAACGGTGAGCCCGCCCGCCAAGATAAACCGCCGGTCTTTGACTCCCATGACGAAATCCCTCACGGAATCCCAATCCAAGCGCAACCCGGTCCCACCATACGCCCCGTCGAGCCACGCATCAAAAAGGATGTTGGGGGTGTCGTAGGAAAGTGCGGAGTCCATCGCGCCGGGGTTGCGAACCCGAACGGCCTTGATCCAGCGGGCGAATCCCGCCCACTCACAAAAGCTCGGCGTCTCATCGCCATGGAATTGGATCGCCTCGAAACACCCCGCCGATCGGATCGTTTCCAACAACTCCTCCTCGGGGTTCACCACCACGGCCACCCGGTCCACCATGTCGCCCAAATCCCGGATCCAAGGAATCGCCGCCTGAGGATCGAGGTATCGCTTCGAGCCCCGATAAAAATTGAATCCCAACGCGTCCGCCCCCGCCGCAATGGAAATCTTCGCGTCGGTCTCAGACGTGATTCCACAGATCTTCACTCGCACAGCACCAGGATCGAAGAAACTCATCAGCGGAAGGGTATCACATCGAGACGGTCGGACAAAATGATCAAGAGGTCACCGGATCGTGCGAGCGTCGGCTTGCTTGATGGACGAGTGGTGCGTGATCGCGTGGATCTTGCCGTCGCTCGTGCGGAAAAATGAGCTCAATATCCAACTCACGGCGCTAATGATGATCGATCCGAAAAATGCCGACCAGAAGCCCTCGACGTGAAAGGCCGGGATCACTGCGGACACGAAAAGCAGAAGCAGCGCGTTCACCACAAAAATGAACAATCCCATCGTCACAATAATGAAGGGCAGGCTCAACAGCAGGAGAATCGGACGCACAAACGCATTGATGATCCCCAAGAGCAGCGACGCCCCGAGCAGCGCGCTGGTCGAATCACACGCGATCCCGGGCAAAATCCTCTCGGCTGCGAAGACCGCTACTGTTGTCACGATCCAGCGAATTAAAAAAGCAGCCATGTCGACGACTCTATTTTATCCAGCACTTTTTTGAAGATTTATTTTGCATGTGACCCGAATAAGGGGTGAAACAGTGCTCTGGCCATGGCAAAGAAAAAGTCTGATTCGGAAAAGAAGTCGAAGGGGAAAAAGAGCGTGAAGGTCTCGAAAAAGTCGCCGGAGGCAACTCCCGCCATCCTTCCGACCGATCTCCCGGTCTTTGTCCGGAAGCCAAAGAGCCCTGCCAAACCCAAGGCGCCTGCCAAGAAAAAATCCGCCGCCCGCCCTGCGATCACCGGCGACGATATCGCCTTGCGGGCTTATTTTATCGCCGAGCGCCGCCAGAAAATGGGTTGGCCGGGCGATTCCACCGGCGATTGGGTCGAGGCGGAGCGCCAATTGGTCGCCGAGGCCAAGAAAGCCCGCTGATCGTTTTCGCCGGGAAGACGGATGCATTCTTATCAAACTTGCCACTTGCCATAAAGATTAGGTCGGGCTAACTTTGTTTTCTCATGAAATTCTTTTTCGCTCTTCTCTTGGCGATCTGTTGGAGTTCCTTAGCGTCTGCAGCCCCCCTGAAAGTCGTCTGCACGACGGGAATGGTGGCGGACGTGGTTCGGCACATCGCCGGTGACCGGGCCGAGGTCACAACATTGATCGGCGAAGGCGTCGATCCGCATCTGTTCAAGCCGACGCGCGACGATGTCGCGAAGTTGCTCCGGGCCGACATGATCTTCTACAGCGGTCTTCTCCTCGAGGGCCGCATGGAGGAAACCTTCCGGAAAATCTCTGCGCGCGGCACGCCGGTTGTTGCGATCACGGGGACGTTGAGGAAGGATTCCCTCTCCGGCGATGCCCATCATCCGGATCCTCATGTTTGGATGGATCCCGCCCTTTGGGAGCAGACGATTCCAGCGGCCACATCGGCACTCGCCAACCGCGATCCGGAGGGGAAAGCGACGTTTGAGACAAACGCGACACAATACTCTCAGGAGCTTCAGGCCCTCGACGAATACGTCAAACGCGTCATCGCCACCATCCCGCAAAATCAAAGAGTCCTGATCACAGCGCACGATGCATTTCACTATCTCGGGCGTGCGACCGATCTCCAAGTCATGAGCATTCAGGGTATCAGCACCGAATCGGAAGCAGGCGTGGCGGACATCAACCGCATCGTGGACGCTGTCGTAAAAAATGAAATTCCTGCTGTTTTCGTGGAGTCGAGTGTTCCGGATAAAAACGTGCGGGCCGTCATCGAAGGCGCAGCCGCCCGGGGCCACACACTGCGGCTTGGCGGTGAACTTTACTCGGATGCCATGGGAGCGTCGGGCACCTACGAGGGCACTTATGTGGGCATGCTCGACCACAATGCCACGACCATCACCCGCGCGCTTGGGGGCGAGGCCCCTTCCGGTGGGATGTCGGGCAAGCTTCGCCCATGAGCATCGCTCCGCTCCAGATCCGCGCGCTCAACGTCGCCTACCAGCGCAAGATGGTCCTGTGGGACGCGGATTTCTCCGTGCGTCCGGGCCGCACGACGGCCATCGTCGGTCCGAATGGAGCGGGCAAGAGCACACTCATCAAGGCGGCGCTGGGGTTGATCCCCGTCGCCTCGGGAGAAGCCGTTTTTTTTGGGCGACCCTACGCCGAGTCGCGGGGCCGCGTCGCCTACGTCCCGCAGCGTGAAAGTGTGGACTGGGACTTTCCCGTGAGCGCTCGCGATGTGGTGGCCATGGGACTTTATCGAAAAATCGGATGGTGTCTTCCGGTGCGGTCGGCGCACAGAAACCTCGCCGAAGCGGCATTGGCGGATGTCGGACTCGCCGATTTCGCGCGCCGTCAAATCAGCCAGCTCTCGGGCGGGCAGCAGCAACGGGTCTTCCTCGCTCGCGCGCTGGCCCAAAAGGCGGATCTCTACCTGATGGATGAGCCGTTCGCGAGTGTGGATGCGGCCACTGAGCAGGCGATCGTCGAGGTGCTCCGGCGCCTTAAGAGCGAGGGCCACACAGTCGTTTGTGTGCATCACGATCTCGATACCGTTGGCGACTATTTCGACGATGTGGTTCTTCTGAATATGCGCGTCGTTGCCTCCGGGCCGGTGAGCGAAGTTTTCAATCGTGAAAATTTGCGGAAGACCTACGGCGCGAGGCTCTCCCTGCTCGACGCGGCCGTCTCCGATCTGTCGCGGCGGGGAAGCGCGGGGAAGTAAAATGGAGACCCTCTGGCGCCTGTTCTCGCTCCAGGATTACAACACGCGGATCGTGCTGGCCGGAGCCTGCATCTTCGGGGCGGCAGCGGGACTCGTGGGAACATTTTTGCTCCTTCGCAAGCGCTCGCTGCTCGGCGACACCCTCGGCCACGCCACCCTGCCCGGAGTCGCCGGGGCTTTTCTCGTCGCGGAGGCGCTGGGCTTCGCTGGAAAATCTCTCCCAGTGCTCCTCTTCGGAGCCATCCTTTCGGGTGTCACCGGAATGGCAGCGGTCATGCTGATTCGGAGATTCAGCCATATCAAAGACGACGCGGCCCTCGCCATCGTGCTCAGCGTTTTTTTCGGCATCGGCGTCACACTCGTCACCGCCGTGCAGCAGCTTCCGGGTGGCAATGCCGCCGGGCTGGACCATTTCATCTACGGCAAAACCGCGTCCATGACGTCGGGCGATGCGTGGTTCATTTTCTGGACGTCGCTCGGCGTGGCCGTTGTTTGCGTGGCATTCTTCAAGGAGTTTGCGCTCCTCTGTTTTGACGAGGCCTTCGCCTCGGCCGCTGGCTGGCCGGTCCGGCTTCTCGACTTGGCGCTGATGGCGCTCATTGTTCTCATCACGGTCGTCGGCCTTCAAGCTGTCGGCCTTCTTCTGGTGGTCGCGCTCTTGGTGATCCCGCCGGCGGCCGCACGGTTCTGGAGTGACCGGCTCGGGGTGATGACTATTTTCTCTGCGCTCATCGGGCTCCTGAGCGCGGCGGTGGGCGTCGGGGCGAGCGCCGTCTTCCCGCGACTGCCAGCCGGCGCGATTATCGTCCTGTGTGCGGCGGGCTTCTTCGCGGTGAGTTTCGTATTCGGTTCCCGGCGGGGTGTGCTCGTGAAGTCCCAAGACGAGCGGCGTTCGGCCTCACGACTCCGGCGCGAGCACCTTCTGCGGGCGATTTTCGAGTGTGCCGAGGAGGATGCGCCGGATCAGCCTGTGGACATGTCTCGCCTGCTGGCAAAACGTCCTTGGAAATCCAAAGCCCTCCGTGCGGAGATCGAGCGCGCGGCGGATGACGGACTCGTCGCGCGGGCGCCTGACGGGGGAAATGTTCGGCTCACCTCCCGCGGCCTCGCGGAAGCCAGACGGCTCGTTCGCAACCACCGCCTCTGGGAACTCTACCTTCTCAACCATGCCGAGGTCGCCCCGGGCCGCGTGGATCGCGATGCGGATTTGGTCGAACACGTTCTCGATCCAAAAATCGTCGACGAGCTGGAGGCCCTCCTCGATGGCGAGCGCCGACAGTCTTTCGTCCCGGGCAACCCGGAGAAACTCTCCACATGAACTGGTCGGAAATCGATACGTGGATCGTTGTGACCGGCGCCCTCATCTCGATGGCCTGCGCGATTCCGGGTGTGTTTCTCCTGCTGAACAAGCAAAGCATGTTGGGCGATGCGATCAGCCACGCCGTGCTCCCGGGCCTGGCCATCGCTTTTTTGATCTCTGGAACCCGCGATCCACTGCCCATGTTCATCGGCGCCATCGCCGCCGGCCTCTTCACCGGCGTGCTCACGGAAATGATTCACCGGCACGGTCGAGTCGACTCGAGCGCCGCATTGGGCGTCGTCTTCTGCAGCCTCTTCGCGCTCGGCCTCGTCTTGATCCGCTTGGCGGCCGACCGGGTCGACCTCGATCCGGGATGCGTGCTCTACGGATCGATCGAAACCGCCGTCATCGAATCGGGAATCATCCCCCGCATCGCCTGGATGTCCGCTGCCATTCTTGTCGCCAACCTCGCTCTGGCCGGATTGTTTTATAAAGAACTTCGCATCGCAGCATTCGATCCCGCGCTGGCAACCGCCTCGGGGATCCCCGCCCGCCTCATGCAGCACGGCCTGACCGTTGTGACCGCGATGACGACGGTGATTGCCTTCGAAAGCGTCGGAAGCATCCTCGTGATTGCCATGTTAATCGTGCCAGGTGCCACCGCACTGCTCCTCAGCCACCGCCTCAGCGTCGTCCTCGCGCTGGCCCTAGTCGTCGCAGCACTTTCCGCTGGAGTGGGTCACCTCACAGCGATCACCGTCGTCCCGATGTTTCTTGCGAACCTGACAGGATTCGAAGGAATGGGGGCCGTGAGTTCCGCCGGAATGATGGCAGCCTCCTCGGGCCTCGTTTTCATCGTCGCCCTAGCCGTCATGTCCCTCCGCCGCAACCGTCCTGTTCAGGCGGGCTGAAGGACCCGCTCTTCAACGGATTGGGCGACCGGAATCTCGGCGACAGGGTGGATGAGTTCCAATCGTCCGTCGTAATGCTCGACGATCGCCGAGCAACTCTCGACCCAGTCGCCGGTATTGTAATACTCGGTGCCACCGATCGTTCGCACGGACGCCGTGTGAATGTGCCCGCAGAGCACGCCGTCGACATCGTAGTCGCGGGCGTAACGGACAACGGATTCCTCGAATTGCCCGATAAAATTCACCACATTCTTCACCTTGGACTTGGCGTAAGCACTCAACGACCAAGGCTGCAACCCGCTGACGCGTCGGAGGAAGTTGACCAGCCCATTGCACCGGAGGAGGACCGTGTAACCCAGATCGCCGACATGCGCGAGCCAGCCGAGATTCTGAACGACCGTGTCCAACTCGTGCCCGTGCATGACCAAAAGCCGCCGCCCATCCGCCGTCAGGTGAATCGCATTTTTCTGAAGGTTCACGCTGGCATAGGATCCAAGGAAGCCCGCGAGGAACTCGTCGTGATTGCCCGGGACATAAATGATCTCGGTTCCCTTCCGACCTTTGCGGAGGATCTTTTGGATGACATCATTGTGTTCCTGCGGCCAGAAGATCCCGCGGCGCAAAGCCCAGATGTCGATCAGGTCGCCGACAAGGTAAAGGGTCTCAAATTCCGTCTCCTTCAAAAACTCCAAAAGAGCGGCCGCTTGGCTGCCGCGGCTGCCCAAGTGAACGTCGGAAATCCAACCTGTGCGATAGTATTTCATTAAAGTTTTTCACATGTTATTCACAGTGAGTGAAAAACCGGAATCGGGGAATTGTAACAATTTCGTTACAATGCCACCCTCGCCTTTGATGACTGACAACCCGACCAATATGGCGGAAGTGACGAGCGCGCATTCTGACGAGATAAACTGGTATTGCCTGAAAACCCGCACGCGCTACGAGCAATCGGCGAAGCTGGCCTTGGTCAAGGACGTGGGCATCGAGGTTTTTTGTCCGATGCTGCGATTCGAGCGCGCGAGACGGTCGGGGCGGGTCAAAATCACGGAAGCGATGTTTCCAGGGTATGTCTTTGCGCGATTCCGTTACGAGACTCAGCATCGGCACGTGTCCACGAGGAGTGGGGTCTCGACCATCGTCTCATTCGGCGGGGTGCCCTCGATTGTCGCTCCAGAGATTATTGACGAACTCCGTGCCGCCGTCTCGGGCGATGAGACGATTGAAATTGTCACTCGAATTGCCCCCGGCACCGAAGTGCAGGTCGTGGAGGGTCCACTGGCTGGCATCCGCTCGGTTGTCACCCGGGTCATCCCCGGTCGTGCCAGGGTTGCGATCCTGTTGGAGCTGCTCGGCATGAGTCGGGAAGTCGAGGTTGATGAGAGCGCCCTGCTACCCGACCAACGCCATCCGCTTCTGGCGACTTCCGGTTGACCCGGTGCACTCTCCAAAATAGAATTTCGAAAGTCATGCCGATCTACGAATTCTACTCGCCGGATACGAACAAGATCTATTCGTTCTTCGCCAGAACGCTCGCGCAGGGCACCCGGACCCCCAGATGCCCGGACAAACCCGGGGCCCGCATGGAGCGCGCGATCTCCCGCTTCGCTGTGACCGGCCGCGCGCGAGAAAAAAGTGATTCCGCCCCCGAGAGTGCGGATCCTCGGATGGAGCGGGTCATGGCCGAAATGGAGCGTGAAATGTCCGGGATGGATGAGTCCAACCCGGACCCGAAAGCAATCGGACGCTTGATGCGAAAGATGACCGAGGCGACCGGCCAGTCGATGCCTTCGGAGATGGAGCAAATGGTTCGTCGACTCGAAGCCGGGGACGATCCCGAAAAACTCGAGGAAGAATTCGGAGACAGCCTCGCAAACTTGGAAATGCCAGACCTCGGCGCAAATCCTGCCGACGGATCCGGACCTCGCCTCCGAAAGCACCATCCGACCCGCGACCCCGCGCTTTACGAGATGGCTGACTTTGTTTGAGGGCCGCGCTCCGGCAGTCCGGAAACCAGCCACCAGACAAAGCCAAGCGTTCCAAAAAACATCGCGATCCCGACGACCTCGTGCATGACGCCGTAACCTTCGGGCCCAACGAGAGGCGCAAGGAGCACGATCAAAAGAATCCGCACCGCATTGGAGAAAAGGCCGAGCAGAGGGGACAGGACGACAATCAAGATTTTGTCCAGAACCCTCAACCGCTTGCTGAAGGCGAGCAACAGCCCCAGCAGGATGCAACCGCTGGTGATTCCGAACCCATTACATTCCGGGGCGACCTCGAAAGGTGTGCCGTTTGAGATCAGAATCAACTTCGCGGGATCCCCGGCAAAGCCGAGCGCCGCTTGGCCACCAAAAACATCCAGAAGCCACATCGAGGCCCTGCCCGCAAAGAGCCTCAGCGGAAAATCGGACAGCGAGAAGATCAAGGCGAGAATCGTGAAACCCGCGAACGAAACCGAGAGCCCGGTCGCTATCCCGATCAATTCATCCCCGAAAAGAAAAAGCAGGATCCCGCCGGCCAGCAACCCAAGCGCGGGCACCAGCAAAAGCGGTTGATGGAGCAACCCGGCTGCACCGGCCGAAAGACAAGCCCCAGCGAGGAAAGCCGAGCCCTTCCGCCCGAAGTTGAACACCCATCGGGCTGGGTCGCGGCGCTCGCGCATCAGAATGACCACCCCAAAAAGCAACACGACTGCCGCATCGCGGATCTGCTCATGCGCGACGGCCACCGAGCCGACCCAAAAAATCGTCGGCGCAAATGCCAAAAGGACCACGACCCACAAGATCCGCATGAACACCTGAGATCCGCTAGAATCTGCCCTCTCGATCCTTTCCCGTTTGCTGCCCGTCATTACCTGAAACGTATCCGGTATTCCGGTCGGCTCAAACCCAGATTTTAAAAATACGGGCTGCATTCAGGGAGGCTGACGCTTAGTTTAAGGATTCAGGCGAGCCGAGCCCTCGCGACATTTGATCTCCCCATCCTATCTATGAGAAACCTTATCATCATCTTAGGCGATCAGCTCGACGCCGAATCCGCTGCGTTCGATGGATTCGACCCCAAACAAGATGCGATCTGGATGGCTGAGGTCGCGCACGAGGCCACGAAGGTCTGGAGCAGCAAGCCTCGCATTGCCCTCTTCTTTTCTGCGATGCGGCACTTTTGCCAGGCGCTCAAGTCGCGCGGATGGAAGGTTCACTATCGCGAACTCCCGGCGGCAGCGGGCGGAAGGAAGACCGGAGCCACGGCAGACAAAGCCAGCGCGGCCGACACATTTGCAGCCGTCCTCCTAGAATCGACCAAACGTCTGAAGCCCGACAAATGGATCATGGTCGAGCCCGGCGAGTGGAGCGTGCGGGATGAGATCCACTCGGCCGCAGCAGACCAGAACATCCCGCTGGAGATCAGGGAAGACCGGCACTTCCTCTGCAGCCACGATGAATTCGCAGCGCACACGAAGGGAAGGAAACAACTGCGCATGGAGTTTTTCTACCGTGAGATGAGGCATCGCCATGGAGTGCTCATGGATAAGGACAAGCCTGAGGGAGGCGCTTGGAACTTCGATGCAGAAAACCGTGGGAGCTTCTCAAAAGACGGCCCGCCGCCCCACCGCCCACCACGTCGTTTCGCGCCTGATGCCATCACTCAGGAAGTGATTTCCTTGGTCAACGATCGGTTTGATTCCCACCCTGGAGACCTCACGGAGTTCGACTGGCCGGTGACTACTGAGGAAGCGACGCTTGCTCTCGAAGATTTCATTGTGCACCGCCTGAAAGATTTCGGCCAATGGCAAGATGCCATGTGGACCGCCGAGCCATGGCTGTTCCATTCGCGCCTCAGTGCCGCCATGAACCTCAAGCTGCTCAACCCTCGTCGAGTCATCGCCGCAGCGGAAGAGGAATGGAAAAAGGGCCGGGCACCGCTGGCGGGTGTGGAGGGATTTATCCGGCAGATCCTCGGCTGGCGCGAGTATGTGAGAGGGATCTACTGGCACAACATGCCCGGCTACGCAAAGCTGGACACCCTCGGCGCGAACCAACCGCTTCCGCCATTCTATTGGACGGGCGAAACGGAAATGGCCTGTCTCCGCGATGCGTTGGGCCAGACCTTGCGTCTCGGCCACGCCCACCACATCCAGCGGCTGATGGTCACGGGGCTCTATGCCTTGATGTTTGGAGTCCGCCCGCGTGAGGTGCACGAGTGGTATCTTGCCGTCTACGTCGACGCCATCGAGTGGGTGGAGCTCCCGAATACCCTCGGAATGTCGCAATACGCCGACGGGGGCCTCATGGCCAGCAAGCCTTACATCGCGACGGGGAAGTATATCCAGCGCATGAGCAACTACTGCACCGGCTGCCGATTCGATCCTGCCGAGAGCACCGGCCCGACGGCGTGTCCGTTCACCACACTCTACTGGGATTTCCTCCTTCAACACGAGCCAGCCATGCGCAAAAATCAACGGATGGCGATGCAGGTCAGGAATCTCTCCCGACTCAATGAGGCGAAGCGCGAAGCGATCCGAGGTCAGGCGGCCAAACATCGAGGCGAGGCGCTGAGCGGGGTCTAGCCCAAAGCTGCCCGCGGTCACCGAAGCAGAAAGATCGCTCCCATTTCCTGCGATTCGTGCTTGTCACGAATCCGGATCTCGCTAGTTTTCGCGTTTTCCCGGCTTCCCCCAGAAGTCTCACATCCCTATCCTTACCATGCTAGCAATCTCTCTTCTCACCGACGGACTGAACATTTCATTGGTCTGCGCCGCGCTTGGCCTCCTCTACGCCTTCTACCTGATCGGCTGGATTCTCCGGCAGCCGGCCGGGAACGAGCGGATGAAAGAAATCGCCTCGGCCATCCAACAGGGCGCGCAGGCCTATTTGAACCGGCAGCTCGCCAGCATCGGGGCGATTGCCGTTCTGGTCTTTGTCTTGGTATGGGTCGGCCGCGGTATGGAATCGAGCATTGGGTTTCTCGTGGGAGCCGTCTGCTCCTTGGCGGCGGGCTACATCGGAATGACGATCGCGGTGCGGGCGAACGTCCGGACCACTCAAGCAGCGTCCACTTCTTCCGGGGCTGCGCTCCGGGTGGCATTTAGCGGCGGCGCGGTGACCGGCTTGCTGGTTGTCGGGCTGGCCCTCCTCTCGGTGGGCTTGATGTTTCTGGCGGTCCGTCATTTCTCCGGATCCCCGGATGCCACCCGCGCAGCGCTTGATGCCTTGGTCGGCACCGCTCTGGGCAGCTCGCTGATTTCCGTTTTCGCGCGACTCGGGGGAGGAATCTACACGAAGGCCGCTGACGTTGGCGCTGACCTCGTCGGAAAAATCGAGAGCAAGCTCGATGAGGATGATCCCCGGAATCCGGCTACGATCGCGGACAACGTCGGCGATAATGTCGGCGACTGCGCCGGGATGGCGGCGGACGTTTTTGAGACGTATGCGGTCTCGCTGATCGGCGCGATTCTCATCGGCTCGCTGACCGTCACGGGCGCGACCGCCGAAGCCGCGATTATCTATCCCTTCTTGATTGGCGGAGTCTCCGTGGTGAGCGCTGTGGTCGGGATTCTTTTCGTGAGTTTCTCGAAGCTCTCGCCGACCCGCGCCCTGCAGGGTGGCGTCTTGGTGAGCGCGATCCTGTCTGCGGTCGCATTCTGGCCATTGACGCACGAGCTTTTCCCGAATGGCGTTGATATCGGCGGACGGGGCGTCTGCTCCGCCACGAACCTGTTCTTCGCGTCTTTGGTTGGACTGGTAATGACTTACGTCGTCCTCCTGATCACGAATTACTACACCTCGACCGAGCACGCGCCGGTCCGGCATATTGCCAAGGCTTCGGAAACCGGCCATGCCACGAACATTATTGCCGGCTTGGCCACCGGACTTCACGCCACAGCCCTGCCAGTGGCATTCATCGGAATCGCGATCCTGCTTTCTTACCATTTCGCCGGCCTCTACGGGATTGCCATCGCTGTCATGTCGATGCTCTCGATGTCTGGAATCATTATTGCCCTCGATGCCTTCGGACCGATCACTGACAATGCCGGCGGTATCGCCGTGATGTCCGGCCTCGACACCAACGTGCGCCAAATCACCGACGATCTGGATGCCATCGGAAACACGATGAAAGCCGTCACAAAGGGCTACGCCATCGCCTCGGCGGGTCTTGCCGCGCTCGTGCTTTTCGGAAGCTATGTCGAAGAATTGAAGGTCGCCTACGAAAGCCTCGGTAAGCACTTTAATCTGACCTTCGACCTCCAGGATCCTAATGTTATTATCGGCCTCTTCATTGGCGGTTGCCTTCCCTTTGTCTTCTCAGCCTTCAGCATGAACGCTGTCGGCAAAGCGGCCGGTGCTGTCGTCAAGGAAGTCCGTCGCCAGATCACTGCACGCCCTGGAATTCTCGAGGGCCGGGACAAACCCGAATACGGAACCTGCGTGGACATCGTAACGAAAGCCGCGCTCCGCGAAATGATCATCCCGGCACTCCTCCCAGTCCTCATCGTGATTGCGGTGGCATGGATTCCATTCTTCGGTCCGAAAGTGCTCGGCGGAGTCTTGGTTGGTACGATCGTTACCGGACTCTTCATCGGCATCGCCATGACCTCCAGTGGCGGCGCATGGGATAACGCGAAGAAATACATTGAAAGCGGCAACCACGGCGGCAAACACTCGCCTGCCCACGACGCAAGCGTCACAGGCGACACCGTCGGCGATCCCTACAAGGATACAGCCGGCCCAGCCGTGAACCCGATGATCAAGGTCGTCAACATCGTCGCGATCCTCATCATCCCGATATTTATCAAGTTCTGGGTGGCACACTAACCGCACCAGCGGACAAACAAGCTTTCCCGCGATTTCATGTCTACCTTTTGCAGACGTAGACGAACGCGGGGGGGAGGTTGTTCAGGACGATCCGGGTCTTTTGGATCGATGAGAAAAAGCTGCCCAGTGTCTGGCGGAAGCGGCGGCCGGCGGGGAGCCAGTGCGGGCCGAAGTAGGCGAACGATGTGAAGGTGGATCCTGAATGGATCGATGCCGCGACTTCGCCGAGTATGGATTTTTGCAGGGGTTCTGGGAACGATGCCCAAGGGAGCCCGGAGACGATGGCGTCCGGCGTACCAAATTTTTCATCGCGGAGGTGCCCGCTCAACTGCGTGGCACAGCCTTCCAAGATCCGGGCCGAGGGGTAACGACGGGCTGTCTTGGAGGCAAGAGACGGGGATTTTTCGATGGCGAGAAATTTTGCTCCTGGTTGGAGTGACTCAAGAATCGATCCGGTCACGGCTCCGTTACCTGGACCTAGTTCGAGAACATGGCGGGCACCGGAGACCCCGGCGGCCTCGACGATCAGCCGCGCGAGCTCCAGAGACGACGGCCAAATGGCACCGACGGATGAAGGGGATTTCAGAAACTCGCGAACGAATGTAAACGACATAGCTTGTTGATAGGGCAATCCTCACGCCAGCTCAACGCAAAGATCAAAGTGGGAGAACGCTCGGCTTGCTCAATGGGCATCTGCCAGCGCAGATTCCTCGCTCGCCATCGCGTCCAGATCCTCCTTCGTCCACGACTTAGCCACGACGGCATAAATGGCCGGCACCACGAGGAGCGTGAAAATCGTGCCGATGATCATTCCGGAGACAAGCACGATACCGATGCTATTCCGGGCTCCCGCTCCCGGCCCGCTGGCGATGACCAACGGGAAGTGGCCCATGACCGTCGCGGCACTCGTCATGAGGATCGGACGCAGTCGGGTCGCTGCGGCTTGAGTCACCGCAGCCAGCTTATCCAGCCCCGATCTCTGAAGCACGTTGGCAAACTCCACAATAAGAATGCCGTTTTTGGCAACGAGACCAACGAGGGTCACAAGACCGACCTGGCTGTAGATATTGATCGTTGTGAACCCCAAAAATGTGAAAACGAGTGCGCCGGATAGCGCGAGGGGGACGGAGCCAAAAAGGATGATGAACGGATCGCGGAAACTCTCGAACTGCGCGGCCAACACGAGGAAGATGAGGATGAACGAGAGGACCATCGTGACGACCAGCTTGTTCCCCTCTGTGCGAAGCTGGCGGGACTGGCCGGCATAATCGACGGTAAATCCAGCGGGCAGGATCTTGGCGGCCTCGGCTTCCAGTGCCTTCAGGGCGGCATCGAGCGAAACGCCTGGAGGAATGGCACCTTGAATCGTAGCCGAGTTGAGTTGCTGGAAGCGCTTGATATCCCTCGGCTCCGTCGTCGTCTTCATGGTTGCGAACGTCGAGAGCTTGACGAGGTTGCCGTCGGTGGCGCGCACGTAGAGGTTGCTCAGTTGATCTGGCGTGAGGCGCTCGCTCCGCTTTACTTGCGGGATCACCTTGTAGCTTCGACCTAGAATGCTGAAACGGTTGACGTAATTCCCGCCAAGGAGCGTGGATAAGTCCGATCCGATCCGCCGGAGGTCGAGGCCCTGCGCAGCGACTTTGTCTCGATCGAAGATGATCTCCGTCTGCGGTTGGTCAAACTTCAGATCCGTCGTGGCAAACATAAACATCCCGCTCGCGAAGGCCGCATCGACCAACTTCTGGGCAAACTCCACGATTTCCCTTGGTTCGGCGGTCGACGCGATCACGAACTCCACGTCAAAGTTGCTGCCGCCCGGCAGCGGCGGCGGCGTCGTGGGAATAATCTGAACTCCCGGAAGCTGCGCGGTGAGAGGAAACAATCCATTGGCGATCTCCTCGGTGGTTCGGCTGCGCTCGCTCCACGGCTTCGTCACCATGCCTGAGAATCCGAATGTCGGGTTGATGATCTGGAAAGTTCCGGCGCACTCGGGCTGCGATTGGAAGACATCGTTGAGCTTGCCTGCAAAAAGCGCGCTTTGGTCGAGAGTCGCATTGGGCGGCGAAAGGACGATTCCAAAAACGACGCCCTGATCTTCCTTCGGCGCGAGTTCTTTCATGCTGAACATCCAGAAGATCGGCATGAGGAGAATGATCACGGTCGCCACAGCAATCACGAGAAACCGGTTATCCAACGTCACACGCAAAATCGCGGAATACTTTGCCCGCAGGCCGTCGAACCGCTTGTTGATCCATCCTGCAAAACCTCTCTCGTCATCACCGGCCCGCAAGAGGCGGGAGGACATCATCGGGGAGAGAGTGAGTGCCACGATCCCCGAGATGATGACCGCTCCGGCCAACGTAAATGCAAACTCGCGGAACAAGGCCCCTGTGAGTCCGCCTTGGATGCCGATCGGCGTGTAAACAGCCGCCAACGTAATCGTCATCGCAACGATTGGCCCGATGAGTTCGCGCGCCCCCCGAATGGCTGCGTCGAAAGGACTTAATCCTTCTTGGATGTGGCGCTCGACATTTTCGACAACCACGATGGCATCATCGACAACGAGACCGACCGCGAGCACGATAGCCAGAAGCGTGAGCAGGTTGATGGTGAATCCGAGCACCAACATGAGGAACACTGCGCCGATCAGCGAAATGGGAATGGCGACGATCGGCACGAGCACGGCCCGCAGCGAACCCATGAAGAGATAAATGACCACGACCACGATGAGCAGGGTCTCGATGAGGGTCTTCACCACCTCTTGGATCGCGTCCTTAATGTAAGCCGTCGAGTCGTAGGGAATGCCCAGCTTGATCGCCGATGGCATCGCCTTCTCGATCTCCGGAAGCGCTTTTCGAACCTCGCGGATCACATCAAGGGAATTGGCCGTCGGGAGGACCCAGATCCCCATGAAGGTTGCCGTCTGGCCATTGAAGCGGACTTCCTCGTCGTAACTCTCGGCCCCCAAAACGACATCAGCGATCTCGCCCAGCCGCACGATGGTATCTCCCGAGCGCTTGATCACGAGGTCGCGAAATTCCTGCGCGGTTCGGAGGTCGGTATTCGCAGTCAGGTTGACCGAGATCATCGAGCCCTTCGTCCGACCGACCGCAGAAAGATAATTATTAGCCTGAAGTGCGGCGTCGACATCGGTCGGCGAGATATTCAGCGCCGCCAACCGGTCCGGCTTGAGCCAGATCCGCATCGCAAACGTTCGGTCGCCAAGAATGTCCGCCCGCTGGACGCCATTGATGGCCGAGAGCTTCGGTTGAACGACTCGCGTGAGGTAATCGGTAATCTGATTTTCGTCGAGTTCATCCGAGTAGAACCCGAGATACATTGCCGCGAACTCGCTATCGGCCGTCTCCAGCTCAATAATGGTGGACTCCGCCTCGGGCGGGAGATCGTTCCTGACCTGTGCGACCTTGGCCTGAACCTGAGTGAGAGCGGCGTTGGCGTCGTAGTTGAGCTTCAGGTGAACCCGGATCGTGCTAAGCCCTTGAGAGCTCGTGGAATCAATGTAATCGATCCCATCCGCGCTCGCGATCACGCGCTCGAGCGGCGTGGTGATGTAGCCCCGCACGAGATCAGCATTTGCCCCGATGTAAGCCGTCCGCACGGTGATGACCGCCACGTCGCTCCGCGGGTATTGCCGGACGGTGAGGACGTTGATCGAGACCAATCCGCCGAGCAGGATGAGGAGGTTGACGACCAGCGCGAGGACCGGCCGCCGCACGAAGATGTCGGTAAACTTCATGTCAACGATCCTCGGGCTTCGGAGCGATCTCGTTCCCCGGCTGGACTTCGTTGTTCACGGCGACCGCAGCATTCGGGCGCAGCTTAAAAATTCCCGATGTGGCCACCTCGTCGCCCGCCCGGATTCCGGAGAGGATCTCGACACGGTCACCACGCGACTCGCCCAACTTCACGACAGCCTGGCGGACACCCAAAAATGACTTTCCGCGCTTCTCATCGGTCATTTGCTCCAGCACGAACACGGAATCGCCGTAGGGCGCATAGCTCACTGAGGTGGCGGGCACACTTAAAACCGCACGTTCACCCGGAAGGAGGACCTCCACTTGCGCGAACATCCCCGGCCGCAGCGCACCATCCGCATTTCGGAGCGTGGCCTGGACAAGAAAATTCCGCGTGGCTTCCTCCACGACGGAATCGATCGCGCTCACGGTTCCAACAAACGGACCGCCCGCCGTGCCTGAGGGCATCACGTTCACCCGGGTCCCGGCCTTGACGCTCGCAAGGTCCTGCTGCGGTAGGGAAAAATCCACATAGATCGGATCGAGGGATTGGAGCTGCACGATGGGGTCGCCTTGTTGAAGATACTCACCGATATTCAGTCGCCGGATTCCTGTCAGCCCGTCGAAGGGAGCCTGAATGGTTTTCTTCGCGATCACCGCTTGGATTTGCTCCAGCGCGGCTTGGGCTTGGAGCGACTCTGCGGCCGCTTGGTCGTAGTCGGATTGTGACGAGACCCGCTTGTCGAGGAGGCCCTGCGAGCGCTTGAGGTTGAGCTCCGCGAGTCTGCGACGGGCCTCGGCGGCCCGAAGTTGCGCTTGCTCTTCGCTCACATCCTGCTGCACGAGAATTGCCCCCTTCTTCACCTGCGAGCCCGACTCGAAGGTGATCGCATCGACTGTGCCGGCGAGGTCCGCACGGAGCATGAGACCGTTCACGGGCTTCAGCGTGCCCACCGAAGTGAGCGTTGTCGGCCATTTCTCCTCTGCCACGACAACAGTCGTCACGGTCTCCGGAGGAAGCTCGAACGCCATGTGGCCCGCAATCGCCTGTCGGATCTGGAGAAACTTCACCAGTCCTAAACCAACAATGATCGCGAAGACGATTCCCAGAACGATGATCCAACGCTTGAATCCTCGCAGACTCTTTTTCTCTCCGGTTTTCTCCATGACGCCGTCGTTCATTAGTTAATGGGTTTGATTGTTAATGGAGTTAACTATTTTTTAACCCATGTCAAGAACGGGATCGATTGGGCGAACAGCCTCAAGGCGAAACGACAAATCTCGACTCGCCGACTCGCACGGCCTCGGAGAGATCCGGCGGAGTGGCATTCGAGTCCGTCCCAACCCACGCGCGTTTTTGAAATCCCTGTGAGGTTCGGAAGATGAGATCATTCCATCCATCCGACCACGTGCAGAGAGCCCCCTCCGCGGTAACCTTCCATGTGCCCTCGCCGTTGAGGGTGCTAAAAGCGCGGCCTGAAGATTGGAGGGTGGCGTAGAGGTAGTTGCCATCGGGCTCTTTGTTAAGTCGCCAAATTCCCACGAAGCCAGCCCGATCGCCGTCCACTCGGGAGGCTGTGGATTTATTCGACGGGGCCGCACCCGGAAGCCGGTCTGGGGAGAACCCTTCATGAAAAAACTCACTGCCCTGAACGTTGATCCGATCCGTCCAGCCATCATGAAAAAAGACGGTGACTCCGTCCGGTCCGGTGCGCCAGAGCCCGCGTTCTCCGTGGGCACCAGTGGCGCCCTTGGCCCAAGTCGAGACGGCTTGGCCATTGGGAAATAAAATAATATCGAACGGCTGCCCTTGATCATCGTTCATCGTCCACGCTCCCAAGAAATCCGCCTGCGGGAGATCCGGGCGAGACTCCTTGGCCAAAGGACGCGGCTCGACTGTCTTCGGCCGCACGGGCTCAGCAGGCTTGGGGGCCGGGCATCCAACCAGCAAAGCCAGACAACCAACTAAAAATACCGAACGGCGCATTCCTGAATCCTTTCGCTGCATCGGAGAACCGGCAACACCTTTCTCGAAACAAATGAGTCGCACGACTTCCCGCTTGGCATTCCGGGCAAGCTGGGAGACGGTACTCGTGTGCAAAGCCAAACGATCGCCGGGGCCGAGGTCATGCAAATTTCCACCCCATTGGTCTCGACGGGTGTGACAACCGAAGGCGGACACCTCTGGCCGGCGAAGTTCCGTGTAGGAGGCCGATGGATCGAGCCGCTCTCGATGGCTCCATGGAATTCTGAGAAGTTAGAAAAATCACTTCCGCCCATCCTGCGAATTCTCCGTGGGGACTTTTTTTGCCTCCCATTTGGCGGAAATGCCACAGCGCTTGGCAACGAGAAGTTTCCGGTTCATGGAGAGACTGCGAACCGACGGTGGAAATGCCATCCGGGCGAGCCGGCGAATCTTCACCTGTCGCTGCGGACGAAAGTGCGTCCGGGTCGCGTGGAGAAATACGTGCGCCTCATGCCCGGTCATCCGGCGATCTACCAACGGCATGTCATCTCAGGGTTCTCTGGAGCTTTGCCGGTCGGGCACCATGCGATGCTCCATTTTGCTCAACAGAAGAGCGCCCGGATCAGCCTGAGCCGGTTTGTTCACGGACAGGTCTTTCCCGGAAAATTCGAGGAGGCGGCGGCGGGTGGATACTCGAGCCTGAAGCCCGGTGCCATTTTCTCGACGCTCCAATCTGTTCCGCAGATCGATGGCAAATCGACAGACCTCTCTGTTTATCCAGCTCGAGAGGGATTCGAAGATCTCGTCCTGATGGCAGCCGATACCACCCTTCCGTTTGCATGGACCGCCGTTACGGTGGCAGACGAGGGTTGGGTCTGGGTGGCTCTGAAGGATCCTCGTGTGCTGCGGTCTACCATTTTTTGGATGTCGAATGGCGGTCGGCATTATTCTCCTTGGAACGGGCGACACCGCGGGGTGATTGGGATCGAGGAGGTGACGGCCAATTTTCATCTCGGAGCGGCGGAGTCTGTGCACGCAAATCCCCTTTCGAGAAAAGGTATCGCAACCGCCGTGCGGTTCGATCCCAACAAGCCGACAACGGTGAATTACATCATGGCCATGGGAGCGGTTCCCCGTGGATTCGATATGGTGAAATCCATCCACCCCCTCGCTCGGGGAGCAGGCATCGAGATCGTCGCCGCATCCGGAAAAAAAGCGCGGATTGCTGTCGCCCTCGATTTCCTGTCAGGGAGCGAAATTCCAAAGTCTCGCTGACGGAGTTCTCACCAACCCCCACCACCTCCGCCTCCCCCTCCACCGCCGGACGAGCCTCCGCCACCCCCGCCCGAGCTCGACCCGGAACTCGACCCCGGAGCCGTTGAAGCAGATGCCACGGCGCTGACGAGAGCACCAGTGACGCCAGCCGCAAACAGGGTCGGCGTAAACCCCGTTGAGCCCGCACCGCTCTGCCACGCGGGTTCATACCCCGAAGCGGTGAGCACATCCTCAAATTGTTCCGCCCACTGCTGGCTTACGTCCAGGGCCAGCGCATACGGGAGAAACCTCTCGAAGAGTTCGGGCGTGCGCTCGGGGGGATTTTCAAGATTCAGCCGATCCGCCTCCGCGACCGCGAGGTATTGACGGAATCCCACAATGTGATCCCGGATTTTCTGGCCTTCGACAGACGGGCGCTTGAGCAATTTTTGGAAAATCACACACATGAGGATCGTGACCGCATAGATTCCGCAAACCCACGGGGAGGCCGTAATGACGAGCATGAAGAGACCGAAGACCCACCCGATGAGAAAAGGGATCGAGAAAAGCATCGTCGGCAAAGCGGCAAGAAAATTCCCTTTCCGCCACTCGGCCACCACAGACATCGACAACGCGGCACACCCGAATGTCCAGATGCTCAGCCACAGCATAATGAATAGCGCACCTCCCGGCTCTGCAGAGTCCCTCAGCGAGAGCGCCAGCGGGATCAGGGCCAGCGCGATTCCAATCACCCAGACGTGGGTATTCCGCGCAAACAAAGCACCGTTTTTCGTTTTAACGGCTTTTTCGAGCCAGGCTCGTGCGGCTCGGACAGTCGCGTGGTTTCGAGATACGAGATCGAGCGGGGATCCGTCCTTGAAGATCTCTGAAACCAGCGCGGCGGGCTCTGGACTGAGACCTTCCGCAGACAGATTCTCCAGCGAGTATTCTCCCGAAGATTTTTTTCTGATCTTTAGTGCCCCCTTCACAGCGAGATCGAGAACGGACGCGGCGAAGCTCGTCTGGTCGCACGTCCCTAAACCATTCATAAATCGAACATCCTGTGGATTCATCCCCTCCGGTGGGGCGTAAAGCGGCACAATGATTCCCCGATCCGGATCCCGTCCGTAGAGAGTCCATGTCGTAAAAAAATACGCGAAGGTCACAACGATCCCGATGAGTCCCGCGACGACTCCCAAGTTCGACATAAGTATGGCGCTCCACTTCGCCCAGACGCCAGGCGCTTGGACAAATCCCTTCGGCCAAGTGACAACTATGGTGAACCCTTCCCCGGGCTCCAGCACACGCGTCGCGGCGATGAATACGTCGCATTCTCCCTTCGCATCGATCTGGTAGGACGTCTCTTTCGATCCCGCGGGACCGGTGAAGGCTTCGGCCGAGCGCTCGCTCGCACCGGGCGGAAGGTCGACGCATGCGGAGGCACTCAGGATCGGAAACGCCCACGCATTCCCCGTCACGTTCCAATACAACTCGTCGTAATCCGAAAAATATCCGAGCTGTCGGTCGGTCTGGTAACGGATCGTATAGGTCGTCTCTCCATGCGGAAGAAGCTTGTTGGCATCTCCAATGTAAACCCGGACTCCGTTCTTCAGCCGCTCGGTCCGCCATGGTTCTTTCTCCCCATCGCGACGAATTTCGATGACGCGAAATGGGACCTCGATTTTCAATCCAAACCGCGAACGGTAAAGCGTTGGAAAATCCCGAAAGATCCCGCGCCGGATCTTCTCACCCTCGGCCTCCACGCGGATCGTCTCCTCGACATCCAGCCGGCCATCTGCTCCCACCGCAATCCGACTCGAAAAGTTCCTGATCTCCTCCGCCGCCTGGAGTCCGGGCGCGAAAAGAATGATCAGAAAAAAGACGAGGCCTCTCATGGCTTGCCCCCGTTGTTCAAGATCCCCACCCGAGGGGCCGCTCGCTCGAGAACGGAATCGACTTCAAAAAATTCTCCCGGCTGAAAGCCGAAGATGCCCGCCACGATGTTGGAGGGAAACGACTCGGCGAGATTCCGGAAGTCACGGACGGAACCGTTGAAGTATCTCCTCGCAAATTGAAGAGCCTCCTCGATCTCCACCAGTTGGCTGGTGAGCTGGCGAAAATTCTCTGCAGCTTTCAGGTCCGGGTAACCCTCGGCAACCGCGAGCAGGCCCCGCATTTGCTTCGCCACCTCGTCGGGCGTTCTCGCCAAGACGAGCGATTCGAGTGTCGAGGCCTCATGAGCAACATAGCCTCGCACGCATTCGACAAGAGCCGGCACGAGATCGGCCCGCTTCTTTAATTGCACATCGACGCCACTCCATGCTTCCGCCTGCTGATTCCGCGCGCGGACAAGGCCATTGTAGATCACAAGGACACCAATCGCGATGACCAACGCCAATCCGAAAAGAGCCGTAAAAAATAGGATCATCGCCGATTTTCGGGGAGAGTGATCTCGAAAACCGTAGCCCCGCCTTTTCCGCTTCCCTCGTGCGGTTCGAGCCCGAGATCCTGATAGGCCCGCTCCAGCGCATCGGGATCGAGGCGGAGCTCCGGATAGATCTTTTTGAGCCGCTCTTTGACCCAACGCTTCGCCAGTCGGCGATCCATCGGATGCAGCTCAGGCTCCCCCTTCAACCGGCTGCGGAGATAATCAAAGATGGCTCGTGTCATGACTTCCTCCAAACGAACATCATATTGGCCGCGAGGAACAGCATGTTCACAACAACAAGCAGGACGGACGACGGCGACCAGCGGGCAGAGTGGAGGCGCCGAGCCGAGGGATAAACAAAGGCCAGCGCGAAAGCCGCCACGCCCATGCTCAGCAGGGAACCCGCCAGCGCAAGATTTCCGACAGGGGCATCCCACGGATTCCAGAGCCACCAGATTCTGTTCCCGCTGAGGAAGACCACGGAGTTTGCCAGCGTTGCAGAGAAACCAACCGCTGCCGCAGCACAGATCCCGGCGCGGCCCGCAAAGGGGAAACACGAGCCGGCAGCCTGCCAGCAAATGGTCAGCAAGGAGAAGGCGAAAACCGGAAGAAGTGCCGGCAGATGCCCGGCGATCCGCGGCCCGGAACTCTCCGTGAAGCGCACCGGGCCGGTCGGCCAGCCAATGACCGATCCGACAGCGAGGAGGATTCCGAATCCAAGCAAGATAGCCCCCGCGCTCACCCTCGCAGAGGCAAGCCCGACCTTTCCGGCCAGAGCGACATAAGCCGCCATCGCAAAGAGGAGAATCCACACGGGACTCCACCATCCGAATCTCGCAGGCTCGACCACGAGAAGCCCGAGGCCGGACGCCGTCCAAATCCCGAATGCGATGTAAAGGAGTTTTGCCATCATTTACTCTCCTGCCTCATCTCGCAGGCGTTGTCGGGCTTGGCGGCGCTTGAGAAATGCCAACATGCCGAAATAGGAAATGATCGCTGCCGGAGTCGAAAGAAAAAGCGACCCCACGAGCACCGGCAATCCGACTGACTGGAACATCGACCATTTCATCAGCTCGGAAACGTGAAGATGGCTGTGCACGAGCTCTGGCGGCAGGGTGTGCGGCGAGCTGAGAATCCAATATCCGATGTTGTATTCGACGTAGATCAGAAACGGCCAGATCGGCGTGACCACGTCATGGAGCGAAACCGTGATGACCGCCGCAATCGGATTGCACCGCAGCGCGAAGGCCAAACCGAGAGAGAGCAAAGTCTTCAAGCCGAAGAGCGGGGAGAATCCCATGAACATCCCGACCGCGACACCACCAGCGATGGCATGCGGTTGATCTTTGAGATCCAACAACCGTCGACCAAGCGACGCCATGTAGCGCAGCACGCGTTGGAAGAAGTTGGGCTGGGGATCTTGCGGATCTGGCACCTCTTCAATGAGGACGATCTCGCGCAGGTCCGCAAGAGGGATTTGCAGGGAAACCCCAGAGCTTTACTCGTGCCGACGAGCTGCAATGATCGCTCCCACGAATGAGTCCGTCGATCCCCAAGCCATCTGCATGACGAAACCCATCACGGTCAAAGTGCCCGGGGAGCTTTTGGAATTTTTGTTCTCCATCTGGCCGGAAACAAAAAAGACGAAGATCCGCAATTGGCTGAAACACCAGTCCGTTCTCGTCAATGGCGAGCCGGTCACACAATTCAACCACCCGTTGATGCCCGGCGACCAGATCGCGGTCCGACCAGTTCGCTACGCTGCCCCGCGCACCCCGATCTCGGCCGGAATCAAAGCGTGGTTCGAGGACAAGGATATCATCGTCATCGACAAGCCGGCGGACCTGCTCAGCATTGCCAGCAACGCGGAGGAGGAGAGGACGGCCTATTTTTTGCTCACGGATTACCTGCGCGGGAATCGTCCGAAGGGACGCGAGCGCGTCTGGATTGTTCACCGGCTGGACAAGGAAACTTCCGGGCTCATGGTTTTCGCCAAGACGCCGGAAGCGAAAGAGTTTCTCCAGGGCCGCTGGGACACGATCGAGAAGCACTACGAGGCCATCGTGGAGGGCCACCTCAGCAAGAAGGAGGGAACGCTCGAATGCGACCTCGATGAGCGGAGCCGCTTTAAAGTTTTTGTCGCGAGCGCGTCCGAGCACACCCGCCACGCGGTCACGCACTATAAAGTTCTCGCGGAGAGCGCGCGCCGCTCGCTCGTCCAGCTCCGATTGGAAACCGGTCGAAGGCATCAGATCCGAGTGCAATTGGCCGCTGAAGGCTGCCCGATCATCGGCGACGAAAAGTATGGAGCGAAATCGGATCCGGCGGACCGCCTCGGCTTGCACTCTACCTTTCTGAAGTTCCCGCATCCCGTCACCGGAGAAATCCTCCAGTTTATCTCCCCACTCCCGAAAGAACTGGTTGCCCACTCGCCGACGAAGACGAAGAAACTCGATTGAGCAACCGGCCGTCGCGCGGTCTTGGCAAATGGATTCGGACAACTATGCTCCGGTCTTTCCTATGCGAACCGTGTTGTATCTGTCGCTGCTGGCGACCGCCTCGGCGGAGACATTTCACGTCTCGTTGACCGGTGACGATTCGGCTCTGGGAACCGAGGCTGCGCCGTGGCGGACGATTCAGCGCGCGCTTGCGACCGAACCCCAGAAGGCCGGCCACATCATCGAAGTTGGCCCCGGGGTTTATGATGGTCCTCTTGAGATTCGCCACGGCGGAGCATGGCGGGCTCCATGGATCGTGCGGGCGGCCGATGGCGCGGAGATCCAGATGTCGGACGCCGAGGATGCGGTAACGATCGATACCGACTCACCCGTGATCTTCGAGGGATTTACCATCCGGCCGACGGGAGGTGTCGGCGTTCGGATCTCTGGAGGCGGCCATGGCGTTGTCCTCCGCTCGCTGAAGATTTTATCGGACGGTTCTGCGGACGGGATCGTGGTCGAACGGACCACTGCGCCCCTGATCGAGGGCAATACGATTAGCGGTGCGCGGCACGGTCTGGTCATCGGAGGCACCGGCGCGGTCATCCGCAACAATACGATCTCGCGAAACACAGGTGCCGGTCTGATCCTCGGCCGAGACCGACCAGCCATCGATGTCTTGATCCGGAATAACTCGTTCCTGGAAAATGGCTCCTCGAACTCGCAGCCGGGTGCCATCTGGTTCGTCCACTCCCGCCGGGTCCGCGTGGAGAATAACATTCTTACCGCGGGTGCCGGGCGACGTTTGATGACCGTCGATTCGTCCGACGCGGAATTTTCCCACAACCTCTACTTCACGCCAAACGACCTCTACGGCGCGGAATTCCAATGGGACGGAGTCCAGCAATTTGGCTTCCTGAACCTCCGCCTGCTGACCGGCGATCCCTTTCCTGTCTTCGGAGACCCGCGGCTGAGCGAGTCCGGGCTTCATCGATCCTCGCCTGCCATCGATGCAGGATTCGGGCGCGCCGGCAGTCTTGAGTTCGATGGATCTGGAGCGACCCGCCATGTCGGCTTGGCCGTGGATATCGGCGCCAACGAATTCCCCCACCCGACCGGACTCCGCGTCCTCGGCAACCAGCTTGTCCATCAGGGCCGCATCGTCCGCCTCCGCGGCGTGGGCGTCGGCGACCCCGTTCTAGATCGGCGAGAGCGTCCGTTCTCCGACTACAGGATCCTTCGCGAGAAGTGGAATGCCAACACGGTGAGAATGAGTGTGCATCCCTACATCTGGCGCGATGCCGATCGATTTGGCGGACGCAAGGCGATCATCGAGTGGTTCCGCCTCGATATTGAAGCCGCCCTTCGCGCCGGGCTCTACGTCATTCTCGACTGGCACATCACAGGATGGCCCAACGGGTTCGCCAGACCGTCCGAGCCCGGAGAACTCGAAGGCCTTCACGATTCCGACTTCGAACTGGCGAAAAGCTTCTGGACCGTGGCGGCAGCGGAGTTTGGTAAAAACGGGATGGTGGCATTTGAACTCTGGAACGAACCGGTGCGCGGACCGGACGACTGGAAGCCCGACCCGTCGGCTTGGCAAGAGCTGCGCCCTTACATGGAAGAACTCACTGCAATTGTCCGCCAACACTCGGGGAATCTGGTCATCGTCAGCGGCGGAAACTGGGCTTACTGCCTTGATGGAATCCAGGATGCTCCACCCTCAGACCCGAATACCGCGCTGGCATGGCACATTTATGCGGGCAAAGAAGAAAATGATGAAAAGCGCTGGGCCGCGGCATTCAACGATCTCGACCAAATCTTTCCTGTCATTGTCACCGAGTGGGGATTTGACGAAAACGGGGTTCCGCCCTACCGCGGGGGCGTTCCGGATTTCGGAGAAAGATTCGCCCGCAACTGGCTCGAGGGTCGCAAACTCCATTGGGTCGCTTGGTGCTGGCACCCAAATGTGGCGCCGCCGCTGATCAAGGCAGACTGGAAATCACCGACTTCATTCGGGAACTTCGTCGGCAGCCTCCTTCGGTCCAATGTCCGCGTCCGCCACTCGCCGCCTCCGGCATTTTCTCCGACCGGCCTGCCCTCCTCTCGCTACAAGCCTTTTTCGATCAACTGAAAAACGGCCGTGTTGTCTTGGAATCCGGTAAACTCCTCGGACCCCGGACCGGCGCTCACCACAATGGAATCTTCCGCCACGCCGATGGCGACTGCGGTTCGGAACGAAGCCGGTTCGGCGGACGTGACGCCACCGGGTGACGACGTCGTGCCCGACCCGGGGCCGGTCGACCAAGTGAGAGAGGTTACACCTTGTGCATTGACGCCGAGAACTCCTGCCCCCTTGTCGTTTCGAAACGGGAAGCCGTTGAGGCGGAGGCCACCTAGCGCTTGCTTGCCGGCGACGACGATGAGGGCTTTATCCCCCGCATACTCGATGGCGGTGCCAACGGCCCGGTCAAGTGAGAGAAGCTCGCGGAGTGTTCGCTCGCCTTCATTCTGAGTTGCGGATTTCCCCGCCAAGCCCGCATCGACTACCAGAAGGTATCCCTTCCGATTATACTGAAGAAACCGAATGGCCTGAAGGACCATCTCCGCCAACGAAGGCTGCGATCCGGACGTGGTCGCTTCCCCAACGAAGCCAAGGTTTCCCGCACTGAATAGCCCCAAGACTTTTGGTGCCCGCCAGACGGGCGTGCTTTCCAATTCGGATTTGTTTCGAACGATATCATAGCCCTTGTTTCGCATTTCCAGGATAAGATCCCGGCCATCCTTGCGACGGCCATCTTTGATCTCCGGAAGGAAATCCGACCAGCCGCCACCGAGCAGGACATTGATCGATGAGGAGTCCGCCAGATCCCCAGCAATGCGCTCGTAGTCCAATGGATCGCCAGTCTTTGCATAAAATGCCGCTGCCGTCGCATCCGTGAGCGAGGCATTCGAAACGATCCCGGTCGCGCGCCCACGAGCCCCCGCCTGGTCGATCAATGTCAGAAGTCGCTTGCCACCTGCATCTACGGAAAGCGACCGGTTATTGATCTTTTTCCCCGTGGCAATCATCGCTGCAGCCGAAGCACTGTCCGAGACCGCAAAATCGTTCGCGTGAGTGGATATCAACGCCAGGTGCGGCAAACCTTCCAGGCGGAGCCGGTAGTCCGATCCCCCAGCGTAGATTCTTGCAGGGGTCAGCACCGAGGGGGTGAGGTTGTCCGTAAGGAAAAGAATGATCGCAAATGGCCTCTGAACCACCCAATTGACGTAGAACGCTGCCCCCAGAGCGAGGAAGATCGCGAGACATCCGAGCGCCAAGAGCCGGTTGCGGAGCTTTTTGTTCATGGCAGACAATTGCGCGGCAATCGACCGGAGGGCAATATCCAACTGCGGATCCGATGACCTGAGAGCCTTGGGGATTCTAGGCGGCCTCGAACACCTGCCAACTCGACCGCCGCAGAGCCCCGCGCAACGCGCTGGCCTCGCTGATTGGAATACCGGCCATCTCACCGCCAGTCACAAAAGCTCGCAACGCCTTCATCAACACGTCGGCCTCCTCGTCGGAATCGACCGACATCCCCTCGGGAAACTCTGCATCGATCAGCCATGTGCCGGACGGTGATGCCACGATCAATTCCGATGCCCACCGGAGGATCGTGTCGGCTGCATCACCGGGATACCTTTGCTCCACCATCTGAAAGATTTGTTCGCGGGTCCGAACGCTGAGGAGCATCGCAAGGAAGAAACGGTGCTCAACGTCCTCTACCGACCCTCGGAGATGGACCAGAAGATCGCGGCGGATGATCTCTTCCAGCGTTGGCAGCACACGCTCGGCGAGCGCGCCGTGCTTTTCCGAAAACACATCCCACACTCCGTCCCACGCGTCATTTTCGCGGAGATGGGTCATCGCATTCTGTAAAACGAAAAAGCCTCGCTCAAAATCCAACTCGACGATCATTTCTCGTACGAGCTCGGGATAAGCCGCATCGCCAATCTGCTCGAGGGCATCGAGCAACTGCTTGCGCCTCATCGTCAGCGCATCCTCTTGCACCGGATCCAATGCGATATGCGGCGGGAGATAGGTAAACTGCGGCCCGGTCCCGGGATCCGAGCGCGTGCGCACCACCACGGTCACCGAGGGCGTCTCCAAGTGGAACAACGAATGGATACATCCGCGTCCGGATACAATCGGAACGGTCGCCCCGGTCTCCAGCAACCGCGTCTCCAGCAGCCGCAGGTCGCCGATCTGAAAATGCGCGGTGATCGCCCGGGCGTCATCAAACGCAAAGTGCGAATGCACACTCGATCCCGCAAGCACATGGAATGCCCCGGAGAATTCGTGCTGGTGGATATCCGTCGTCCCATCGAGCCAGAACAAAATCTGGATGTAGAATCGCGGATGATCGTAGACGACCAGCTCTGGCTGACCGAATCCGGAAAGGCTCTGGGCCGGTTGCTCGTCATCCACGAGAAAGTCCCGGACCAACATGTCGAGATCAACATGGTCGGTCGGCGGGCATTCGTCCAAGGAGGCCTTTGCAATCTTGGGAAATGCAGGCAAAGAAAAATTCTCCGCCTTCCACCTCGCGAGGACAGCTTGGCCAAGGTCTGCGAAGTAGTCGTTCATCCGGGGACTCTCCCGCAGGAACTCACGAGCAACAAGAACGATTCCGGCGGCAACGAGCCCGCATCAAAAAAGCTCACCCTGCTCCGCGACTTTCCGTAGCAGGGGCGGCGGAGGCGCGAGGGGCGCTATCTCTTCGATGCTCGAATCCCTGCGAAGTTTTCCCAACACCGGATAGCGTCCGTGCCGAAAGTAGGCCGATTGCTCGGCTGTTGCCGCGGTCGTCACCATTTTCGCGAGACGGTAATTTTTCCCGACCGGGCTGGGCTCGACCACGAAGAGCAGCCGGGATCCCTCCGGGACAGCACCCCAGATCATCTCCCCGGAGTCGTCCGCCCGCTCCGCGATCTCGGCCACCGCCTCGCCCTGCGCGAGTTCGTTCCCGGGTTGCCGCGTCCACCACGCGAGCTTCTCCCTCGTTGCGAATCCAGCCCATACGCCCTCAGCGGGCGTGCCATCGACGAGCTCGAGCGGCAGCGGCTGGCCGGGCTTCCATTCTTTGCCGACGACCGATCTAAAACGGGCGCACATTGGAAAAGTTTCAGCCTTGGACCTCGATCGTCACGACGGACCCTAAATCACGCAGGCCGCATCAATCGCTGCGCATTCCTCCAATGTGAACACCACATTCTCGCTGGCTGCGACGTTCTCTTCGATCTGCTCGACCCGACTCGCTCCGATGAGGACCGAGGTGATAAACGGGCGGGAAAGAATCCACGAGAGCGACATCTGGGCGAGCGACTGGCCGCGCGACGCGGCAATTTCTGCGAGCGCCCGCACCCGCCGCATGGTTTCCTCCACAATCTGGCCGGGCTTCAGGAACCCGTGTTCCTTGCTGGCCCGCGAGCCCAGCGCGATGCCATCGAGGTAGCGGCTCGTGAGCAGGCCTTGCGCCAGCGGACAAAATGCGATGCAACCGATGCCTTCCGAAACCAACACATCGGACAACCCTTGGTCCACGCGACGATCGAGCAGGTTATATCGGGGCTGATGAATCAGGAGCGGCACCCCGGCCTCGCGAAGGAGATCGGCAGCGCGGCGAGTTATGTCGGGCGGGTAATTTGAAACCCCTGCGTAGAGCGCCCTCCCGCTCTCGACGGCGGTCACCAAGGCGCCCACCGTTTCCTCCAGCGGCGTGTCGGCATCCGGGCGGTGGCTGTAGAAAATATCCACATAATCGAGTCCCATCCGCCCCAGGCTTTGATCGAGGCTGGCCAGCAGGTTTTTGCGCGACCCCCACTCGCCGTAGGGTCCGGCCCACATCCGATACCCGGCTTTCGTTGAAATAATGAGCTCATCGCGAGAGGCGGCCAGATCCTCACGCAAAATTTTTCCAAACGTCACTTCGGCACTCCCGGGCGGCGGCCCGTAATTATTCGCCAGATCGAAATGCGTGATCCCCAGATCAAACGAGCGGAGCACCATCGAACGGGAATTCTCAAAATCATCCACCCCACCGAAATTGTGCCACAGCCCGAGCGACACAGCCGGAAGCTGCAACCCACTCCGGCCAGAACGTCGGAAGAGCATTTTTTCGTAGCGACCAGCGTTCGGCATATGAGGCATCCCATCATGTTGTCTGCCCTTTAAAATTTTCGTCAAGCCTTGTCAGAACCTGCGTTGACCGGCGGGAACCACAGTGTTAAGAATTTCTCCTGAAATGAAGGTTCACCTGCACCAGATCCCCCAGGGCGAAACTCTTCACCTCGAGGGCGACGAGGCGGCAGACGCCCTCGGACTCGAAGAAGCGGGCTCCCAAGCCGTCTCTCCACTCCGATACTCGCTCGATGTCGGAGTGAGCGAGGGCGGTCTCTTCGGCACCGGATCGCTCTCGCTCCATGTCCGCCAACAATGCGTCAAATGCCTCGGAGATTTCGAGCACGAGCTCGTCATCGAGCCATTTGCCTTCCAAATCGATCTCACAGGAAATGAACTGATGGACTTGACCCCGACGATTCGGGAGGATATTCATCTTGCCCTGCCTCCGCACCCGCGATGCGATGCTGTCGGCAGCAACAAGAAATGTCCGGCCGCATATGAAAGCGTGTCCCGTGCTTCCCGGTTTGCACCCGAGAACGCTGGCTCGGCATTTGACGTGTTGGAAAAATTGAAACCGATATCAGAATAAACATATGGGAGTTCCCAAAAGAAAAACTTCGAAGATGCGCCTCCGGACACGGAAGGCGGCCAACCGTTGGCAAGCGCCCAAGCTCAGCAAGTGCCCGCAATGCGGTGCCGCCGTGCTCGCTCACATCGCCTGCCCGTCCTGCGGCTACTACAACAAACGTCAGGTATTGACGATTGACGCCGATTGATCGGACCGGCCGGGCATTTCCCGCATGAAAATCGCCCTTGATGCGATGGGTGGGGACTTCGCACCGAAGAATCCTGTCGCAGGTGCCGTGTCGGCATTGCGCGATTTTCCGGATATCACGATCATTTTCGTCGGAGACGAATCGAAGGTCCGGCAGGAACTTGCCGCCCACGATGTGTCGGGGTTGAGTGATCGCATCGAGTATCACCACGCCTCGCAAGTCGTGGACATGACCGATAGCGGAATTGATAGTGTCCGGAAAAAAAAGGATTCCTCGGTCAGTCGCGCGGTGGATTTGGTCAAGAGCGGAGCGGCAGATGCCGTCGTATCGGCCGGACATACCGGCGCACTGGTGGCGGCTTCAACGATCAAACTTCGCACGCTGCCGGGAATCGACCGGGCGGGCCTGGCCGTTCTCATCCCTGCGGAAGGTGGAGTTTTTCTCTTGATCGATGGCGGCGCAAATATCGATCCGACTCCGGAGCACATCGTCGGCTTTGCGATCATGGGGACGATCTATACGCGGGAATTGCTGGGATGCCCGCACCCTCGGGTCGGCCTGCTCAACATCGGCACGGAACCTGGAAAAGGGAATGAATTCAGCCAAGAATGTTTTCGTCTCCTGAGCGACGCCCCGATCCACTTTGCTGGAAATGTTGAGGGACACGGGCTCTTCAAGCGCCCGGTCGAGGTGGTCGTCTGCGACGGGTTCACGGGAAACATCTTGCTCAAGACGATCGAGGGGCTCGCAAAATCGATTTTCTCTTGGCTCAAAGCAGAGCTCAAATCCTCGCCGATCAGAATGCTAGGCGCCTGGCTCGCGAAGGGTGCCTTCCTCGCGATCCGGAGCCGCACCAATACCGACGAATACGGCGGCACGCCGCTCCTCGGCGTCAATGGCATCTGCATCAAAGCCCACGGCAATTCCTCTCCGCTCGCCATGCGCAATGCGATCCGGGTCGCGCGCTCGGCCGTCGAGCAGCAGATCAATACGAGGATCGTCGAGGCCATCCGACCAATTCATGAAGAAGTATCCACGCCCCAAGGAGCGCCAGCCTAACCGCACCGTCTCCATCATAGGCACCGGCAGCTACGTTCCAGAGCGGGTTCTCACAAACGCCGACCTCGAGGCAATGGTCGAGACGACCGACCAGTGGATCATGGATCGCACCGGAATCCGCGAGCGCCGAATCGCCGCCGAGGGCGAATTCACCAGCCACCTCGCCGCAGCCGCCGCCCGGAGCGCGATGGACAATGCGGGGATCACGGCAGACGAGATCGACATGATTCTCGTCGCAACGATCACGCCGGATACATTTTTCCCTTCGACCGCCTGCCACGTCCAACGGCTCATCGGAGCAAAAAATGCAGCCTGCATGGATGTCAATGCGGCGTGCTCGGGATTCCTCTATTGCGTCGAGATTGCCCAGCAGTTTATTGCCAATCACACCTACAGCACGGTCTTGGTGATCGGTGCCGACAAGCTCAGCTCGATCGTGAACTGGACGGACCGGAATACCTGCGTGCTTTTCGGCGACGGGGCGGGGGCCGCGATCCTTCGCTATCGACCCGGCTCGCATGGGGTGATCACCACTTACATGGGCAGCGATGGAAACTACGGAGACATCCTGCACATGCCGGGCGGCGGATGTGCCATTCCCATCACGAAAGAAAATGCCGACGACAAGCTGAATACCCTTCACATGAATGGTCGGGAGACATTCAAACAGGCGGTCATCTCCATGATGCAAGCCGCCCGCCGGGTCTTGGATGAGAGCGGGCTCACGACGGATGACCTCAAATGCATCATCCCCCACCAGGCGAATATCCGGATTATTGAGGCCATGGCAGATCGCTTGGATGTCCCACTCAGCAAATTCCACATCAATCTCGACAAGTATGGCAACACGTCCGCCGCCGCCGTAGCCATCGCGCTCGACGAGGCGAATCGCATGGGCCGCTTCCAAGTCGGCGACTACATTCTTCTCGTCGTCTTCGGCGGAGGCCTTACCTACGCTAGCTCAGTCATCCAGTGGTAGGCTCTCGATTACCGAACTGAGTCATCGACCCATCGGGCTAACGACGGTCGTATTCGGCGGCGGGGAAAACTCGAAATCGGTCGAGCCGGGGGAGAAGATTTTTTCTTCGAAGTAGGATGTCTCGATCCGGTCGCCCTCACTGCCGCGCATCTGACTCGATTTCAGGCGGAGCGACTCATCGAGCTCGATGGTCATATCGCTGACCATTCTCCGGAGTGCCCCGGACCGCGGCGTGAGCCGCAGCTGGAATCCATCAGGGATCCGTTCTGCGACGACTCGAAATTGCTTCTCGAGGTCTCGCAGTTCGAAAATCTGGGTCAGCATGGAGAAGAGCGCGCCGGGGCCACCGCCCTGATCTAGCGGGTATCGTTCGGCTTGGGCGAAGGCAGGGTAATACATCCACAATGTTTCCCCGTTGCTCACCGCGAGATTGCCATCGGAAGTGCGGCGGAGAAATTTCCCCGGCGGCTCGAACGCCATGGTTCCCTGTTCAAAAATCGGCTCGCTCATCATCGGGAGAACTTTTTTTTCCTCGAAGCGAACTGTGAGCGCCTGGCCCGAGCGGGCATCGGCAAGCTGTTTGAGGAGTGCTGAGGTCTCGGTGGCACCCAACTCGGATGCAGAAGCCAATTCCAGTGCGGTCAGCGCCAACACGCCGGCGAGAAGAAGTGATTTCATTTGGAACGGACCGCAAGGGGAACGAATTGATACCACTGCAGCGGATCTTTGCGAAAGCTTCCGACCAGATCCGCCGCGACTTGGCGGGTGCAGAGATCGATGGCCTCGTTGCGCGGGAGTGATCGGTCGCACCAGACGGGATCGCCAGCACGGATCGCATACTTTCCCGCATTCGTCCGCCGGACGTCGACTGGCACGACCGCACAGCCGCTCATCCATGAAAGGATCGCAGGCGAGGACGAAAACGAAATCCTCCCACCGGGAAGATCGACCTCGACGGTCCGTCCACCGACAGGACGGTCGACCAGCATCGCCGTAAACCGCCCGCGATCGAGGGCCTCGTTCACACGGAGCGAGGAGAAGGCGTCACCAGCGAGCTCGATCGTTTCCGCCCCCCAGCGAAGCCGGTAGTCAGCGCGCCAACGGGTGAGAGCTGCGGACGGCTCCGGAAACGTGACGACAGAGACAGGAAACCCCATTTGCCCGAGGACGAGAGCTCCAAACTCAAAAAATCCGAAATGCCCGGTCGCCAAAATCGCCCCTTTTCCACTGCCCAACGCACTCCGCAGGCGATCTATCCCCCCACTGAATTCCGCCAGCGAAAACCCCACGGTTGGCTCCCTCGATCCCAGCCAGAGATAGTCGGCGAGGGTCTCACCATAGTTGCCGAAGACCCGGGCGGTCTCGCCACGAGAAAAGTCCCGACCGGCCAGAAGCGAAAGGTTTTGCTGAACGACACAAGCCACGCCGGGCTGGGTCAGCGCATAGGCCCTGCCAATGCCTCGCCCGATCGAACGGCTCATGCCGCGTCCAAGAACTCGACCGATCGCCAAAAGCGAGTGGAATGCCGGTGACGTGTAGCCGAATCGGTAGAGAAACCGCTCCCGGTGCGACCTCGGAGATGTCATGAAACCATTTCCTGCCCGTCGGGGACAATGCACCGATAGCCTTGCTCGTCGAGCCGCTGGAGAAGCAAAGAAACCGTCTCGACGACCCGGCGTCCGGCCCCTTCGTGCAGGACGATGATGGCGCCCGGTTCGACCCGCTTCATCACTCGTTCTACAACATCCTGGGGCAAGGCCCCGCCGAGTCCGTCGCCCCCTGCCGCCGACCATCCCACCACCCGCAACCACGCCCGTGCCGCTGCCGGATGCACGCATGCATTCGTCATCCCGACCGGCGAGCGAAACCACTGCGGACTCACCCCAGCCGCAACGCGAATCGCATGATTGCAGCGCGCGATCTCGCTGCGCATCGCGCAGCATGGAAGCGCCCAGAACAGTGCCGAAGGATGAGAATACGTATGGTTCTCCAGCGTGTGACCGTCGGCAACAATCTGTCGGCAAAGTTTTCGATTCCAGTCCACCCGATTTCCAATCACAAAAAACGAAGCCCGGGCTTGGTGCGCGCTCAGGAGATCAAGAACACGCGGGGTTTGTTCCGGATCCGGCCCATCATCAATAGTCAGCCAAACCTCGCGGCGGCTGGTGTGGAATCTTTTTGCAACTGGCCCATTCCAATCATTATTCCGGACAACAGAAGGCCCGATCCGAAGAACCTCATGGACCGCCCAAGCAAAAGCGCGAGCACGACCCGGAAGCAAAACTGTCGCAGCGGCTGCGACGGCGCGGGCAGCGAGCAAATTTCGGCGGTGGGTCAAGGACATCGCAACGTGAGAAGCCGGGGAATATGCGCCAACATCCCGAAAAACAAGCCTGCATGTCGTTTGGCGAGGAGGAGGTTGTCTCTCACATATTTAAAATGACTGACTCCCCCAGCCGCACGCGCGGGGTATTTCACAGGCACCGGACGATTGATCGTCTCCACGCCTGCCCAAGCGAGCCGAACGGCGACCACCGTGTCAAAATCAAACCGTCTCCCGGTCGTCGTGGCCTCAAGGATTTTGATCGTCGGCTCGATCGGGTAAACTCGGAATCCAAACAAGGAATCGCGCGCCCCGCGCCCGAGCGTCTCGATCGTCGCAAGCGTGTTGCCGACCCGGCGTCCGGCAACGCGCTCGCGGGGAGCATCGCGCCCAAAAATTGGGGTGCCCGCGATGAGGCAGCCGGGATTCCGCAAAGAAAGATCAAGAAATGCGCGGATCGATCCGGCCGGGTGTTGGCCGTCCGCATCCATCACCAGCGCATGATCGAATCCATCGGCAGAAGCCTCTCGGAACGCCTCAAGCACAGCGGCACCTTTTCCAGAATTTCCCGGTAAACTCATCACGCGAACGCCAACAAGCCCGAGCTCCGCGGCTTTTTCCCCACTGCCATCGGTGCTTCCGTCAATAACCACCCAGACCGGCGTGAAAACCGACGCCACCTCGACAAGCGTCTGCAAAAGTTGCGACCCGCTGTTGTAACTTGGGAGAACGACGAGCGTCCGCCCGGTGGAGACTGGGCTCAAGACACCGCGCCAGGTTTTGCCCGGATCGCATCCCCCGTATTGACGAGCTGGGACCGGAACCACTTTTCGAGCCTCGCCGTAAACTCTCTTGCCGTCTCGCCGGGCTCAGGAACAAACCGCTGGCCGGGACGGATCTTAAACCGAAGTGGCAGCGCGGCGGGCGAAAAGAGCCCTCGGCCTTTCGACAGGTGATTGCCCTCCCTCTCGATGAGCACCGTCTGCACGGGTGCCCCCGCCTGAACGGCCACCAAGGCAAATCCGGATTTGAACGGGTTCACCGCGTGATCTCTCGTGCGCGTGCCCTCAGGAAAAATCAGCAGATTCCCGCCAGAGCGAATCTTGTCGACCCCCTGCCGGACGAGCGCAGCACCGGAATCATTCGTCACATAACCCGCGAGCAAGGCACACCCGGAGAGCACAGGATTCCGCAGCAAGTTCGCCCGCATCACGCAAGCCGTCTGTGGCTGCAGCGCGACCAAAAAGAAGGCATCCAACAACCCCGGATGGTTCGATGCGATGACCGTGCCGCGAAGATCGCGAAGCGTAGCCTCCCCGTCCACGTCGAGGACGAGGCAGCGGGAAAACCGAAGCCACGCGACATAGCATCCGAAAATCCCGTGCAAAATCCGCTGCCCGTCAGAGGGAGAAATCCACCGACCGGCAATGCGCCAAAGCAGCCAGCACGCCGGCGAGACGATTAAGCCTCCAATAAAAAACGACCCGATTGCCAGAAGCTGCCGAATGTAATCGCCGGGCCGGAACACCAAACCAGCATGGCGCTCGGGCAATCTCAGCGACTCGATGTATCGCTCACCAGCTTCAAAGGAGGGCATCTCGGAAATTCCTTACCAGAACCTCACATGGGAATCGAGCGTCTTCTTATTGGTGAGTCCGCTGCCTTCCGCATGGAAATGTGTTATGCTCCGCGAACGCGAATCATGAATGGCGACGGGAGAAAAATTATCCATCTCGATATGGACTGCTTCTACGCAGCCGTGGAAATGCGCGAGCGCCCGGAGCTGGCGGGCATGCCGATCGCCGTCGGTGGCGGCACTCATCGTGGCGTGGTCACCACGTGCAATTACGAAGCGCGGGAATTCGGCGTCCGGTCGGCGATGCCGGGGTTCCGTGCCCGCGAGTTGTGCCCCCATCTGGTTTTTCTTCCTGTGCGATTCGACCTCTACCGTCGCGACTCGGCAACAATCCGAAAAATCCTTCTCACCTACACCCCATTAGTCGAACCGCTGTCCCTCGATGAAGCCTACCTTGATGTCAGCGGCCTGGGACGTTTTGCATGGGATCTGGCCAAGGAAATCCGCGCAAAGATTTTTAGCGAAACGAAGCTGACAAGCTCGGCGGGCATCGCGCCCAACAAGATGCTGGCGAAGATTGCCAGCGAGTGGAGGAAGCCGAATGGGCAGTTCGCGATCACCCCGGATGCCATTTCTGAATTTATGAGAGATTTGCCGGTGAGGAAAATTCTGGGCGTGGGTCCCAAGAGTGCCGCTCGCCTCGAAGCCATGGGGCTCCCAACATGTGGAGATCTCCAAAAGCTGTCCCCGCCTGAACTCGCCGGGCATTTCGGACGCTGGGGCGAGGAACTTTTTTTGCGCTGTCGGGGAATCGATGACCGGGCGGTCGTCGCGGACCGTCCGAGAAAGTCCCTGAGCAACGAATCGACATTCCTTGAGAATCTCGGTCCGCTGGCCGAATGCAAGCGCGCCTTGGAGCCGATGATCGGCGAGCTCATCGACGAACTTCGCACGAAGGCTTCTGGAAGGACCATTCGAAAGTGCTTTGTGAAAGTAAAGTTTGCGGACTTTCTCCGAACGACATGTGAGTGCGTCTGCTCCGAGCCAACGAGCCAGATTTTTCAGAGCCTCCTCGCCGCCGCCCGCTCGCGGAGTTCCAAGTCCGTGCGGCTCCTCGGCGTGGGCGTGCGCTTCGCCGACGACGCTGAGGAGAACGCGCAGACCGTGATGGATTTTTAGGGAGGACATGGCATTCTGGCCTCCCGGATGAGACAAGAAATACGGCAAGGATTTTGGCGAGCGGTAGGCGCTCATCCCTTTGGCGTCCTCCTCGTGGCGCTGTTCCTGATGATGCTGCTCTCGCCATCGATCTCGATGTTCGGAAAGTTTAGCGAGCTTTTCCAAGGGATGCGGGCGCTCACCCCGTTGAGCCTCATCGTCGTCGCCGCATCCATGCTCGCCCTCTGGCAGCGGGCCCGCCATCACGCGCTGAATATGCTGGCGGCTGGGATCGTCATCCTCTCGCTCGCCCTCGGAAGTGTGATCGCCCACCGGGCTCTGATCCCCTTCCAACTCGGCGCGCAGATTTTGTTCCTGAGCTACATGCTCTACGTCGTGATGCGGGCCGTCTTCACCTCAAAAGTCGTTACCGGAGACATCCTGTGCGGTGCGGTCTGCGCCTACCTCCTGACCGGTGTCGTAGCGGGGTTGGTGTTCGTCGAAATCGAATTGTTCGTGCCGGGCAGCTTCCGGGTGAGCAGTTGGAATGCGACGGCGGCCGCCCAACAATTGTCGTTCATCAATGATCCGGGCTGGTTGCTTTACTTTAGCTTTGTCACACTGACCACCTTTGGCTACGGCGATGTTCTCCCCGACTCCAGCATCGCGCGGAGTGCTTCCGTCGCCGTCGCCGTCATCGGCCAGATCCTCCTCATGGTGATGATCGCGCGGCTTGTCGGGATCAATGTCGTCCAAGCCGCGACTCCACCGAACGGCGATTCGCCGAAGCCGGATTAAACTTTCACCCGCTCGATCTCCGCGCCGAGCGAATTGAGTTTCTCATCGATCGACTCGTAGCCGCGGTCGATGTGGTAAACACGGTTCACCTCGGTAATGCCGTCGGCTTGGAGTCCGGCCAAAACCAAGGCTGCCGAAGCTCGAAGATCGCTGGCCATGACAGGCGCAGCACTGAGTTTTTCGACGCCATTGATGATCGCCGTGGCGCCTTGAAGCTCAATGTTGGCACCCATCCGCTTGAGTTCCGCGACATGCATGAAACGTTGAGGGAAAACATTCTCGGTGACGACGCTGATCCCGTCGGTCATCGCCAAAAGCGCACACATTTGGGCCTGCATGTCGGTGGGGAATCCGGGATACGGGAGCGTGTCGAGCTTCAGGGCCCGCCGGGTTGGCCCGGGCTTGAGCGTGATCGAATCCGCTGTGGAAGAAATCGAATATCCGGCAAGGCGGAGCGGCTCGGTGACAGCGGCTAGGTGGGCAGGATCCACCCGGCGGAGCGTCACGTCCTCGCCGCAAATTGCTGCCGCAGCCAAAAACGTTCCGGCTTCGATCCGGTCCGGAATCACCTCGTGCTCGGCTCCATGAAGTTCTTTGACTCCCTCGATGATGATGCGGCGGGTTCCGGCCCCTTCAATTCGCGCGCCCATGGAGATGAGGAAATTCGCAAGATCCACCACCTCGGGTTCCTCGGCGGCGCCATCGATCACTGTCGTCCCATCGGCCAGCACAGCGGCCATCATGACATTGTCGGTGCCCAGAACCGTGGATCCAAATTTCCCGCGCAGCGTGATCGTCGCGCCGCGGAGCTCGGGCGCTAGGACCTTGACGTTCCCACCTTGAACTCGAACGGCCGCGCCGAGTGCCTCGAATCCCCGCAAATGCAGGTCAATCGGCCGATCTCCAATAATGCAGCCTCCGGGCAGGGACACCGTTGCCTCTTTTTCGCGCCCCAGCAACGGGCCGAGAATGCAGACAGACGCGCGCATCTTCCGAACGATGTCGTAGGGAGCCTCGGTCATGACTTTCTCGGCCTTGATCGTTACAACCCCGCTGGCCCGCTCGACCTCGCAACCAAGCTCGCTCAGGATTGTGAGCATGTAGTGGATATCGCTCAGATCCGGAACCCTCGAAATAATGCACTGCTCCTTCGTCAGGAGAGTGGCAGCCAGAATCGGCAGCGCCGAATTTTTCGAGCCGCTGATCTTGACGGAACCGCGCAGTGGGCGTCCGCCGTGAACCAGAATTTTATCCATGGCGTGCGATGACTATCCTTTCGATTCCTTGATAGTCGCGGATTCTTTTGATGTCCCGATAATTGTTTGCAGAAAGAAGAGATTCCACACGCGCGGCCTGATCGTGCCCGATCTCGAGTGCCAGCAGGCCGCCGGGACAAAGCATGCCGGGTGCATCTTGGACCAACCTTGCCACAAGAGCCAATCCGTCCCTGCCCCCATCGAGAGCCATGGCTGGGTCATGACGAACTTCGCGGGACAGCCCGGCCAATTCTTCCGATGCGATGTAGGGTAGGTTGGCAACAATGGCATCGAATGGCCCGGACACGTTGGCGAGCAGGTCGGATTCCGAGAACTCAATTCTCTCGCTCACCCCGTGCCGCCCGGCGTTTTCCTGCGCCAGCGCGAGCGCATCTGGCGAAAGATCGACGGCCGCAACGCTGGCACCTTCCCGCTCGACGGCAATCGTTACGGCAATGACCCCACTCCCCGTCCCGACATCGAGCACGCGGGCATTTGGCCCGCCGAGTTCTGCGAGGACTTTTTCCACAAGCTGTTCGGTTTCAGGCCGCGGGATGAGTGCCCTGGCATCACTCGAAAACGTCCTACCAAAAAATTCCACAGTGCCGAGCAGGTGCTGGAGCGGAACCCCCTCCGAGCGCTTCCGGACCTGCTCACGGAGCGGCGCGCGCTCGGCCTCACCAACGGTGCGCTCAAACTCCATGTAGAGGTTGATCCGATTCTTGATGCCCAGAACATGCGCCAAAAGGTGCTCGGCGTTGAGACGCGGACTCTCGACTCCTTGCTGTTTGAGATAGCCCGTTGCCGCATTGAGCACTTCGAGCACTGTCATGAAATTCCTTTCGTGACGAATTTGTGACAATTCTCTGCTCGACCCTCACCGCCCCCGTGTTTCGATTCCATTCCCAAAGGAGTCAACGTGAATTCAGCACCTCCATCAACTACCAACATCGACGACAACCCGACCACCTCCGTGCCTGCTCGAAGGACCGCGGGATTCCGTCCGAAAACAATCCGTGATGTCCGCAGGGACCAGCAGACCGAAACGGACAAAGACTCTGCCGTCGGCGGAGTTCCGGTCGTGGAGGTTCCTCCATCAAGGGCGCGAGCCCTCCCACTTGGTCCGGAACGTGAGGCAACCGCACCAGCCCCATCGCGCAAGACAACCCCGATAACTCCCCCCCGCGAACAGGTCGCCGCCAAGCCACCGACTGAGCAGCAAGTCACTTCGCCGCTGCCCGAAGCTGCGGAGGTGTCGGACTCCCCGAGAGTCGAATCGCGCGCCAGCATCTTTGTTGTGGCAGGCATCGTCGCCCTCATCCTTGCCTTCGCCGGAGTCTACTTCCTGGGCAAGTCAGCCGGCCGCGAGAGCAACCTGCCGGTCACTCCTGATATTCCGACAATTCAAGGCGACTTTCCGCCAGCGGCCCAGGAAAAGCTGGACGCCGCCCTAGCCCTGCTCCGGAGCGGAAAATCATTCGACGCATGGACCGAGATCAAGTCACTCGTCCAGCGATATCCGACCGCCCCATCGCTCCGCTACGCAGCTGCCATGGCGGCCATGCAAGCCGACTACTTGAACGATGCGGAGCGATTCATCAACGATTCCATTGCCGCGAACGACCGGGTTTCGGATTCGTTGGCGCTCAAAGCTGCCATTATCGGCATCAGATCCGGCAAGCCGACTCCGGAACAAGAAGACCTCCTCCGCCAAGCCATCGCAGCGGACCCGATGAACGCCAACAGCTTTCTGGAACTCGCCGCCTTGCTCCGATATCAAGGTCGCTTGGAGGAAGCCGCCGGCATTCTGAAATCCGCCCAAGCCCGCCTCTTGCCCGTAGATAGCCACATCGTCGTCAATACGACTCTCGCGCTCCTGAGCCTCCAGAAGGAGGAGAACGTTCCGCCACCCGCCTCACCGGACATTACGGGAATCCCGGAACAGGACATCCCGATGGCCTATGCTCTAATGCGACAAGGGAATTTTGTAGCTGCTGCAGCCATCCTGAAAAACTCGCAGACTCTCATTTCGCCGGATCTCTTTGCCTACCTCATCGATGATCCGGCATTGAGAAAGTTCCGCAAGGAGCCACCTCTCGCGGGATTCTATCGCTAACGTTTTGCCAGCATCTCGCGCTCCGCGAGCGAGGCATCCTCCAGCGTGTCGACACCCGGACCGGCACTGCGGGTCTTCAGAACAAGGATGTTCGCCCCGTGCTCTAGGGCGCGCAGTTGCTCGAGCTTCTCACTCGATTCCAACCGCGTAGGTTTCCACCGGACGAATTGCAGCAAAAACTTCCGACGATAGGCATAGACACCGAGGTGACGGAATCTTTCCGGCAGTATGTCGCCATCACGGTCACACGGGATCGCCAACCTCGAAAAATAAAGCGCCCGCCCACGGAGGTCGGTGACGACTTTAACGCAATTCGGGTTATCGAGTTCCTCGGCCCCAAGCTTGCATGCCGCAGTCGCCATGTCGAAACTCCGATCGGCCCGAAGCGCGGCGACTAAGCGGTCTACAAGTTTCGAATCAAGAAACGGCTCATCGCCCTGCACGTTAACAATAATCCCATACCCACGTAGGTTCGCAGCGACTTCCGCCGCCCGATCGGTCCCGCTCGGATGCCGGGCTGAAGTCAGCGCCACCTCAGCACCGAAACCAAAAGCCGCCTCAGCAATCCTCATATCATCGGTGGCAACAATCACACCGTCGGCCAGCTTGGACTTCAGGCAGCGTTCCCAAACATGTTGAAGAAGTGGCTTCCCAGCAATCTCATGCAGGGGTTTTCCGGGAAATCGAGTGGATCCCCATCGAGCAGGGATGATGATGGCGGCACGTTTCATAGGCTAAGGATTGGATAGGATGATCGCGGCAGCCTCGGTGACGTCTTCCGCCTCGAAGTCAGCCCCCGCGTCGCTCTGTTGACGCCCGTAGCCCGTGCGGACCAAAACCGTCCGGCATCCGGCCGCGCGGCCGCATTGGATATCTAGGTCTCTGTCGCCGACCATCCAGCATGCGGCCAGGTCGAGGCCGTGATCGCGCGCCGCCTCCAACAGCATGCCGGCACCAGGCTTGCGCCTCGGCGTGGGAGCTGCAGGAGAGTCGGGACAAAAATAGACGGCATCGATCGCATGGCGAAGCTGGAGGTCGAGCTCGCTTTGCACAGCCTTATATTGGTCGAGAGAGATCTTGCCGGACGCGATCCCGCTTTGGTTCGTCACGATGATATTCATCCACCCCGCCCCACGGAGCCGGTCGAGCGAGGCGGCCGCACCAGGAATCGCCCGGACTTTTTCGGGATCATTGCAATAATGAACCTCCTCCATAAGGGTCCCATCCCGATCAAAAAAAATCGCCCTTTTCATCTCCTCAGGCCTTGCCGCCCAAACGTTCCTCGTCCTTCAAAAAGCTCTCGATGAGTTCCTCGGCGCTCAGGGTCGCGGTGCCGAGTTTCCCGACGACGACCCCGCTCGCGTGATTCGAAATCTCCGCAGCTTCGCGGAGCGTCGCCCCCGCACAAACCGCCAACGAAAACAAGGCAATCGCCGTGTCGCCGGCACCCGAAACATCAAAGACCTCACGCGCCCGGGTCGGAGTATGATACGGCTCGGCCCCTCGCTCGAAGAGCATCATACCGTGCTCGCCGAGTGTGATCAACACGCCTGGCAGCCCCCATTTTTCCAGCAACAGCGCGCCGACGGAATTCAGTGCGGCGTCTTTCCTCGGATCGTCGCTGGCCCCAAAGTCTGCCACGCCAGCCATCGCAAAAGCCTCCGAGCGGTTGGGCTTCAAAAGATCCACTCCGCTCCAGTCGAGCTGGTTCCCCGGATTCGGATCGGCAGCAACAAATTTGCCCGCATCCCTCGCCATCAGAGAAACCGCGTCCTTCAACTCCTGCCCGACAAATCCCTTCCCATAGTCCTCGAGGATCACCCCGTCGTGATCGGCCATCAGCCGCCCAATCTGGTCCACCGCCCTCGCGGTCATTGCGGCACTCGGCAGGCACCGCGTCTCCCGATCCACGCGCACGACCTGCTGCTGACGGGCAATGATCCGCGTTTTGACGATGGTGCGGAAATCTGGGTTCACCACCATCCCGTCGACAAAGATCCGTTCTTCCTCGAGTAACGCCCGAAGCCGGCCTGCGTGAGGGTCATCGCCAAGCATTCCGCAAATCTGCACCCCAGCACAAAACGCCCGCAAATTCCGCGCCACGTTGGCGGCACCGCCCGGGTAGCAGGTTTCCGACTGCACCTCGACGACGGGCACCGGAGCCTCAGGCGAGATCCGCGAGACGCGTCCCCAGACGAATTCGTCGAGCATCACATCGCCGATCACAAGGAGGCGGCACTTGGCCGCGTTTTCAAGAAGATGTTGTAATCTGGTGGGATTCATCGCATGGTGGAAAGGCTTTGTAGCCGGACTACGGTCGGGCGAGAAAGCCCAATTTTCCAATGCCCAAGACATTCTTACTGCTGATCACCGCCTTTTCGATGGCGACGGCGCAGGTCGTCCCTGCTCAGGACCCCCCTTCCACCATCGACCTGTCGAAATTCCCGGCTGCCGCCGTCGACGACGTGGTCGTTCCCGTGCCGAGCGAAGTTTTTCTCGTTCTCGATAAGCTCGGAACCCCAAATTGGAGAGCCGAGCTCCGCGACTCCCTCGGAAAAAACACGGGAAATCGCGCCCAAGTTGCCTTGCTCCTCGGAACCGTCATTGCCGAGGGCTTCATCGCCGTCGAGGCAGAGGACGCAGAGAAGGTCAAGGTCATCGGCCGCGAAGTCCTCACTCTCGCCGAGGCGATCAATGTCCGCAAAGCCGTCATCGCACGCAGCAAAAGTATCACCGAAAAAGCCGAAGCAAAGAACTGGCGGGCCGTCCGCACGGAATTTGACGGTGCCCTCCAAGACGTGCGGGGCGCCATGCAGGAACTGGGCGATGATGACTTGGCTCAGCTTGTCAGCATGGGAGGATGGATCCGGGGCACAGAAGTCCTCACGTCGATCGTGGAGAAAAACTACACAAACGATGCTTCCGAACTCCTCCACCAACCCCAGCTCGTCGAGTATTTTACGCGCAAGCTCGAAGGCATCAAAAATACCCGCCTCGGCAAAGACGAATTGGTCGTCAAAGTCCGGAAGATGCTCGGGGCCGTCCGCCCCCTGATCGGCAAGGACGACGGATCAAAAATCTCGATTGAAAACGTGAAAAAGATCAATCAACTCACATCCGACACCGTCCAAGCCATCACCTCCGAGGGTTAGTCGTGAGAATTCCCGTGAAAAAATCCCTCACCCTCCTCCTCGCTCTCGCAGCGATCGCGCTCCCGGCTTTCGCCTTCGTCGATGACGCCCTTTCATTCGCCCAAGAGGCGGCCGTTCCATATCTCAAAAAGGGCTTCAATGTCCGCGAAGATGCATGGGGCGGAGACCTCGGCGTCAAGGAACAACAGGCTGTCACCGCCCAGCTTTTCAAAGGCAACGAATACTGGTTCTGCCTCGGCACCGACGTCCGCGGAGCTGTCGTCACCGTTCACATCTACGATTCCCAAGGCAAACTCGTTGAGGCGGAGTCTTGGCAGAAAGGCCGATTCGCCGGCGCCCGCGTCGTGCCGACGAAGACAGGGTCCTACTTCGCCATCATTACCGTCGAAAAATCGCCTCAGGAACGCACGGGCTGGGCGGTTGTTTACGCTTACAAGTAGATTCGCCTCCCTCATGGAGACCACCACGCTGGAATTTGACAACGCCCGGGCCGTCCAATCGATCTACGGGGGCGACGAGAAACTTCTTCGCGAACTCGAGTCCCGGCTCTCCGTTCGTGTCGCAACTCGCGATGGTTGGCTGCGGATCGAGGGCGATCCGGCGAACGTGGCCAAGGCCAAAACGATTTTCGAGCAGCTCCACGACGCCGTCAAGAAAGGCGTTCAAGTTCATCGCCACGAATTCCAATACGCTTTGAAATCCGTGGAAGACAGCGACACCGGGTCAGCCAATCTCGGCAACCTGATCGAGACCCGAATCCAATGCTCGGCCCGCAAGCCCCCGATCATTCCAAAGACCGTCGGGCAAAAAGCCTACCTCCAAGCTGTCCAATCGCATGACATTACATTTGGCGTCGGGCCTGCCGGCACGGGAAAAACCTACCTCGCCGTCGCGGTCGCCGTCGCCGCCCTCAAGCAGGAAAAAGTCAGCCGCATCGTCCTCACCCGCCCGGCGGTGGAAGCGGGCGAATCCCTCGGATTCCTCCCGGGCGACCTCCAAGAAAAAATCCTCCCCTACCTCCGACCACTCTACGACGCCCTCTACGACATGCTGGAGCTCGAGGAGATCCAGAAATACATGGACCGCGGGGTCATCGAGATCGCTCCCCTCGCCTACATGCGGGGCCGCACGCTCAGCAACTCTTTCGTGATTCTCGACGAAGCCCAGAATACCACCGCCGAGCAGATGTTCATGTTTCTCACCCGCATCGGAGCGGGCTCTCGCTGCGTCGTCACCGGAGATCGCACGCAGATCGATCTGCCGAGGAACAAGCTCAGCGGACTCATCGAGGCCGTCGAAGCGCTTCGCGACGTGGACGGGATCGGCATGCACTTCTTCACCGAGCAGGATGTCGTCCGTCACCCGCTCGTCCAGGCAATCATTCTCGCCTATAAAGAACATCGCGGAGCGAAAGAGAGCAGGATCTGACGGATATGTGGGATTTTTTGCGACGTCGCCAGTTGGTGGAAAAGGGCATGGCCTGTGTGAAAACGCGGCGGACCGTGGCCGAAAATGAATTTGCCGACGCCCTCCAATCCGGCTGGGCCGTGCGCTCGATTTTGCTCGGCGCCTTCGTCTGCGGCCTCGCGGGGCTGATCTTCACCGGGCTTCAGGACGAACCAACGAAGAAGTTCCTCCTCTGCCTCCTCATCTTTGTGACCGCCGTCACCCAGCTCTGGATCAACCACCCGCAGACACTCGCCGTCAACTCCCGCCTTGGCCTGTTGCTCGGCGTCATGCTGGCCCAGCTTGCGGCCATCAAGATCACGCTCATGCAGGCGGCATCGGGAAATATCGACCTGCAGCTGGCCCCACTCCTCGTCCCCTACGCCTTCGCTCCGCTCATCCTGTCGGTCATGCTCGGACGCAACCATGGACTCTACGCCGCGGTTTTCACCAGCCTCTGGGGATCGCTCCTCGTGGGCCGCATCGATCCGGTCTTTCTCGTCATCTCGCTCATCACCGGCTTCATCGCGGTCTACGCGACCTTCCAAGTCCGCCGCCGCAGCCGACTCATCCGAGCGGGAGTCTATGTCGGCATCGCCACGTGGCTTCTTGCCGCGACATTTGGGCAGATCGGCCCGGTCATCTGGGAAATGCCGGCTCAGACCGACTGGCGGATGATCGGCCTGCAAAGCCTCGCTGCCATTGCCACCGGGATTGGCACCGCGATTCTCGTCAGCGGCCTCCTGCCCGTGCTGGAAAATCTTTTCAAAATCACGACGGATATCTCATGGCTGGAAATGAGCGACCTGAACCACCCGCTCCTCAAGCGCATGAGCTTGGAAGCCCCGGGCACCTACCATCACAGCCTCGCCGTCGCAAACCTGTCGGAGGCAGCCGCAGAAGCGGTCGGCGCGAACCCTACAATCTGCCGGGTCGGATCATATTTCCACGACATCGGGAAACTCGTGAAGCCAGACTACTTCACCGAAAACATGCCGCCGGGACAAAACCCCCACGACGATCTCACCCCGACGATGAGTGCAATCATCATCATCGCCCACGTGAAGGAAGGCGTCGACCTCGCGCTCAAGAACAAACTCAATACCGAGATCATCGACATCATCCGCCAGCACCACGGCACCTCGCTCGTCTCTTACTTTCATCAACGCGCTCAGCAGCAGCAAAGCGACGCCCGCCTCGGCGGGAAAATCATGAACATGCGCGACGACGATGTTCCCGAAGTCCGGGAAGAAAGCTTTCGCTACCCGGGCCCGCGTCCGCAGTCGAAAGAGTCTGCTCTCGTCAGCCTCGCAGATGCGATTGAAAGTGCCTCCCGCAGTATCGAACGCCCGACCCCTCAGCGCATCGAGGATCTCGTGAATGGCATTGTCGAAGACCGCATCGCCAGCCACCAGCTCGACATCGCCCCGCTCACTTTGGCTGAAATTCACCGCGCGGCGGAGAGTTTCCGCTTCACCCTCGTCAACATGCTCCACGCCCGCATCGCCTACCCGAAGCGTGAAGAAAAAGAAACCCACTCCGAAAGACGCGACCAGAAGTCTGCAGCCTGATCTGGCGATCTTCCATCGGCAGCGCTCGACCCGCTACGAGCCGGATCGGCTCGAGTCCATCGTGGCCTTGGCTCTCCCCGCTTGCCTCACGGCTTCACTGGCCCGGCGGGGCACCCTTCACCGGCTCTCCCGCGTTGAGATTTCGGTGGTTGGCCTCCGCAGGATGGCGGCAATCCACCGCGAATTCCTTGGCATCTTTGGTGCCACCGACGTCATCACATTCCCGTATGGTGAGATCTTCGTTTGCGCCTCGGTCGCCCATGCCCGCGCCGCGGAATTCGGAAACTCCCCGACGAAAGAACTCGCCACCTACATGATCCACGGGCTCCTGCATCTGTCGGGCCATGACGACCTCGACCCGGAAGACGCCAACGAAATGGCTGCCGCCCAAGAACACATCGTCACTGCAGCATGCCATCGGTTCGCTGCAACCTCCAGTTAAGGCCAAGACAAACGCATTAACTCGACTCTCAAGACAAATCATAACGGCCTCCGCACAATTCGCTTTTGCTGGGGAGCACACCATTTAGTGCGTTTGCCGTGCAGTGAAGGGCAAGTCACTTTGACGGCACGTGGGATGTCCGATACGGTATCTTCCATGAAGAACCTTGTCGCTGCCTCGCTGCTCCTCGTTTCGGCGGCGGGAATCCTCCGAGCCGACCCCGATGCAGAGTCCATCCTGGCAGCCGCGAGGGTCAACCCACTGGGCGAGCGAATCACTCTGAACGCCCAATTGCGGGCCGACTCCACAACCGTGCCATTTCAGATCCGCGTGAGCGACGGAACGATCGCTTATGTTTTTGAAAAGCCCGACCAAGAGATCCTCCTGGGCCTGGGCGAGAAAAGCGCGTCGCTGAACGAGCGCCGGGGCGGAAAAACATCCCCCGTCGCACCGGCAAAATATGACGATCCGGTTCGCGGCGGACTGCTGACCTACGAGGACCTTGCCCTGCGGTTTCTCTATTGGCCGAATCCGAGGCTCCTCGGCAGCGAGACGCTTCGCTCGCGCCCGGCATTCAAGATCGAGATCGCCGCGCCGGCCTCCGAGTCGGACTACGGCGTCGTCCGGCTCTGGATCGATAAGGAATCCGGAGCTCTCCTGCGCATTGAGGGCTTCAATAAAGAGGGACGCCTCGCAAAGCGGTTCGAAGTGGTCTCAGCCCAGAAGCTGGGCGGACAGTGGATGCTCAAGCAAATGCGCGTCGAGCGACTTGATCCCGCGACAAGGAAGGTGACCGGCCGAACCTACTTGGAGGTTCTCGGACGGGCCGATAAACCGTCGGCGTAGTTCTTGGAGGAACTACTGGCGGGCCATCAGGCCGGAGAGCAACCTCGCCAGAATAACATCCTCAGCCGTTTGGCTCGTGACCATTTGGAGATTGGCTTCGCCGCACTCTCGGAATCCTCGCCGAAGTTCGTCGAGCGTGTAGCGGGAGCAACTCTGTGCAGCGAGCCCGAGGGCATAGGTATTCAACGTCCCATCCTTTTTCCTCGGAAGGTGGTCGATCTGCGAGGGAGCAAGGCGGTTGAGCGATCCGGCAAAGAGATGCGCCTGCGCGGGCGCAGGGACCTTGTGGCGCACCAGCAGGTCTTTGGCCAAAAGAAGATTCCGAATCGTCGGAACAATCGACGCGAGCAGGATCCCGACCCCACGCTCGCCTTGCGAAAAAAGCTGTTCGAGAGTATCCAACGCCAGCGGAAGATCACGGGCGAAGATCGCGTTGCCGACGTCAAAAATTCCGCTCTCCCGCGTGGCGGGCACCAAGGCCCGAACCTCGCTGGCGGTAATCTTGTGCCCGCTGGGGAAGGCTGTTTGGAGCTTCTCCAATTCGTTGTCGAGTTGCCTCGTATCCAGACCAACTCTTGCGGCAAGGGCCTCTAATCCCTCGTTGGAAACCGTCATCCCTCGCGCTTTTGCCTGCGTGGACATCCACGAGACAATCTCCCCCTCACCGGAACGAAACCCAAAGTCTGGCCGATCATGGATCTGAGTCGTCCCCAACTTTCCAAGCAATTTGTAGGCCGTCCGACGCTTATCGGCCTCGGGCGCACTCATCAAAAATGTCACCCCCTCGGGCAGTCCCTCAGCAAGCGTCGTGCAGAGCGCATCCAGGGCATTCTGGACCGACTCGGAGCGTCCGACAATCGAGTCGGCAAGGAACGATGCGTTTTTCAGCCAGACCAACTTCGTCCCCCCCAAGAAAGGAAGCGTCAGGACCGCCTGCCTCGCGGCCATGATTCTGGATACCGCCGCATCCACATTCTCAACGGCTCCATCGATTGTCTCCAAACCAAACGCATCGGCTCCGGGCGCAATTTCCGCCGCAATGGCCGCCGCCGCCTTTTTTACAGCAGACTCATCCGAGCCACTGAGAAAATAAACTGCTGTCTTGGATTTCTTGGCCGCCATTTTTCAAAAGAACCGCAGGGGCATCCCCACGCTGCCGGGCATTATCCCGAAGTCGGGCGACATTGAAACTTCAATTTCGCTCGCACTTCCTCCTACCCATCAACAGGCTCTTCCATCGAGCATCCGACCACCAGACCCTTTGTGCTCGATGATTCGGGTGCTTTTACTCTACATTCTTCGAACATGCGATTCAGGACCAGCGCATCGTCCGTTGAGCCGTCGAGCCCACTTGGCAAGATGGGAGCGTCGTTGTTTTTCGTGGTGTTCCTCGTGCTCGGTTTGCTGTTTCTTGTCCTGCTGGGCCACCACCTGTTGCGGACCGCAGCGACCTATGGGTGGATCGAAGTTCCCGCGACCGTCATCCATAGCGCCGTGATCAACGAGGCAGATCAGGAAAATCCCTTCCGCGTCGCCGTGAGTTTTCGCTACCAGTGGGAGGGCCGCGAGCGATCGTCGGAGACCTATTCCCTGTCGACCCGACGCTTTGACAATTACGACGAGGCGATGAAAAAGATCTCCGGTCTACCAGACGGCGCTGCAACGGTTTGCTACGTCAATCCCGGCAATCCGAACGAAGCGGTTCTCCGACGGGACGGTCTTTGGCTGGCACTCTTCTTGGCGATCCCCCTCGTTGCTGTGGCCATCGGAGCCGGCGGACTATTTTTTACGTGGTTCAAGAAACCGGCTGACGCCGAGCCCCTGAGCGCACCACCTGGAGGCGGGAAAGCTCGCCGGGGGATGGTCGTATTCGGTGCTGTATTTGCCTTGATCGGCGGCTCGTTGTTCTTCTTCTGGTTCTTGCCCGCGTTCACCAAATCCCTCGTCTCGTCGAGTTGGAGGGAAACCCCGTGCACGGTAATATCGAGTCGAGTCAAGTCGCATTCGGACGATGATGGCACGACCTACAGCGTCGATATTTTCTACCGCTATGCCTTCGAAGGTCGAGAGTTTCGGTCGAATCGGTACACCATTTTCGGCGTCTCATCGAGTGGGCGTGCGGGCAAAGCCTCCGTGGTGGCCCTCTATCCTCCAGGGTCAAAGACAGTGTGCTTCGTCAACCCTAATGATCCTCAGGAAGCCGTCTTGAAGCGCGGCGTGGATTGGTCGATCTCGTTCGGACTCCTCCCTCTCGCGTTCCTCGCTGTAGGCCTTGGAGTGATGTGGTCGGGCCTTCGCCGGCCGACATTGCCTCAACCGGCCGCAGCAGCATTGGTGGATGGAGGGCCGTTGACCCTGAAACCAGGAGCGTCGCCGTTCATCAAGTTTGTCTCCTGTGTCGGCATCGCGGTCTTCTGGAACGGCATCGTGTCCGTCTTCGTTCTCGATCTTGTCGACGGATTCTCGCGGGGTCATCCGAATTGGCTCCTCTCCATTTTCTTAGTCCCGTTCGTGCTGATTGGAATCGGGTTGCTCGGCGGTATCGTGTATAGCGCGATGGCGTTGACAAATCCTCGATGCCGCCTGCGCCTCACCCCAACCGTGCTCATGCCAGGGCAGAGGTTTGAACTCGCATGGGAACTTTACGGCTCCACCCAGCGAATCCGCCGTTTGTTGATTTATTTGGAGGGCTGGGAGGAGGCGACCTATCGCCGGGGCACCTCCAACTACACGGATCGCGCAGTCTTCGCGCGGGTTCCCGTAGCAGACTTCGCTTCGTCGCTGGAGATCGCTCAGGGCGAGGCCCGAGGACAGATCCCGGATGGCGTGATGCCGTCGTTCTCGGCCTCGAACAACAAGATCCTCTGGGCTCTCAAAGTCCAGGGAGAGATTTTAAACTGGCCGGACGTCCTCGAGGAATACGTCGTGACCGTCGCACCAACGGTGGGAGGACGATGATGACCGGAAAAATTCTTACGCCGAGAGTCGCCTACCGACCCGATGAGGAGATTTCGGGCACCGTTTCTTGGACGGCCGAAAAATCACCAAAAACCGCCGAGTTGCGGCTCTTCTGGCACACCGTGGGAAAGGGAGATCGCGATAACGGAATTGCGGAAAATCTGATTTTTGAAATGCCGCAGCCAACGGACGCCCGCCCGTTTTCTTTTCGAGCTCCGACGTTTCCACCAAGCTTCTCCGGCAATCTGATCTCTCTCATCTGGGGCCTCGAGTTGATTCTCGACCCGGGTGGCGCGGAGGCCTTGGAGCTCGTCATCGGGCCGGATGCACAGGAAGTCACGCTCGACCACCCAGACTGGTTGATCGTGCCCGAAACGCCCAAGCGCAAGTGGCCGTGGTCACGATGAAAGCACGGGAAAATCCGTTCCGGAGCGAACGCCTTGACGCCCTCGTTTATCGGGCGGAGGGCTTTGACTGGCCCACTCTGGAAGCTCGTCTGGTCAAATTGGGGGGATGCGGCGCGATCGTCGGACCGGAAGGCCATGGGAAATCCACGCTGTTGCGGGAGTGGCACAAGCGCTCGACGGAATCCGCTCTCGTCAAGCTCGAGTTCCGACAGCGTCGGCTCACTCAAGAGCAACGCAACGAGGTAGGAGCATCGAAGAGAGTGTTTCTAGACAGCGCCGAGCAATTGGGCTGGTGGGGATGGATCGAATTTCGCTGCCTGACCCACAGGGCCGACCTCGTGGTCATCACAAGTCACCGGACGGGACGCCTGCCCACACTCCTCCGCTGCCGCACCAGCCCGGAACTCCTCGGCGATTTGATCTACGAGCTCAGCGGCGCCAATTACGAATGCCATAACCTCTGGAAGCAACACAAAGGCAACATTCGCCACGCCCTCCGCGCGCTCTACGATTCCAACTCCGCTAGGAGATGAGGCTATGGTGGAACAATCTTCCCTCTGGCGACTGGCTTTCAATCCGACTCAACCCACCGCAAGGTCGAGCGAATTCTGCCCGTGAGCGATCTCAAAAAGAAGGGGAACCCCGGCAAGTTCGACGAGGATCTCTCGGTTGGTTTGCGTGGCATCGTCTGGTGCTCCGGACATCGAGTTGAGAATGATCCCGTCACACTTCAATCCCCGGGCACGAATACTCTCCAGAGTGAGCAGTGTGTGGTTGAGGCAACCAAGTCGATTGGCAACGACCACAATTACAGGAAGGGCCAACTTCTCTGCCAAGTCGGCGACCGTGGTGCGATCTCCCACGGGCACAAGCCATCCGCCTGCCCCCTCGACGAGGACGGACTTCCGAGCGACGGAAATTTCACGAAACCACACAGCCAGCACTTCGAGCGAAATCGAAAGACCTTCCTCGCGGGAGGCCACCAATGGCGCGACAGGAGTTCTCAGCCAGATCGGATTCACCTGATCAGAAGTCAGCTCGCCGCCCGCCGCAGCACACAGGATCTCCACATCCTCGCGGCTCCCGCAACAAAGCGGCTTGAGGGCGACCGTGTCGAGTCCCGCCGTCCGAAGGGCGCGAGTGAGCAGCGCGGTGACATAGGTCTTTCCCACACCGGTATCGGTGCCGGTGATGAAGGCTCTCATTCCTTCTTCGGGGCCGTGGCCTCGATAAAAACCCCCTCGAGTGTGCGCTGGGGCCGTCGGGCCGCAATGAGATGTCCGCCCGAGGCTGTCACGAGCGCTTCAATTTTTTCACGCAAATCGGGAGACGCATCCTCGACGACAAATTCTGTCTGCCGATCGATCGATACCAGATCCTCCAAGCTCCCCTCGCGGACCATCTCTCCACGCGCCATAATCCCCACGCGGTCGCAGACTTCCTGCACTTGCTCGAGAAGGTGCGACGTGAGGAGGACCGTCAGTCCACGCTTCTTCAAGTCGAGAATCAAATCCCGAATCTGTCGCGAACCAACCGGATCCACCCCGGCCGTCGGCTCGTCAATCACAAGAAGCTTGGGGTCCTGGATCAATGCCTGCGCGAGCCCGATCCGCTGGAGCATTCCTTTCGAAAATCCACCAATGCGGCGGTGTCGTGCATCGTCCAAGCCGACCAGAGAAATCAGGTCGCCAATCCTCGCATCAAGAGCACGGCCGGTCATCCCACAGATCTTCCCGTAAAATTTCAGCGTCTCCTCGGCCGTGAGAAATTTATAGAAATACGGGTTCTCTGGCAGGAACCCAACCTCGACCCGGCTCTTGTATTCCCGGCTGTCCCTCCCGAAAATCTCGGCCTTCCCACGCGTCGGGGTCACGAGCCCGAGGAGCACTTTGAGCGTCGTGCTTTTTCCTGATCCGTTCGGCCCGAGCAATCCGTAAACCTCGCCCTCTTGAACGGTCAAAGAAAGCTTCTGCACCGCGACGACTCGCTGGCGCCGGAGGGGAACGGGATAAAGTTTCGTGAGATTCTCGATCAGGACAGCAGGTGTGCTCATGCGATGATTTGGAATGCCCGCAGGTCGGTCCTGCGAGCCAATGTTTCGGATACCTCACTGGTGATATGTCCGGCAAGCGAACTTCTCCGGATCGCTTCCAGAAATCCCTCGACTTCTCCAGCCTCGCCTTGCGCGATCACCTCGACCCGGCCATCTGCCAAGTTGCAGACCTGACCGGTGACATCGAATTCTTTCGCCAGATTTTTGACCGTCCAACGGAACCCGACACCTTGGACCCGGCCTTCGTAGTGAACTTTCTCGGTCTTCATTCTTCCCGTGACCTACCGGATTTGGCCGGATCCCCGGATGAGATACTTGTAAGAAGTCAGCTCCTCCAATCCCATCGGCCCGCGCGCATGGAGCTTGTCCGTGCTGATCCCAATCTCCGCACCAAATCCAAACTCCCCACCGTCGGTAAATCGCGTCGAGGCATTCCAATAGACGGTGGCCGAATCTACCTCGGCGAGAAATTTTTCGGCGGCGACGGGATCAGCCGTCACAATCGCATCGCTGTGATGGGACCCGTTGGCATTGATGTGAGCAATTGCCGCGTCTAGATCGTCCACGACGCGCACCGCAAGGATCAGGTCGAGGAACTCGGTGCGCCAGTCTTCGTCCCGCGCTTGACCCAAGGGTTGATAGCCCGATGCGGAGAGTTCTTGGAACGCAGCAGGATCTGCCCGGAGCTCGACCTTTTTCTCGGCCAACGCCGGGCCCGCGATCCGAAAAAATTCCGCCGCGGCGGCGCGATGAACGAGCACCGTTTCCACCGCATTGCATACTCCGGGACGCTGACATTTCCCGTTGATGACGATATCCCTCGCCATTTCGATATCGGCCGCGCCATCAACATAGACCGCGCAGATGCCGTCGTAGTGTTTGATGACGGGCATTCGCGCTTGCGAGACAACGGCCTCGATCAGGCCGTGCCCACCGCGGGGAATAATGACATCGAGGAATTGCTCCATCTGCGCCATGATCCTCACGGCGTCACGGTCTTTGCTGGGGATCAACTGGACGGCCCCATCTGGCAATCCCGCACGGGCCCCTCCGGACTGCAGGGCGGCGGCGATGGCGATGTTTGACTCCAAGGCCTCCGAGCCCCCACGCAGGACGACGGCATTGCCGGTCTTCAGGCAGAGCACGGCCGCATCGCTGGTCACATTCGGACGCGATTCAAAGATGATCCCGATGACGCCGATCGGCGTGCGGATTTTCGTGATTTCGATTCCATTCGGACGCTCCCACTCGCGAAGCTTTTCCCCGACGGGATCTGGCAACCGGGCGACATCGCGGATTCCCTCGGCCATCTCGCGAATGCGCTCGTCGGAAAGTCGCAACCGGTCCACGGCGGCCTTCTTGAGGCCGTTGAATTCGGCTTGTTGGAGGTCGGTCGCGTTGGCGGCCAGGATCTCAGGTGTTCGTGCGATGAGTTCGGCCGCGATCGCCTCGAGGATCGCATTTTTCCGCTCCTCAGGAAGGATCGCCAGCAGACGCGACGCGGCCTTCGCCCGGGCGCCGATCGCGTGAATCTCTTCGGTTAAGGAACTCATGCGACGAAGGGCACGTAATCGAGACCATGCGCGCTCGCCACAGCCCGGCACGCGACCTTTCCGTCAAAAATGTTGACTCCGCCGAGCAATCCGGCCTGCCGCGTCACGGCCTCGCCCAGCGGGAAATCTGCGAGCGTTTCGATGTAGCGATACGTGACATTTGTCAGCGCCTGCGTGGCCGTGCGGGCATAGGCACCGGGCATGTTCGCCACGCAGTAGTGGATCACGCCTTCCTCGACAAATGTCGGGTCGTGGTGGGTCGTCGGCCGCGAGGTTTCCACACAGCCACCTTGGTCGATGGCGATGTCCACCAGGACGCTCCCCGGTGACATCAGTCGAAGCATTTCCCGCGAGATGAGCTTCGGAGCTTTTGCACCCGGAACGAGAACGGCACCGATCAGAAGATCAACATTCGGCAGCATCTCCAGAATGCTCGCCTCGCTGGAGTAGAGCGTGTGCGCGGTCTGCATTGTAATATCCAAGAACCGCATCCGCTCCAGATCGACCTCGAGAATCGTCACATCAGCCCCCAAGCCCGTGGCCATGCGCGCCGCGTTCACACCGGAAGTCCCCCCGCCGATCACCATCACCTTGCCGGGCAAAACCCCAGGCACTCCACCGAGCAGCACACCTTTGCCCCCATTGTGCTTCGCAAGATAGTAGCCGCCAACAAGGACGGACATCCGACCCGCGATCTCGCTCATCGGTTCAAGCAAAGGCAACCGGTGGTTCACATCCACCGTCTCATAGGCAATACACGTCGCCCCGGTTTTCAAAAGCGCATCCGTGAGTGTCCGGTTGGCGGCAAGATGGAGATACGTAAAAAGGATTTGATCTTTGCGGAGGAGGCCGTATTCCGAGGCAAGCGGCTCCTTCACCTTCACGATGAGGCCGGCCTGCTCGAAAACCGCCTCGTGCGAGTCAATAATCGTCGCTCCGGCACTCCGGTAGTCATCATCGCCGAATCCAATCCCCTCCCCGGCTTTCGACTCCACCAAAACTCGGTGCCCGCGCTTGATGAGTTGATAAGCCGCCGACGGCAAGAGAGCCACCCGGTGCTCCTGCTCTTTGATTTCCTTGGGGACGCCGATAATCATCTCTCCACTATGCCTGCGAGCGCCGGCTTTCACAAGCGGCGTTTGGCCGGAGGACTGCGAGCATGAGCGGCAAAGGCTTTTGGGACATGATTAACAAGATTTACAGGAATCAATCTCCGCGATGACGCCGTCACCCCCGAGTTTTTCCTCGAAGGGCTGCACCCAACACTTTAGACATCCCGCATGGTAGTTTTTGTGGTCCGGCTGGCCGATCTGGAATTTCTCTCTCGAGGCGAATTGAGCGGAGAGCTTTCGCCGTCCGAGATCGCCGAAGAAATCCGTCACCAGTTCGACTACCTCCCGGGCGAACTCGACATTGAGATCAAGGACGGCGTGGCCACAGTCCGATTCGAGGAGGCGACCGAGGGCGAACGCTCGGAGGCGCAACGGCTTTTTGAGAAGGCGGCGAAACGGGCGGCCAATGGGGAATTCCAAAAGGCGAAGGATATCTACGCCCGCGTGCTCGAACTCGATCCTGCACTGGCCGACGCGCGACGTGAGCTGGCGATGACGCTCTTTGAACTCGGCGACATGCCGGGAGCGAAGGACGAACTCATCGACGCACTCCGCCTCAAGCCCGACGACGCATGGAGTTACGTTGTTCTCGCAAACATCTACGTGAAGCACGATCGGGATCTTGCGACCGCAGCGCGCTTTCTGACTCGTGCGCTGGAACTGAAATCCGGCGATCCCTACGCACTCAATAGCCTCGCGGCCATCTCGCAGGAACTCGGCGATTCGGAAAAAGCCCTGCGTTGTTTCGACGAAGCCATCGCCTCGAATTCGGCATTCGCAAACGCATGGTTCGGCAAGGCCCTGCTTTTTTCCCAACAGGACCAACCGGCGCGCTCGGTCGAGGTTCTGAATGAAATGTTTCAGCGGGCCGAGATGAAGGACACGCGCTCACAACCGGTTTTTAGCGAAGCCCGCCGACTCTACCTCGCCGAGGAAGACAAGCTGGCCGAGGCAAATCTTTCGGACGGCTTCAAGGCCCTCGAAACTTACAAAGCAGAAATTACCGAGCTCTCCGGATTCCCCGTGGTCGTGCGCAGCGAAGCCGTTCCCGGCCAACTCAGTGGCGTCGCGCAGATGGCTTGGAAGCGCGGGCGCGACCACCATATCGTGCAGGTAAAATCCGCTCTACCCCCCCCCCGCAGCGCAACACATTGAAGCGCATGAGCTTACGCATATCTGGCTAGAAGCAAGGGCTCGCAAGCAACAAAATAACCGCTGGTTCGCGACCTCCGCTGCCTCCCGCGAACTGGCAATCCGCTCGCTCGCGCCGGACATCAAAAAGCTAGAGCGCCAGGGATACTCCGACGACTGGATCACACAGGTCATCCTTGATCTCGTCAGCGGCCTCAGCGGGTGCCTGTGCAATACCCCGCTGGATTTGCTCATCGAATCCCGCCTGCACCGCGAGATGCCGGTCCTACGTCCCGCGCAATTCGTCTCGCTCCACCGACTTGCGGAAGAGGCGTTCGCGGCAACGGTCAATCCAGAAATCCGCAAGCTCACACCACTGAGAATTCTCCGCCCGCTCACCGCGCTCAACGGCACGGCCGCTCTTTTCCTCGATGAACTGAGTAACGGAGCCACCGCATTCTGGCCTCGCTACCAGAAACTCGAAGGTGCAAATCTCTCCCCCCGCCTCTTCCGACTCTGGCAGGACCGCAAGGATTCGCTCCAGCCCGGCGACGAATACGACCTCGTCGATGAATTTGCCGAAATCCTGGGACTCACCGGATGGTTTGAATGGCGACCCGACCCCGGCACACACGAAGTCACCGATGCCCCGGTCAAGGAAGGCACCACCAACCCGGAACTCCTCAAACAAAAACACCCCGCCGCCGTCTGGTTCCTCCTCGACGCTCTCAAACGCTACGCCGAGTTGCCCGCAGAAAAGGTCCGCGAGATCGCCTTCGAAATCGCCCTCCTCGGCCAACGCGGCCTCGACTACGCCAGCCCGGAGAAAAAATACTCCCTCCGCTCCCTCCCCGACGAATCCTTCTCAGGCCTCCAACTCATGTGCCTCATGCACGCAGGCTTTCAGCAGATCGCCCCGGAGCACGAGACCGGCATGGATCTCGCCGAGCCGTTCCTCACGGCGCTCGAGCTTTTTCAAAGAGGGGAGGGTGTTTGATGCTCCTAACAATCGAAGACTTCAAGCGACGGATCGGTCAGGACCTTTCGGGGATGATCAAGGAACTTCAGGATTTAACGGGACGGTTTGGTGAAGAGGAGGCCTCAGCTTGGGAAAACTCGCTCCCGTGCCTCGCAAAAGCATTCTCGTCCTCCGGGTTTGACCATTTGCATCTATATTTCAATGGCACGAGCGCGCTTTCGCTCGAATACCAACTCCCGGCTGCCTCGTCCTGGTGTGACGTCGTTCTGCTCGGGCGCGGGGAACGCGGCCCGGGCGCGGTCATTATAGAGCTCAAGCACTGGCAGACTCATGGCGACTACCCAGCGGAAATCGTCGGACTCATCAATCATTTAGGGCAGCCCACGCTTCATCCCGCTGATCAGGTCCGTGGATATGTGGAGTATTGCCGACGTTTCCACTCAGCTGTCCACGATCATTCCGCGACAATCAATGGATGCGTTCTCTTCACCAAACGAACCAATATCGAGGCCTATCGACTCCCGCCGAACGAGGAACTGACAAAGGATTTTCCGTGCTTTTCGCCTTTTGAAGCAGACCTCGCATCGCCTTTTCCCTCCTTCATCGCTCGGACGATCAACGCACCGGATTTCGAGTTTGCTCAATCCTTCGAAAGAGGCACCTACAAGCAGGATCGCGGTTTTGTTCGGCAGATCGGTCACCAGATTCTCCATCCTGAGGACAGTCCGTTCGTTCTGCTCGATAACCAACGCCGTGCATTTTCCCTTTGCCGGGCTCAAGTGGAATCTGCACTTTTTCAGCAGGGGAAAGTCTCGGCGAAAAAGGTGATCGTCGTTGATGGTCCGCCAGGCTCGGGGAAATCCGTTGTGGCTGCAAAGATTTGGGCGGCTCTTGCCACGGACGAAAAACTTCCAGAAGGCCCCATAGTCTTTGCGAGCACGTCGGCGAGTCAGAATAGCAATTGGGCACACCTATTTACTCGTAGCGCGTTGACGGGTGCAGGAGCGGGAATCGTGAAGAAAGCGACATCTTACACCCCGATTTCAACACATGCCCTCGGAAGACTCCGCCGTGTCGGCGACGGAACAAAAGTGGAAAACAGAGACGGAACAAAAGTGAACTGAGAAATCAGAGGGAAAAGTGGCCGAGAATGGTTGGCCAGATGCGGTCCGGCTTTTGCTCGAGAACCCAGAGTTTGG